>Ga0182008_10002604_pt1 | contig 11205 bp, 7 predicted proteins | sample Sormic07211129_1_FD_120482 | JGI IMG/M metagenome (GOLD analysis project Ga0182008, IMG submission 120482) | Rhizosphere microbial communities from Sorghum bicolor, Mead, Nebraska, USA - 072115-129_1 metaG | ecosystem: Host-associated > Plants > Roots > Rhizosphere | place: USA: Nebraska...
CCTGGGCGAACACTCCCCATTCCGGATTGTCGGAGAAGATCGAGATCCCGGTCTCGAGTCGTCCGAAGAACGAGAACGACAGCGCGCCGTTGGTATTCAGCCCGTTGAGTACCGAGAACCCCGGCGATGCCTTCGCACCGTGAAAGGTCTTGCCCGAGAAGTTGACGCTGAAATCACCGGTGACCGGCGACACCCAAGCAACTGGAATGTCGATCAGGCCGGCGCCCCAGTACGTCGTCTGAGGATAGTTCTCCTGAGCCTTCGCGATTCCCGGCAGCGCGACCGCCGCCATGATGGCAAGCATGAGCGCGGTGCGCATGAATCGGGGGATTGAGCAAATCATCGTTGACCTGGGGTCTCGTATTAGCGCGGGGGCGTGGTCGTGCTGGGGGGAGGCGTGGTCGTGGGTTCTGGCGTCCCGCCCTGCAGCTGATTGAGGCGATCCTCCGCGCGCTTGATTGCCTGCTGTTCCTCCTGGATCTGCGCATCGAGCTGCTCGCGGCGCTTGGCGACTTCCGCGAGCTCGCCGCCCTGTGCCTTCTGCAGCGCGGCCTGAAGATCCTCGATCTTGTGCTGGCGCTGCGCGATCTGCGCGCGCAGACGCAACTGCTCCTGCTCCAGCTCTCCGATCCGCGCGCGCAGAATGGTGCCGTGCGCGATGTCGTGGAGGTTGCCGCTGTAGCCGAGCGCCACGTTGAACTTGGCGTAGTTGTAAATGGTGTACAGCGGACCCTTGCTCGGATTCTTGCCACCCTCCTCGAGCTCCGTGCCGTAGACGCCGAGGGAAAGTCCACGCCAGTTGCCGACGACTCCTGCATTCCAGTCCCAGCCGTTGTTCTCGCCGAGCAGCGTCACGCTGCTGTTCTCCGACGTTCGCAGAGCGTAGCGTGCGCCGAGAAAGAGTCCTTTGGCGATCGTGCCCTTGTCGTTGTAGGTGCGACCGAGCTGGCCATCGTCATAGAAGATTCCGCTGCCGAATCCCACCGTGAAGCCTGCGGAGCTCTTCCCGAATGTGGCCTCCTTCGTCGCTACGGCGTACACGGTGGGAACCGTGTGAAAGTGCCGAGCATATCCGGGGGTGGTATCGGTGATGCCGCCGGTGGGCGACACGTAGATGTCGTGGCCCACGAGGAATCGCTCCTCGTGCACGTACGGTCCGAGATTCCGGAACCCGACGGCGATTGCCGGCCATGCCTTCCCCGGCTGCTGTTTCAGCAGGAGCGCCTGTCCGTAGAAGCCATAATCGGGATTCTGACTGTATATCGATAGACCGATTGAGAAGCGCTGCCTCCAATGCGTGTCGATCGAGAGATTCGAATTGAGCTTGTCGGCGAAGTTGATCGTGCACGGCGTCGCGCAGTATGACACGATCTTGCCCGACGCGGTCACCCAGATGTCGCCCGAATTCGGGGATACCCATGCGACCGGTATGTCGATCAGTCCCGTACCATAGTCGAGCGTGGCGGGATAGAGGATCTCGTTCGAAGAGGAGATGAGCGACGTGTCAGTGGCCGCCTCCTGGGCTGCGAGAGCGGGTGCGCTCGCGGACACGCCTATGAGCGCGCTGGATACGAGTGCGATCTTCCACCGCGTCGTGCGCATAAACCTCCGACCCTGTAATTGGAGACGTGCAGCCGTACGCGCGCGAACTATCACGTGGAGCGACGAAAATGACACTGAAGGCGCGCATCCATAGACGCGCGTACTACTTAACACGTTACAGCGCAGGCAAGCGGGCTGGGCTTGCGACGTAATATTACACTCGTTCCCGAGCAAACTGTATCACCCATGCACGTCGAACGGAAAGAGGTGCGCGAGTAAACGACAGTTGAGCGACACAAAGACGCCTTGACGACGAGGTGAGCGCAGGCGTGATTAGGCGTACACCGATGCGTTTCGGCCTATGGGGGACTCATGTTGAGATACTGTATTGCGCTACTGGCCATCGTCATCACGCTCGGGGGTTGTTCCAGAGCAAGACCTGGAGAGGAGCTGAATCTCGACGCCGCTTCCACGTTGAACGTCGTCAACCATCACTGGGGTGATGTCGATGTGTACGTGGTTCGAGATGGGCAACGGCAACGAGTGGGAACGGTCACCGCTGCAGCAGAAGAGAACTTCGAGCTGAGCCCGTCGCTCACGAAGGGATCGGGAACGCTGCAACTGCAGGCTCACGCCGTCGGATCTTCTGGAGGAATCAGCAGCGAGCCGATCGCCGTGCGTCCGGGAGGCATGCAGATCACGTGGACGCTGGAGAGCAACCTCTCGCGGGCAACGCTGGCGATCTACTAGGGCTCGTGATGGGGCCGTGGCTACTGCGGACCGCCGTGGCCGCCCGATCCGGTGCCGTTGCCGTTTCCTCCCACGACGCCCGACAGGCGCAGGGAAGCAAGCGCTGCAATGAGAACGCCGCCGAGCAGCAGAGACTTGGGCTTGTTCACCCTGCGCTGCTGAACGGTGGCGAGCGCAGTGCGAGGTATCGCAACGGTTTCGCCCTTCCAGTACTGATCCTGCCCGGAGCGCATCGAAATCGAGGTCACCCCGACTGACAGCTTGCTTTCATCGGTGCTGATGAGCTTGCCATCGACGGTTTGGACGCCAGGGCCCAGATACCTCGCGAGGCTGTCCGTGCCCGCATCTGTCAGCGTCACACGGATTTTCGTACCGGGCTGAACAGAATTCAGCTGGATCGGTACGGACTCGTAGCAGCCACACAGAACGCACAGGATCGGAACGAGGTACCTGGAGCGCATGACTTCCTCGAGCGGAGGGATCAGGAATATACGGGGTTGGTGTGCAACGCAGTCAAGTGAGCTTGCAAACAACAAACCCGGTGTGCGACTTCGCACACCGGGTTTGTTGTTCGAATCAGCCTGCTACGATCTTTAGCCGAACCTTACGGGCACGGATTCGGATCGTTCCAGTTGCGAGCCGGCTGCTGGCTCGGCAGCGGAACGTTCGGATTCGTCTGGCGCTCCTGAAGCGGATACAGGAGGCGGCCCGGGATCACACCACCCGCCGAATTGTTGACCGGCGTGAGGTGCGGAATGCACGTGCGCTTGTAGTCGTTCCACGTTTCGATGTTCTGGAACAGGACGATGTACTTCTCGGTCATGATCGCGTTGAGCGAAGCCGCTCCGATCGGTGCAAGCGTGAACGCGCTGTGCCAAGGCGTTGCAGTGGCCCACGCCGCGCGCTCCTGGTTCAGCGACGCCAGCGCTCCGGCAGCATCGCCGGTCTGGAACTGCGCCTCGGCCTTGATCAGCAGATTCTCGTTGAACGTCACGAACGGCTGCGGATAGACCGGGTTCTCACGAACCGGGCTGAATTCGCCCGTGTCGTCATTCCCTGGCTCGTAGTAGTCGCTGAATCGAGGATCCGATGTCGACTGCATGAGCGTTCCAAGGAACGACGGAAGCGCCACGAGGTCGCCGCTGCGACCCGTCGAGCCGTTCGCATCGACGAACTGCCACCAGGGATTGCTCTCCAGTGCCTGACTACCCGAGAAGTTCGCGATGTAGTCGTTGTCGTTGGAGCTGATGCCCTGATTCGCCTCCGAGAGTGCCGACGCATACGCCGTGGCACCCACCGCCTCTGCCGTGTGCAGGAAGAAGCGCGCCTTGAGCGTGTGCGCGAGCTCGATCCACTTGGCCGGATCGCCCCCGTAGACGAGGTCATAACTCCCCGGTCCTACGCCCGTCCCCGTCGTCAGATCGGCAATACCGTTCGAGAGCAGGGTCTGGACGTCGCCGTAGACCGTTTGCTGCGGATCGAGCGCCGGCGTTGGATACACGGAGAACGAATCCGCCTGGGAGAACGGAATGTCACCCCAGATGTCCGCGTCGGTGCCGATCATCCATGCCTGGAGGATCTGGCTGATTCCAAGGAAAATGCTGTCGCCGAAGATGACCGACATGGAATCGATCTTCCGCAGATCGAGAAGGCCGCCGCCCTGGTAGGCGCGAGCGAACTCCGCGTCGAAACTCCCCTCCACAACTCCGGAGTAGTTGTACTCATCCTGCATCTGGCGTGCGACACCGATTGCTTGCTGGGTCCAGAGAGTCGTCAGACGAGCAAGATCTCCCGACTGCATCTGCCAGAGATTGGATTGCACGGCGCCGAAGAACTGACTCGGCGACGCCGCCAGCGGGTTGTTGGGATCCTTGGTGAGATCCCCACCCTTCAAAAAGTTGTTGCATCCGGCCGCGACGAGTGCCAGCACCGCCGCGCAGATGGCTCCCCTAAAATGCTTGTTCACTGTGGGATTCTCCTTCGCTTAGCGGTTCAGACCGACCGATATGACGAACGACCGGGTCTGCGGATTGTTGAAGTAATCGATGCCTTGGGTCTGGAATTGAGCGCCGGTGAGGTTGGTCTCCGGATCGATACCCTTGTACTTGGTCCACGTGGCCAGGTTGCGGCCGGCCAGACGCAGATCGATCGATGACAGGCCGATGATGTTGTTCACCCACTTTCCATCGAGGGTGTACGCAACCGAGACCTCGCGGAGCTTGGTGTAGGTCCCGTCTTCCATGAACTGCGCGCTCACCGGACCGAAGCCCGAGCCGTTCCCCTGGAACCAATCCTGGTCGATCACGACCGGCGTACCCGCACCGGGGCCGACCGCAGCACCCGAGAGGTATGGATAATCCTTGCCGAACGTGAACGTCTGTCCACGAATGTCCGTGTCCTTGTGCGTTCCGAAGTTGTAGAGCGCGCCGCGCGTGCCGTTCCACACCTGGCCGCCCTCCTTGTGATCGAGCAGTGCGGAGATCTGGAACTTCCGCACGCGGAAGCTGGTGCGGATCGAACCCAGCCAGTGCGGATCGGGATCGGCGATCACCCGATCCGTCGGATCAACGACCGGGAATCCATCTGCGCCGATGTAGAGCGCGTTCTTCGGAGCACCCTGACAGACATCGGCATCGATGCTGTCGGCGCCGACGAAGAGACCGCGGTTGCAACGAACGAAGTCTTCTCCGCGAAGTCCGATGTCGCCGCCAAGAGTTGCAGCGCCAACCGCACCGGCGAACGTACCGCCGGCCTGCGCGAGGTTCTCGACGAATGTGGCACCGTTCAGGAAGAGCACCTTCGTGGTGTTCTTCGACCAGTTCACGCCGAAGTCCCATGAGAAATCAGGCCGCGTGACCGGACGGAAATTCATCGATACCTCGTATCCGATGTTGCGGAGCTTTCCACCGTTCTGCAGCTGATTGCTGTATCCAGACGTGAGCGGAATCGGCACAGGCAGGATTACGTCGACCGAGTTCTCCCGGTAATACGTCAGCCCGAGGTCGACCTTCTGATCGAAGAAGCCGAAATCGGCTCCGCCTTCGAACTCCTTCTCACGCTCCGGCTTGATGTTCGTGTTGCCGAGCGCTCCGGAGCCGGCGTTCAGAGCCCCGAACGCCGAGTTCGAGTACAGACCACCATTGCCCTGCTGCGTCGCATTCAGACCATCGCCGAAGCCGGTGAAGAACTGTCCGCCCGGCACGAGCACGGTGTTGGTGGAGTACACTCCGGGCTCCTTTCCGGTCTCACCATACGACGCGCGCAGCTTGCCGTAGCTGAACAGCCCCTTCTGATCCGTCTTGCCAAGCGCATTCGTGAAATTCCACGCGACGCTGGCCTTCGGATACCATGCACGGGGATCGCTCTCGCCAAAGGTCGAGAACCCGTCGTTGCGCAGAGCGGCCGTCAGATAGAGCTGATTGAACAGATCTGCCGTAGCCTGTCCGAAGTACGACTCCGAGTGGACGAGCTGCTTCAACTCGTTCGGGATCCACGACGTCGTGTTCTGAAGATTGAACGGCGTGGCGGCAACGAGACCCTGTCCGTTCACATCCGTCTCGCGGAAGCGACGCGAGTTCAGGTTCTGCCCGACGGTGAACGTTCCCGAGAACGACGGCGAAAAGGTGTGGCTGAGCGTCGCCGTCAGGTTGTGATCGATCTGCAGATTGTTGCCGTCCGTGCGGAAGACCTCACCTTGCGGGAAGGTCGAGGACGATTGTGAGATCGCATCCAGGAGCTGGTTGTTATAGTAGTCGGCGCCGAGTGAGTAGTCGATCTTCAGCCAGTCGGTCGCGTCGTAGTTCAGGTTGATGTTGCCGATCGCGCGGTTCGTCTCACCCGTGTTCGGATCCTGGAAGATCACGTAGAGCGGGTTGTCGTAGCCGCGGCCGACCGTGTTGTCGAACAGCACGGGCTGCGGATAGCGATACGACCGCTGCGTCTGGGTCGCCGAGTCGAGGTACGGGAAGTTGTTGAACGCCGGGGTCGTGCGCATGGCGCCCAGCATCAGTCCCGAGACGTTCGATCCCTTCTGAATGAAGTTCCCGCGGCCGTCGATGTACGAGAAGTTGCCGCCGACCGTGAAGCGATCGAAGAGATGGTGCGTTGCCTTGAGGCGAACGGTCTGGCGAGTGTAGGCGTCATTGGGACCGATGATCGTACCCGCCTGGTGCGTGTAGCCCGCCGACAGATAGAACACCGTCTTCTCGTTCCCGCCGGAAGCCGACAGCACGTTGTCCGACGTGTGCCCCGTGTCGAAGAGCTCACCGAAGTGGTCGAACGTGGTCGTGCCTTCCGGAAGAAGCGGTCCCCACGATGAGCTGGAGAGGCGGCAGCCCGGAGCATCGCACACGGCGGCGACACCATGAGATCCCTGCCCGTAGTCGCGCTGCAGCGGAATGCGCTTGTTGACCTTATCGAACGAATAGTTCGTCGCCAGGCTGTAGTGGGTACCGCCCGCGTGGCCACTCTTCGTGGTGATGAGCACCACGCCGTCCGCCGCGCGCGCCCCGTAAACGGCAGCCGCTGCCGCGCCCTTCAGGATCGTGACGTCTTCGATGTCGTTCGGGTTGATATCGGACGCGCGGTTCGGCGCAACGACGCCGCCCAACGCATTTTCGGCCGTCATCGTCTGGTTGTCGATCGGAATGCCGTCGACGACGAAGAGCGGCTGCGCATCGCCCGAGAGCGACTTGATGCCGCGGATACGGATGTACGACGCGGCACCCGGATCACCCGACTGGGAGTTGACCAGCACTCCGGGAGACTTGCCGGCGAGCGCCTCGACGACGTTCGACTCGTGCGACTTCGTGATGAGCGTGGAATCGACGGTGGACACCGCGGTTCCGAGCTTCTCGACGGAGCTCGTCAGACCGAGCCCCGTGACCACTACCTCGCCGAGGCGAAGCGGATTGGCCGCGAGAGCGAAGTCCTGCGTGAGATTGCCACGGAGGACGACCGGCACCGACTTGGCCTGATAACCAATCAGCCGCGCCGTGAGCGTCGCCGTCTGTCCGTGTGCACGCGCCGCGGGCACGACGAGCGTGTACCGCCCGTCCTCGCGCGTGAGCGTGCCGATACCCATTCCTTCGACCGTGACGCTAGCGGAATTGAGGGGCGCATTTCCCTCGATGCTGGTCACAGTTCCCGTGATCGTGACGGCTTCCTGAGCCGCGGCGAGCGCCGGTAGCGCTATGACCGCGAACAGGATGGCCATAACTGACCTGACAGATCTTCCCATGCTTCCTCCTTGCCACCTCTTCCAAAAGGTGTGTGGACGAAATGAAGCGTCTCTGGTTGTCTAACGAGCGTACACGGAGGTCACGCTCGTCCTGATCTGATGCCGCTTCGGCTCTTCCCTCCTCGTTGTGGTGCGACAGCACGCGGCGGCACGACGCGCATGCGGTGATCTTCGAATTCCACCGTTCGGGATCACTTCAGAAAAGGCCAGATCGATCACTATCGAGCTGTGAACCCCTTCGTGGTCGTCACCTTATCGTCACAAGCATAAAGTGCGGTCCCACACAGTGCAAGAATACTGCAAAGTCTGTCAGGTCCATGTCATAGCAATCTCGACATACCATTGCGAGTGGCGGAGTTAGTGCACGCGACCGTATGTTCACACATGCACCGCGCTTCGGTCTCGCGGCTTGCCGCGCTCGCCCTAATTCCCCTGGCTCTTGCAGGCTCGCCGGCCGGACTTTCGGCCCAGCAGATAGGCGACACCGCCGCGGCCGGCCGGGTGACGCATCCACACTCGCGAGCCCTCGTGCTCGGCATCGTCGGGGCCGTGATCGGCGGACTTGCGGCTTTCGGATTCAGTAAGGGCTCTGGAGGCGGGCGAAGCCCGGGCACGATCGCAGTTGGCACCGCCGCGGGAGGCCTTGCCGGGTTTTTCGTGGGTCGGCAGCTCGATGAGCGCCGGTCCATCGCGTTTCACGGCACTCCGTCACTCCGAATTCCGAATGTGGGAATCGAGCTCGAGGGGGAGCCGAGCGTATTGACGCTTCGGGATGACAGGGCGGCGGTAGGTGGCAGCGCGGGAGTGCAGCTCTTCGCGGCCTCGGACGACCACATGGTGCTTCTCGCCCACCGCGCATCCGGGCTTCAGGGCGTGGACGCCCTCGACATCGCCCCCCGATCCGGTTGGCTCGCCCTCGGCTCCAGGGCAGGGCTCTATCTATATCCTCCCGCGAGTGGCCCCGGACTCCTCGTGCGCCGCGGCAGCGTGAGCGCCATCGCGGCCTCCGAGTCGCGCGTGTTCGTCGCGATGGAGAACCGCGTCGAGAGCGTACCGGTGAAATCCGACTCGGTGCGAGACTATCCGGGCTCCGCGCTCGACGCCCCGATCCGCGATCTCCAGCTCGACGAGGCCCGCGCGGTGCTCTGGGCCTCCACGGACCACTCACTGGAGGCGCTCCGCATCACGGGCGACAGCCTCGTGACGATCGGCTCCGCGCCGCTCCCGGGGAGCGGGTCGCGCTTCGCGATCGACAAGTCGGTCGCGGCCGTGGCGATGGGAGAGAAAGGCGTCGCACTCTTCGATATCGCAGATCCCACACAGCCCAAGCTGCGTACGGTCTGGACCGCGGCTCACTTTGCGTACGATGTCTCGATGGATGGCTCACGCCTGTACGTGGCGGCGGGCCCGGAAGGCGTTTACGTGGTGGATCTGAGCGGCGATGCGCCGCGAACCATCGGCCTGGCTCGCTCCCTCGGCTTTGCGTCCGCGATTGCCTCCAACAGCGGCCACACTTTCATTCTAGATCGACGGACCAACGAGCTCCGTCGCATCGTCTCCAGTCATTGAGCTACCAGAGGAGCACGTGAACCATCGATTTCCCCTGAGTCTTGCGGTCGCGGCCTTCGCCGCTCTTCTCGCCTGCGGCAAGAGCTCGAGCGCGAGCGCCGCTTCCGTGACTACTAGCGCCGACAGCGCGCTGCTGAAACGTGCCGACCACGGGAGGATCGAGGGGAGCGCGAGCGCGCCGGTATGGGTGATCGAGGTCAGCGATTTTCAGTGCCCGTACTGCCGCCAGTTTCACGACGAGAGCTACGGAGAGCTCAAGCTCGCCTACGTCGATTCGGGAAAAGTGCGAATAGCGTACGTAAACTTTCCGCTCTCGATGCACAAGAACGCGTACGCGGCATCCGAAGCGGCGATGTGCGCCGCGGCGCAGGACAAGTTCTGGCCGATGCACGACGCGCTGTTCACGACGCAGAAGCAGTGGGAAGGATTGCCCTCGCCGCAGCACATGTTCGACTCGCTCGCGGTCGCCCAGGGGGTCGATCTGCCGGCGTATCAGAAGTGCGTCTCGGGGCACCTGACTAAGCCGCTCATCGATGCCGACATCGATCGCGCGACGAAGCAGGGCGTCGAGTCGACGCCGACCTTTCTCATCGGTGGGATGATGGTGACGGGCGCCCAGCCAGTCGCGAACTTCCGCCACGCCATCGACTCGGCGCTCACGCTCACGGGCGGCGGAGCAAAGCGCTGAGCTCACGCGAACGGCGATCCGCACGCGTACAGAACGCCAAGTGGGGCTCACCGTCGCGTCGCGACGATGAGCCCCACAATATTCGACCGAGCGGCGAGGACCGCCGATCTAGCTACTTCTCTGGCCTCAAAGGCTACGAGCGATCCTCGCCGCCTGCTGGTCACTAGACAATGGATCACCTCCTCGTTGCAGGGTTCGACATCGGGCGGGAACGTGCACCCAGCGCCGCGCTGCGCGAACGCGCGCGACGTTCGAAAAAAATATTAAACACGGTGCGATGGGTGCGCAACGGCCCTCGATCTCCGCAGCGCCCGCTCTGCACGCGGCGGCCGAGCTCGCGCCGGACTCGCGCGTGAACATTCTGCTGCGCGGTGCCTACGAAGGCGCGGTGCAGCTCGCACGCGCGGCCGCAGTCGTCGCGCCGCCCGTGGGTGGAAAGTTCGTCGCGACCTTTCGCGCGCGCCGCGGAATTCGCGCACGCTACGAACAATGGAATCGCGAGGGCCGCAACGCGGAGCGACCGCTCGTCTGGATGCACGCATCCTCAGTTGGCGAAGGGTTGCAGGCGCGTCCGGTTCTCGAGCTGCTGCGCTCCAATCACGGACACGTGCAGCTCGCCTACACCTTCTTCTCGCCGAGCGCCGAGGCCTTCGCGAGATCGCTCGGGGTCGACTTCGCGGAGTATCTACCGTTTGATTCCCGCGGCGATGCGCGCGTCGCGCTCGACGCACTGTCGCCCAAGGTGCTCGCCTTCTCGAAGCTGGATGTGTGGCCGGCACTCGTCGCCGCGGCACGCGCGCGCGGAGTGCGCACTGCACTGCTGAGCGCCACACTCGCCGCGCGCTCGCGCCGTCGTTCCTTCTTTTCGAGCGCATTCACGCGAGGCGCGTACGCGGCGTTCGACGCGGTGGGCGCCATCGACGACGCCGACGCGATTCGTCTCATGGAGCTGGGCGTGCGCGAGAACGCGATCACCGTCACGGGCGACACGCGCTACGACCAGGTGTGGGCGCGCTCGCAGCGGAGCGAGTCACGCGAGGCGTTTCTCGCGCCGCTGAGGAGCGAGCGTCCAACGCTCGTGGCGGGCTCCACCTGGCCCGCGGACGAGCGCGAGCTGCTCCCCGCCTGGGTCTCGATGCGAAGGCAAGTGCCGAGTGCGCGCCTGATCATCGCGCCCCACGAACCCACGCCTGCGCATCTGCGGCACATCGAGAGATGGGCAGTCGCGAACCGGCTCGTGTTCGCGCGCGCGAGCGCGCTCCCACATGGCGCGAATGCCGACGTGATCCTCGTCGATACCGTCGGAGTACTCGGCGATCTCTATGCGCTCGCGGACGTCGCGTTCGTGGGCGGAGGCTTTCACGGGGCCGGCCTGCACTCGGTGCTGGAGCCCGCGGCGTTCGGCGTGCCGGTGCTC
>Ga0182008_10002605_pt1 | contig 11195 bp, 11 predicted proteins | sample Sormic07211129_1_FD_120482 | JGI IMG/M metagenome (GOLD analysis project Ga0182008, IMG submission 120482) | Rhizosphere microbial communities from Sorghum bicolor, Mead, Nebraska, USA - 072115-129_1 metaG | ecosystem: Host-associated > Plants > Roots > Rhizosphere | place: USA: Nebraska...
AGCGGTGAAGGCCTGAGCGATCCGTCCGGGCACAATGGCAACTCCGCATTTAACTTGTGGGATGCCGGTTTTTCGGCCTCCTGGGAACTGGATTTCTGGGGCCGTGTGCGCCGTGAAACCGAAGCGGCGGACGCCACGCTGGAAGTGGCGGAAAACGACCAGCGCGGCGTGTTGCTGTCGGTGTTGGCCGAGACCGCCCAGGACTACATTCAGCTGCGCGGTGTACAAAGCACGCGAGCCGTTACCGAGCAGAACCTCGACGTCGCTCGCCATAGCTTGAAGTTGTCGCAGCTGCGTCTGGCCGACGGGGTTGCCACGGACCTGGACGTCGCCGAAGCCGCCGCGCAGGTCGCCGCCATCGAATCTCGCCTGCCGGCACTGGAGCAGCGTCAGTCACAACTGATCAACGCCCTGAGCCTGTTGATGGGCGAACCGCCGCAAGCGTTGCACGCCGAGTTATCCACTGACGCCCCGGTGCCGCAAAGCCCGCGCCAGGTCGCCATCGGCCTGCCGTCGCAACTGGCTGAGCGCCGCCCGGACATCCGCCAGGCCGAAGCGCGCCTGCATGCCGCCACGGCAAACATCGGCGTGGCCAAGGGGGATTTCTATCCGCGCATCACACTGTCGGGAAACCTCGGTTCGCAAGCGATGCAGCTGAGTGATTTTGGCTCCTGGGGCTCGCGGGCCTTCGGCATCGGCCCACAATTCAGCCTTCCGCTGTTCGACGGTGGACGCCTGCGCGGAGTCTTGAATTTGCGCGAAGCGCAACAGCAGGAAGCCGCGATTGCCTACCAGCAAACCGTGTTGCGCGCCTGGCATGAAATCGACGATCAACTGACCGCCTACAACGCCAGCCAACTGCGCCGCGACAGCCTCGCCGAAGCCGTGCGCCAGAACCAGATCGCCTTGCGCACCGCTCAGCAGCAGTACGTCGAAGGGGTGGTGGATTTCGTCAACGTGCTCACCGTGCAGGGCGAGTTGCTGGCGACGCAACAGCAGTGGGTCGAGAGCTCGACCGGGGTGTCGCTGGCGATGGTCGGGTTGTACAAAGCGCTGGGTGGCGGATGGGAGTCGGTGTATCCGCTGACGGTTCAGCGTTAGCGCAACCCGCCCGAATATCATTGGTCGCAAAGCCAGCATCGACGACGAACGTGCGCCGCCCTACAGTGATCAAGAGGTTTTGTGATCGGGGCTCGTTTCGGGGGAGTCATGGAGGCGCGCAGAGAAACACCGCTTGGCGATACCCAGGAACCGCACGCGGCGCCCGGCGACTGGGCGATCGTCCGGCGCTGGTGGCGGTGGGCGCAGGAGCATTGGCTGTTGCCGATCCTGGCGTTGGCGGCCGTGGTGCGTTTCTATGACCTGACGGCCGCGGCCATCTGGGGCGACGAAGGGTCGAGCCTGCTGCTGAGCCGGTTTTCACTGCCCGACATTTGGCTGCACACGGCCCATGACGTGCATCCACCGCTGTATTTTCTGTTGCTGCATGGCTGGATCGCGTTATTCGGCGACGGGATTTTTTCGATTCGCAGCCTCAGCGCATTGCCCGGCATCGTCACCGTGTGGCTCGGCGTGTGGCTGATGGACCTGCTCGCCACACGCCGTGCGGCGTTGCTGGCCGGTTTCCTCCTGGCGCTGCTGCCGACGGCGGTGCGCTACAGCCAGGAAGTGCGCATGTATTCGCTGCTGGGGCTGTGGCTGATCGGCGCCACGATTGCCCTGGTCTACTGGATCAGGCGCCCACGCCGCACGCGCTATCTAGTGGTCTATGCGCTGTTGATGACGGCCGCGTTCTACACCCATTACTTCACCGCACTGTGCGTACTCTGCCACTGGTTGTACCTGGGGTTGATCCGCGTCCAGCCGGGATATCGCCTGCGGCATATTCAGCGCCCCGGTTGGTGGCTGGCGAACCTGGCGATCGTGTTGTTGTACTTGCCGTGGGTGCCGAACCTGCTCGATCTGCTCCAGCATATGGATCAGCTGAAGGCCAATGGTGACGTGGGCTGGGAAACACCGGTGACGCTGGGTTCGTTGCCGTCGATGATGTGGTCGCTGCTGATTCAGGACGATGGCGAAAATCTGCCGACGCTGCTTTTCATCGCGATGCCACTGGCATTGCTGGCCATCGTCGGTGTGGCGCTGGCGCGGGACCGCAGTGTGTTTCGTGGCAGTGCGCTTGTGGTGATCTATACGGCGTTGCCGATAGTGCTGGTGTTCGGGGTTTCGTTCATCACCCCGGTATTTATCGAGCGTTACCTGACGGCGTATGCGCTGGGGCTGCCGATGATTATCGCACTGGCGATTGATCGGCTGTATTCAGGTTTTCGTGTGCTGGCCGTGACCGTGCTGGTGCTGTTTGTCGGTGTTGAACTGGTGGGTCTGAAAAACAACGCGACAGTGGATACCCACGATCAGATCAACGTCATGGTCGATTACGTCAACCAGCATTTCGTGAGCGGCGACCGGATCGTCACCAGCGATATGCTCTGGTACCTCAGTTACGTCTATTACAACCGAACCGCCGCGCAGCCCTTGCTGTACACCCCGCCTTCGGCCACTGGCATTTCGAGCCGGCCGAACGCCTATGGCTTCGGCACGCTGGTGACCGGGGACACTTACCTCGACCGCCTCGATGACTTGCCCAAGGACAGCGGTCGAGTCTGGTTGATCGGCACGGTCGGTGTGGCGGACGAGTTTGCACCGCTGCCTGTCGGCTGGCAGCGCGCAGGGGAAACCCAGGCGGGCGGCGCCAATGCGCGTCTTTTTATACGGACTGCAGCGTTGTCGAAACACTGACCGCTCAAGGTTTCGCCGACAAATCCGCCATGCCTTTGAGCAATTCGATCGGCAGCGGAAAGACGATCGTCGAACTCTTGTCCCCGGCGATCGAGCTCAGCGTCTGCATGTATCGCAATTGCATGGCGCCCGGTTGCCGCCCGAGCATTTCGGCGGCCTGCATGAGTTTTTCCGAGGCCTGCAGTTCACCTTCGGCGTGGATCACTTTGGCCCGACGTTCCCGCTCGGCTTCAGCCTGTTTGGCGATAGCACGGACCATCGATTCGTTGAGGTCCACGTGCTTGATCTCGACGTTGGCGACCTTGATGCCCCAGGCGTCGGTCTGCGCATCGAGCACTTGCTGGATGTCGATGTTCAGCCGTTCGCGCTCGGCCAGCAGTTCATCCAGTTCGTGTTTGCCGAGCACCGCGCGCAAGGTGGTCTGGGCCAGTTGGCTGGTGGCCATGAGGAAATCCTCGACCTGGATGATTGCCTTCTGCGGGTCGAGCACGCGGAAGTACAGCACGGCGTTGACCTTGACCGAGACGTTGTCGCGGGTGATCACGTCTTGCGGCGGCACGTCGAGCACTACGGTCCGCAAGTCGACCCGAACCATTTGCTGCACCACTGGAATCAGCAGGATCAGGCCGGGACCTTTGACCTGCCAGAAACGGCCAAGCTGGAACACCACCCCGCGCTCGTATTCGCGCAGGATGCGGAAGGTCGATCCCGCCAGCGCAATCACCAACAGCAGCAGCGCGGCAAAACCCAATTGCAGGCCCATGGTCATTCTCCACCCGGCGCCGCGTCAGCCGCGGCCACTTGCAGCAGTAATCCCTTGCGCGCCACCACCCGGACCCGTTGCCCGGGTTGCAGCGGCGTGGCGCTGAGCACTTGCCACTTTTCACCTTGCAGGTGCACCCAGCCGTTGCAGGCATTGCCAGGTTGCAGCGAGGTCACTGGCGTCACGCTGCCCACCAGCCCGGCATCGCCACTGACGGTGTGGCGCGGTCGGGTTTTCAGGGCGTGGATCACCAGGAAGATCAGCAGCAAGGCGCTGATCAGTCCCAGGCCGATCATCAGCGGCACCGGCACTTCGGTGTTGCTCAGGATTACCGCGCCGATCACGAACATCACGATCCCGCCCAGACCGATCACGCCGTAATTGGGCAGCGCGGCCTCGGCAATCAGAAACGCGATGCCAAAGGTGATCAGCCAGATCCCGATGGGGTTGGGCACCAGCACGAGGGTGTCCGCCGCAAACGCCGATCCGCTCAAAACCCACAGCAACACCAAGGCACAACCACGAATGTCCACATCACCCTCCCTGTAGGAGCGAGCTTGCTCGCGATGGACTTGAGAGCGCCACGCCCATCACTAAATACAGTCTAGTCGAGCCCCGGACTGTACGAATTTTGACCCGTTTCCAACCGTGCTCCAGTGGGCAGATTTCCCACGAGAAAACGCCAGCCGGCCTAGACTTTTGAGTGGTGAGAACAGCTTTATCCATCGTCCGCCCACGTTGTCGCGGACACCGAGGTGCATCATGCGTATGGCAAGAACCGTGCAGAGCAGTCTGGAAAAGGCGCACTGTGAATTTGACATCGTCACCCACCCACACTCGGCCAGCAGCCTTGAAACGGCGCGGGTCGCGGGCATTCCTGCCGAACGGGTGGCCAAATCGGTGATCCTCGACGACCACCATGGTCATTACCTGATGGCCGTGCTGCCGGCGAGTCGTCACCTGGACCTGACCAAGGTGCGCAGCAGCGGCGAATGGCAGGTCACCCGGGAAAGCACCCTGGCGCATCTGTTCGAAGACTGCGAACGCGGCGCGGTGCCGGCGCTGGGCGAGTCCTATGGCCTGGACATGGTCATCGACCCCTTGCTGACCCGGCAGAAAGACATCTACCTGGAAGCCGGCAACCACAACAACCTGCTGCACATGAGCGTGCCGGAATTCCTGAAAATGGTGCCGCATGCCGAGGTGCGGGAGTTGAGTCATTGAGTGTTGTGGCGTCTGTTAGTCCGCCATCGCGAGCAAGCTCGCTCCTACAGTTGACTGCGTGTCCCTGTAGGAGCGAGCCTGCTCGCGAAAATATTTCAGTCACCAGGAGCTCTATTATGGAATCCCCAACCCACACCCTACCGTCCCTGTTCAAACAACTCGGCCTGCCGGATGACGCCGAAAGCATCGATAAATTCATCGCCACCCACTCACCGCTCAAGCCTGAACTGCATCTGGCCGACGCCTTTTTCTGGAGCCCCAGCCAGGCGCAGTTTTTGCGCGACGATATTCTGGATGACGCGGATTGGGCGGAGGTGGTGGATCAACTGGATGTGCTGCTGAGGAAGGGGCGCGGGGTGTAAGAATTCAGCTTGATGGTGGCCACTGCCGAGATGTGTGAACCAGTGCGAGTATCCAGATGGCATCGGTTTGGAGTTGATAGACCACACGATAGCTTTGATGGGGAATCAGCTCGCGAGTGCCTGCAATGATGCCGGCAGGGCCGCTTTCGGGGTATCTGGAAAGCCGTGATATCGATTGCGTGAAACGGGTATCCATGTCGATAGCGGCTGTTGGATTGAAGGCATGTAAATAATCCCAAATGTCTGCACGATCCTGTGCTGCTGCTGGCGTCCAAATAATCCTCATTCTTTGGCGGCCCTCGCTCGTCTGGCGGCGAACTCTGCTTCAACCTCATCATTCGTCAGGCCTTCGCCAGCGCTCATGGATGCCCGGGCGATATCCACTTTGCGTTGCAGAAAAGCTTCGTACTCACGCGACTCACGTTGTTTTTGAACGAACTGACGCATCATCTCCCGAACGATTTGTGAAGCAGGTCGATGGGAGGCTTCAGCCTCGGCCATGAATTGCTCGCGCAATTCCGGCTCCAGTTTCATTGTAAATACGGCTTGTTTTGACATGGTCTGCACTCGCTGATGGCGTACTGAGAAAGTATATACACTGTCAGTACAAACTACAGGCTTGGCAAAAAACGGCGCGACGCACGGCGCCAAATTGTTTCAAAACTTGACCAGCTTTCCCTTCCAATGCCATATTGATAGTTAGCAAACTAACAGTGTGCGTTTTCTCCCGTGCCGAAAAAACTCGACGCTCTCCAGATGAACATCAGCAGCTCCATGGTGGTGGCCGCCCGGCATTGGCGGAAGATCTGCCAGAGCACGCTGATCAATTATGGAATCTCCGAAGCCTGCGCCGTTCCGCTCCTGATGATCGGGCGGTTGGGCGAGGGCGTTCGGCAGGTGACGGTGGCGCAGGCGGCGGGGATGGAAAGTCCTTCGTTGGTGCGTCTGCTCGATCAGCTGTGTCATGCCGGCTACGTGCGTCGCACCGAAGATGCCCATGACCGCCGCGCCAAATGCCTGAGCCTGACCGACACCGGTCGCGAGCTGGTCCAGGCGGTGGAAATCGAACTGGTGCGCTTGCGCAATGAAGTGCTGGAAGGGATCGCCCCGAGTGACCTGGAAGCGGCGTTGCGGGTGTTGAAAGCGTTCGAGGCCGCCAACGCGCCATCGGTGGTGAACCCTTGAGCGGATTCTTTACCGGCGTGCCCCCGGCGCGGGACTGGTTCTACGGCGTGCGCACGTTCGCTGCGTCGATGATTGCGCTGTACATCGCCATGCTCATGCAGATGCCGCGTCCGTACTGGGCGATGGCCACGGTCTACATCGTTTCCAGCCCCTTCGTCGGCCCGACCAGTTCCAAGGCGCTGTACCGTGCGGTCGGCACCTTCATGGGCGCGGCGGCAGCGGTGTTTTTCGTGCCGATGTTCGTTCAGAGCCCCTATGTGCTGGTGATGGTCATCGCCTTGTGGACCGGGATTCTGCTGTTCCTGTCGCTGCACCTGCGCACCGCCAACAGCTACGCCTTGATGCTCGCCGGTTACACCTTGCCGCTGATCGCGTTGCCTGTTGTTGATAACCCGTTGGCGGTGTGGGATGTGGCGGAAGCGCGCACTGAAGAGATCTTCCTCGGCATCGCCGTCGCGGCGGTGGTCGGCGCGATGTTCTGGCCACGGCGGCTGGCGCCGGTGTTCAACGATTCGGTGAACAAATGGTTCGCCGACGCTTCGACCTACAGCCTGCGTTTCCTCAGTCGCAACGTGCAGCCGGACGAAGTCAGTGCGCTGCGCTCGTCGATGGTCGCCACGTTCAACACCCTGGAATTGATGATCGGCCAGTTGCCCCACGAAGGTTCCCGGCCGCAGACGGTGCGTAACACCAAGGAATTGCGCGGGCGGATGATTCATTTGTTGCCAGTGATCGATGCCCTCGACGATGCGCTCTACGCCCTCGAACGGCGCACGCCGGAGCTTGTAGATAAATTCGCACCGCTGCTTGCGGCGGCCACGCAATGGCTCGATCACAAGGACGCCGATCTCGCTCGCTGGCAAGCGCTTAAAGATCAGCTTGAAGCCCAGCAACCGTCCGCCGAAGCGCTGGACGATCGCAAGCAACTGCTGTTCTCCAACGCCTTGTATCGACTCGGCGAATGGATCGATCTGTGGCAAGACTGCCGCAGCCTGCAGTACGCCATTCAGTGCGAAAGCCAGGACAACTGGCGCGCGGTGTACCGGCACTGGCGCCTCGGTCGGCTGTCGCCGTTCCTCGACCGTGGTCTGATGTTTTACTCGGCCGCGTCCACGGTCACCGCGATCATCGTCGCCTCGGTATTGTGGATTCTGCTGGGCTGGACCGACGGTGGCAGCGCGGTGATTCTGGCGGCGGTGGCGTGCAGTTTCTTCGCCTCGATGGACGACCCGGCGCCGCAGATCTACCGGTTCTTTTTCTGGACCGCGATGTCCGTGCTGTTCGCCAGCCTGTACCTGTTTCTGGTCCTGCCCAACTTGCACGATTTCCCGATGCTGGTGCTGGCGTTTTCTGTGCCGTTCATTTGCATCGGCACCCTGACGGTCAAGCCGCAGTTTTACCTGGGCATGCTGCTGACGCTGGTCAACACCTCGTCCTTCATCAGTATCCAGGGCGCTTACGACGCGGATTTCCTCAGCTTCGCCAACTCCAACCTGGCCGGACCGGTGGGTTTGCTGTTTGCGTTTGTCTGGACCCTGATCGCCCGGCCGTTCGGCGCGGAGCTGGCGGCCAAGCGCCTGACGCGTTTCAGCTGGCGCGACGTCGTCAGCCTCACCGAGCCGGCGTCGCTGGCCGAGCACCGGCAGCTCGGTGTGCAGATCCTTGATCGCCTGATGCAGCATTTGCCGCGCCTGGCCATGACCGGGCAAGACACCGGCATCGCCCTGCGGGAAGTGCGTGTGGCGCTGAACCTGCTCGACCTGCTGGCCTACACGCCGCGTGTGCTCGGCGTTCCACAGGTGCTGCTGCATCAGGTGGTCGCTGAAGTCGGCGACTATTTCAAAGCCTGCCTCAAGGCGGGCGAACGCTTGCCGGCGCCGAGTGCGTTGTTGATGACGATGGACCGCACCCGTCGAGCCCTCAATCACGAATGCGATGAGGGTGCGCGCCTGCACCTGCTGCACGCCTTGAGCGGGTTGCGTCTGGCCTTGCTGCCCGGTGTGGAATTCCTCGGCACCGGCGACCTCGAAGAACCGCTGCCCCATGGCATTGATGGAGCGCCTTTATGATCGGTGATCTGGATATCAGCGGGGTGTTCCTGCCCACGCTGCTGGTGCTGATGGGCATGACCTATCTGATTTACCTGCTGGTGCACGGGTTGCTGACGCGTCTGCACTTTTACCGTCTGGTCTGGCACCGGGCATTGTTCAACGTGGCTCTCTACGCCTTGCTGCTCGGCGCCGTGGATTCACTCAGTCGATACCTGATGACATGAAAAAACCTTTTCTGACCCTTGGCCGTGTGGTCCTGACCCTGCTGATCGTGACCTTCGCCGTTGTCGTGGTCTGGCGCATGGTGATGTATTACATGTTCGCCCCGTGGACCCGCGACGGGCATATCCGCGCCGACATCGTGCAGATCGCCCCGGATGTGTCCGGGCTGATCCAGCAAGTCGAGGTGCGCGACAACCAGTTGGTCAAGCGTGGCCAGGTGCTGTTCAGCATCGATCAGGACCGTTTCAAACTGGCCTTGCGTCAGGCCAAGGCCGCCGTTGCCGACCGTCAGGAAACCCTCGCCCAGGCGCAGCGCGAAGCCAAACGTAACCGTGGCCTGGGCAACCTGGTGCCGGGCGAGCAATTGGAGGAAAGCCAGTCAAAGGTGGCTCGTGCCGAAGTGGCGCTGATGGAAGCGCAGGTGGCGGTGGATAGTGCCCAGCTCAACCTTGACCGCTCGACCATCCGCAGCCCGGTCGACGGCTACGTCAACGACCGTGCGCCGCGCGCTCAGGAATTCGTCACTGCCGGGCGGCCGGTGCTGTCGGTGGTGGACAGCAACTCCTTTCACATCGACGGCTATTTCGAAGAAACCAAACTCGATGGCATTCATGTCGGTCAGTCGGTGGATATCCGGGTGATCGGTGACCGCGCTCGCTTGCGTGGCCACGTCGAAAGCATCGTCGCCGGCATCGAAGACCGCGATCGCAGCAGCGGCAGTAACCTGCTGCCCAACGTCAACCCGGCGTTCAGCTGGGTGCGGCTGGCGCAGCGGATTCCGGTGCGAATCGCCTTCGACGACGTGCCGGCGGACTTCCGCATGATTGCCGGGCGCACCGCGACGGTGTCGATCATCGACGACCAACAGCAGGAGCCGGCCAAATGAGCAGGGCCTCGGGTTTGGCGATTGCCGGATTGAGTTTGCTGCTGTCGGCGTGCCAGACGGTCGGGCCGGATTACAACGTGCCGGAAGAAGCGGCCGTTCACCGCGAAGATTTTCAGGGTGAGCTGGCCGTGGATGGCAAACCGGTGGTCTCGGCGCCGGTGCCCGCCGATTGGTGGCGTCTGTATCAGGACCCACGGCTTAATCAACTGGTCCAGCAAGCGATGGCGTCCAACACCGATCTGCGTGTGGCGGCGGCCAGCCTGCTGCGGGCCCGCGCGCAGGTCGATGAAGCCGAGGCCGCCGGTGGTTGGAGCGGTGGCATAAAAATGGGCGCCGAGCGTTTGCAGGAGTCCGGCGAAGCGTTCCTGCTGCCTGAGAAAGTGCCGGTGGCCAACATCGGTGATATCGGCATCAGCGCTTCTTACCAGTTCGACCTGTTCGGCACGCTCAAACGCGGCATCGAAGCCGCCAAGGCCAATGCCGATGCGACCCAGGCCGCCGCCGATACCGCGCGTATCACCTTGGTGGCCGATGTGGTGCGGGCTTACACCCAGGTGTGTGCGGCCAACGAAGAGCGGGAAATTGCCCAGCACTCTCTCGACCTGCAATCGCAAAGCACCACACTGATCCAGCGCCTGCGCGATGCCGGGCGAGGTGATGAAACCCAGGTCACCCGTTCGCAAACCCAATTCAAGTCCCTGCGCGCCGAGATGCCGCGTTACGAGGCGGCGCGTCAGGCCGGGCTGTTCCGCCTGTCGATGCTGCTGGCCAAGCCGGTCGAGCAATTGCCGGCCGGCACCGCCAGTTGCGCGCAGCTGCCGAAAATCGCGCAATTGGTGCCGGTGGGCGATGGCGCCTCATTGCTCAAGCGTCGCCCCGATATCCGTCAGGCTGAACGTCGGCTGGCCGCTGCCACGGCTGGCATCGGTGTCGCCACCGGTGAGCTGTACCCGGACATCCGCATCGGCGCGACCATCGGCACCGTCGGCATTCTGGAAAATCTCGGCGAGCCTTCGACCAATCGCTGGGGCTTCGGCCCTTCGCTGAGCTGGAGCGTGCCGACCAACGGAGCCCGGGCACGCATTCGCGAGGCTGAGGCTGTGACCCAGGCAACCCTGGCGCATTTCGATGGCGTGGTGCTCAACGCCATCCGTGAAACCCAGACCAGCCTGGCGCAGTACTCGGCGTTGCTGCAGCGTCGAGAAGCCCTGGCGGACGCCGAACAGTCGGCGAAGCTGGCCGCCGACCAGACGCACCGCTTCTTCCAGGCCGGCCGCGAGTCGTTCCTCGCTGACCTGCAGGCGACCCGCACTTACACCGACGTCACGGCGCAATTGGCCGCCGCCAACACTCAAGTTGCGTTGAGCCAGATCGATCTGTTCCTGGCGCTGGGCGGCGGTTGGGAAAGCGGACGAACGCAAGGCACGAACTCCAGCAAACCCTGAGGCCGTTGCTATGCTTTGACTTGATGAGGTCGCGCGTCGATCTCATCAATCAAGGCTCGCGTTGGTCATGGGGACTCTAATAATGAAAAACCCTTATGCTCCCGGCTTCTGGTGCGCTATTGCGGCATTGGTCCTGCTGTCGGCCACCTATTTCTACGGCATCATGCTTGCTCATCAAATCGACAAGGCACTGGTATTCCTCGACAGCGCTTCGGCACTGATCGCGGTGATGTCGATCGTGGTGGTGGCCTGGGCTTC
>Ga0182008_10002606_pt1 | contig 11195 bp, 9 predicted proteins | sample Sormic07211129_1_FD_120482 | JGI IMG/M metagenome (GOLD analysis project Ga0182008, IMG submission 120482) | Rhizosphere microbial communities from Sorghum bicolor, Mead, Nebraska, USA - 072115-129_1 metaG | ecosystem: Host-associated > Plants > Roots > Rhizosphere | place: USA: Nebraska...
ATTATTGGAATCATCATAATATTTTTGGTGTATTATTTTAGAAAGGAAAGAAGAAAAAACTAACGCAAGAATTATGGACTAGTAATTGGCTTCAATATCTCTTTCTTGATATCCTTTTCTTCTTCCATTCTGACACTAGTTTAACGAATCATATTGTGTACAATCAAAAAGTTGCTGTCATTACAGGTAGCTCTAGTGGAATAGGCTATGAATCAGCCTTGACACTAGATAGAAATTGACTTTTAACATATGCTACAATGCGCAATCTTGCAACGACTTAACTTTACAGAAAGCCTCTTCATTCAGCTATATGTTTCGTTTTGATCTTTTGTTGTTCTTGGCTGTTATTCTCTAGTCTTTATGTTGTGTGAAGCCAAGTCTAAGTAGCCGTAGGCCAGTCAATTTATTGAATGTGCCTCATTCGTTAGACTCTCTATCAGTATTGGCATCTGCAATAGGATCTTGTTTCTCGTTTAGTCTTAGTTTTTGTTGGATTCTTTGAGGAAGGATCAATCATGTGTGTATGAGGATTCTTTTCTTTCTTCATACCTTTCTTCTGCTAACCATCTAGATAACGGACTAACTTATTACTATTATAATAGCCGACTTGCAACCCTCACGTCGTTTGAGCCTTATCAACCACAATAATAGTTCCCATATCTATATCCATATCTATACTATATAATTTCTTCAGTTTTAACACATGGTTTTATATGCTAAGCTATCCAAGATTCTGGTGTAATATTTGACAATTCCGATCTCTCATCAGCAGAATAACACTGAGGTATTATATGGTAGTGAAAGTGCTGTTAAAAGAGGAGTCCAATTTATGAAAAATGTAACAAACAGAATGGATATTAGTTTTGATCATAGAGCTCCCTCAATAGTCATTGAACTTGAAGCATATAAGAATGGATACACCGACATAAGAAGAAGAGGTGCAAAGATAAGATCTCTTACTGAAATTACAAAAGATAATCTTAGATATTGCAAAGAACTTATGAAAATAGTTGATGAGTTCCGCCATTTAGATGGACTTAAGGGTGGTGGTATTGCAGTAAGTGAATCTGAATATATGGCTACTACAATTTTACAAGAAGCACAACCATTAACACAGGTTATATATAGCAATGTCAAGGAAATTGTAGAACAGCAGCAATACTTCTTTGATATTATCTGGAGTAAAGCAATTCCAGCGAAAAAAAGAATCAGAGAGATTGAAGAAGGCCTCAAAAGAGAATTTATTGATACCATACAAGATCCTACCGAAATAGGAAAAGTTTTTTTTCAAATGCTAAAATCTGCTACCGAGGAAATACTGATATTATTTTCTACAGGCAATGCATTTCGCCAGCACCAAGAATACAGTGAAATGCTGCAATTACTAAAAGAAGCATCCAAGCGTAGTGTGCAAGTCAGGATTTTAGTAGATAGTGATGATCCCATAGACAAAATGGTACGAAATTTGAAAGAAGAGCAAATTAGCATTCAACATAGCAGTAACTCTAGACAAACCAAAATCACGATTTTGGTAGTGGACAAATCATTTTCCTTAGCCATAGAAATGAAAGACAGCTCAGCAAAAACCTTTGACGAAGCAATTGGCTTAGCTACTCATTCTAACAGCGAATCAACTGTATCATCTTACATTTCAATATTTGAAACTCTTTGGATACAAAGTGAATTGTATGAAAAACAGGAAGAAAAAAGAGGAAAGAAACTATCTAACCAAAGTTTACATGATGATCGGATAAACTAACAAATCCCTTGGATCAGATCCAATGTACTACATTTGATAAAACTGTAGTATTCTCGTTAGAGAATGCATATGGAGAATACATGCATACTGTGAGGCATTATTATTCCCAAGCAACCGCGGCTGTATAGTAGTTCTACAAAGTTGACATTATCATGATTTAGAAATAGTTTGTGTTGGTAATCTCATAATAACTTCATAGAATTGTTAGTGTGATTATGGCCCAAGCTTTTCCGATTGGAATATCGCGATAATCTTGTAATCTTTCACTATGTTAGAGATTGGCTTTCTTGCTAAAATATTGTTAAAAGAATTGTTACTATTTTGTTGTTGTTGAATTGATGTTTGGTTCTCCATAGAAGCAATCCTTTGTTGCTGGCCAAAAACATATCGTGCATTACTATTATTGCTATCGCTTTCATAAAACAAGTAATTAAAAGTAATATTGGTTAATAAAAGAGTGAAATTCAAAGCGAATAGAATAAAGTTCCTTCTTCTCCTCTTACCTTTTCTTTGCACATATCTTCAAAGTAAGTTATACAAAGCTATTTCAACAATGTGATAAGTCTGGATATTGTACATTATAACATTGCTTGGCAAAGATAAGAGCAAAGATGAAGAGATTAGAAGGAAACACGTTGAGCGGTTCTACATACTATTATCTTCGATAATGAATGAATTATTTGAATATGCACCAAAATCAGGACACGTGAAGATGCCATATAATGTATCATTTGGATTGATTCATGATAAGAGAGATTCCATACTGCTAAAGGGGACTGATCAAAAGACTGGTAAAAAACTGTACTTGTATAATACGAGAATAATTGGAAAGATGTTTGAGGAAAGAAGAGGACAGATGCTTGAGGACAGTACAACAAACACGCTGTTCGTTTGGATAGCAGACTTGTGTTCATTATACATAGGTCCATTTGTATATGAATATGTTGTAAATACACAGCACAGGGGAGAAGGTGCTGCAGAGAGAACTACAAGGCAGATTGTTAGGGGATTTATGGATAAGCTGGTTAATGAGCCTGAATTAAAGTACGTGTTAGATACTATGAGAGATGACACAAACAGACCAGCATAGCCGCCCAACAGCAGTGGATACGGAATATGCCTCACTCTACAAGAGTTAAAAAACATCGGTGCATTGTTGATGGACGCTGATGAATGTATATAATGGCATAAAATGGCTTGTTGCTTCTTCGAAAATTTTGGACCATTCTAACCATGATGGAGGCTGGACTTGTAACTTGGGTAGACTGGAACAATACTGCAAAGGAAAGGAAAAAAATAGAGTGAGAATAGAACAATGAGAATAATTAACGCTTTCCCTGGTATTGGTGACCCAACTACTGAAGAAGAAAAGAATGTTGCCATTTGGAATCTATACTAATTCTATAACTTTTTGAGACGATTAAAAGGGAGAATAGAAGATGTACCACACTATGTTGTTACCAAGGCTATAGATGTCGACTGCGGATGAAGGGTTTCCATAGCCCCTCAAGGGCATTCCCAATCAAGAAACACTGCTTCAATTCATCCATGGAATTTATTAATACGCCTCATGTTAATAGGAACAAATTGCTTGCAAGAGTCTGGTTACTTGAAAGACATGATAGATCTTCATCCTTAATTTTGCCTACCAACAAACATACAGGAGATCTAACATACCGTTATTTGGATATACTTTCTTTTATTGGTTCACTTACCGATAAATAGAGTGGATTTAGAGAATGAAATGATTTACGGAAAACGCTGACGAGGTGGAGAGCATGGAACTGTGATGATGAAGAAAGATGTCGTGGACTTACTTCATGCTCGAGACTTGTGGCTATACAGTCTCGAAAAATCTTTCCTGAATTAAATTATTAGATCAGGTGGTGGCCAAGGTGCCTTCATTCTTGCTCCCACCGCCTGTTTAAATCAAAAATGCCAAAATTATCTAATTAACTAGCCTAGTCTCGTTATCAACAATAATCCAAACTTTGATGAATAATGACAGATTTAGTTTATAAATTATCCATACTAAGAGCCTTTTAATCGGAGTGCGGCTAACTGAACATAATCTAACAAAGTCAACAGGCATAGGCTTTATGGCTGCACTTCTAGCGGCTGCTCTTTTTGGATCGGTGTCTACTATCGCAAAGCCTGTATTAGCTACAGTAGATCCGTTCTTACTTTCATCCTTGGTCTACATAATATCGGCAATGTTCTTTAGTGCGATAATAGCATTAGGAAACAAAACAGCATCATCATCGCAAACAGTCTCTTCATCCTCTAAGAGAAGCCATTCCTACTACCTCGTACTAATAATAATAACAACTTCAATTATCGGTGCGACAATAGCTCCGGCCATGTTCTTCTTTGGTCTTGGGCAAACAACAGCATCAGACACTTCGCTTTTGTCAAATGGAGAAACCGTTTTCTCTATTATCTTTGCAATACTATTTTTCAACGAAAAATTAAAGCCGTTGGGGTATATCGCAGCATTAATGGTTTTAGCAGGACTTGTCGTTGTCACAACCAACTTTCAATTCCACAGTTCATTGCTTAAAATGAACTCTGGTAATCTGCTTGTCTTGGGAGCTACTGTACTATGGGGTCTAGACAACAACATATGCAGAATTATCACTTATCACATGAAGATTGCAAGGCTTGTACAGCTAAAATCGGTGATAGGCGGTGGTATACTTCTTATTTTTGCAGTAGTTTTTTTACATGCTTCATTACATCTTGAGATAGTACAACTACTACAAATTATACTGCTTGGTGTTGTGGGCTTCGGCACTTCACTTTATTTTTTTCTAAGTAGTATGAAAAGGATAGGTATTGTCAAGTCTGTATTAGTATTATCATTTTCCTCCGTATTTGGTCTTATTTTCGCTTCATTGTTATTAGGCGAACGAATAGCTGTACACCAAATAATTGCTATTGTGGTTATGATTGCAGGAGTATTTTTGATCAACATAGAGAACAAAAAAAAGAGAACAAATAACAATACTATCACTTCCATAGGAGAGAAGACAGATTTCAAAGATGGATGATTAATGAGATGCATTCGCTCCTTCAAGATCTTGCAATGCCATGCAGAGTAAGAAACAAAGATAAGCGTCTAGATGATCGTTTTATCCCATATTTGCAATGGTTTGCTCCTGCTGCTGTTGTTGTTGTTGCTGCTGCAGTAGTAGTAGTAGTTTCTTACTCATTGTTTTATCAGAACAGATCTATTTCAGTTCTTATTATCATGAAAGAGGACTTGGCACAGAAGAAATAATGAGAAAAGTCTATGTATGTAACTATGATGTAGAATTATCAGTTATGCTAATAGCTAAACGTCTAAAACGCGATTAGAGTAATTGTATTTCTAAGGTACAATATACACATTTAGGGTTCATCCCTCCTTATTTCATTTATTCTTTTTATTAACCCTTCATTTTCAACTGGTTTTTGAATATGTGGGATCCAATGACTATTATTCCTCATTTCTCACCATTTGTGGCCCTGCTCTATCATCCTTCCTTTTTATTTGATCATATGGCTCAAAGCCATCATCTTTGGCATTTTAATATCAGGGGAACAGTGATACGAACCCTGACTATAATTGGACAACGCTAACAAAGGATCATCAAATGAGTCAACTTTGAATATTTCTCAAGATATACCGATTCTATTTAGTGACTGTATGACGATGAGGGCTGATCAAAACTCTTAAACGGCAACAGATGATCAAAAAACACTTTTCCTTTCAATCTATCGATTTTTTATAATTCCCCAAATAATGATAGCCAATATAAAACAGAACACTCCTAACATTGCCCAAACGAGCACCTCTCTAAAAATATCAGCGAATATCATAAGCAATGATACCTAGTGTTAATAACCATGCATACCGCGTTAATAAAGCCTGTACATGCTTATCTTTTTTTTGTCGGATGAATATGGCTTTGTCTTTTGCCAAAGCTTTTCTAGTAGGATGGGACATGTGCCATTATTCAGCCTGGCCCCGGAATCCAAGTCATATGCCATAGCAGCAAATAATATTCAGATCTCACTTAAGTATCATTAGTTAATTAACCACCACAACGCTCATGTTGCTTTCTTAACTAAAAAATTCTCTCATTTAGATTAACAAAAGCTATCTTGACAAAAGATATAACTGTTCGAGGCTTGATATCATATATCAATCGCGATGACTCCACACCATAAAATAGAAACTGTTCAGAGCGCATACCACTTTGAATATTTAATGCAAGATATGCGGGTAACATACAAACGTGACTTAAAGGTCTCGGTGGGAAGCATGACAATTGATGCGAGAGAAGGCGACATATCATCCGTTCCACGCTGGCTGGCAAAACTTTTGGCTGAGCAAGGCATAATTGAAATTCAAGATAGTGATATTTCTGCATACGTCTCAAGGGCTTTTAATCGTGAGAGGATATCCAAACCTCATGATCTTTCAGGGTTGGATCCTGATTTTTATATTCGAGTCCATGATTATCTGGAAGGATTAATGGAAAGGGAAAAGGAAAGCATCACAGTTTCTCTGCTTTCGTTTGTGGCTTCCCGTCTTGAGAAGATTGTAAAATTGGCAGCTTCTTCGCCTCTTTCGCCTGAATTGGAATCAAGACTCTCAGTTGAAGAAAAGGAACTGTACCTCATGATCCATCGTTATTCTTCCGAGTTCAAACAGAGGGTACTAAAGATTTGACTGAGCAGCGGGAGCAGGAGGAGCAGCAAACCACAGCGGCATTAGCGAATGATCTGGAGAAATTTCTACGTGCCTTCAAGGATAGAGAAGGAAAGTACAGGTATTTTGACAGAATTAATCATATGATGGTGGCGAATTCTAATTCGCTCGTAGTAGATTATATAGATTTTGATACCTTTAATCCAGGCCTCGCTAAGCGGATTACTCATAATCCAGATGAGATGCTGGAGGCTTTTAACGAGGCAGTATTATACGTTCTAAACGAAATTCATCCAGACTATGCACAAGAGATCCGCGACAAAATCAAAGTCAGAATAGGAAATTATACTGTACAGAAGGGTCTGCGCGATATCAATGCGGAGATGATTGACAAGCTGATTGGAGTTTCCGGCATGGTAGTCAGATCATCTGAAGTAAAACCACTCGCCAAGAAAATAGGATATCGCTGCCTTAACTGCAATACCATTAATGAAGCGCAGCTCAAAGGACTGGTTCTGAAAAAACCTTTGAAATGCATAAACTGTTCTGAAAAGGAACTTGAAATGGATCCCGATAATAGCATTTTCACAGACTTTCAAATGGTAAGGCTTCAAGAGCTGCCGGAGGATCTACCAGCAGGTCAGCTTCCACATTATGTGGAAGTCACAGTAATGGGAGATCTGGTTGATCGATGCCGTCCAGGAGACAGGATTATGTTGACGGGAATAGTGAGAATAGAGCAGGAACAGCTCTCGCCACAAATCAAAACCAGTCTTTTCAGGTTGCGAATGGAAGGAAACAATATCGAATATCTTGGCGGAATTGCAGGTACCAAAGATACCCGGACTCTCGAAAGAATAGCCATTAGCACTGAAAATGAAAAACAGATTATAGCTATCGCAAACAAACCGGATGCATATGACAAGCTGATTGCTTCTTTTGCCCCACATGTATATGGCCATGAAGTAATCAAGGAGGCGATCCTATTACTGATCATAGGGTCGGTGGCAAAAAAACTAGACGACGGCTCTACCAGGCGAGGCGATATCAACATACTTTTAGTCGGCGACCCGGGTACCGCTAAATCTGAAATGCTAAAGTTTGCCGCTAAAATTGCTCCAAGGGGCCTGTATACTTCCGGCAGAGGTTCAACCGCGGCTGGCTTAACCGCTGCTGTGATTCGAGATAAATCCGGAATCATGATGCTTGAAGCAGGAGCTGTAGTCCTAGGCGATCAAGGATTAGTGTGTATTGATGAGTTTGACAAGATAAAATCTGAGGACCGTTCTGCACTGCATGAGGTAATGGAGCAGCAGACATGTTCTGTTGCAAAAGGAGGCATTGTAGCCACTTTAAACGCGAGGACCTCCATTTTATCAGCAGCCAATCCAATGTACGGCAAATACGATCCTTTCAAAAACATCACCGAAAATGTGAACCTACCGGTCCCGCTTCTGACCAGGTTTGACCTCATATACGTGATAAGAGATTCTCCGGAAAAAGAGAAGGACAGTCGTATCGCAAGTCACATTTTAGAAATTCATCAGGATTCGGAACTTGCTGCACAGCCCGCTATCGAGATCGATCTCTTCAGCAAATACCTTGCATTCTCAAAGCAAATCGAGCCAAGACTGACTACCGAAGCTATCAATATTATTCGGAATTACTATATGAAAATGAGAAACGTAGACTCGGAGGGCATGATCACCGTTACTCCCAGACAGCTTGAAGGCTTGATAAGATTATCCACGGCACGTGCAAGATCATTGTTGAGAGACAAGGTGGAAGCAGAGGATGCAGAACGCGCAATCTATCTCGTTCAGAGAATGTTGGAAACTGCAGGCGTCGATGTCAATACAGGTAAAGTAGATCTTGGTGTTCTTCATGGCAAAGCTCATAGCGAAGTTTCGAAGTTGAAGATGTTCATCGAAATTTTCAATGCCTTGTCCGGACAAGATAGAAACGATGTAGAGGAAAACAATTTCATCAATGAGCTTACAAAAACAGGCAAGTTTACACAAGACGAGGCAAGAACATTCATTAGAAAAGCAATGCAAAACGGGCAAATATACGAGAGAAAATCTGGCTTCTATGCTAAGGCCTGATACAAATAGCCAGTATTCATTTTTGCTCATGCCCCTGTCGATCATCATAGACTAGTCAAGGGGCAAGTAATGTCAACTGTTCCAATAGATCTAATGTGATGATGAAAAAGTTCTATCCGCTTTTATCATTTGGTTTGGGGTCTGATTCTGCCGTAGATGTTATTGTTAAGATAAATCTTGTCATTTTTGGAAAAGAGTAAAGAATTTTCTCTGATATCATGATAAATATATAGATATACATTTGTGGCTTGCATTTCTTAAAGCAATAACCTTGCTAGTAGTATCCATTTCCCCATGATCCATTTCCTTCTCCACCTTGTTCTTTTCCAGTAGAGATGATTATTCCCATAACCAACAGAATCCCTCCAAAAATAGCCACCATGATGGCTATGTCTGGCATATATGGTATAATATTTCCGTTGATATTTACCTTTGAGCATGTTTGGGACAAGACATTTGACACGGCAGGAATATTGCACGCTATTTGGGCTAGATTGGCCAAAGGCGCCGTATTAATGGCCCAAAGGTACATGAAAATTCCCAATATTAATAATATTGTTCCTTCTACGATAGTATTGCCGCCAGCAAGCATGGTTAATCTAAAAATTGAGATAGATACGTACCATTTATTATCTTAGATACAAAACAGCATCATTTCAAATTGTGCTCTCGCATCATAAAAGGATCTATATCAGGGTTCGTTTTGCAGTTTTAACGGAAGCGTAATGTCCTATTTTATCAGATTTGTGCCTATTTTGGCATTGACCACTTACAAAAATCTTTATACCATAAAAAGATATTCCAGTGATTGATCTGTCAGCAGAGAAGCAAATAGAATACAAGATAACACTAAGATACTTCATTTTAGCAATTATTATTTCGTCAGTTATTGCAAACTCCATAATAATTTTCTCAGATCCACATAATAAACGGTCTTCCACTCTTATAATTTTAAATATAACGGCTGCCATTGCTTCTTGTCTTGGCATAATTGCAGTATATCGCCATGGCCTACATGGTCTTCACGGTAAATCATATTTATTTCTCACAACGGGCCTTATTTTTTGGTTCTCCGCAGATCTTAGTCTTGCTTATTACTATTTTGCTTTAGGTATAGAGGAACAAATACTTGTATCAGTTACGGATGTCTTATGGTTTGCTGGTTATGTATTCCTTGCGTTACATTTGTTCTCAGTACTTCGCTTCATATGCAGCAAAATTAATTTCATTACCCTTGCAATAGCATTGGTTGCTGCAATCTTGTTCGTTAGTTACAATGTTTTTTATATAGTATCCTCATCGTCGCACTTCCTCGCTGTAGGTGATTTTGTAGATTTTGTCGTCACCATGGCTTATCCTGTCTTGGATTTGATATTGATTATCCCTTCTGTCTTGATACTTGTTAACTTACGAAAAGACTACATGCAATCCGTCCCGTGGTTTCTCTCTTCACTTTCATTATTAATAAACGCGATAGCAGATGATGGGTATGTAGGTGATTTTGTAAATGGTCATTTACATAATCTATTGTTTTGGGATATGTTTTACGTGCTGGATTTTATAATCATGGCAGGCGCTCTGTTTTGGTACAATAGATTTCATATCCCAAATAAGAAAAGAAGAATTAAAATCAATAGCTAACCACAGTCCGCGTAACTTAATATTTGACTGCAAGCCTAAATGTACTTATTGTTTATTTCCTTTCATATCATTGGATTATTATCATAATTTGCTTAATGAATGGTAATACCAAAAAAAGAATACACTTTAGAACACAAAAAAGGTCTAATCTACGGCTACCACACTGGAGGGATAGAAAAATATTATAACATATTTAGACGGGTGTATCATATCGAAAAGACAAGTGGGAGATTTTAATAATGAAGGATCTATGACTCGGCGAATGGAAATCGTACAGATTTAGTACTCAATGGGTCGATTTTAAAAAAATACAACAGGGACTCATAACGAATCATCATGCAAGATTATTCTTTCAAATACATGTATGTCAGACTATGCTGAAAATACGATATTTGGAAAAGAGGTTCAACAGAATCACAGATATCAAGATGGGTCCAAATGTCCAAATGGTTACCTGTATATCGTTTCTCATTTTGGAGGTAATATATTCAGAATTGTTCGAACAAGTGTAACCAGCCAGCAATAAAGAGAGTACGCATGTTATTTAAATTGGCAAATTGGCATAGACCTTGTACGGCATGGATTCATCTCAAAACATCATGAATAAAAATCCAGATCGGCATCGATTTTATCAAACTCTTCCGGAGTCTTTTGCCCTCAAACGTCTTATCAAATAAGAACTATTGTGAACCCTTTATTGGTAAACAAGACCTTTAAAGAAGGGTATCAATTTGCCAAATTGAGCACTGCAATAAAAGAAATTGATTATGTCTTGTCAAGAAACTCCATCGTCCGGTAAAACTTCATTTCTTATCACGGTGTCATCGAATTCTACTCTAATTCTGCTTTCACTCGTTTGATCAAATATTCAACGGTAACTGGTTTTTGTATAAAACATCCGATGTTCAGGGAGGGGTGTATTTCTCTTATTGCTTCATGATTTACTTCTCCAGCAGACATAAAGCAGACCTTTACATTGATATCTAATTTTGAG
>Ga0182008_10002607_pt1 | contig 11193 bp, 15 predicted proteins | sample Sormic07211129_1_FD_120482 | JGI IMG/M metagenome (GOLD analysis project Ga0182008, IMG submission 120482) | Rhizosphere microbial communities from Sorghum bicolor, Mead, Nebraska, USA - 072115-129_1 metaG | ecosystem: Host-associated > Plants > Roots > Rhizosphere | place: USA: Nebraska...
GTTGTTAATTAGTTTCAGTAAAAACTATCTTTGATTAATCAGAATAATGTTTTACTTTTGCCAAGTATTTATTAGATTTAAGAGTTATCAAATATCACTCAGACTATGTTTTCAAGCTAATAGGTGGAGTCTTTACGTTTGGCCTACTAGCAATAGCTCTGAGAATGAAATTCGAGAGAAGGTTTAGGCATTAAACAGCTTTGTTACAAAAAAACCTGATGGTTGTAATAATCAGATGACATAAGTGAATCCTATCACTCTAATGTTATCTTAACAACTTATCAACTTCCTCAGGCTTCACGTTGAACTTATCTGAATTGGCTATTATTTTTGATTTTACTTGTTGTAAGACTAATCGAAGTTATTCTTTGTTTGTCATCATAGATATAATGTGGATGACCTTCCTCTAACTCCTCCTGTTCCTTGGCAATTTCCTTCTCTTCAGTTGTCTCGTCATCACGAAGCTAGCCGTGAGCCTCTTTCTCTAGATGTTGCTTTCGATCTTCATCAGTGGAAAAGATGGCTCCGCATGCAAAACATTGAAAGTCTCCAGTTAGTTTTGATATATCAATTTGCTCATCCTGCTTTTTGTCTTCTTTCATAGTAAAAATTCATTCTCCAGTACTAATTATACTCAATATTTCATCTTTTCACAAAAATTAGTGATTTGTTGGGAATGCTTTTGTTACAGCGCCTTGGGTTCCATAGATTTGTAGAAGCGCATCTTGGCCGCTAAAGTACAATCCCAACACTCTATAATCTTTGGTCGATTGAAGTTCTTTCCAGAAAAGACTATGACCATCCATTGTTACAGTAAATGGCTTATCACCTCCAGTCGGATTTTTAGAATCCAGACCCAAACGCGGTATTTGTATAGTAAACAATCCATAGGATGTTTGGTATTTTGTTGGAGCTAGAATAATGTCAAGACTTGTTCTAGGTTGATCTGGCACCATTGCAAGAAGTTGCCCTAAAGAGATGCTATATCGTATTGAAATATTTGGACAGCCAGTGCACCACGTGCGGGGAGGATTTATTGGATAACTGTTAGTAAACCCTGTTTTTATAAGGCTGTTCAAAGCACGCTCTTGAGAAGGACTAAGTTGTGCATTTGCCGGTTGAGATGATGACGATGTCATTGCGACAATTAACAAGGTGGTAATCATAGCCAAACTGAAAAATCGAACCAGCCTGTTTCTATCGATATTTACTCTGTTCATGATTAGTTGCATTCACTCTTAAACGTAAGATAACTATTCTATTTATGTGTACTCTGCATAAAGATCTAATAAACTATCAAGGAATAAAAATAATGTTTATGGACTCGCCTTATATAATTCCACTAGATTTTGATTTGTTATTACTGCTTTGGTTTTGTCCATCTATGAATTGAATCTAAGATCATATTTAGGCTCAAAAATTATTTATTATGCTAGAAATTACATTTATCTGCATCCAAAAGGAGACTTAGGTTTTAGCCATTTCTTCCCCTTCTTCTTCCGCTAATTTCTCAATAGGCTCGCCTGTTGGTAATGGTTTATTTCTATCTACTTTATACTTCATCAATTCATTAATATCCATATTCAGAATGACATTTCTAGCTACTTCTTTTATTTTTGATTTAGGAACATCAAATCTATAACCATAACTACCAAATATCACTATCTTGTCATCGGTTTCTTTCATAACATGTCCTACATGGTCTTCATTTAGGACCCTAACTCCTTTGTTAAATAATCCTTTTGGATATTTTCTTTCATAAGTAGCTAAATCTAGATTTTCGCCTTGAGTCCAATGTTCTAATGGAGCAGTTGTAGGCAAGGGTTCATCATGTTTTACTTTGTATTTCTTTGCTATTTCATCTAGTGTGAGCCCAATTAAGACATTTCTTCCGGTCGTCTGAATTTCTGATTTTGGAATATCATACCTATCATTCCTTTCACCAAATACGACTATCTTGTCAGACGTTTCTCTTATTACATGTCCTATATATGGTGCATCTAATGCCATTACACCTCTATTGAAGTATTTTCCTGATGTCATTAGGCTATATTGCACCTCCTTTCACAGTTATCATTATTATTCTATCGTACGATGTTGTTCTTATTCTTTTACCTATTTCTCTTCCCCTTGGCCTTGCTGCCAAACTTTAATATGCTCTCAGCTGTTTTGTGCAGCCGTGTAAAACCTTCATATAATGCAATCCATAATAACTCCTGAAACATATGATAATATCGAGTATATCAATGACAGCAAGATAACTGTGATGGAATGACATATAGAATATTTTTATATATACTCTTTTAGTCAGAGCTTTGTCTAATCAAATAAAAAAAGATGAATTAACACATAGAGGCACATAAGGTATTATGGAATAAACATCATGGGTGTCATGTATTGTGAAGTTCTGGATAAAATTCAAAATATCAGTCAAGACATTTTATTTTTGTACAAAGTTTAAAATTCCCAAATTATTCTTTAATTTAGGTCTTTATAGATTTATTATTATTAGAACTTTTTTGGTATTTTTCAGCAAACCGCTTTATTCCATCCAAAATTTCTTGCGGCGGCCTAGGAAGATTGTCACCTAACTTCCAGTACATGCCATTATGATAAACTAAAGGCTTAATGTTCTCGTCAGCTGTGATTTCAATTATCTCTCCAACGAACATTATATGATCCCCTATTTCTTCCTGCCTTAGAGCCTTGCATTCCGCATTCATTGCAGCGCCTTTTATCAACAATGCTTTGATCTTGTCTGCTTTATAGAAAACAACACCAATTTCTTTAAAAAAAGCTATTTTATCTAGATGTTTGCCCGAGTACCTTCCTGCAAGGCTGCACAGTATGTTTTGATCCTCAGATGCTAGATTAACTCCAAACTCCCCAGAATCTTTGATGTTTTCTGCTGTAGCATCTGTGCCACGAATATTTACAGCAATTGCCTGGTACGTCTATCGTTCAAGGAAGATCCATATATTTGTGAAATTACTGGTTATAAGTATACTAGATGCTGCCGCTGTTATAAATATACTCTGTCTGCCCTTTTAAAAATATAATGGCCATTAGTATTATACTTAAAACAAGCATACATAAATTACCGTATTATTGTGCAAGGCACTCCGCTCCTAGTTGGTAATAGGCTAACTTCAAATATTTTCGGGGACAGCTCTAGGCTTTAAAGCAGCATGGTGTGAATGGTCTTAAGAAATACATTATCATATTATTCGATTGTGATCATTTGGAGCATATAACGTACTGGATATTGTGATCTGCGGATATTAAAGTACCATAGATCAACTAAAAAATCTGCGCTAATTATTTGATGTCATCATCATCATCATACTAAAATAGTCGCTTATGTTCTGCCATCATACATCTATTATAGACAACATCTATACCATTTTCTTTTGCTTTCTTTTCTGCTTGCTCATTGTAAATACCTGACTGCATCCAGATTACCTTAATCTCATCTTTTTTCTTGATTGCATCCTGTATTACAGGAGGTATGTCTTCTGACTTTCTGAATATGTCAACAACATCTACTTTTTCTGGTATATCTGAGATAGTTGGATATGATCGTCTTCCAAGAACTTCTGATATCGTGGGATTGACTGGAATAACATTATAGCCGTGTGCAATAAGATATTTAGGTACAAAGCAGCCTGCCTTTTCTTCATTTTTTGACATACCCACTACAGCGATGTTTTTTAATTGGAATATTTCCTTTAGCTCAGAATCCGAGTGGAAATCTTGCTTCATATCAGTACTGCTAGTATTATTACAGATTGTATATTTATTACTTGGTTATATGGGTGAATATACAAAATAATAAGAGGCTTAACCGTTGTTAGTACTCTTTCCGCTAAATATAAACTCGCACTCTCTCCCTCCCCCTTTACCTTGAGTACTCTCTTATCTATATAGTGATTATGTGATTTTTGATATGCAAATGAAAGATAAAGGAATCTCAAGCCACATGGAAAAATTTATTGATGATAGTTTATATGAAATTATCGAATTAAATGTATGTGAACCAATAACATTTCAAAGAGTTAAAAAGAAGCAGCAACAGTTATGCAAAACAGCAAAGAGTGAAAATAATAAGGAAGTTGTACTCATAATACCTAGCGAGAAGATACCGAGAAGCAGAAGAAAGATTAGTAATTAGAGAAACAGTAACTAGGAAATATTTCTTCAATAATAAAGTAGGGATTGTGTTAATACCATCTGATACAACAGCAGCCGCTATTTCTTATTTAAAATTCCCATTCTACCTTAAGAAAGATCGGCTATATAACAGGATTAGGAGATAATCCAAAGATCTTGTGAAGGAGAAGATAGCATTATAAGTGTAACCGAATCTGTCCTTAATGTGCCATACCTTGTCATTTGATATAGACTCTGTCCCCCCCCTCTCCTACCAGTACATCATGTGTTATTAGTGAATTTTGCGAAGTGACACATCCATGTCAACAACAATTCAAGCGGAAGCATCTACACCGCAAAAAAAGATGCAAGAATGTAACAGATGTAAGGCAGCAGGATTTCCTAATCAGCTAATAGGCTTTGAAAAGATAGGAGAAGACCCTGTAACAGGTAAAATCATCTGGAAATTAATTAACGAGAATGGTGAGCAGCATAAGCACAAAAGCAATAATCAGGTGGATTCTTCTTCTTTACTTCGAAATGAAAAACCTGCTTTCCAGCGTAAACGAGTTGTAGATATATCAACTGTGACTGATTTAGAAGAGGCAAGGAAGCTGCTTTCATCAGGATGGGAATACAAGACATCATATCCTGCAACGATTGCTAACATACCACATTATGTCCTAGTAAAGAGACAATAAAGGGGTCTCACATCCATTTACATTTTATTATTTTGCCATTAAATGATTGACCGAAAATCTTTGTTATCCTTTGGAAAAGTGGCTGGCTGGCTGCCTATGGAGTATGGTGTGGCGACTGGATTGATTGTAAGGAAATTATGAAAAGATAAGGATTAAAGGAGCAGAAGCCAAAATGAACTTCCGTAAATGGTTTTTTCATAAAAGAAAAGGACATACTGCAACGACCTTACGTAAATGTAGTACAACAGATGACAATAAGGAGAGATACAATAACAACAAAAAAAATAAAGAACGAACAGCGGAATATGAAGATGGAGACAAAACCTTTTTTGAAGATATTATAGGATATAATGACATTAAGAAGCTTATTAGAATGTCAATAAATGCATTTGAACCTGTGCATATATTGATTTCAGGCCCGCCAGCTTCTTCTAAAACTCTGTTTATGAAATGTCTAATGAAACTGCAGAATTCTTACTTTACTGATGGTGGTAATAGTACTAAGGCAGGAATGCTAGATTACATTTTCGATAACAAACCAAAATATCTGCTGATAGATGAAATTGATAAGATGTCAGCTAAGGACCAAACATTTCTGTTGAACTTGATGGAAACTGGTATAATTACTGAAACAAAGTATGAAAAGACTAGAGCAGAGGAGATAAAGACGTGGGTGTTTGCTACAAGCAATAACATAAGTAATATTATACCAGCGCTGAAGTCCAGATTCTTTGTTATAGAGCTAGAACCATATACATACGAACAGTTCCACGAAATTACAGTACAGCTGCTTACAAATCAACATAAAGTTAAAGAAGAGATAGCTAGGGCGACAGCTGATGCAGTATGGAATAGGATAAAGTCAGCAGATATTAGGGATAGTATAAGAGTTGCAAGAATGGCAAAGTCAATAGAAGATGTCAACTTTATTGTGGACAGTTTTTTAAAGTATAAGGTTAGCATCAATAGAAAGAAGGCACAAATTAATAATTTTTATAGGGCAGAACAGAAAATGCCCCATAGGAGCCTATTAAAAAGTCTGCTGAAATAGCACTCAGTAGTAGCAGTATTATTATGGAGCTAATACATTGCTAATGATTATGCAAGTTCGAGTGATAAATTCTCTATTTAATCACGTCGCATCGGCGGTAATAGCATCTTGTTCAAATTTTTTGCTAGATCCTCCACATTCTGTTTAGTTTCGCTACCATCCTTCATTGACCGGAGTGTTACCTGTCCGTTTTTAATTTCATCTGGTGCCACTATCACTGTTAATTGTGCACCCTTTGTGCTCGCATCTTGTAGTTGCTTTCCCAGTGATCTACCCAGAAGGTCATAGTCAGTAATAACTCCGTTATTGCGTAAATTGGAGGCTATAGCAATAGCGTCCTTACTTGCATTGGTCGATGTATATGCAACGTAAATTATAGACTTTGGTATTGATTTTAAAATACCATGTTTTTGCAAGGTTTCCATTATCCTTTCAACACCACCAGCAGCACCTGTTGCTCCAATATCTTTTCGTCCAAAAGCATCGGTTAACCTATCGTATCTACCACCACCGACTAGCGCACCTGAATCAGGTAAAGAGGGATCAAATGTCTCAAATACGACTCCGGAATAATAGTCCAGTCCACGTACGATCCCAAGGTTAACTTGGGCATTATATACTCCTCTTGATTTCAATGAATCCATTAATCCTGCAAGTTTACTCCAATTTACAAGTCCTTTTAGATCCCTTTTTGAATTAATTACTTCATCGACATTCCCCTTAACCGTCGATATATCTATTAGAGTCCTCAGTTTTGACAACCCAATTTTATCCTTATATTCTTCATAAACTCCTTTTGCACCTTTTTTTTGGACCTTGTCGACCGCTCTGAACATTTCTAGAATCATTTGCTCATCTGAAACATCAAGTCTGTTTCTTACATATTCCTCCATTAGTTGTCGGTCGTTTATTTCAATAATAACATTTAATCCCAGCTTTTTGAAAAATACCGAAATAAATTCAATCACCTCGGCATCAGACTCTTGGCTAAATGAACCATAAACTTCTATGTCCCATTGATGAAAATATCGATATCGTCCAGCCTGCGGTTCGTCATATCTCCAAACGCCAGCAAACGCTGCAACTTTGACTGGCATCTTCAAATCTCTTCTTGCTACTACAAATCTTGTTAAACCAATTGTAAGATCAAATCTTAATGCAACGCTCCTAGAACCCTTATCGGTAAAACTATATATTTCATTTGAAATAGAGGCGCCACTCTTTGTCTCTAGGGTAGAAAGCAACTCAATTGGTGACGGCTGCATGAATTTGAAATTAAACAAAGATGTCGTTTCAAGAAATTTTTCTTCAATATAATTAATGTTATAGAACTCTTCTGGTTCAAGATCTCTCATCCCACGAGGAAGTTCTAATTTTATCATTTCATTTGGAAGTAGTAGATGTTGACATTTAGATTTTGCGATCAATTACATAATAATAACAGAGAGAATTAGTTAGTTTTGAATCATATAAATATGTCAACAATTAGTCGACGATTCCGATATCTTGATCATATGACAGACGCTGTTATAGAGGCATATGGTTGCACATTAGATGAGGCTTTTGAAAATTCAGCTTGTGGCCTTGTTAATACAATGTTCGACCTGAAGCGAGTTTCCCCTACTCAAGAAATCAATATACAAGCAAAGGGATACGACATTAAAAGTTTACTATACGATTGGTTAGAGAAGGTTCTACTAACACTTTTGGTTGATAATATCCTAATTTCAGTTTTCAAAGTCAAAATATATGAGAACATTAACAAAGACAATGGTTACCTTCTTTCAGGTATTGCTAAGGGAGAATATCTTAACCCCAAAAAACACCATTACAAAGTAGAGATTAAAGCAATAACTTATCACGAAATGGAAGTAATACAAGAAAAAAATAAAGTCATTACCAGATTTTTGTTAGACCTTTAAATCAATTAATTACACAATACATGTTGCAGAAAATAATCTATAATAGATTATATAATCAAATCTGTATTAACACTTACACATACTTTCTTTACTCTGCCATTTAAAGTAAAAGTCCTAGAGTGCAATTAAAAAATCTTAAATAGCAAATCCGTCCTTTAACCCTTAGGAAACATGAGTGAGGATAAAAAAGCGTCTAGCACACATGTCAGTAGTAGCGACTCAGCATTAATGGAGCTTTCTGACAAAAACTTTGATGAAACGGTTGGCGGAAACAGGCCCGTTTTAGTAGACTTTTGGGCAACATGGTGTGGACCTTGTCAGTTTATGCTCCCTATCTTTGACAAGTTGGCCAAGAAATACGGTGATAAAATAACATTTGGAAGACTCAATGTGGACGATAATCAAGGAGTGGCAATGAGGTTTGATGTATATGCCATTCCGACCTTTATTATCTTCATGAATGGCAAGGCTATCGATAGAGCTGTAGGAGCAGTTGGAGAGAAAGGTCTAGAAGGACTAGTACAAAAGTACCAATAACAAAGATAAAATACACACTATACCATGGTAAATGCAAGTTACTGTTATTTTTCTTAGTAAAAATAATGTATCGCAATATATGTAGTATTAAAAATATCCGTATGCGGAATCAGATTTTCTTTTAAGGAAAAGGATTCTGTTGAAAACTTCTTTTTCCTCTTCGTTTAACCGATGATTGAATCTTTCTATTAACATTTTTGCCTGCTTACTGTTCATATCAGTATAGAAAATATTCCCTTCGTTGATTTGTCTTCCAATAACGGGCTCTTTGATAGAAACTGCAACTTGCATTCCCTTGCTAGCTTCTTCAATAGCTTTGCCATTCTCTTGAACTTGATGTATAACACCAATCTTCCTACCCTCTTCGTTTATAACGAGAACTTTTTGTCGGAGTTTTCCAACTAGAATTTCTGCTCCAAACACTGCAGGATCATTACGTCTAAAGATAAACCCCTTCATAAACTGAAATTTACAGACTGGAGGGATTTCATTGAATAGAATTGATTCTTCATGTTCCCTCTGGTATGTGACCCAATCTGTGTAAGTTCGTACAAGATTATATATTATTTGCTCATTGAAAATCTTTACCCCACGTTCTTGTGATTCTTTCTGCGCATCATCCAAAACCCTTGCATTAAAACCTAATATCACTCCTAAATACCGGTCCTTTTCCTTGACTGCAGAAGCTGCAATTACATCTCTCCTTGTAATCTGCCCAATATCTGCACTCTGTACTGGAACATTTGCTTTTTTCAAAAGGTCCATGATTGCTTCAATTGAGCCTATAGTATCACATCTTAGAATAACTCCATTTGAATCGGTATTATTTATAATTGCACTCTTGATTTCAGACTCTACTATTGGTTTTAACCTATCTTCATCTTCTTTCGTTTCTAGCACATATAGAGGGCTGCCTGCAAGGACGCCATTCAAGTCAGGTGACGTTATCTTTAGACCTGCTGCGGATATTACTTCATTAACAGGCTTGAATTTGTCTCTTGGATCTCTCATCTCATCAAGGGGTTTTGGCAGCAACAATGCCTTAATTTTAGTAACAATAGCACTATCTCTTTTTGCTACTACGATGTTATCGCCGTGTCTTAATATTCCATCCAAAAGTATAATGTTGGCAGAGGGTCCTAGACCTACTTCTTCGTTGATTTCAAGTACAATTCCTCTTGTAGACCCGTTATGCCGCTCCAATTTCTTTACCATATATTGCTGTGTCATTCCAACAAGTACTGCAAGCAATTCAGGAATTCCCACCCCTGTCGCAGCACTTACGGGCACAATTGCTACTTCTTTGGTAAAATCTTTGACACGCCAGTATGCTTCAGAATTATAACCTGACCTTGAAAGGGAACCCACCACATTGTAGATTTTTTCGTCCAGTATTTCTTGGATGCCGATATCCTGCTTTGCAAGTTGATCACTAATAAAATGCACATTATTACTGTTTTTTCGCCAGCCGCTAATCATGTCTACTTTGTTTAGCGCAATGACAAACGGTACTTTTCTTTTCCTTAAAATCTCCATGCTTTCAATTGTCTGAGCCTCAAACCCCTTATTTGCATCCACAACGAGAATTGCAATATCTGCTGCTGAACCCCCTCGCACTCTTAGATTGGCAAAGACTTCATGGCCTGGAGTATCAATAACAAGCAAACCAGGTATCTGAGATTCAGATTTAGAAAGTTTCTGATAAAGCGGCCCGGTGATGTCCTTGATCGTTTCAATCGGAAAAAAGCTTGCTCCAATATGTTGTGTGATTCCTCCAGCTTCACGTGCTTGGACTGCCGTTCCCCGTATTCTGTCCAGTAAAGAAGTTTTTCCAGAGTCTACATGGCCCAAAACTACTACTACTGGTTGGCGGAGCTGCACTTCAACTACTAGAAATGACCCGAGACTCTTTTATGAAGCTTTCATATGAATCTGAGGCGTGAATAATATTATCTGTAAATCCAAGCCCAAAGTCGCCTCTTATGGTTCCTGGTGCTGCTTCAAATGACTTTGTCGAACCTATCATAATTCGTACTGTATTAATTGCGTTCTCACCTTCAAGAACACACACTACCACAGTACCGGATGAAATGAATGATACCAATTCATTAAAAAATGATTTTTCTTTATGTATAGAATAGAATTCTTCAGCCTTTCCCTTCGTAAAATTATATGACTTTAAATTTTTAATTCGAAACCCTTTTTTTTCGAACCTATCCAGTATTTTTCCAGTCAATTGGCGTTTAAAGCCATCAGGCTTTATAACAATAAGAGTTTGTTCAATAGCCATGATAATGACGGTAGATTGTTATTTGTTATTTCTTTACCTTGATGCCGCCCTTTACGTATTTGCTAGTCCATTTTAATTTTCTTGGATCTCGTTTCAACTTGCGCAAATTCTTCTTGCATTTGGAAGAACAAGTCCATTGAATTGAGCCATCATTTTTGACAAGCATTATTCCTTGGCCTGTGGCGACATGCCTTCCGCAAAACGAGCAGTTACGTAGAGATGTTGCTGTTTTACTCATATAATACAACTATCACCATTGTTCATATTAGTCGGTATTACTTTATCTTGCGAGCTTCACGTTCGGTTTCTCTAAGCATCAAAATATCATTCAATCTAATTGAACCCTTAACGTTTCTTGTTAAAATACGACCTTTGTCTTTTCCTTCCAAGACTTTAACTCTAACCTGAATAACCTCTCCTGCTATTCCTGTCCTACCAACAATCTGGATAACCTCTGCAGGAATAACCTTCTCTTCAGCAGATGCCTTGCTCATCTCTAATGTTACACCTTACTAGTACCTTTCATGTTTTTAATTGAATCTA
>Ga0182008_10002611_pt1 | contig 11191 bp, 7 predicted proteins | sample Sormic07211129_1_FD_120482 | JGI IMG/M metagenome (GOLD analysis project Ga0182008, IMG submission 120482) | Rhizosphere microbial communities from Sorghum bicolor, Mead, Nebraska, USA - 072115-129_1 metaG | ecosystem: Host-associated > Plants > Roots > Rhizosphere | place: USA: Nebraska...
CCTCTGTCGGGGAACGGCAATGCCCACGCTCGCGGCCTGCGCCAGGAGCGCCCGCTTGTCGGCCACGGCGTTGAAGACGGCGATGTCAGGCCACGGAATGCACACGCCGAGTGCGGTGCGCTCGGGAAGAAGGGCGAGGAGCGACGCCTCGGTGATCGGAATCAGGGTGTCGATGCGCCATCGCTCGATCAGGTCGGACACATCGCTCACGAGCTGCGCGGGATCGTCGAGCCCATTCGCGACGGCGGCCTCGGCGAACGAATACCTGGAGGCGCCTGCAAGCGACGGCACGCGCGGGCCGCACACGAACACGGTGTGTCCCGCTCGGCCGAGCGCGCGCACGACTGCGAGCGCGCTCCGCTGGGTGCCGTCGGTGACGAGAATCCTTCGCCGTGTCATCGCCGGGCAGTCATCGCGTGCACGTCATCGCACGCGCACGCCGGCCGTTCGAAGCTCGAATCCCGCCTCGGAGAGTCCCGACGGCACATCGAGCCTCGGCACTGCGAACGCATTCACGGGTGCACCGCGCGCGATCCAGCCACCTTCAATGCGCAGGCCGTATGTGTAACCGGCTGCGCGTGCCGCGCTTTCTACACCGGGGGACGAAAGTCCGTATGGGTACGAAATCACGGGAAGCACGTTCGTGAATCGCGCGCGCAGCCAGACGAGAGGCAGCGTGAGCTCGGATGCGAGTGCGGCCTCGTCGAGGCGTGCGAGATTCGGGTGATTCCAGCTATGCGAGCCTAGCGTGATGCCCGGGGCGGCTGCGGCGGCGACGAGATCGTGCTCCTGCGCACCACGGGCATGAGCTGGGGCGCGCGTGACATGAGCCCGGCGCTCGAGCGGCGCACGCGCGCGAACCTCGGCATCGCGTCCGGCGCACTCGTCGAGCGCCCACGCGCGGAGCGCGGGCGGGAGCGCGCGTTCTCCGGGTGGCGTCAGGGCATCCCACCAGAAGTCGTGGCCATTCAGGAAAGATGGCGCGACGAAGATCGTGCCCGGCAGCTGTCGTTTCGAAAGCTCGGACACGCCGACGGTGACCGCTCCCTCGTACGCATCATCGAACGTCAACACGACCGCGGGTCGCTGCCCGGAGTAGCCGGCCAGCGCGGTCGCGAGCGGGATGATGTCGTGCGTGCGCACGAGTGCGTCGAGCTGCGCCGCGAACTTTCGTTGCGGCAGATGCAGCGAGCCATCAGCCGCAGCCTGGGCACCATCCGGAACGATGTTGTGATAGGCGAGAATGAGCACGTCACCGCGACGCTGTCGCCGCATCGCGCTCGGGATGCCGCTCCAGAGTGCTCCGTGCTCGATGGTGCTCTTGAGATGCCGGCGAAGATCCATGTCGTGCGCGAACGCTGCGAACGTCAGCGCTTCGGAGCAGCGCCGCGCAGCGACGATTCGATCGAGCTGTGCACCCAACCGAGATCCGTCTCGGGCGGCGTTTGGGCGCGACTGGCGAGTCGCACGCTGATCTGCGGACGCATCATCGGGAATGCTCCGGCGCGCAGCCGAACCAGCTTCATCAACCCAACTGAGAGCCCGAGTATGAAGTAGAGATACGCGAAGTATTCGGCGGACACGAAGAAGCCGGCCACGGAGAAACCGACGATCGCGCCGATCAGCATCTGCGCGAGCGCCATCTCGCGACGCGTGATCCATGGCGCCCATTTGCCGCGCGGCGAAATCCTCGTCAGACCGTACCCCGTAACGACTAGAATCGAGATGAAGACGAGCGCGCCGGGAAATCCGAGCTCGGCGCCGGTCTCGAGAAACGAGTTGTGCGCGACGGACCACTTGAATCCCCTGCCCTGCGCTGCGAGTGAGCGCGCCAGATCCGATTGGCCCTCGGCCGTCGGGTACGCCGCAACGCCCACCCCCACGACCGGATTGTGAAGCATGTAGCCGAGGCCGCGTTTCCAGACCTCGACGCGTCCAACGTTGTCACTGTAGTTGTAGTCGCTCTGCGGATGGAGAATCGTTCCCATCGACGTCCAGTACTTGTCGCTGGCGAAGCCAAAAAAGAGCGCGATGCCGGCCACGGTGACCGCGAGACGGACGCGGCTCGGTATCGCACGATAGCGGAGCAGCACATAAAGCATCACGCCGATGAGGCCGATGAATCCGCCTCGTGATCCGCTCTTCACCATGGCGGTGAGAATCATCGCCATGGTGAACAGCGCCGCCACCCGGTGAGACGTGCGATGTCCCTTGCCCAGGAAGTAGATGGCAAAGGGAATCGTGCACACCATCACGAGCGCGAAGTCGTTCGCATCGTAGAAGATCAGCCCGCCCAGGCGACCATCGTAGCCGACGTGGAAGAAGAGGCTGATGACCGTCGTGTAGACGAGCGCGCCGTAGAGATTCACCAGCGCGTACCACTCCACGTCGCGAACCGTTCGCACGCTGGCAGCAACGAGGAGGAGAAACAGCGCATTCGGGAGCATGCCCTTGAGCACGAACATCGCGCTGTGTCCCACCCACAGGCTGAACGGCACTCCAATCGTCATGAGGACCATGAGGACGATCACGAGCTTCGTCGTGGGCCCCTTGATCAGGCGGACGCGGCGCGCCGGCTGCCTGGTCTTCGCGAAGTACACGAGCGCGGCGAATACCGCGAGCGCGGGGAGCTGCAGCTTTCCAAGAATCGGAAAGGCATCCTGCAGTCGCCACACGTATGTGAAGAGCACGAGCGCGACCGCGCGCAGCAGCTTGTCCGGCTTGGGTTCGGGCTGAGCCTGAACGGGAACCGTACCGGTATTTCGCCCGGTGAGCGGACGCTGGAAAGTGGTGACAGCGGGAGTGGACATCAGTACTGAAGCTAGCGAATTAGGTGCCAAGGGGGGCAAGCCTCTAGCCTAGGACGAGCCACCCGCTGTGGCGGTGGCGCAACAGAACATCGCGACCACCGCCCAGCCAACACCAAGCTTACATCTTGCTGCCCTTCAACAGGATGGCCGCCTCGCTGTTCCGCAGGCGAATGCTGCTCACGGCGCTCTCCACGGTGCCATTCGCGTTCAAGGGGATCCACTTTTCACTGGATGGCAGGGAGACAGTGATCGCAGTGCCATCGGTGTACGTCTGGGATCCCCAGCCCTGCTGCAGCCGAAGAATCACCCGTGCTCGTTCGAAGTCGCGATAATAGAGCACGTACCGATTTCCCAGCGGATCGGTTCCCGTTGCCTGCTGCACGCGCCCCGCCAGCGGGTGTCCGATGTTGGCCTCTTGGGCTTTCGTCCAAATCGTGGAGTAGGCAACGGTCCACCACCCCTGCTCGAGCGAAATCGCGACCCGTTGGCCCGTGGTCGGGATGGCCAGATAGTAGCTCGCCAGCTCCCACAGCTTGGCACGCTGCGTATTCGAGGGCGAGTTGCCGCGAGGATAGTACGTCATATAGGGCATGTCCTGCGTCCCGTACGCACTCACCACATCCACGAACACGCCCACCGATGCCAGCATTCCGATCCAGCTCCAGCGCGGTGCCATCCCGGAATACTTGAAGTTGTTGAACATCTCGAGGTGCACGGCGCCCGCCCGTCGCGCATTGATGGAATCCTGCGACGTCGTGTACTCGGCGGTGTTCAGCATGATCATCTTCGAGCCCACGGCGCTCTTCAACGTGCCGAGCAGATTGCCGATCGCAGCGGTGTAGGCGCTGATGCTCGAGAACTCCTGCATCGAGCCCAGGTGTGCGCCCATGTCGCCGGTTGCGGCTTCGTCGAAGAAGACACCACCGTCGGATCCAATGAGACGCTGCACGCGGCTCACCGTATAAGCGATCGCACCGGGATCCTTGGGATTGATTGCCCAGCGCGTCGATCCCCACTGGGTGTAGTACACGCGCCCCGCCTGATTGAAGGTCGAGCCAGCCTTGTGTACGAAGGCTCTCTCGAGCGAGTACTGCGTATGCGTCGAATACCAGCTCTTCATGTCCGCGTAGTAGCTGGTCGGCAGGGTGGTCGTGCCGCTCGTCATCGTGGTCCAGAGCAGTGCGTAGGTGAGGTGACCAACGGTCGGATTCGCCGCCTTCCATGCCGATGACGAGCCGGACATCGCGTTGTCGTAGTGCGCGCCGGCCCACGCGCGCTCGGTGGAGGTCCAGGAGTAGTAGTAGTCGGTCATCATCGTCGTGATGTGCGACCAGTGGTGCGACTGCGTCGAGTAGCCCGACCAGAGAGAGGTCGGTGCTGCCAGGGATGCAGATACCGTGGGAGTGCGAACGGTGTCAACGGACGCGGGGTGAGGCGCAGTAGCCTCGGGCGAGGTCGCATCCGTGCAAGCTGCGGCCGCGATCATCGCAGCCATTGCGAGGAAGGATTTGCGCAAGTCGAGTCTCCAGTCCACGGCAACCCGACCGGCATAGCGCACTCGCTGGGCGCCTTAGCCTCGTTGGCTTTGCGTCGCCGCCTTTCGGCGGGTATGCCTTTGTCGCGGGCACTGGGCCCAACGATCACGCCGCGATGTAATCGTGCGGTGGGAGATCGCCAGCAGAGGGCGATTCCGTCGATTGAAATTCGAAGCCCGCCTGGGAGACGCACTTCGAAAGATCGGAACTGGCGTACCGATCTTGGGGCACATGTATAAGATTGTTCCAGGCACTAGTCAAGAAGCCAGTTTCTAATTGCGCGCAAATCCTTTTGTGTGAGCAGCGAATGCGTGGGCACCGTGATGAGATCGCGCGCGAGCTCTCTTGCACCTGTGAGGCTTTCCTCACCTGTCAGCCATGACGAAAGCTCCGGCAACTCCCCGAGTGTTCTGGGATAGCCATGCACCAAGCCGAGCTCCGGACGTAACCGTTCTCCATTGCGTTCACCGGTGAGTCGCACGGGGAAGCGAAGATAGCCGGGAGTGGCACCGGTGATCGGGCGAATGACCAACAATCCTTTGGCTCCCGCCGCTGCCTGCTCGAGGAACCTCGCGTGCGCGGTGCGCACGGCGAGATCCGCGTCCGCGCGCACGAGTGCCTCGCGAACCAGCGATGCGGAAACTCCCGTGATCTCGCGCGGCTCGCGCGCGGGATGGTAGATCGTTTCGCCGAGATGCAGACCGGGAATTGCCGAAGGCAGGGCGTACAGGGATGGCCGGCCGAGCATCCACTGGGCCTTGGCGATGGTCAAGGTCCGCACCCCGCTATGCGCCGATGCCAGAGTTGGTCGAGCGACATCGAGCGCCTCGAGATGCGCATCGCTGATGGCGAGCAGCGCGCCGCCACCGGCGCCCGTCATCCCCTTGCCTCGCCCGAAGCTCAGCACCGAAAGTGGGCCGACGGCACCGAGGCGCGTGCCGTGCAGCGAGCCCCACGCACCCTGCGCGGCATCCTCGATCACGGCCGTGCCGTGCGCGGCCGCGAGTGCGGCGACACCGGGAACATCTGACGGATATCCATACAGATGCGAGGCGACGATCACGTCCGCTCCGGCAGCCAGCACACGCGAGACGGAGTCCAGGTCCGCCGAGAGAGAAGCCGGATCCACGTCGTAGAGCCGCACGCGGAGCTGGGCAAAGATGGCCGCGGCGGCTATGTCGACGCACGCGTACGCAGGCAGCGCGACGATGCCACCGGGTCTTGCGACTGCGCGCAGCGCCACCGCGAGCGCCGAAGTTCCGCTGTCGACCAGCAATCCGCCCGCAGCGTCCAATGCTCGGCACAGTTCCATCTCCAGTGCACCGCGATCTGCGGCACCGCCACCGAGCGCTGGCCCGATCGCTCGAACCAGAGAGCCCAGTGTTATGGTGGAGCTGACGGGGAGTTGATGCCGGCCGATCAAGGGATGTAGCGCACGATTCGCGGGCCCAGCAGGGTGGCCACTTGCGTGGGGAGCCGCTTCCAGAGCCGCGGGCCCCACGCGTATCCGGAATCGGTGGGCGAAGGAGTCTTCACATCTTCACTCGCGGCACGGTCGTACCACCAGAGCTGCTCATCGTGCGCGCCCCATTGGAGCTTGAATCGATGCGTGCCGCTGTTGGGCGACGTGCGCCCGAAATTGAACGTCGAGATGCCGGCGTCGATCGCACGCTCCATGAATCGATAGTAGAGAAGCATGTTGGGTGCGATGCGCTTGTATGCGTTGAGCGAAGAAGCCCACGTCATCTCCACTTCGTTGCCCCATACGAATGCGCAGCCACACGCGACCGGACGACCTTCGTGCCACGCGCACCCGAACCACGCGTCCTCGGGAAAGATGGCGGCAATCGTCTCGAAGAGGAGGCGGGGCTGCGTGGGAGTGCCGAGATCGCGCATGTGCTGTGCGAAGACGTCGAAGAAGGGTGCGACCTGGTCCGCGCCGAACTTCACCGTCACTCCCTCCTTCTGCGGACGCCGCACCTGGCTGCGCAACTTCGCGTCGAGCTGCTTCATCAGCGCCGGCTCGGAGCGAGGCAGATCGAGCAGCACGGTGATTTTGCGGTGTGAGACGGGGAGCTCGATCGGCAGCGGAATGCGGCTTCGCAGCTCGAGGAGCTTCGCGCCGGAATCGCGCGCGATGTCCGATGCGCGACCAACGAGCGCGACGATCGCCTCTGGCGTGCCGAGCGGGCCGCCGTAGTTGAGGAAGGGCATGGACACGAGGAAGTGTCCGAACAGAACGCTCTTTACGCGCACGAGTGGAAGCACGCCGGCGAGCGCGCTGTTGTCGTCGTACGCCGCGAGATAGATGCACTCGTGGCCGAAGACGCGCTCCATGACCGCGCGCCAGCCGTAGAGATGAAAGTGAGTGAACCCAGGCGAGCTGCGTGCGATGCCATCCCACTCGCTGGACGTTCCGGTGAAGCGATCGACGCGTGCGATCACTCGACTGCGCTTACCGCCCGGGAGCCTGTCGTGTGAGACATCGGAAGCTTGAGACACTGCGCCACGCTCCGGAAGCGGAACTCACCAAGGAGCCGCTCGAGGAGCGGCTGAGTTTTGCGCAGGCCACTGTAGTGCCGCACGTGCGTGTGCCAGGGAACATCGATGCGCGGCTGATCGGGATCCAGCTCCCATGGATGAATGTAGAACATTGCGGGAATTCCGCCCGCATCGTGCTCGCGGAATGCCCGCTGGATGAGCCGGAACGGGAAATGGCGCAGATACGCACCGCCCGCCGCGGGAATGCGCATCCCGCGCCACTGCGTGGTGGCGAGCGGAAACTCCGTGATGGTACCGGCGGGACGGTGGATGAGATGCGGCACCGGCGCCGCCTTGGGGTAGCCGTACCCGGGACGCTGAATCGGAAACAGGCTGGAGTCGTACCGAAAGCCTTCTTCGATGAGGATGTCGAACGCCCACTCGGTGCCAGGCGTGATCGAAAAATTGGGAGCGCGAAAGCCCCACACTGGCGCGCCTGAATTGTCCTCGAGAATCGCCTTGGATACGCGGATGTCGTCGCGGAACTCATCCGGCGTGAGCGTGTTCACGCGGCGGTGCAGGTGACCGTGCGATGCGATCTCGTGGCCCGCATCGGCGATGCGGCGCATCAGGAACGGATGACGTTCCGCGATCCATCCCAGTGTGAAAAATGTTGCGTTCGCATTGTATCGCGCGAGGAGCTCGAGCAGAATGCCGATGGAATGCTCGAGGCGGCTCGGATGCGAGTCCCAATCCTCACGTCGCACCACACGATCGAACGCGCCGACCTGGAAATATTCTTCCACGTCGACCGTGAAGATGTGCTCAGTGGCGCAGTGAACCGGCAGGCTCATAGGGAGCGCCCAGCTGCGCGAGAAGTCGATGCCTGCATGTATGCGTCAAAGTCTTGCAGTTAGGGTGCCACCCATGGAATTCGTCGTTCAACGGTTCGTTGTTGTAACATCCCGTTCACGCAGACTGCTTTACGCAATTCAATTCTCTTGAGGGAGCACTAGCTGTGCGCCACGGACTGTTGCGTTGATACCACAAAGAACATTCGGACGCGCGCTCTGGATCGCGGGACTCGCGTGCATCGCGATCCTCACACTCTCTCCGCAATACGCAGCAACGAAGCAGCCACCGAGTTTGTGCCTCCTGTGCGGCGATACATCCGTACTCGATGCAATTCTCAACGTCCTCCTATTCATACCCTTCGGAATGGGATTGCGCCTCGCGGGAATGTCGCGACGGCGCGCATTCACGATTGGATTGGTGACGACAATCACCGTCGAGCTGCTTCAGATCTGGATTCCCGGGCGCGATACGAGCCTGGGCGACGTGTTCACCAATTCCTTCGGCGGATTCATCGGAATCATCGGCGCCGACATCTGGCGCGTGGTGATTCTCCCCTCACGCCGCGCGGCCACTCGCCTCGCGTGGGGATGGACGGTGTTGTGGGTGCTGTTACTGATCGCGAGCGCAGAGCTCGCGCACATCTCGTTGCCCAACACGACGGCGTGGGGAACGTGGAAGCCAGAGCTGCTGCACCACGATTACTTCTCGGGTAAGGTCCTCTCCGCGACAGCGGGTGGCCTCCCCACACCCTACGCGATATCGGCCACGAGCCCTGACGTGCGCCGACGACTCTCATCCGATTCGGTTGTCGTCGAAGCGACGATCGTGGGCGGTATTCTGTCCAATCCCGTTGCGGCAATCGCCACCGTCTACGACTACAACCGCTCGCAGATCTTCCTGCTTGGCGAACGCAAGGGAAATCTGATTTTTTCGCTGCGCATGCGCACCGCGGACGCGAGGGTTGCGACGCCGGATATCAGGCTGGACAGCGTATTCCCACGCCATAGGACGGCGACGCCCGACACCATGATAGTCGCCGGTGGTCTCATTCATCATCGGCTGTGGATCAGCGCCCGGAAGCACGGAATCACGCGCGAGCGAACGCAGCCGATCGATGCAGGGCTCGGCTGGAGCTATCTGCTGCCGTTCGATTACGAATATGGGCCAGAGGCGCGGTGGCTCACGGTACTGTGGCTGGCTGGCCTGTCAGCCCCGGCGATGTATTGGGCGACGCGCGCAGGGCGAATGGCACTCGTAGCGGTGGGAGCGTCTTTGGCGGCGTCGCTGCTTCTGATTCCATTCTTTACCGGGGTTCACGCCACCACGTGGTGGGAGTGGATCGCGCTCGCCCTCGGCATGGGCATCGGGATGCTGCTCGCACACGACGGAGTGCGCTCGAGCCCCGCGACCTGAACCTCCGCGAGTGCAGTGGGGTTACATTGTCGTGATCGAGTGCACGCTGGGCGTCGGCGTGCACTGCCCCGATTCCCTTTCCTCATTCCAATGCGCGCTTTTCCGCCCGGTCGCGCGGTGGCACTCTGCGCCTTCGCGATGTCCTCAGCTGTCGCCGCTTCGCCGCTCGCCGCGCAATCGCCGTTGCATTACCCGATCGCCCGCAAGAGCGATCAGTCCGACACCTACTTCGGCACCACGGTCGCAGATCCGTACAGGTGGCTGGAGAACACGGACTCTCCCGAGACCCGGCAGTGGATCGAGGCGGAGAACGCACTGACCTTCCAGTATCTCTCCTCGATTCCTGAGCGCACCTCCATCAAGGAGCAGCTCACGCGCATCTGGAACTATCCGAAGTACAATGTGCCGGTGAAGCGCGGAAAGGACTATTTCTTCGCGGAGAACAGCGGGCTGCAGAATCAGGCCGTGCTTTACGTGCAGCACGGTCTCAAGGGCGAGCGCAAGGTGGTGCTCGATCCCAACACGCTGTCGTCCGACGGAACCGTCGCGCTCGGAGCGTGGGACGCGACCGAGAACGGGCGCTATCTCGCCTACGCGGTAGCGTCAGCGGGATCGGATTGGGAAGTGGTCCGCGTTCGAGACGTGGAGAGGGGTGTCGACCTGCCGGACACGCTCAAGTGGGTGAAGTTCTCGAACATCGCCTGGACAAAGGATCACAAGGGATTCTTCTATTCGCGATTCGAGGAGCCGAAGAGCGAAAACGCGCTGCTCGCGAAGAACACGGGACAGAAGCTGTACTACCATTACGTGGGTGAGCCGCAGTCCAAGGACCGCCTCATCTACGAGCGCCCCGATCATCCGCAGTGGACCATCTCGGCGACGGTGAGCGATGATGGCGAGTACGTCATCATCTACGTCGCCGACGGGACGAATCCAAACAACCGCATCTTCTTCATCGACGTCAGCAATCCGGGGAAGCCGAAGATCGACAACCCGCTCGTGACGCTGATCGACGATGAGGAATCCGAGAACCGCGTGATCGACAATGCGGGCGATGTCTTCTTCCTGCAGACGACGCAGGACGCTCCGCTGGGCCGCGTGGTTGCGGTGGACATCAACAAGCCTGCGAAGAAGTACTGGCGACCCCTGATACCCGAGGGCGCGGACAAGATGGATGACGTGGAGCTCATCGGCGGCCACTTCGTCGTGCACACGTTGAAGGATGCGCACTCGAGTCTCGAGATCTACGCGCTCCGCGGCAATCGCGTGGGGAACGTGAGCCTTCCGGGCATCGGCACGGTGACCGCCATCTCCGGGAAGCCGAACGAGTGGGAGATGTTCTATTCATACGCGTCGTACCTGCAACCGGCTTCCATCTATCGGTACGACATCGAGAAGCGGACGCAGTCGGCCTTCCAGGTCGCGAAGCTGCCGGTCGACAGCGCGGCATACGAGACCAAGCAGCTCTTCGCGTCCGGAAAGGATGGGACCAAGATCCCGATCTTCGTCACCGCGAAGAAGGGGCTGACGCTCGACGGCTCGCACCCGACGATTCTCTATGCGTACGGCGGATTCGACATCAACATGACGCCGTCGTTCGCACCGGCGATGCTGCAGTGGGTGTCGATGGGCGGCGTGTACGCCGTGGCTGTGATTCGCGGCGGCGGCGAGTACGGACGCGCATGGCACGAGGCCGGGATGCTCGCGAAGAAGCAGAACGTGTTCGACGACTTCATCGCGAGCGCGGAGTACCTCATCTCGCAGAAGTACACGTCGTCGAAGAAGCTCGCGATTCGCGGGGGCTCAAACGGCGGGCTGCTCATCGGCGCCGTCGAGACCCAGCGCCCGGATCTCGCCGCCGTCGCGCTTCCGGCGGTCGGCGTGATGGACATGCTCCGCTATCAGAAGTTCACGATTGGCGGCGCGTGGGCACCGGAGTACGGCACATCCGATGACTCGACGCAGTTCAAGACGTTGTACGCCTACTCGCCCTTGCACAACATCAAGCCGGGCACGTCCTATCCAGCGACGTTGATCACCACCGCCGATCACGATGATCGCGTGGTTCCGGGACACTCGTTCAAGTTCGCCGCGACC
>Ga0182008_10002612_pt1 | contig 11189 bp, 8 predicted proteins | sample Sormic07211129_1_FD_120482 | JGI IMG/M metagenome (GOLD analysis project Ga0182008, IMG submission 120482) | Rhizosphere microbial communities from Sorghum bicolor, Mead, Nebraska, USA - 072115-129_1 metaG | ecosystem: Host-associated > Plants > Roots > Rhizosphere | place: USA: Nebraska...
GTGATATCCAGTTGTTGCAAAGCAACGCACTGCTTGGTGAGCCGGACGACAAAAAAGCCCAAGTGCTTGTGGCAACTTGGGCTTCTTGCGTTGTCTGATGTTCGTGAACGGTTACGAACAATCGATCTCTGGCGGAGCAGGCGGGATTCGAACCCGCGGAGGGCTATTAACCCTCACACGCTTTCCAGGCGTGCGACTTAAACCGCTCATCCACCGCTCCTGAGCCCACGATTGTAGCAGTCAGTTCAGGCCGGATTCGACGGCTTGCCTGCCTGGACCATGCGCATCGCCGAAGCGATGAGCGCGGCGGTCTCGGTCATGTTGCTCGGCACGATCAGCGTGGTCTTGGAATCGGCCGCCACCTTGCCGTAGGCGTCGACGGCGCGCTCGGCCACCTTGAGCTGCACGGCCTGCTCGCCGCCGGGCTGGCGGATGGCCGCTGCCACGCGTTCGATGGCGTCTGCCGTTGCGGTGGCCACCGCGGTGATGGCGGCGGCTTCACCCTGTGCGTTGTTAATCTGCGCCTGCTTTTCGCCCTCGGAGCGGGCAATGAAGGCCTCGCGTTCGCCGGTGGCGATGTTGATCTGCTCCTGGCGGCGGCCTTCGGAGGCCGCAATCAGCGCGCGCTTGCCGCGCTCGGCCGTGATCTGCGCCTGCATGGCCAGCAAGATTTCCTTCGGCGGCGTCAGGTCCTTGATTTCGTAGCGCAGCACCTTCACGCCCCAGTTGAGCGCGGCCTCGTCGATCGCGGCCACCACCTGGGCGTTGATCACGTCGCGCTCCTCGAAGGTCTTGTCGAGCTCCAGCTTGCCGATCACGCTGCGCAGCGAGGTCTGCGCGAGCTGCGTCACGGCCACGATGTAGTTCGACGAACCGTAGCTCGCGCGCATCGGATCGGTCACCTGGAAGTACAGGATGCCGTCGACCTGCAGCTGCGTGTTGTCGCGCGTGATGCAGATCTGGCTCGGCACGTCGAGCGGGATTTCCTTCAGGCTGTGCTTGTAGGCCACCCGGTCGATGAACGGAATCAGGAAGTTGGGGCCGGGCGTCATGGTGCCGTGGTACTTGCCCAGGCGCTCGCGCACCCAGGCGTTCTGCTGCGGCACGAACTTGACCGACTGGCTGATGAAGATGATCGCGATGACCAGGATGATGAGAGGGACCGAAAATTCCATGGTGCGCTTCCTTTTTCTGAGTTCTATGGACTGTGACTAGACCTTGTCGACGACGAGCCGGCTGCCGATCACCTCGACCACCCGGTGCTCGCCGGTCGACGGTGTGCGGCCCGCGCGCTGGATCACGGTCCACTGCGCGCCGCGGTAGCGCACGATCGCCGTGCCGTCTGCATTCCACGCATCGACCTGCACGCTCTCGCCGATGTCGAGGTTCACGTCGCGGTTGGTTCCGGTGGGCGGGGCAGGGGGGCGCTTACGCTGGATCGAGTACCAGGTCAGCACGGCGCCCACGCCGATGACCGAGGCCACGATCAGCTGGGTGACGGTGCCGAAGCCCAGGTGCGCCGAGATCGCCGCGGCTGCAAAGCCTGCGGCCAGCAGCAAAAGGTAGACGGTGCCCGAAAGCAACTCGACCACGATGGCGGCCCCCGCAATCAGCCACCAGACGGTGGAATTCGCCATTTCAACTCCTCTTTTCCTTGTTCGATGCGCGCCATTCTGAGGCATATGCCCCAAGCGCTTGCCCTGGGTAGGGGTACTGCGCCGCAGCCGGAGGAATGGGCCTTGCCGGACGGGCCCGAATGGCTTGCACGAGCCTGACCAGATTCGTCATCCGAATTCCGTACACTTCGCGCCTCGCCTCATTGCCTGTCTGTCTGCCTGTCCGGAGCCCCGCTCATGAAATTCCGCTTTCCCATCGTCATCATCGACGAGGACTTCCGCTCCGAGAACACCTCGGGCCTCGGCATCCGCGCGCTCGCGCAGGCCATCGAGACGGAGGGCTTCGAGGTGCTGGGCGTCACGAGCTACGGTGACCTGAGCCAGTTCGCACAGCAGCAAAGCCGGGCCAGCGCCTTCATCCTGTCGATCGACGATGAGGAATTCACCATCGGCCCCGACCTCGATCCGGCCGTGCTGAACCTGCGCAACTTCATCGGCGAAGTGCGGCGCAAGAACGCCGACGTGCCGATCTACATCTACGGCGAGACCAAGACATCGCGCCACATCCCGAACGACATCCTGCGCGAACTGCACGGCTTCATCCACATGTTCGAGGACACGCCGGAATTCGTGGCGCGCCACATCATCCGCGAGGCCAAGAGCTACCTCGAGAGCGTGCAGCCGCCGTTCTTCAAGGCGCTCATCGACTACGCGGAAGACGGCTCCTACTCGTGGCACTGTCCGGGCCACTCGGGCGGCGTGGCGTTCCTGAAGAGCCCGGTGGGCCAGATGTTTCACCAGTTCTTCGGCGAGAACATGCTGCGCGCCGACGTCTGCAACGCGGTGGAAGAACTCGGCCAGCTGCTCGACCACACTGGCCCGGTGGCGGCCAGCGAGCGCAACGCGGCGCGCATCTTCAATGCCGACCACTGCTTCTTCGTGACCAACGGCACCAGCACCAGCAACAAGATGGTGTGGCACCACACGGTGGCCCCGGGCGACGTGGTGGTGGTCGACCGCAACTGCCACAAGTCGATCCTGCACGCGATCATCATGACCGGCGCGATCCCGGTGTTCATGAAGCCCACGCGCAACCACTTCGGCATCATCGGCCCCATTCCGAAGAGCGAGTTCGAGCAGAGCGCCATCAAGGCCAAGATCAAGGCCAATCCGCTGCTGGCCGACGTGGACGCCGACAAGGTCAAGCCGCGCGTGATGACGCTCACGCAATCGACCTACGACGGCGTGATCTACAACACCGAGACCATCAAGAACATGCTCGACGGCTACGTCGACACGCTGCATTTCGACGAAGCGTGGCTGCCGCACGCGGCCTTCCACCCGTTCTATGGTGCCTACCACGCGATGGGCAAGCGCCGCGTGCGGCCGAAGGAATCGCTGGTGTTCGCTACGCAATCCACCCACAAGCTGCTGGCCGGCATCAGCCAGGCCAGCCACGTGCTGGTGCAGGACTCGCAAAACCGCCAGCTCGACCGCGACCTGTTCAACGAGGCCTACCTGATGCACTCGTCGACCAGCCCGCAGTACGCGATCATCGCGAGCTGCGACGTGGCCGCCGCCATGATGGAGCCGCCCGGTGGCACCGCGCTGGTGGAAGAGAGCATCCTCGAAGCGCTGGACTTCCGCCGCGCCATGCGCAAGGTGGAAGAAGAGTTCGGCAAGGACGAGTGGTGGTTCAAGGTCTGGGGCCCCGAGAAGCTCGTCGACGAGGGCATCGGCCGCGCAGAAGACTGGATCATGCAGGGGGAGAAGAGCGGCAAGCCGAAGAACAAGAAGTCGCCGCGCAACTGGCACGGATTCGGCGAGCTGGCCGACGGCTTCAACATGCTCGACCCGATCAAGTCGACCATCGTCACGCCGGGCCTCGACCTCGAAGGCAACTTCGCCGAGACCGGCATTCCCGCGAGCGTGGTGACCAAGTTCCTCGCCGAGCACGGTGTGATCGTGGAGAAGACGGGCCTCTACAGCTTCTTCATCATGTTCACCATCGGCATCACCAAGGGCCGCTGGAACACGTTGCTCACGGCGTTGCAGCAGTTCAAGGACGACTACGCGCGCAACCAGCCGATGTGGCGCATCCTGCCCGAGTTCTGCCAGCAGCACCCGGGCTACGAACGCCTCGGCCTGCGCGACCTGTGCCAGCACATCCACCAGCTGTACGCGCGTTTCGACGTGGCGCGCCTCACGACCGAGATGTACCTGAGCGACCTGACGCCGGCCATGAAGCCCAGCGACGCCTTCGCCCACATCGCGCACCGCAAGACCGAGCGCGTGGAGATCGACGAGCTCGAAGGCCGAATCACCACCAGCTTGATCACGCCGTACCCGCCGGGCATTCCGCTGCTGATTCCTGGCGAAGTGTTCAACAAGAAGATCGTCGACTACCTCAAGTTCTCGCGCGAGTTCAATACGCAGTGCCCGGGCTTCGAGACCGACATCCACGGCCTCGTGGCGCGCATCGACGAGACGGGCAAGAAGCGCTACTACGCGGACTGCGTCAAGGAAGCGAAGTAGGGCGCGGCCGAAGTCGTTCGAGGGGTGGTCAGCCCTCGCGGACGCGCATGAAGCGCGCGAAGCGGGGCAGGCCCTTGGCGGTGGTGCCGTTGTAGCGGTAGGTCACCCAACTGCCGATGGCGGGTGGGTTCTCCCGTTCGGCATCGGTCAGTCCGGTGCCGAGCTTGAAGCGCTTGCCGTCGGACGTCTCGACCACCAGCGCGCCGAGCCGGGCGCTGTGCCGGCCCTTGCCGGCCACGTGCTCGATCACGCGGGCCTCGGCGTCTTCATAGGGCTTGACCTTCAGCAGGTCGCTGTTGCGCTCACCGCGGTACCGGGAACTGCCGCGGTGGAGCATCAACCCCTCTCCGCCCATCTTGATTGTCTTGTCGAGCAGCGCCTGCAGCTCTGCATGCGTGGTCGCGCGCTGCTGCGGCACCGGCACCACCCACGGAGCGTCGGTGACGGGAAGCAGGTTGCGCAGCGCGGCCAGCCGCGTCGTGAAGTCGCCGCCCTGGGCGGGCAGGTCGAACACCATGAAGCGCATCTCGTGCCATGCGACATCGTTGGGTGTCTGGCTGCGCACTGTCGACATCGCATGGGCGAAGCGGCCGCGTCCGGCCCACAGCTCGCCATCGAGCGGCTGCCTGGGCAGCGGGGCGGTGAACCATGCGGGCGCCATGATCCGCTCGCCGCCGCGCGTCCAGAGCTGCTTGCCGTCCCAGTAGCCGCGCACGCCGTCGTACTTCTCGCTGACCCAGTAGTCGTTCAGCGACATGCCGGGGCGGTAGACGTCGGCCAGCATCAGCGAGGGCGCTGCCTCGCGCGCGAATGCGGAGGGCGCGACGATCACGCCGAAAGCGGCAAGCAGCAAGGAGCGTCGATTCAGCACGATGTGTGAAATGGGTTGCGCAGCAGGGCCGTTTGGCAGCCGTGCCGGGGTTTGGCGCAGGACTACTCGGCCATCCCGCCGACGACGTTGCTGAAGCCGCCGTCCACATAGGTGATCTCGGCAGTCACGCCGCTGGCCAGGTCGCTCAGCAGGAAAGCGGCCACGTTGCCGACTTCCTCGATGGTCACGTTGCGGCGGATCGGCGAGGCGTCGGCTACCGCCGCCAGCATCTTGCCGAAGCCCTTGATCCCGCTGGCCGCCAGCGTCTTGATGGGGCCCGCGCTGATACCGTTGACGCGCATGCCCTTCGGGCCGAGCGAGGCGGCCGTGTAGCGCACCGAAGCTTCGAGCGAGGCCTTGGCCAAGCCCATGGTGTTGTAGTTGGGCAGCGCACGCTCGGCGCCCAGGTAGGTCAGCGTGAGCAGGGACGACTTGTCGTTGAGGTAGGGCAGGGCCGACTTGGCCATGGCCGGGAAGCTGTAGGCGCTGATGTCGTGCGCGATCTTGAAGCCTTCACGCGAGAGCCCGTCGAGGAAGTCGCCCGCGATGGACTCGCGCGGCGCGAAGCCGATGCTGTGCACGAAGCCGTCGAACTTCGGCCAGGTCTGTGCGAGGTCGGCGAAGAGCTTGTCGATCTGCGCGTCGTCGCCCACGTCGCAATCGAAAATCAGCTTCGAGCCGAAGTCTGCGGCATATTCGGTGATACGGTCCTTGAATCGCTCGCCGACATAGCTGAAGGCGAGCTCCGCGCCCTGCTCATGGCAGGCCTTGGCAATGCCATATGCAATGGAGCGATTGCTCAACACGCCGGTGATCAACAGTTTTTTGCCGGAAAGAAAGCCCATGAAGTTGCCTCGTGAAAATCTTGGGCAGAATTCTCGCATGCGAGGTTGGCTGCTTCCGGTTGTGTTGGCTCTCTCGGCGGCTCCCTCGTGGGCCGCGCATGCGTACGCCCAATTTGGCGACATCAAATATCCCCCGGGTTTCACTCACTTCGACTATGTGAACCCCGACGCCCCCAAGGGCGGCGAAATGCGGCTGGTGCCGCCCACCCGGCCCACCAACTTCGATAAGTTCAATCCCTTTACGCTGCGTGGGACCTCGCCCTCGGGCGTCGGGTCCTTGATGATCGAAAGTCTGCTGACGGGCAATTCCGAAGAACCGACGACCGCCTACGGACTTCTGGCCGAGGACGTCGAGGTGGCACCAGACCGGCTCTCGGCCACGTTTCGCATCAATCCCAAGGCACGCTTCAACGACGGCTCCTCGGTGCTTGCGGCCGACGTGGTGTATTCGTTCAACACACTGAATGGCCCGCTCGCTTCGCCGCAATACCGCACCATCTACGCAGAGGTCAAAAAGGCCACGGCCATCGGTGATCGCACGGTGCGCTTCGATTTCGCGAGCCCCAACCGCGAGTTGCCGTTGGTCGTCGGCGGCATGGCGGTGTTCAGCCGCAACTGGGGTGGCGGCAAGCCTTTCGACCAGATCATCACCGAGGTCCCCATCGGCTCGGGCCCCTACAAACCTGCCAGCGATCGCATGGGGCGCGATATCACCTATGTGCGCCGCGCCGACTACTGGGGCGCCGACCTGCCCGTGCACAAGGGCCTCTACAACTTCGATCGCGTGACCTACAAGGTCTACCTCGACGAGACCGCGCGCTTCGAGGGCCTGAAGGCGGGCGAGTTCGATTTCATGCGCGAATTCACTTCGCGCAACTGGGCGCGCCAATACAAGGGCAAGCAGTTCGACAGCGGTGAGATCGTCAAGCGTGCCTTCGAGAACCACAATCCAGGCGACTTTCAGGGCTACGTCTTCAATATCCGCAAGGACAAGTTCAAGGACCCGCGCGTGCGTCAGGCCATCGGCCTCGCGTTCGACTTCGAATGGCTCAACAAACAGCTGTTCTATGGCATCTACACCCGCGTGCAGGGCTACTTCCCCAACAGTGAGTTCCACGCCGAAGGACTGCCCAAGCCGGATGAGCTGGCGCTCATGGAGCCGCTGCGCGGCAAGCTCAGACCCGAAGTGTTTGGGGCGGCCCCGATCCCGCCGAGCACCGCGCCGCCGGGCAGCCTGCGCGAGAACCTGCGCCGGGCTCGTGCGCTGCTGGAGCAAGCCGGATGGACCTATCGCGATGGCGCGTTGCGCAACGCGAAGGGCGAGGCCTTCACCATCGAGTTCCTGAACGACCAGCCGGGCCTGATCCGCGTCGTGACGCCCCTGCAGGCCACGCTGCGCAAGCTCGGCATCGAGATGACGTTTCGCACGGTCGACTTTTCATTGGCGCAGCAGCGTATGCAAACCTTCGACTTCGAGATGACGTCGTCGCGCTTGCCCGGCAATACAGCGCCGGGAGGTGAACTGCTCGAGCTGTTCGGGGCGAAATCTGCCGAAACACCGGGTTCGGCCAATGTCTGGGGCATTGCGGATCCTGCCGTCGATGCAGTGATCGGCAAGGTGCTCGCCGCTACCACGCGACCCGAGCTGGCCACGGCGATGCGCGTGCTCGATCGTGTGCTGTCCCATGGCTATTACTCCATTCCCCAGTATTACGGCAGCGCTTTCCTGGTCGGCTACCGACCGGCGCCGTTCGGGCTGCCGCCGACCATTCCGCCGTACTACGATGTCGGCGACTGGGCGCTTTCCACGTGGTGGGCGTCGCCCGCCAACAAGTAGCCCCACCACACGGAATCAAAAAGCCGAATGTTCAGCTACATCCTCAAGCGCCTGCTGCTGATGATCCCGACGCTGCTGGGCGTGCTCATCATCACCTTCGGCGTGATCCAGTTCGTGCCGGGTGGTCCGGTCGAGCAGATGGTGGCGCAATTGCAGGGGCGCGACTCGGGCGGCGAGCGTGCTGCTTCGAGCGGTGCTGGATACCGCGGCCGGCAGGGCCTCGACGCGCAGCGCATCGAGGAGATCAAGAAGCTCTACGGCTTCGACAAGCCCGCGCACGAGCGCCTGTGGACCATGCTGAAGTCGTTCGCGCGCTTCGATCTGGGCACCAGCTTCTATCAGCGCAAGGACGTGTGGCAGCTCGTGAAGGAGAAGATGCCGGTGTCGATCAGCCTCGGGCTCTGGACCTTCTTCATCAGCTACCTGATCGCGGTGCCACTGGGTGTGGCCAAGGCGGTGCGCGCCGGATCGCGTTTCGACTTCGTCACCACGTTGATCGTGCTGATCGGTTATGCCATCCCGGGTTTCGTGCTGGGCGTGGCGCTGCTCGTGATCTTCGGCGGGCAACTGCAATGGTTTCCCCTGCGCGGGCTCACCTCACCCAACTGGGAGAGCATGAACTGGGGCGCACGCATCGTCGACTATCTCTGGCACATCGCGTTGCCCGTGACCTCGATGGTGCTCGGCAGCTTTGCGGTCACTGCAATGTTGACGAAGAATTCCTTCCTCGAAGAGATTCGCAAGCAATACGTGCTGACGGCGCGCGCCAAGGGCCTGTCGGAGCGTCAGGTGCTCTGGAAGCACGTGTTCCGGAATGCGCTGATCCCGATCATCACGGGCTTTCCGTCGGCCTTCATCGGCGCATTCTTTACGGGCTCGCTGTTGATCGAGACGCTATTCACGCTCGACGGGCTGGGCCTGCTGAGCTACGAGAGCGTGATCCGGCGCGACTATCCGGTCGTGCTGGGCACGCTCTATCTGTTCACGCTGATCGGTCTGGTCACCAAGCTGATTTCAGATCTCTGCTACGTCTGGGTCGATCCGAGGGTCAAGTTTGATTAGCGCCACTGTTGTTTCCGTGAGCCCGGGTCGTCGTGCCTGGCGCCGCTTTCGCCGCAATCCGCTGGGGTTCTGGAGCCTGGTCGTTTTCTCGATCCTTGTCGTGCTGAGTCTGTTCGCCGAAGTCCTGTCGACCGACAAGCCGCTGGTTGTTCGCTACGAGGGCCAGACCTATTTCCCCGTGCTGCGCGACTATTCCGAGAAAACCTTCGGTGGCGACTTCGAGACGCCTGCCGACTACCTCGATCCCTTCATCCGCAAGCGCATCACCGATGGCTCCAACTGGGCGATCTACGCGCCAAACCGCTACGGTCCACGCACATTGAACTACTTTGCGTCGCAGCCAAACCCGGCGGTGCCGTCGGCCGAGAACTTCTTCGGCACCGATGATCGAGGTCGCGACTTGCTGGCGCAGCTCATCTATGGTTTCCGCGTGAGCGTGCTGTTCGGCCTGGCGCTCACCGCCATCGGCACGGTGCTGGGCGTGGTCGCCGGTGCCGTGCAGGGTTATTTCGCCGGCAAGACCGATCTCGCGTTCCAGCGTTTCATCGAAATCTGGGGCTCCATGCCGGAGTTGTACCTGCTGATCATCTTCAGCGCGATCTTCGCTCCCAGCGTGGCACTGCTGCTCATCCTGCTGAGCCTGTTCGGCTGGATGGGCCTGGCCGATTACGTGCGCGCGGAGTTCCTGCGCAACCGCCAGATGGACTATGTGCGCGCCGCGCGCGCTCTGGGCGTCGGCAACCTGCAGATCATGTGGCGCCACATCCTGCCCAACAGCATGGTGCCGGTCGTCACTTTCCTGCCGTTTCGCATGAGCGCGGCCATCCTGGCGCTGACCTCGCTCGACTTCCTGGGCTTGGGCGTGCCGCCGGGCACGCCGTCGCTCGGCGAACTGCTCAGCCAGGGCAAGGCCAACATCGATGCCTGGTGGATCTCGATATCGACTTTCGGCGTGCTCGTCGTCACCCTGATGCTGCTGACATTCATGGGCGACGCGCTGCGCGACGCACTCGATCCGCGCAAGGCCGACAAATGATGAACGATCCGCAACTCAAGCAGGCCCTGCTGGACGTGAAAGGCCTGCGTGTCGCGTTCGGCGGCAAGGAGGTCGTGCACGGCATCGACTTCCAGATGGCCGCCGGCGAAAAGCTCGCGCTGGTCGGCGAGTCGGGCTCGGGCAAGACGGTCACGGCGCTGTCGCTGCTGCGGCTGGTGCAGAACGCCGATGTCACCGGCGTCGCAAGGCTCTTCGGTGGCGCAGCGCCGCAAGGCGTGCGCGACCTGCTGTCAATTCCGGAGCGCCAACTGCGCGGCATCCGCGGCAAGGAGATCGCAATGATCTTCCAGGAGCCGATGACCGCGCTGAATGCGCTCTACAGCGTCGGCGACCAGATCGCGGAGGTGCTCGAACTGCATGAGAGTCTGTCGGCTCGCGCCGCGCAGGCGGCCGCTGTCCAGTTGCTGGCCGATACCGGTATTCCCGAGCCGGCGCGGCGGGCGAGGGCGTTTCCGCACCAACTCTCGGGCGGCCAGCGCCAGCGCGCGATGATCGCGATGGCGCTCGCCTGCAAGCCGCGCCTGCTGCTGGCCGACGAACCGACCACCGCGCTCGACGTCACGGTGCGCGCGCAGATCCTGGAACTGCTGGCCGATCTGCAGCGCAAGTACGGCATGGCCGTGCTGCTCATCACGCACGACCTGAACCTGGTGCGTCGTTTCGCCGATCGCGTGGTGGTCATGGAGAACGGCCACGTCGTCGAGCATGGCGCCGTGGCGCCGGTGTTCGATGCCCCGCAGCATCCCTATACGCGCAAGCTGATCGACAGCCATCCGCAGCGCAATGTGGCGGCCGTTGCCGCGCGTGCCGACGCAACGCCCGTGATCGAGGCGAAGGCCCTGCGCGTGATCTACCCCGTGCCGAGGCCCGGCATCGCCGGCTGGTTCCGAAAGGGCGAGTTCGTGGCGGTGCAGGGCGCGGATTTCCGCATCGTGCCGGGCGAGACGCTGGGCGTGGTGGGTGAATCGGGTTCAGGCAAGTCGACGCTTGCGCTGGCGGCGCTGGGGCTCTTGAAGCACCAGGGTGCACTGGAGGTCGCGGGCAAGGGCTGGGCGGTCGATCGCGCCTCGGATCTCGGCTTGCGCCGCGTCATGCAGGTAGTGTTCCAGGACCCGTTCTCTTCGCTGTCGCCGCGCATGACGGTGGAGCAGATCGTGGGCGAGGGGTTGCGCGTGCATGCACCCGAACTCGACATCGGAGCGCGCCGCGCCCGCGCGCTCGCCGCACTGGCCGACGTCGGGCTGACGGAGGCCCAGTTCCCCTCGCTGCTCGACCGCTATCCGCACGAGTTCTCGGGCGGCCAGCGGCAGCGCCTGGCGATCGCCCGCGCGCTGATCGTCGATCCGCAACTGTTGGTGCTCGACGA
>Ga0182008_10002614_pt1 | contig 11180 bp, 9 predicted proteins | sample Sormic07211129_1_FD_120482 | JGI IMG/M metagenome (GOLD analysis project Ga0182008, IMG submission 120482) | Rhizosphere microbial communities from Sorghum bicolor, Mead, Nebraska, USA - 072115-129_1 metaG | ecosystem: Host-associated > Plants > Roots > Rhizosphere | place: USA: Nebraska...
ACTTCAGGCGGGGGTCCTAGTAGTAGTGGAAGCGGTTGTCCACCCATCGTGGGCACTAATGGACCCGATATTATAATTGCTACTGCTACCTCAAGTCCTAGCATATACGGTCTTGACGGTAATGATGTCATACAATGTGGATCAGGTAATTGCAAGGTGTACGGCGGAATTGGTGATAATATAATGATGTCCAGTAGCTCTTCGAGTGCTCAGCTCTACGGTGCCTCAGGAAACAATGTCTTCATAGGTTCCGGTGGTGATACCCTTATGGTCGGAGGCAAAGGAAACGATCAGTTTTACGCTGGAACTGGTCATGACGTTATGATAGGTGGAGGAGGCGCTAATTACTTTGATTGTGGTTCAGGCGGTAACGGTGTAATAATAGATTTTAATGCCAAGAACGGCGATACTAAAGCTCCTAACTGTAAGTTTGTCATTACAGTAAATACTGGAGTTCTATCACTTCCTTGAGGCGATCATCAGCCAACAGTAGTAAGCGTCGTACTCTCCTTTTTAACTTCCCAATTTCATCTCCGAACCGATCTTGAGGCGATCGCTGGATCATGCATTTTTTATAGTCTGCCGGTAGCATTTCCATGCTGGATTTTATTTTATTGTGATATTGAGCACCAAAAAGTTCAATGCAAAACAGTTGAATAACATCACACCCTGACAGCAGGCATTCATCAAATACTAATGCTTATCGAAATATATAATGATACTCCGAGTTCAGTCCGAATCAGGGCTAACATGGAAATAGGTTCATAAACCATGAAGGCTGTATTATAACTGGTGATTGTATAATGGATAGCACTCTAAATCCAGCAGTGAAACGACAGCTGCTGTTTATAGGAGCCAGTCTTGGGATCAGTCTGGTATTGACCTACTTCTTTGGCTTTCTAGTAGGGTTTGCACTGAATATTGCGATCTTCCTTGGACTCATCTTCTACATAAGAAAAAAACAAACGCGGGGATTAAGATCTCTTGGATTTAGTGATGAAAGAATAGGGGGAGGATATACAAATTCAGGTACAGGACTTAGGTATATTTGTCTATCTTGTGACGCTGAGGTTAGTGGCCCAAGATGCCGTAGATGCGGATCAAAAATGAAGAAGCCGGTCTTTTAATTTTTTTCTAAATATATTTATTTCAATTGTTTTAACTTACCTTATAATATTGTCCGTACATAAGCAGCTTCTGCTTTATCCGTATTTAGTCGATTGTGCTCCTGTTAATAACTGTACAGTGTGGCTCATACGCAGGTAACGCATACAGGTAACGTCTACAATTTTAAGAATCTATTATAGTATTGGACTTTTCTTTTATCGTCGATATTATTCATAATATGTATTAAAAGAACACCGAACATGAGAAAAGTAAAAAAGCTGGTATGAATAGATTATTTTTCTTCAAATGCTTGCCTTGTAGCCGTTCTTGCAATAGACTACACCGCTGACAGTTCTGTTTCTCTTTTGTCAATAATGGGACCAATCCTTTTCTGCATACTTCTGCAACTAGCTTTCCCTTCATATTCACAAGACCTTAAAATCTAATGGAGTTGTTGTCGATGTATCTGTATACAAGGATCTTATAATGCTTGCCCGTTTTGCATTTAAGATAGCGTCATTGATACTATCAGAGATATTTGTTAGTAACAGATATAATTTGCTGTAATTACGAAATATCAGCATCTTTGGGAACAGGGATTATATGATGTGACAGATGACTTAACTAACCCTAAAACATCTCTTAATATACTTAACATATCAAGAACATAATACCCGCTTCCTAAGAATTTGTGTCAGGTTCATCCATAGGTTCAACTGTGGAATTTAAAGTCCTCCCTGTTTATCGTCATCTATTGATTAACAATGATATCTGGAGTTGATTTGCTTCATCGAAGCTCTTGCTCTTTGATTGCCAGTGATGAATGGAGCCTTAAGCATTAGCTAGGATTATATTCATCAATGTTGGAAATGTGTTCTAATAATTTTATGAGCAAGACATGTGACATTGAAAATCAAAAAGAAGATGAAAATCATTTAGAGGAAATAAAAAAGGATAACATAGAGGCTGCGAGAAAACAACGATCAAAGTTTAAAGCTATGGCTACAGAAGAAACAAACTCTGATCAAAAATGATACGTGTATACATTAAATGACTACCATTTATTTTGATGACCTTTAATTCCCACACAGTCATAGCTATTTGCTGATAATCCACGATTATGTCACATAACATAATAAAACCGTCAGAGAGGATATTGCCAAATATTTTACGAGATTTAAAGGGGGCTTTGCTAGAATTTAAAATGAAGGAGGAGGACCCACCCACATCTAAAAGGAATTCCAACAGGAAAAGCTTCTCATTATATGCCCTGTTGTCTTAATTCAGGTATTAGATTAAAGTTTTCATCACTCTTGTGTGTTTTCTCCTGGTTCATATCGGTAGCTCACTTGGCTCGATGATGATACTATTTAGACTGATTCATTCTTTTTTCATACGTCTCAGATATCTTTTGAAGCGCTTGGACTTCCTCTTTCACAGCAATCAAAAAATCATTCATATACCCATAGGATTTGATTTTTTTTAGTGTATCAAAAAACTCTTTGTTGTGAGCATTTTCAAGCTCTTTCGCTTTAGAGATGTATGATGCATCAAGTGCTGACATAATCAAACTTTGTTGAATTATCAATCTATTATACCGACTAGAAGCAAAGTAACGCCTGAAAACATTCATCCTTTCCTGAAAGCCTATGTTGTCAAGTTCTTCCTGTCTTGGCAATTCGAAATGTCGCAAGTCAATCAACTATTTGTTTTCGATAATAATAAAGAATTAGTTACTTCATAATATGATCATTTTAGTTACTTCATCTATTGCTTAATTCATCTATTGGATTATCGGTGTGAATATGAAATCTTGTAGTTTTAGTTTTTTCTTTACTTTTTCCCTCCATCTTCCTTCGATATAATTTGGTCTGCACAACAAACCCCATTTATGATCATTATAACAATTGCAAACTAAATAATAATGATAATAATATGTAAGAATGTTAATAAAAAATATGGATTTACTTATAAAGAGGTTAATAACTTTACATTGCATTGACTATAGTGAGTATTTCGCTCAATGAGGAGATCCTTGGTGAGGTAGACAAACTGCAAAGTGCGCTCGGTTTTTCCGGCAGATCTGAAATTATTCGATCAGGAATCAGAAATCTGTTGGCAGAAGAGAGAGAAAGACAGGATTTAACTGGGTTATTACACGCCTTACTGTTAGTAATCCATGATGAGAAATCTGATGATCAAGTGACCGAAATTAGACATGAGTACGACGAATTAATCAACACACATTTACACAGTAAGATCGATAGAGACAGATGCCTAGAAATCTTCCTCATAAAGGGCGATGCAAATGAAATTAGAGAGATGACAAAGAAATTTCAGGCCAACAAAAAGATGGATCATATAAAATTGATCGCAATGTAAAAATGATTCTATTCTTCACAAGCCCGCTAGGTTTAGGCCATGCTACAAGGGATATCGCAATTGCTGAAAAGCTAGAGTCAATACGTAATGAAATACTCTTCATCACCGGTGCAGGGGCATTTGCTTTGATTTTTAAGAAAGGCTATTCAGCACTTGATCCTTATAAACCTCCAAACTTCCATACTCAATCAGGAGAACTCCAGCAACCTTTCAGATGGCTAATGGGATATCTATCTTATTACAAAAAATGTAAAACGATAGCGGAAAATGTTCTCAATAAACATGCTGGCTTGATAATCAGCGACGAGGATTTTGCCTCCATTGCCATAGCAGAGAAATCAGCGCGTAAGCGAGTTCTAATTACAGACATAGTAGAGACTCACTTCACCAGTGGCTTTGCATCAGTAGTTGAAAGAAGAATGAATAAAATAATGTGCAAAATGATAGACAAATGCACTCGCGTCATTATCCCTGATTATGGTGATGATAAAGACAATTTTGTATATGTTGGACCTATAGTTAGAGAGGTAAATGCGGATAGAACTACCTTACGTAGAAGATTCGGATTTAATAAAAAAACGATTGTACTCAGCACTGGAGGCACTGATGCGGGAAAATACCTCATTGAAAAGTCACTAGAAGCATACAGAAAACTCAGAAAAAAAATGGACATAGACCTTGTAATTGCCCCGGGACCCCTATTAGAACTGGCGAATGCTTCCGATTTTCGTAATGCAGGATTCGTAGAGAACCTGCATGAATATATCTATGCTTCAGATCTAGTAATCTCCCTTGCAGGGAGGTCAACCATGGATGAATCAATCGCGTATGGCGTACCAGGAATATTTATTCCGATAAAGAATCATTTTGAACAGGAGGAAGGTGCAAAGAGACTAGGCTACACCTATAAGGATATTTTTAGGATCGACACCCTTATCGAGGAGAAACTGGATTCACAAAGAAGCGTAATGGCAAATACTAACGGTGCAGACGAAGCTGCTAGAGTGATTCTGAAACTGCTTTGATTTGTTTAAGCACATCTATGCGTAAGAAGCTCCTTAGACCATTGTCATCCACCGACATATCAACTGTTGATCATTTCTCTACTTGTATCTCGATTATTTACCTTAGCACTGACTCCAGTATGTCTTTATCAAGAGTAGTCTAATTAACTCGAAGCACAAGAATAAACCATTTAAAATCTGAGTATTCCAAGCACGTGATTCTGACAAAACAATGAAATTAATTACTAATATCATTGTAATGACAATACTTCGCACTTGAACTTTATTAATTCCATCATTATTGACGACATGAATACAGAAAATGAGTCAGAAGAAGCAGCAAGATGGAACAATGAAGGCACTTAACGTGAGTAGGCGGGAGAAAAAAGACTATCCCCAAGAATTTAAGCTAGAGAAGACTCAAAGCGATGTACAAACTCTTCTTCCAATCCATGCATACAATCGTCTATGGGAATGAGAAGCCAAGACATATACTCATTGTTACAAGAAAAAGCTGATATGATTTTCCATCTATTTCAAGTTAAAGCATCTCTTGTTTTTACCTTGGCCTTGTTAAGATTTTCAGAGCTTGGTTTCCCTTTAGCATGATCTTCTTCCGTCTTTGCTTTTGCTTCAGTATCTTGACTTGCATTTTTTATCTTTTTTGCTAGGTCTGTCATAGGCAGTAATTATAAATGCGACATGATGTAATAGACAAGAATAAGAATGTGTTGAGTAAATATACAATCTAAAACTAATTGATGACTTATAAAATAAGGGCGCATTACATCTGCAAACAAAAACAAAGATATCAGGAGAAAGCCGGTATTGTTTAAGTAAATAACGATTTATATCTTATACTATACAACAAATATCCCACTACAATAATCGTAATCAGAACAAGGTTTAAAATACTATTTAAAAATCAATAATTTTTATCGTTTTCTTAATGTTTGTTATACTTCTATTTTTTTATACGGGCTAAACAGGGTAAGGGTTTAGAGTGTGATGGCTTACAAAGCATCCCCAACATTCCGGGCTATTGAAACTATTGTGGAATTAAAGAAAGAGAATGAATTTCTCAAGATATCAAATCAACGCCTTTTGTCAGAAAATGAGAAATTAAGAGATTTCATTGCCACGGCAGCGCATGAATTGCGTAATCCTATATGCCCCATACTTGGCAGTATAGAAGTAATAGAAGAAAAAGTTGGAAATAAGAAAGAAGACATAAGAGACGAGATGGTGAGGATTGTTCGCAATGCAAAAAGATTGCAAAAGGTTGCATGTGACATTTTAGAATTAAACATAATTGAAAACGGCGGCAATGTCAGACTCCATTTAAACGAAGTCGAGATTACTTCTTTAATTTCTACTGTAATAGAAGATGTACAATCAAAACATGTTGCCAAAACAAAAAATCTCCAAATAATATTTCAACCAAATCATGACATGATTATTGTTCGCTGTGATACATTAAAAATCAGCCAAGTTTTATTCAATCTTTTTGATAACGCTATCAAGTTCACCCAATATGGAAATATTGTATGTTCCCTTCATATATCTAATTCCTACCTGACAGTCACTATTACGGATACAGGCAATGGAATTGATCCGACAATTGAGAACAACTTATTTGAGAAATATACAAGCACATCCCAAAATGGTACGGGATTAGGGCTGTATTTGTCTAAAAAAATAGTTGAAGCTCATGGTGGGAGGGTGTGGGCTGAGAATAACTTGGCCGGTAGAGGAGCCAAATTTACATTTAGTATTCCAGCATATTTCGCGTAGCACAGGATTTCTCGGTTCGGAAACTTGGGAATTCTCTACCTTCGATTTAATAATAGTAGTAGTTGCGTTTGATTCTGGAAACTTATTGCTAAGAGAACCATAAAACAAGTCAATATATTCAGTGATGCTTCATTTACAATCGAATGTTTGCACTGCAATCCAAGAATAAGGAAGGATTTTCTCCCTACCTGATCTTTATGCTAAAATTGCCTTTAAATCAGTATTTTTCGTACCACTGATTTTCTTTGTCACCTTATTGGGATAACGTTTCATACTATCCAGTCTTTTGTATCTTTGATCTTTTGTTAGATCTTAATGATACTATGCAGGTATATGCTAATAGACCTTGTAGTATGTATCCGCCTATGATTAAAACGATGGTGTTAACAGGCCTTGAAAAAGTCATAATCCTATGAATATGTGCAGTAACAAAACTATTCCCTACAATGACTAATATTGCAAGCGCTATGCAGGCATAGAGAGGTTTTCTATTCCCTTTTGCAATCAGAACTGCCAGTGATGCATATGATAATTCAAGCAATATAGCATAGATGATGAACCTTGGATCACCAAAAGGAATTCCTATTACACCGATTATTATGATGGAAACTAATACGATTAATACTTGAAAATGTGGCCTTGTAACATCAAATCCGTTGGTCAATGATATCACTCAAGTAGGACCTACGCTTATGTCACTAATATAATCTAATTATATGCCACATACTAGATACTACATGAATATAGTTTAATTGGCAATATCTCGCTCGTACTTCTATTTGACATAATGCAATGCTGATCATATTAAGACATATGTCACCTGTTAAGATTAACTGGGTGTATTGCTAGACACAGATACAGTTTAAGGAACTTTAAAGGGGTATGTTGGATGCTAGCACGTAGACTCTAAAAAGAATGTTGTAGTCGGCTTTGTAATTGAAAGGCAGGTCGAGACAAACGAGGTACAACATTATAGAGTTAACTAAATAATACAGTATCAACATGTATGATATCGATGACAGCACAAACATTTAACTGTCCAATATGTAAAAATCAGATGAAGCAGATGCAATTCGGTAAAGGTAGGCCGAACCTCAAATTACAATTTGATTTGGGTGACTCAACACCAGGAACGATTGATACTTCATTTATGTTCTGCAATGTGTGCAATAATTTACAATTCTTTGTGTCCACAGAAAAGACGAAGGAGTTCTCCAGACTATTTAAAGAATAGAATGCTCTGTATCGAACACTCTATCAAACTAGATTGTAATAAAGGCAGGCTCCTTCGATTTAACAGGAGAAAGAAGCCGTCAAGACTAGTAGTATTATTGATTTTCACAGATGGTGTAATTATCTTTTCAGTTCTTACTAGATGATCAAGAATCAGCGGATTAGTTGTTTTTAATACGGAACCCACCAAACCTTAAAATTAAAAATGATGCTCGCACATTTGTATTAATAGGTTAGATGGATGTTCATCCTTTGTAACCGCTCGAATCGAGTCGAAACCCCCGAATGGTCAAAAATAAGAAAAATGGAGATTCAGGTGCAAAATTTAGTAAATGGTGCTTTATTGCATAACTAAATAAATCGCAAAATATTGACTATTTCAACACAGCTTATCGTTAATTATACTTGATTTATCACTATGAGGGGATTATTCCCTGCTGTTATTGACTAATAGCATAGTTATGCGACAAAGCAGTAAATGACCTTGAAAACGAATGCAAAGAACCAAACATGATAAAGGTAAATTAAAGTGCAAACTGCCAAGATATTTCCAATAACCAAAGACAAAGATATCGGGCCAAGGACGAAATAGCGATAGCATATACAGTTGATACAAATTTTACCTATAAAGTCGAGTACGTCTGTGTATTTAATTAGGACTTCATATTTAGAAAATAATTAGGATTTGGCTTTGTAGAAATCATCGATTAGTATAGTAAGGTTAGTTAATCTAAGGGTATTATAGGCTATACATCTAAATGATAATTCTCTGTTCTGTGTTCTCACTAGCTTTGATATAATATGTTCTCCAAATAATCTTTTTATGACTGATATTATGGTTTCATCCTTGTTTCGTTGATTGTATAACAACTTGGAATAGCCACGCTTCATCTGCTTCCTATATTTACCATATGTCTTTCATATCGGCACATGTTCATATCGAGCTGAGATTACACTGAATGCATGTAGTCTTCTCTTACTAAAAAGATGATCATCTTCACTACCACTTCCTCCATCATTAGACAGGATTATTATTACCGGCTTGTAAAGGATCATTTGGCTGATGGCACAATTCTGTAGATAATTCCGTCATTAATTGATAATACATATAGAAAACCATCTATTGGCCCTGTCTTCATATCAGTAATCGCACCGAAACCAGTTCCAAAGGTTACTTCAGAAACTTCGTTTTGATTATCAGCTACCAAGTCGATTAAGCCAGGTTGGACATTTGGATCAAACTTAAAACCCGTTCTTGTGCTGTTGACTTCAAAATAATACAAGGTGCCATAATTGTAATCACCAACAAAAACATTGTTTTTGTATTTCTCCCCAAGCTTTGATGACTTCATAAATTCAATATCTGTGACTGCGACAGGATCATTCCAGCTAAATACAGGATTGGCAAACCCTATATGGGTGTCAGGATTCGCATACCGGGAGCCAGGATAGTTAACCAATTGATCTACGCTTATACCTACGTTCCTTGCTATCGGACCCATAACTTGGGTCCATCCGCTATTAAAGCCTGCCTTTACTAAATTAATTTCATCATAATCCGCTTCACCGTTTTCTGTATCCCATAAATTACCAGTTACAGGGTCAAATGTAATTCCGAAGCTATTCCTTATTCCATATGCATAGTACTTGTGCATTACAGAATTTGCATTATTTATGAAAGGATTGTTCTTCGCTGCTGAACCGTCATAAGGGTTCACTCTGAGTATCACTGAGGTGTCATCAGGATCAGGTCCATTGTTAATATTCTGAAGCTTACCCCTATGGTTAAGATCTCCTATGACCGCATAAAGATAATGATCCGAACCAATAACCAATTTCCCACCATCATGATTGGGACCTGGAAGCGCCGGAAGATCTAATATCAAAGTAGAATTGACAAGGTTTTGGTTTTTTTCGTCCCAAATATATCTATAGACTCTATTTCTTAGATCTCTGCCTTTGGATTCTGTATAGTACAGAAATACAAACTTATTATTATTATTATTATTATTATTATTATTATTACTAGCATTATTACCCGACTCGGTAATATTCATGATAGCAATTCCAAGTAAACCACGCTCACTTTCTGTATCAACCGGTACTTGCAAGACTGGCTTGCCTTGTAGCGCCCCATTTGATACAAGACGTACTAGGCCACCTTTCTCTAAAACCAAGATATTGCTGTTATCAATAAATGCCATACTGGTAGGAGCAGATAATCCACTAACTACAGTCTCAACCTTCAGATTAGGATCTTTTGCTATAGAAGGAGCTGCTAATGCAGTAAAAGAGTTATGAATTAGGTATAAAATAGGAATCATGACAGCCAGAGAGAAGATAAGTACAATCGTTATTGTTCTCTTTTTTTTAACCATTTTTTATAATAGTTGAGTGAAATAATATAAACTCATGCAACTCATAAAATAATAAAGAAATCGTCAGATATATTGTCAGAATCAAATCAAATCCAATAGAGACTAAACTTTGGTAAAGATTCTGGCTGCTTAAATGTTGAACAGAGTTGTGTTTCCTTCTCCTCTCCTGCATTATCCATATTTTTTTGCAAGTCCCATAAAAGTATGCAATGGCAGGGGCGGTAGGTGATATAGAGATAACAAAATGGCATCTCGTTTTATATATCTCTCTATCACAGCGTAAATTGGCGAATCAATACCTCCACAAAATGTGATAGTAGATATTGTTTAAAAAAGGAAAAGCAACAATATGATGAAGATATACAATTAGTTTAAACCTTCTAGACTGGGTTTTGATTATGATATTATGGATTATAGTTGACGGAAGCCTTTGGAAAGCCATTCCATTCTTCAAGAGCCAGCGTATTTCCACGAAAATACTTTATGAAACATTTAACGTAGGTGAATTATCATTTATAATAGATCTGAATAGAATTACCTATAACAAACGAAAGGAGATTGCATATCTACAGATTGGAATTCAACTACTCTGAGGATATGTTTTGGGTTAAGAAGGATAGTCAAAAAAATACACTATTTTGGTCAATTACTTTACCGTAACTGATCCCTGCATCCATGGGTGTATCTGACATAGATACTTGTATGTTCCTGCCTTTTGGAAAGTAACTGTAAATGATGTTGAAGCTCCCGGAAATGCTTGTTCTTGTCCTTTTGGCACTAGCCAACCTGAATTAACATATTTTTCACTTCCATTCATGGTATAAGCCGCATTTGGTGGTGCAAATTGCTTTACGCTTCCTTGTGAATCAATTACAGTTGGGATAAAGGACCTTGCATTAGCTACTAAGACTACATTGTTTTGACCAGGTACTTTGAGTGGTTCATTATTAGAGTTAGGAGGTATAGCAGTAAGTTGTGTAGAGTTTGGTACTGCAAATGGTGAAATAATATCTGTATCAGTTTTATTATCCAAAACAAAGGTAGCCGTATGTGGTTCACCTACTGCTGAAGGATTGTCCCATGTTACGCTTTGGCCTACGCTAACTTGTATATGCTGTGGTACGAATACAGCTAACATATCGGTAGAATTTCCGCCTCCCGCGTGAGCCTTGATTGTCTTTGTTGTTGTTGTTGTTATGTTGCTGCTACTGCTATTGTCTATTGCGCCTGTGACTTTAACATTTGTTGTTGTTACCAGCGCAAATGATGCTGCTACAATGGC
>Ga0182008_10002616_pt1 | contig 11177 bp, 11 predicted proteins | sample Sormic07211129_1_FD_120482 | JGI IMG/M metagenome (GOLD analysis project Ga0182008, IMG submission 120482) | Rhizosphere microbial communities from Sorghum bicolor, Mead, Nebraska, USA - 072115-129_1 metaG | ecosystem: Host-associated > Plants > Roots > Rhizosphere | place: USA: Nebraska...
AGGGTCGCGGGCATGGAGATCACCGTGGAGATCGCGCGGGCGGCGGACGCGGAGCTGACCGAGGCCTTCGGCCGTCTGCTGCCTCAACTGTCGTGTACTGCGAGGCCACTTGACGCGGAGGCCGTCGCCCGCGTGGTGGCGTCGGACACGAAGAGGGTCTTCCCTGGTCGTCCTCCTCGGCAGCGCGGCCACGGGCACCCTTCTGGACAGTGGACTGCCACCTGTGGTTCCGTGGCTGGTCCTGGCTGCCGTGCCGGCGCTGGCGGTCGGCTTGGTGCCGCGTGGATAGGGTCGCGGGCATGGAGATCACCGTGGAGATCGCGCGGGCGGCGGACGCGGAGCTGACCGAGGCCTTCGGCCGTCTGCTGCCCCAGCTGTCGCGTACCGCGAGGCCACTCGACGCGGAGGCCGTCGCCCGCGTGGTGGCGTCGGACACGAACACGGTCCTCGTCGCCCGCGCCGACGGCGAGATCGTCGGCACCCTCACCCTGACGACGACTCCGCTGCCCTCCGGCCTGCGGGCCCGGATCGAGGACGTGGTCGTGGACGCCGGTCTGCGCGGGCGTGGGGTGGCGGGGCTGTTGACGGAGGAGGCGCTGGGGATCGCCCGGGAGGCGGGGGTCCGGACCGTGGATCTGACGTCCCGGCCGGATCGTGACGCCGCGAACCGGCTGTACGAGCGGCTCGGGTTCCGCCGGCGGGAGTCGACGGTGTACCGGTACGCCGTCGAGCAGTGAGGTTTCCGCGGAGGCGCCGCATCCCCCTGCCGGGGCGAGCGGGGTTCAGGAAGCCACCGTCTCCCGCTCCGCCTCCAGTTCCAGCATCTCCTCGACCTCGCCCTCCTGGACGCGGGAGGTGCGGTGGAGCCAGCGGACGTCACGGCCGAAGGACCACGTCAGGGAGGCGAGGGCCAGGGCGGTGACGCCGAGGGAGGCGGGGGCGGGGAGGTAGTCCGAGGCGGCCAGGAGGAGGCAGATGCCCTGCATCGCGGCGACCGTCTTGCGGGCCATGCTCGGGGGCAGCGGCGCGTTCAGCCAGGGGTGGACACGGGCCGCCGCCACGAAGCCGTAGCGCATACCGCCGATCAGCAGCACCCAGGGACCCTGCTGCATGGAGACGTAGACGCTCAGCACCAGGATCAGGAAGGCGTCCACCTCCATGTCGAAGCGGGCGCCCAGCGGGGTCGAGGTGTTGGTGGCCCGGGCCACCTTGCCGTCCACGCCGTCCAGGATCAGGGCCACCGCCGTGAGGCCCACGAAGACCGTCACCGGCGGAGAGCTCTCGAAGGAGTCCGCGACCAGGGCCGTCACACCACCGACGAGCGTGGCCCGGCCGAGCGTGACCCGGTTGGCAGGCCCGAACGAGCGCGGCCTGGTCCGGTGCAGCGCTCGCGAGAGCACCGCCCAGGTGGCGCCGGCGAAGGCGAGGCCGGTCAGCCAGCCCGCCGGCCCCAGGCCGATCGCCGTACCGAGCAGGGCCAGCAACAGGATCTGAACGCCCGCTCCCACAGCGGTCTCCTGGTGAACCAGCCTCGCGTCGTAAGTGTTGTTCAGGGCCACCGCAGGTCCTCCGGCCATGTGACAGAGTCGATCAACGCCGCGTACTGTGCGCGGCCTGTGCACACCTCGGTACGTGAACCACTTCCCGATCGTTCAGGAGGACGTCGATGAACCGCTTCGCGCGCGCGTTCTGGCTCGCCCGACCGGGCTACGGCGAGATACGGGACGTCGACCTGCCGGAACCCGCCGAGGGCGAGGTCGTGGTGCGCTCGCTCTTCTCCGGGGTGAGCCGCGGCACGGAGACCCTGGTCTTCCGGGGCGGGGTGCCCGAGAGCCAGTACGCGGCCATGCGGGCGCCCTTCCAGGAAGGCGACTTCCCGGCCCCGGTGAAGTACGGCTACCTGAGCGTGGGAGTGGTCGAGGAAGGCGCCGAGGAGCTGGTGGGGCGGACGGTGTTCTGTCTCCATCCGCACCAGACCCGCTACGTCGTCCCCGCCACCGCCGTCACATTCGTACCGGACGCCGTGCCCGCCGAGCGCGCCGTCCTCGCCGGGACGCTGGAGACGGCCGTCAACGCCCTCTGGGACGCCGCGCCTCTGATCGGTGACCGGATCGCCGTGGTCGGCGCGGGCATGGTCGGCTGCTCGGTGGCCGCCCTGCTCGCCCGCTTCCCGGGTGTACGGGTCCAACTGGTGGACGCCGATCCCGCCCGCGCCAAGGTCGCCCAGGCCCTCGGCGTCGACTTCGCCCTGCCCGCGGACGCCCTCGGCGACCGGGACCTCGTGGTGCACGCGAGCGCCACCGAACAGGGGCTCGCGCGCGCCCTGGAGCTGCTCACCCCCGAGGGCACGGTCCTGGAGCTGAGCTGGTACGGCGACCGGAAGGTCTCCCTCCCGCTCGGCGAGGCGTTCCACTCCCGGCGGCTGGTCATCCGCTCCAGCCAGGTCGGCACCGTCTCCCCGGCCCGCCGTGCCGGCCGTACGTACGCCGACCGGCTCGCCCTCGCCCTGGAACTCCTCGCCGACCCCGCCCTCGACATCCTCGTCACCGGTGAGTCCGCCTTCGAGGAGCTGCCGGACGTCATGCCGCGACTGGCCTCCGGGGAGATCCCGGCGCTCTGCCACCGGGTGCGGTACGCGGACACAGCCTGACGCAGTCGTTCAATCCGGGACGACTTTCGGGATCGCAAGACCGCCTGACCTGAGAAAAGGGTGAGGGACGGCTGAACGCGGGGAAGCGAAGAGCCGTACTACACGGCATCCCCCGGCGGCCAACGGCCGGGGGGCCAGACGCGCCGCACCTGGAGGGTCGTCCGTTGTTCAGTGTCACCGTCCGCGATCACATCATGATCGCCCACAGCTTCCGCGGCGAGGTCTTCGGACCCGCGCAACGCCTGCACGGAGCCACGTTCCTGGTGGACGCGACCTTCCGGCGCGAGCAGCTGGACGACGACAACATCGTCGTCGACATCGGACTGGCCACGCAGGAACTCGGCGCCGTGGTGAGCGAGCTGAACTACCGCAACCTCGACAACGAGCCGGAGTTCGCCGGGACCAACACCTCCACCGAGTTCCTCGCCAAGGTCATCGCCGACCGGCTCGCCGAACGCATCGCCAAGGGCGCGCTCGGCGAGGGCGCCAAGGGCATCGCGGGCCTCACCGTCACGCTGCACGAGTCGCACATCGCCTGGGCGAGTTACGAGCGTGCCCTGTGACCGACGTGACCCTGGAGAAGAAGGCGGGGAAGCGGGCACTCGACTACGTGCCCGTGCAGAACGCCCTCCTCAAGAACGCCGAGATCCTCCCCATGTCCCTGCGCTCCGTGCACTTCGTGATGCCGGGCGGCGTCGACGACCCGGCCGCGCCGAGCGGCGGCAACGCCTATGACCGGCGCGTCAGTCTGGACCTGCCCGGCTTCGGGTGGCAGGTGCACAAGCACGCCGTGAGCGGCGAGTGGCCCCGGCCCGCCGCCCCGGCCCGCGCGGAACTCGCCCGTACGCTGCGGGAGCTGCCCGACGGGAGCGTGGTGCTCCTGGACGGCCTGGTCGCCTGCGGCGTCCCGGAGATCGTCGTCCCGGAGACCGAGCGGCTGAACCTCGCCGTCCTCGTGCATCTGCCGCTCGGCGACGAGACCGGCCTGGAGGCGTCCGTGGCCGCCGAGCTGGACGCCAAGGAGCGTGCCGTGCTGCGGGCCGTGCCCGCCGTCGTCGCCACCAGCGACTGGGCCGTACGGCGCCTGGTCTCGCACCACGGCCTGGCCCCCGAGCGGGTCCATGTCGCCGCCCCCGGCGCCGACATCGCGCCCCTCGCCTCCGGCACCGACGGTGTCTCCCGGCTGCTGTGCGTGGCCGCGGTGACGCCCCGCAAGGGCCAGCACCGGCTGGTGCAGGCCCTGGCCGCGGCGGCCGACCTGCCGTGGACCTGCACCTGCGTCGGCGGCCTGGGCCAGGACCCCGAATACGTCGCCCATCTGCGGGCCCTGATCGAGGAGAACGGTCTGAAGGACCGTATCCACCTGGTCGGGCCGCAGGCCGGCGCCGAGCTCGACGCCAGCTACAACAGCGCAGACCTCATGGTCCTCACGTCGTACGCGGAGACGTACGGCATGGCGGTGACCGAGGCCCTCGCACGCGGTATCCCGGTCCTCGCGACCGACGTCGGCGGGGTTCCCGAGGCGGTCGGCCGCGCCCCCGACGGCGGTGTGCCCGGCATTCTCGTCCCGCCGGAGGACCCGGCCGCGCTCGCCGCCGAACTGCGCGGCTGGTTCGGCGAGGCCGACGTACGACGCCGGCTGAAGGCCGCCGCCCGGCGGCGGCGCTCGGCCCTGGACGGCTGGGCGACCACGGCCCGCAGCCTCGCCGGAGTACTGGGCCGGCTCCCGGGCGAACCCAGGAGGGCCGCATGAGCAGGACGGTACGCATCAGCGGGAAGATCCCGGCGCAGCCGGGGCCGAGGGAGGCGAAGGTGGGTTCTGCGACAGACCTGGAGCTCGGTGTGGACTCGGTGATACCCGGCGCCGGGCCCGCCGGTCGCCCCGGCGAGCGGGCCACCGTACGGCTGCGGGAGACCGGGCCGGACGAGCCGCCCCGCTACGCGCCCGAGTGGCTGGAGCTGCGTGAGCCCGCCGACGCGGCCGCGCGCTCGCACGACCTGCTGGACCCGCTGCGGATCCGGCTCGCCAACCTCCCGGGCAAGGCCGGTCCGGTCATCCACGACCTGGGCTGCGGCACCGGCTCCATGGGCCGCTGGCTCGCGCCCCACCTCGACGGCGCCCAGCACTGGGTCCTGCACGACCGCGACCCCTATCTGCTGCACTTCGCGGCCGTCGCCTCGCCCAGGGTCGCCGCCGACGGCAGCCGGGTCACCGTCGAGACCCGCCGCGGTGACGTCGCCCGGCTCACCCCGGACGGACTCGCGGGCGCCTCCCTGGTGACCGCCTCCGCACTCCTCGACGTCCTCACCCGCGAGGAGATCGAGACCCTCGCCGCCGCCTGCACGGGCGCGGGCTGCCCGGCGCTGCTGACCCTCTCGGTCGCCGGGCGCGTCGACCTCACCCCGTCCGACCCGATGGACGAGGAGATCACCGCGGCCTTCAACGCCCACCAGCGGCGCGACGGTCTGCTCGGCCCCGACTCGATCACCGTCGCCTGCGAGGCCTTCTCGGAGCGGGGCGCCACGGTACGGGTCAACCCGAGCCCCTGGCGCCTGGGTCCCGGCGAGGCCGCGCTCACCGCCCAGTGGCTGCGCGGCTGGGTCGGCGCGGCCGTCGAAGAGCGCCCCGAGCTCCAGGCCCGCGCGGAACGGTATCTGCGGGACCGCCTGGAGGCCTGCGCGGCCGGCGAGCTCCACGTCACGGTCCACCACAGCGACCTGCTGGCGCTGTCCCGGCCGGTGGGCGGCGCGTCATGAGCCTGGAGACGGTGGGCGCGGCCGTCGCCCGCGCAGGCCGCCGCACCGCGGCGCGGCCCGGACGCGACACGGACGCCGCGCCCCGCACACCGGCGGCCCTCGGCGCCGAGGAGCGGGCCGAGGACGGGGTTCGCGCGGCGGCGGATGCCGATGCCGTGTCCCGGGTTCCGGCGGACTCCGGTGTCGTGGAGCGGGCCGAGGGCGAGGTCCGCGCGGTGGCGAGGGGGCTGGGTGTCGTGCCCTGGACGTCGGCGGGTGCCGGCGCCGAAGGACTCGCCGGGGGCGCCGGAGTGGTGGGTGCGCTTGGCGCGGTCCGGGTTCCGGCCGGGTCCGATGCCGAGCGGCGGGACCCGTGCGGGGTGCGTCCGGTGCCGGAGGGCGCGGCTGTCGTGCCCGCCTCGGTCGTGGTCGAGGTGTGGGCCGACGGGTCGGCCTGTCTCGCGGCCCGCGAGAGCGCGCTGCGGGCGCGGACCGGCGTCCTCGGCGCGGCCGATCCCGCCGTCTCCCAGGAGCGTATCGGCGTGGTCGTCGCCTCGGCGCGGCCCGCGGCCCGTGCCCCTCGGTGGCGCCGGGTCCTCTCGCGCCTCGACTCCCGTGCCGTGCGGACCCACTTCGGGACCGTCGCCGGTGCCGTCATCCTCGGTGCGCTGCTGTGGCGGCTCGGCACCGGTGTGCTGCTCGACGGGCTGCGGCGGATCGACGCGACGACCCTCGGGGCGGCCCTCCTGATCGGCGTCGCCACCACCGTGCTCAGCGCCTGGCGTTGGGCGCTGGTGGCCCGGGGACTGAGGATCCGGCTGCCGCTGGCGGCGGCCACCGCCGACTACTACCGGGCCCTGTTCCTGAACGCCGCCCTGCCCGGCGGTGTCCTCGGCGATGTGCACCGTGCCGTGCGGCACGGTCGGAGCGCCGGTGACATGGGCCGCGGAGTGCGCTCGGTCGTCCTCGAACGGGTCGCCGGACAGATCGCGTTGGCGGTCGTGGGCGGGGCCGTCCTGCTGACCATGCCGTCACCGGTGCTGAGCCAGGTCCGGCACTTCGCGCCGCTGGTCGCGCTCGCCGCCGTCGGCGCCCTCGCCGTCGTCGTCGCCGTCCGGATGAACCGGCCGGCTCCCTCCCGTCGCGGCCGTGCCCTGCGCGCCACGCTCGCCGAGGCCCGCGAGGGGCTGCTGTCCCGCCGCAACTGGCCCGGGGTCACCGTCTCCTCGCTGCTGATCCTCGCCGGCCACATCGGGATGTTCGTGCTCGCCGCCCGCGTCGCCGGCTCCGGTGCCTCCGTCGCCGTACTGACGCCGCTGGCCGTGCTGGCGCTGCTCGCCATGGGAGTGCCGCTGAACGTCGGCGGGTTCGGCCCCCGCGAGGGCGCCACCGCGTGGGCGTTCGGCGCCGCCGGGCTCGGCGCGAGCAACGGGGTGGCCGTCGCCGTAGTGTACGGCGTGCTCAGCTTCGTGGCCGCGCTGCCGGGCGCCGTCGTCCTCGTCGTCCGCTGGTACGAGGGCTTCCGGACGGGTCCCGGGACGGCCCCGGAACCCGCCGCCGACGCCTATGCGCTCCCGGTCCGTGAACCTTCCGAGGTGAGCAGCGAGAAATACGCGCCGAAGGAATCCACGAGGCTCGCGAGCAGTTCCTTCCCCTTTTCCGCGGAACCCAGCGAAGGCCGTCCGATGACGCCCGAATCGGTATAGCCGGACATACCGAGGGTGAGCAGATGACGCCGGTCGTCCGCGACGAAATCGGAGGTCTCATAACCTGGCTTCAGCAATTCCGGGTGCGTGTGCAGAAGGATGGAGGTCTCGATTTCTCCCGCGTGCATGTCGGTCAGCGCCGAGGAGACCACCCCCGCCCGCCGCAGCGCCGATTCCCAGTCCTCCGCGGCCGGGAAGAGCGCCATGCGCTCACCGCGTGCGGAGGATTCCTGAACGACGTTGCCCAGTACGTAGTTTCCGCCGTGTCCGTTGACCACCACCAGGGTGTCGACGCCGCTGCGGCGGAGCGAGGCCGCGATGTCCGACACCACCGCATGAAGGGTCACGGAGGAGATGCTGACGGTACCGGGCCAGGCCGCGTGCTCGTGCGAGCAGGAGACCGTCACCGGCGGAAGGAGGTGCACCGGGTACGCCTCGGCGATCTCCCGGGCCACGGCACAGGCGACCAGCGTGTCGGTCGCCAGCGGAAGGAACGGACCGTGTTGTTCGAAGCTTCCCACCGGAAGGACGGCGACCTGCGTTGAGACACCAGCCGCCCTGGTGCGTACCTCTTCGGTAGTGTCCGCCGGCACCAGTCCGTATGCCGCCGTACGCGCTCCCGAACCACTCATTTCCTCACGGCCTTTCGTCTCTGCTTAGGAATCAGATCATGACAGACAACATCGGCGTACTCGGCAAGAAGACCGTCAAGCGCACCGGCGTGGAACGCGTCGTGAATGCTCCGCTGCCCACGGTGTACGGGCAATTCCGGGCGGTCGGCTACATGGACCACGATCGCGGCGACGAACAAGTCGCCCTGGTCCACGGTGAGATCGGCACGGAGGACGTGCTGACCCGACTGCATTCCGAGTGCCTGACGGGTGACGCGTTCGGCTCCCAGCACTGCGAGTGCGGTGATCAACTGGCCTCCGCGCTGAAGGCGGTGGTCGCCGAGGGCAGCGGCATCGTCGTCTACCTGCGGGGCCACGAGGGCCGTGGCATCGGCCTGCTCGCCAAGCTGCGCGCGATGGCCCTGCAGGCGGAGGGCCTGGACACCGTCGAGGCCAACCTCGCGCTCGGACTGCCGGTGGACTCCCGGGACTACAAGGTCGCCGCCGAGATGCTGCACGACCTGGGCGTGAACTCCGTCCGCCTGATGTCCAACAACCCGCGCAAGCGCGAGGCGTTGGTGCACCACGGCATCAAGGTCGCCGAGACCGTCCCGCTGCTGATACCGCCGTGCGAGAGCAACATCACCTACCTGCGCACCAAGCGCGAGCGGCTCGACCATGTGCTGCCGCACCTGGACGCCGTGGCCCACCTGTCCTGAACATGCGATTACGGGCCGGGGAGTACGGACAGGAACAGGGGACGACCCGACACCCCTGGGAGGCTCGCCCGTGCACATGCAGGCCAGTGCCGTCGTCATCGGCGGTGGGGTGATGGGCGCGAGCATCGCCTACCACCTCGCCGCCGCCGGTGTCCGCGACGTGATCCTCGTGGAACGCGACGAACTCGCCTCGGGGTCGACGTCGAGAGCGGCGGGCGGGGTGCGGGCGCAGTTCTCCGACGAGCTGAACATCCAGCTGGGCGCGCGCAGCCTGGAGGCCTTCGGCCGCTTCGAGCAGGAGACCGGGCACGACATCGGACTCCACCGCGTCGGCTACCTCTTCCTCCTGTCGACGCCCGAGGAGGTCGCCTCCTTCGAGGAGAGCGTACGGCTGCAGAACTCGCTCGGCGTGCCCAGCCGCATGATCACCCCCGAGGAGGCCCGCAGGCTCTCCCCGCTGATCAGCACCGACGGCCTGCTCGCCGCCGCCTTCTCACCGGACGACGGCCACTGCACCCCCGAGGCGGTGGTCCAGGGGTACGCCTCCGCCGCCCGCGCCCTCGGCGCCCGCGTCCTGCGCCACACCGGGGTCACCGGCATCGAACTGCACGGCGAGCACATCACCGCCGTCCGGACGACCCTCGGCCGCATCGCCACCCCCACGGTGATCTGCGCGGCCGGCCCCTGGTCGAAGGCGGTCGGCGCGATGGCGGGCGTGGACCTGCCGGTGGTGCCGCTGCGCCGCCAGATCGCCGTCACGGAACTGGTCCCCGGGCTGCCCCCCGACCTGCCCATGACCATCGACTTCACCACCAGCCTCTACTTCCACGCCGAGGGCCCCGGCCTCCTCCTCGGCATGTCCGACCCCGGCGAGCGGCCCGGCTTCGCCACCGACACCCACGACCGCTGGATCCCCGCCCTCTACGCGGCCATGGAACGACGCGCCCCGGCGCTGCTCGACCTGCGCCGCACGGGCGGCTGGGCCGGACTCTACGAGATCACGCCCGACCACAACGCCCTGATCGGCGAGGCCACTTCGGTCTCCCGCTTCCTCTACGCCACCGGCTTCTCCGGGCACGGGTTCCTGCAGGGACCCGCCGTCGGCGAGGTGATCCGCGACCTGTACCTGGGCCGCGTACCCTTCGTGGACGTCAGCCCCTTGAGCGTCGGCCGGTTCGCGGCCGACGCCCCGCGCCCGGAGGCCAACCTCGTATGACAGAGCTCCACCTGTGGCTGCGCCACGAGCCCCGTACGACCGAACGCCGCACCCCGATCGTCCCGTCCGACGCCCGGCGGCTCGTCGACAGCGGGATGAGGCTGACGGTGGAGGAGTCCCCACAGCGGATCTTCCCCATCGAGGAGTACGAGGCGGCGGGCGCCGCCCTCGCGCCCGCGGGCTCCTGGGTGTCGGCGCCGCGCGACGCCGTGATCCTCGGCCTGAAGGAACTCCCGGACGAGCCGGGCGAGTTGCCGCACCGGCACATCTTCTTCGGGCACGCCTACAAGCGGCAGCCGGGCGCCGAGGCGCTGCTCGGGCGCTTCGCCGCGGGCGGCGGCTCGCTCCTCGACCTGGAGTACCTGGTCGACGACGACGGCCGCCGGCTCGCCGCGTTCGGGTTCTGGGCCGGCTATCTGGGCGCCGCGCTGGCCGTGCAGCAGCACCGGGGGAGGCTGGTCGCTCCTCTGGTGCCGGGGTCCAAGGAGGAACTGGACGCGGCGCTGCGACCGGCCGCCGGGGACGAGGAGTTCACGGCCCTGGTGATCGGCGCGCTGGGACGCAGCGGCCGGGGCGCCCGCGTGGCCTTCCAGACGGCCGGCATCGAGCCGACCTGCTGGGACCTCGCCGAGACCCTCGACCTGGACCGCCCCGCCCTGCTCGCCCACGACGTCATGGTGAACTGCGTCCTCGCCACCACGCCCGTCCCGCCGTTCCTGCGCGAGGAGGACCTCGACGACCCGTCGCGGCGCCTGCGCACGCTGTGCGACGTGACCTGCGACGTCGGCTCACCCCTCAACGTCCTGCCGGTCTACGACCGCACCACGGAGTGGGACGACCCCGCGCGCCGCCTGCGCAAGGAACCCCCGCTGGACCTGATCGCCATCGACAACCTGCCGTCGCTGCTCCCACGGGAGTCCAGCACCGACTTCTCCGCCGCGCTGGTGCTTCAGCTGCTGGAGTTCGGGGTGGGCGGGGCCTGGGGGCGCTGTCTGGACCGGTTCCATCAGGCGTGCCGCGAACTCGGCATCGTAGAAGCAGAAGGGGAGTTCGGTGACCACTGAGCGGGTTCCCGCCACCGGCACGGTCCACTGGATCGGCGCGGGGCTGTCCACGGGCAGTGGTCTGGCCCGCCTGTGCGAGACGGCCGACCGGGTCCTGCTGTGGCACCGCACCGAGCGGCGCGCCGCCGACGCGCTGGCCGGCCTCGGCCTCACCGGACGTGCCGAGCCGCGCGCTTACACCCTTTCGGCCCTCACCGCCGAACTGGCGCCGGGTGACGTCGTCGTGTCGATGCTGCCGGCGCCGGAGCACGCCGGCGTCCTCGCCGCTTGTGTCACCTCCGGCGCGCACTTCGCCTGCTCCAGCTATGTCTCGGACGCGGTCCTGGAACAGATCCCGCAGGCCACGAAGGCGGGCCTGGTCGTCCTCACGGAGGCGGGCCTCGACCCCGGCGTCGACCACCTCTTCGCGCACAGCCTGGTGGCCGCGGCCAGGGAGGCGATCGGCGGCGACACGGCGGCCGCGTACACCTTCACC
>Ga0182008_10002620_pt1 | contig 11161 bp, 8 predicted proteins | sample Sormic07211129_1_FD_120482 | JGI IMG/M metagenome (GOLD analysis project Ga0182008, IMG submission 120482) | Rhizosphere microbial communities from Sorghum bicolor, Mead, Nebraska, USA - 072115-129_1 metaG | ecosystem: Host-associated > Plants > Roots > Rhizosphere | place: USA: Nebraska...
GGCCGCCGCGAAGGCGAGCCTGCGGTCGTGGCCGTCGAGGCGGGCACCGGTACCGGCAAGACCGTGGCCTACAGCCTGGCCGCGATCCCGACCGCCAAGGCCGCCGGCAAGCGCCTGGTGATCGCCACCGCCACGGTCGCGCTGCAGGAGCAGATCGTCTATAAGGACCTGCCCGACCTGATGCGCAACAGCGGCCTGAACTTCACGTTCGCCCTGGCCAAGGGCCGTGGCCGCTATATGTGCCTGTCCAAGCTCGACGTGCTGCTGCAGGAAGGCCACGCGCAAACCGCCACCGCGCAGCTGTTCGAAGAAGAAGGCTTCAGGATTGAAGTCGATGAGGCCAGCCAGAAGCTGTTTACCAGCATGATCGAGAAACTGGCCGGCAATAAATGGGACGGTGACCGCGACAGTTGGCCCACCGCCCTGGAAGATTCCGACTGGGCGCGCCTGACCACTGACCACAGCCAGTGCACCAACCGGCATTGCCCCAACTTCGGCCAGTGCGCCTTTTACAAGGCCCGCGAAGGCATGGGCAAGGTCGATGTGATCGTCACCAACCACGACATGGTGCTGGCCGACCTGGCGCTGGGCGGCGGTGCGGTGTTGCCCGATCCGCGCGACACGCTCTATGTCTTCGACGAAGGCCACCACTTGCCCGACAAGGCCATCGGCCACTTCGCCCATTACACGCGCCTGCGCTCTACCGCCGATTGGCTGGAGTCCACCGCAAAAAATCTGACCAAACTGCTGGCCCAGCACCCGCTGCCCGGCGATCTGGGCAAGCTGATCGAGCAGGTGCCGGAGCTGGCGCGGGAGATCAAGACCCAGCAGCAGTTCATGTTCAGTGCCTGCGAGCAGGTGGCCGACTTCAAGCCCGGCGAAGACGTGGAAGGCCGCGAACGGCCACGCCACCGTTTCGTCGGCGGCCTGATCCCCGAGCACATGCGCGAAATGGGCATCGAGCTGAAGAAGGGTTTTTCACGCCTGACCGACCTGTTCACCCGCCTCACCGACCTGCTCAAGGAAGGCATGGATGGCGAGGTCAACATCGGCATCGCCAGCAACCAGGCCGAGGAGTGGTACCCGCTGTTCGGCAGCCTGCTGTCGCGCGCGCAGGGCAACTGGGAGCTGTGGACCGCCTTTACCGTCGAAGACCCGGAAGACAACCCGCCCATGGCGCGCTGGCTGACCCTGGCCGAAAGTGGTGCGCTATTCGATATCGAGGTCAACGCCAGCCCGATCCTTGCCGCCGACATGCTGCGTCGCAACCTGTGGAACGTGGCCTATGGGGCCTTGGTGACGTCGGCCACATTGACCGCGCTGGGTACGTTCGATCGTTTCCGCATGCGCGCCGGGCTGCCGAAAAAAGCCGTCACCGCCGTGGTGCCGAGCCCCTTCCACCACGCCGACGCCGGCGTGCTGAGGGTGCCCGACCTCAAGGCCGACCCACGGGACGCGGCGGCCCACACCGCGGCAATCATCCGCGACCTGCCGGAACTGGTCGAAGGCTCGCGCGGCACCCTGGTGCTGTTCTCGTCGCGCAAGCAGATGCAGGATGTGTTCGACGGCCTGGATCGCGACTGGCGCAAGCAGGTGTTTATCCAGGGCAACCTGTCCAAGCAGGAGACCCTCAACAAGCACAAGGCGCGGGTGGACGGCGGCGACTCCAGCGTGCTGTTCGGCCTGGCGAGTTTCGCCGAGGGCGTGGACTTGCCGGGGGCCTACTGCGAACACGTGGTGATCGCCAAGATCCCTTTCTCGGTTCCGGACGATCCGGTCGAAGCGGCGCTGGCCGAATGGATCGAAGCGCGTGGCGGCAACCCGTTCATGGAAATCTCGGTGCCGGATGCCTCGCTGAAGCTGGTGCAGGCCTGCGGCCGCCTGCTGCGTACCGAACAGGATCGGGGCACCATCACCTTGCTCGACCGCCGACTGGTCACTCAGCGCTATGGCAAGGCTATCCTTAACGCATTGCCGCCGTTCCGGCGCGAAATTTCTTAATCCACCGTGGGCGAATTCGCCCACTTTGTGGTCTATCTCATCACCGTCATCACAGGCCATTCACCGGCCGTCTGGGAGAACCTTGCTCGTATGATTCGCACGCTGCCTGCTCTTTTTGCCTTGCTGTTCGCAGCGCCCTTGATCGCCGCGCCCGCCGGGCAGCAAACACTGTTCAACTTCGTCCGACCTGCCGATGTGGTCAAGGTCGCGACCCAGGACGCCAGCCTGCCGCAATACAATGCCGAGCAAACTCCCGAGGGCGAGGTGCTGCGGCGCATCACCTTTAACCCGGCGGCCGAACCGAGCCTGGTGCTCAGCCCGCAAAGCGGTGCATGGGACTGGTCGCAGTCCGGGGCCGTGAGCCTGCGCATTCAAAGTGCCATGGACTGGGCGCTGACCTTGTATGTCAAGGTGCAGAGCAATGACGGCCGCACGTTGACCAGCCGCATCGACCTGCCGGCCGGCCCGGCCCAGACCTTGCTGATCCCGCTGCAAGCCAACTCCGCGCTGAGCCAGGGCATGAAGGCCGGCCCGCCGATGCCGATCACGGTGGACGGCCAGCGTGTACTGTTGGCCAGCAGCGCCGGCGAGATCGACCGCAGCCAGGTGGTGTCGGTCAGCGTGTCGATGCTCAATCCCAATATGGCCCAGAGCATCCTGCTGGAGCGCTTCGGCGTACAGGACGTGGAACCGGTCATCAAGGCAGCCTACAGCGAACTGGTCGACGCCTATGGTCAATCCACTCGTGCGCGCTGGCCGGAGAAGGTCAGCAGTGATGAGCAACTCAAGGCTGGCGCCGCCAGGGAGCAGCAGCAACTGCAGGCATGGCTGGCCACGCGGGACAAATCCTCGCTGGACCCTTACGGCGGCTGGAACAAAGGCCCTGCGTTCAGCGCCAGCGGCTTTTTCCGCACCGAAAAACGCGACGGCCGCTGGTATCTGGTGACCCCTCAGGGACATCCGTTCTATTCCCTCGGCGTAAACACCGTGGCTGCGGACAATAGCCAGACTTATGTGGCCGGTCGTGAATGGATGTTTGCCGCCTTGCCCAAGGCCGGCGAGCCCTTTGACAAATATTACGGCAGTGCTGATCACCGCACCGGCAACGGTTCGGGCGAAGGCCGCAGCTTCGGCGCCGGGCGCTGGTACGATTTTTACCGCGCCAATCTGGAACGCGCCTACGGCACGGCAGGGTTCGACCAGAAACGCTGGGTCAACCACACCCTCGACCGTCTGCAGGCCTGGGGCTTTAACACCGTAGGCAATTGGAGCGACCCGGACCTGGCCACCGCCGACCGTGTGCCGTACACCTTGCCGCTGTCCATCGTCGGCGACTACGCCAGCATCAGCACGGGCACCGACTGGTGGGGTGGCATGCCTGACCCGTTCGACCCACGCTTTGCCATGGCCACCGAACGCGCCGTGGCCATCGCCGCCCGCGATCATCGCGACGACCCTTGGCTGATCGGCTTCTTCGCCGATAACGAACTGGCCTGGGCCGGTCCTGGCGATGACCCCAAAGCCCGCTATGCCCTGGCATATGGCACCTTGCGCATGACCACCGATGTACCGGCCAAGCGTGCGTTTCTGAAGCAATTGCGCGACAAATACCGCAACGAGGAGGGCCTGTCGAAAGCCTGGGGGATCGAGCTTACAGGCTGGGAGCTGATGGAAGATCCCGGTTTCGAGCCGCCGATGCCCACCCCTGCGCACCCGGAAATCGAGGCCGACTTCAAATACTTCCAGAAAACCTTCGCCGATGCATATTTCAAGACCATCTCCGACTCGCTCAAATGGCACGCCCCCAACCAGTTGCTGCTCGGCGGCCGCTTTGCGGTGAGTACGCCGGAGGCCGTGGCGTCCTGCGCGCAGTATTGCGACGTGTTGAGCTTTAACATGTACACCCTCAAACCCCAGGACGGTTATGACTTCGCCGCCCTGCGTGCGCTGGACAAGCCGGTGCTGATCACCGAGTTCAACGTTGGCTCGGCCGACCGTGGTCCTTTCTGGGGCGGTGTGACGCAGTTGGCCAGGGAAGAGGATCGCGGCGCGGCGTATGCCAACTTCCTCAAGCAAGCCATGGCCGAGCCGTCCATTGTCGGCGTGCATTGGTTCCAATATCTGGACCAACCCGTGACCGGCCGTTTGCTGGACGGTGAAAACGGCCATTTCGGCCTGGCAGGCATCACCGATGTGCCATTTCAGGGCTTCGTCGAGAGCGTGCGCAAAAGCAACCTGGCGGCGGTCGAGCAACTGGGCAAGGAAGCCGAGAAAGCCAATGCGGCCGCGGCAGCGCAGGAAAAGGCAGGTGGTCGCTCGGCCCATGACGGCAAAGGCGCTGCGCAGGGCGCCGGGCACGCGGGTGGGCATTCTGGAAATGGTCATTGATTCAGCGCTGACGGGTTCACAAACCCCACAAGGGCTGGAACAATGTCGCCCACTTTTCATGGTGCTTCACGAGGGGGCTTAGGTGCAGATTCAGGGTCATTACGAGCTCCAGTTCGAAGCGGTACGTGAAGCCTTCGCCGCGTTGTTCGATGACCCGCAGGAGCGTGGAGCGGCGCTGTGCATTCAGATCGGCGGTGAGAGCGTGGTCGACCTGTGGGCCGGCACCGCCGACAAGGACGGCGCTCAAGCCTGGCACAGCGACACCATCGTCAATCTGTTCTCCTGTACCAAAACCTTCGCCGCCGTCACGGCCCTGCAACTGGTGGCCGAGGGCAAGCTGCAATTGGACGCACCGGTCGCCCAGTACTGGCCGGAATTCGCGGCGGCCGGCAAGCAAGACATCACCCTGCGCCAATTGCTGTGCCACAAGGCCGGTTTGCCGGCGATCCGCGAGGCCCTGCCCGCCGAAGCCCTGTATGACTGGAAGCTGATGGTAGACACCCTGGCTGCCGAAGCCCCGTGGTGGACACCGGGGCAGGGCCATGGCTATGCGGCGATCACCTATGGCTGGCTGGTCGGCGAGCTGCTGCGGCGTGCCGATGGCCGTGGGCCAGGCGAATCGATTGTGGCGCGGGTCGCGCAGCCGCTGGGGCTGGACTTTCATGTAGGCCTGGCCGATGACCAGTTTCATCGGGTTGCGCATATAGCCCGCAGCAAAGGCAATATGGGCGATGAAGCCGCGCAACGTTTACTGCAAGTAATGATGCGTGAACCGGCGGCCATGACCACGCGGGCTTTTACCAACCCACCGTCTATTCTGACCAGCACTAATAAACCCGAATGGCGACGTATGCAGCAGCCAGCGGCAAATGGTCACGGTAATGCGCGCAGCCTGGCCGGTTTTTATAGTGGTTTGTTGGACGGTAGTTTGCTGGAAGCTGACATGCTCGAACAATTGACGCGCGAACACAGTATCGGGCCGGATAAAACATTATTGACCCAAACCCGCTTCGGCCTGGGCTGCATGTTGGATCAACCCCACTTGCCCAATGCCACATTCGGCCTTGGCGCCCACGCTTTCGGGCATCCGGGGGCGGGCGGTTCGGTAGGTTTTGCCGATCCTGAACATGATGTAGCGTTTGGGTTCGTCACTAATACACTCGGCCCTTATGTACTAATGGACCCGCGTGCGCAGAAGTTGGTCGGAATATTGGCCGGTTGTCTGTAAAACCCTTGCCGTTTCACAATTTTTTGTTACAAAGGCAACTATAAAAGGCGCTGAACGAAATCATGTAACTTAAATGTTCTGTAAGCGTCTGTTTAACGGGTCACTCAGACCCCCGTTTCTTTTCTCATTTTGTGGATATCTCATGTTATCGAACAAGTCCTTGGCTCTGGCGCTTTGCCTCACTGTTACCGGCTGTGCACAAACTCCACAAAATGATGCCGAAGGTGGGCATTGGTGGTCATTCGGATCGGACAAGGCGGCTACCAAGGACGTTGTGAGCCAGGCCGATGCCAAGCCGGAGGCTAAACCCGCCGCTGGCGCCAAGCCTGCCGCACCGGCCACCGCTGCTGCTCCTGCGGCGACGCCTGCCCCAGCGCCTGCGCCGGTGGCCAAGGCCGACACCGGCTCCAGCTGGTGGCCGTTTTCATCCAAGAGCGCCGATGACAAGGCCGCCGACGCCAAGGCCGATCTGAAAGCCGATCTCAAAGCCGCAGACCCGGCCCCAGCCGTGGCCAAGACCGACACGGAGACCCATTGGTGGTGGCCGTTCGAAAGCAAGCCAAAGCCATTGGCCAAGGTCGACGTCGCCAACGTGCAAATGCCTGACCCGAAAATCACTCAGGCCTGGCTGGACGACTACGAGCCGCGCCTGCGTGCTGCCATCAAGGACAGCAACCTGCAATTGGAACGCCGCGACAACGTGCTGGTGGTGATTGCCCCGGTCGACGGTTCCTACAACCCCAAGCGCCCGGCGATGTTGTTGCCAGTGACGCTGGGGCCGTTTACCCGTGTGGCCAAGGCGGTTGAGTCCGATCCCAAGACCGCCGTGCTGGTCCTGGGGCATGTCGACGCTACCGGCAGTGCCCCGGCCAGCCAGGCGTTGACCAAGGAACGTGCGCAGTCCATCGCCTCGATTTTCAGCCTCAGCGGCCTCAAGCAAGACCGCCTGATGCTGCGTGGCATGGGTGACCTGATGCCGCGTGCGGCCAACGACAGCAACCAGGGACGCGCCCTGAACCGTCGCATGGAAATCATGTTCACCCAGCGCACCACCATGCTGGCGTTGCTGAACAAGTACAACTCCGGCAAGACCCCGCCCGTGGCTGAAATGGTAGCCGTGCAGAACGTGCCGGCCCCTGCGCCGGCCGCCAAGGCGCCGGCAAAAAAAGCCGCTGCCGCCAAACCTGCCGCCAAGAAAGCCGCCGCCAAGCCGGCTGCCAAAAAGGCGCCTGCCAAGCCTGCCGCGAAGAAACCTGCTCCGGCCAAGGCCAAGGCGGCAGATCCGGCTGCAAACGACCAGGCGAAAAACTGACCCGCTGAACCAAAAGGATAAAGCCGCATGACCCAGGCACTGGCCGATATGCGTCGTGACTACACACGGGACGGTTTGAGCGAGGCCCAAGCCCCGAGCGAGCCGTTTGCGTTGTTTCACCAGTGGTTTGCCGATGCGGTGAAAACCGAGCAGCCGCCGGTGGAGGCCAATGCCATGACCCTGGCCACGGTCGATCAGGACGGTCGACCTCACTGTCGTATCCTGTTGCTCAAGGGCCTGGATACCCAGGGCTTTACCTTCTTCACCAACTACGAAAGCGCCAAGGGCCAGCAGCTCGCGGCGCGGCCGTTCGCGGCCATGACCTTCTTCTGGCCGACCCTGGAACGCCAGGTGCGCATCGAAGGGCGGGTGGTCAAGGTCACGCCTCAGGAGTCGGACGCTTATTTCCAGGTTCGTCCACTTGGTAGCCGCCTGGGCGCCTGGGCCTCACCGCAGAGCCGGGTGATTCGCGACCGTGAAGCGCTGCAGGAGCTGCTCAAGGCCACTGAACAACGCTTCAGCGACAGTCAGCCCGACTGCCCCGAGCATTGGGGTGGCTACCGCCTGTTGCCCGAGCGCATTGAGTTCTGGCAGGGCCGCGCCAGCCGCCTGCATGACCGCCTCAACTATCGTCTGCAAGACGACACCCAGTGGGTCCGCGAGCGCCTGGCGCCCTGAGCTTCACCTTTCGTCACTTCAACTGAATGATGCCCTTCACCCCGCGGTCTCTGTTCAAGAGACTGCGGGCGTGTAGTGCTGCGCGGCGTCTTTCAGCCAGCCTGGCAAGTCCCTGCGTTTGATCCTCAGGGCGCGCGCCGTCTCCAGTTGTTGCAGCATGAAACTGCGTTTATGCGGGTCATCACCTGCCAGTGACAGCGCGAGGTCGCGATCCACCCAGCGGCGGATGCGCACGTAGAGCCAGCCGTGGAAATACAGGCCGGCGAGGGTTGTGACTACAATGATGAAATAGTCCATGGATGTCCTGATGACGACCGGGGTGTTACTGTTCGTCGAGTTGTCGGGTACGGGCTGTCTGTACTGGGGCTGAATGAAAACAGTTTTCTGCCGGGCTTGCCGTGACAGGCGTCAAGCGGCAGCGTTTAATGAATACCTGTCCTTTGGAGTTGATGCTATGCGTAAGTCTGTTTTACTGGTTGCCTGCTTTACCACCTTGTCGTTGCTGTTGGGTGGCTGCGCCTCGAGTCTGACCGGCGACTCGTACTCCCGTGACGAAGCGCGTCGTGTACAGACCGTTCGCATGGGTACCATCGAATCCCTGCGTCCGGTGAAAATCGAAGGCACCAAGACGCCTATCGGCGGCGCTGCCGGTGCAGTCGTCGGCGGCGTGGGTGGCAGTGCCATCGGCGGCGGTCGCGGCAGCATCGTCACGGCGGTGATCGGTGCGGTGGCCGGCGGCCTGCTGGGTTCGGCGACCGAAGAAGGCCTGACTCGTACACAGGGTGTTGAAATCACCGTACGCGAAGACGATGGCAGCATGCGCGCCTATGTTCAGGCCGTGCAGGAGAATGAAATCTTCCGCATCGGCGATCGTGTGCGCATCATGACCGTTGACGGTACCAGCCGCGTTACCCGCTGAGGGTTAATCGACGGGTAAAGAAAAACCCCAACCGGGTGACCGGTTGGGGTTTTTTGTTGCGCCGTTTACGCGCGTAGTCAGACTTTTTTGCGGCTCGCCATCGCGGTGACGGCGTAACCGATGCAAGCCGCCAGTATCGACCCGGTCAGGATACCCATGCGATCTTCACCGGCAAACTCGCTGGCCCCCGGCACAAACGCCAGGGAGCCGACGAACAGGCTCATGGTGAAGCCGATACCGCACAGGATCGCCACACCGAACACCTGGCCCCAGTTGGCGCCGGTCGGCAGAGCGGCAAGGCCGGTCTTGATGGCCAGCCAGGTCAGGCCGAACACGCCGATAGTCTTGCCGAACAGCAGGCCGGCGGCGATGCCCATGGGCACATGGTGGGTAAAGCTTTCCAGGCTGACGCCGGTGAGAGACACACCGGCGTTGGCGAAAGCAAACAACGGCAGAATGCCGTAGGCCACCCACGGGTGCAGGGCGTGTTCCAGGGTCAGCAGCGGCGAAGGCTCGGCATTTCTGGTGCGCAGCGGGATGCAGAACGCCAGGGTCACACCGGCCAGCGTGGCATGCACGCCGCTCTTGAGCACGCACACCCACAGGATCAGCCCGACGATCAAGTAGGGAGCCAGCTTGATCACGCCGAGGCGATTCATCGCGATCAACGCCACCAGGCAGGCGCCCGCACCGGCCAGGGCGGCACCGGACAGGTCGGTGGAGTAGAACACGGCGATCACAATGATCGCGCCCAGGTCATCGATGATGGCCAGGGTCATCAGGAACAGCTTCAGCGACACCGGCACGCGCTTGCCCAGCAGGGCCAGCACGCCGAGGGCGAAGGCAATGTCGGTCGCCATCGGGATCGCCCAGCCGGACAGCGCGGCAGGGAAGTCCTTGTTGATGGCCCAGTAGGTCAGCGCCGGCACCACCATGCCGCCAATTGCCGCCGCGCCCGGCAACACCACTTGGGACGGTTTGGACAGATGGCCATCGAGCAGCTCGCGCTTGACCTCCAGGCCAATCAGCAGGAAGAACAGGGCCATCAGGCCATCGTTGATCCACAGCAGGGCCGGCTTGGCGATTTGCAATGCGCCGATCTGCGCCACCACCGGCACGTCCAGAAACGCGGCGTAGAGGTGCGACAACGGTGAGTTGTTGATGATCAGCGCCAACGCTGCGGCGGCGATCAGCAGCAGGCCACTAGCGGCTTCGAGCTGAAAGAAACGGGTAAACGTGCTACGCAGAGGCAAGGGATGCTCTCCAATCCAGGTTCAATAGGTGGGTACCCTAACCCGTACCGTTAGTTGTTAAAACAAAAGTTATATTCTTATTTGTTATAAGTGGCGGGTGGCAAAGGCGTTGCGCCAAAGACTAGCAATTGTGTGTCCAATTCAGTCTTCACTGTATCTGTGTGGAGTGTAGGAAACATCCTAAGATTGCGTTCAACATCCTTAGAGATATCCCCGATGAGCGACCACCGTCCCTGGGCCCGCGAAGCCATTCGCATCATTGAAGCGGACTTCCAGCGCAGCGCCGACACCCACCTGATCCCACTGCCATTACCGGGCCTGCCGGGTATCGAGTTGTATTTCAAGGATGAGTCCAGCCACCCCACCGGGAGCCTGAAGCATCGGCTGGCGCGCTCGTTGTTTCTGTATGCGCTGTGTAACGGCTGGCTCAAGCCGGGCGCGCCGGTCATTGAAGCGTCCAGTGGCTCCACGGCGATTTCGGAGGCGTACTTTGCGCGTCTGCTCGGCCTGCCGTTCATTGCGGTGATGCCCGCGACCACGTCCCAGGAAAAGATCGCGCAGATCGCGTTCTATGGCGGCAAGAGCCATCTGGTGCAGGATCCGACGCGGATTTACGCCGAGTCGGAGCGTCTGGCCGAGGAAAGTGGCGGTCATTTCATGGATCAGTTCACTTATGCCGAACGTGCCACCGATTGGCGAGCGAACAACAACATTGCCGAGTCGATCTTCCAGCAGATGCGCTTTGAGCAGCACCCCGAACCAAGCTGGCTGATCTCCAGTCCGGGCACCGGCGGCACGACCGCCACCCTGGGACGTTATGTTCGCTATCGCCAGCATTGCACCCGCGTGTTATGCGCCGATGCCGAGCGTTCGGTGTTCTTCGACTTCTACCAGAGCGGCGACGCCACCCTGCGCCTGGACTGCGGTTCGCGCATCGAAGGCATCGGCCGACCACGGGTCGAAGCGTCGTTTCTGCCGAAGGTCATCGACGCGATGGTCAAGGTGCCTGATGCGCTGTCCCTGGCCGCGATGCATTACCTGGCCGAGCGCCTGGGACGACGCGTCGGCGGGTCCAGCGGGACCAACCTGATCGGCGCGCTGATGGCCGCGCAGCAGATGAAAGCGGCGGGGGAGTCGGGCTCGATCGTGGCGATCCTATGTGACGGTGGCGAGCGCTATGCCACCACCTATTACGATCACGCGTGGCTCGCGGGGCAGGGGTATCAACTGGGTGCTTTGATATCGGCCGTTGCCGCCAGCGTGGAGCGCGGCGAACCGCTGCCCGCCAACGTACTGCGGGCGAATATTTAAGAGGGCAGCGGCAAGTCAGAGCAGACGCACTTGCCGCTTGCCGCTTCAGCCCCGCCTGGCCAACATGTCCC
>Ga0182008_10002623_pt1 | contig 11160 bp, 6 predicted proteins | sample Sormic07211129_1_FD_120482 | JGI IMG/M metagenome (GOLD analysis project Ga0182008, IMG submission 120482) | Rhizosphere microbial communities from Sorghum bicolor, Mead, Nebraska, USA - 072115-129_1 metaG | ecosystem: Host-associated > Plants > Roots > Rhizosphere | place: USA: Nebraska...
CGTGGAAGAGCTGAAGGCCGTGTTCGACCCCCGCGGCGGCTACTTCAAGGCCGGCGGCATCTACATGCCCAGCATCGTCGCCGAGATCGGCGGCGTGATCGAACAGCACATGAAGAACATCGGGCTGATCCACGATCCGGAGATGGACGACGCGACGCGGAAGCTGATTGCCGAGAAGCGCGCGGCGTACGAGCAGGCCGGGGCAAAAAAAAACTCTGACGTGAGCAAGGCGGCTTCGGCCGCGGCGACCACCAGCGACACCGAATCATCGGGCTTCCCGCCGGGCGCGACGCTATGCGCGAAGTGCAATACGCAGGCGCTGGTGCTGATGGACGGGTGCCAGACTTGCTTGAATTGTGGGTATTCGAAGTGCGGGTGAGGTTGCGACCCATCGCCACAGCGTTGCGCTGACCATGGAGCGCCCGGAAATTCTCGCGCCATTCCTTAAATGGGCAGGTGGAAAGCGATGGTTCGTCCATGCACGGCCGGATCTTTTGCGGGTCCACGAGGAGCGATACATTGAGCCCTTTATGGGCTCAGGCGCTGTGTATTTCCACTTGCAGCCGTCCAGGGCTCAGCTTTCAGACACCAACCGTGATTTGATTGCGACGTATCAAGCAATCAAGAGTGACTGGCGCCGCGTTCTTTCCGAGCTAAGTGGCTACGCGAATCGGCACTCTGCTGAAAACTACTACTTAGCTAGAGGCGTGCGATCCGGAGATGTATACGTCGAGGCTGCTAGGTTTATATACCTCAATCGTACATGTTGGAATGGTCTCTATCGGGTGAATCGAAAGGGAGAGTTCAATGTGCCGATTGGAACTAAAACTAACATCTTACTTCCTAATGATGATTTTGAGCGAATTGCGAGGCTTTTGGATTCCGCTGATCTCCATCATCGGGATTTCGAAGTCGCGATTGACGACGCGATGGAAGATGACTTTCTTTTCGTTGATCCTCCATACACCGTTAAGCACAACCTAAATGGTTTTCTGAAATACAACGAGAACATTTTTTCGTGGGATGATCAGGTTCGCCTTCGAGATGCATTGATTCGTGCCGACGCCCGGGGCGCGCGAGTTCTGATGACAAATGCTGACCACGAATCAATTCGTGAGCTTTACGACGGTATTTTTTGGCTTGAGCCAATTGCACGTAACTCTGTTCTCGCTGGAACGGGGGGTACCCGCGGCCGGGTCACCGAATTACTTATTCGTAACTGGTAACTCGGGTTTGATCTAAAGAACAGGGACAGGGATGAATCAAGAATCGACGTCGCCGCTTGCGCCGCTCATTGACGAGGCAGGAGATCTCCGCAGGGAGTACCGAGTCAGAAACAGCCTGTGGGATTCGGTTTCCGTCAAGGCCGATGAAGTTGCCGAGCTGGAGTCTCAAGGCTGGCAAAAGCACCGTGAGTTGAAGACGCGCGTGCGGATGCAGCGTGCTCGTGGGCCTGTTGAGCGCCTGGTGAATAAGTGGTGGGTGCTCCTATACAAGATGGGCTATTCCGAAATGAACGGTGCGGGCGAATTCCGCATCCTGGGAAAGAAGCGCGATGGCGAGCAGCCGTCCTACCGATTCGATGTGTTCGCCCGCGATGAGGAGACGCTAGTAGTTACCTTGTGTGTAGCTAACGAATCTATTCGTGCCATTAAGATGGATGCTCATGTTAAGGTTTTTACAACTGCCAAGAGTGACGTGGCGGCAGCAATCCGTGGATTCTATGGTCCTGATTACAAGCCAAAAATACTTTGGTTCATCGTCACCGAAAATGTGGTGTGGTCTGCTGCTGACCGTGCTCTCGCGGATCGCGAAAACGTAAAGGTCGTAACCGAGCTAGAGTTGCCATACTTTACGCAGCTCGTAGATCACCTTGGTTTTGCTGCTCGCTACCAGTTTCTCGCGGAACATCTAAAGGACCAAAAGATTCCACAGCTTGAAGATGTTCGGGTTCCAGCCACCCGCGGCCGTCTTGGAGGGGAGGTATTTTATTCGTTTGTCGCGACGCCGCGGCAACTTCTAAAGATTGCTTTTGTGAATCACAGAAGCCTAGCTGACCCTGAAGGATATCCGACGTATCAGCGTCTCATTCAAAAGCCGCGGCTAAAGCAGATCGGTAAGTTCATTGAGGGTGGCGGGTACTTCCCAAACAATTTGCTCATCAACTTTCCCAAAAGTCCGCGTTTCGATGTGATCCAGAAGGACGCTTCTGGAGACGTGCACCACGGCACCCTTTTTCTCCCCAACACCTATAAATCGGCTTGGATAATCGATGGACAACATCGACTCTATGGCTATGCGAATCTTCCTAAACGATATTTAGATCAAAAACTTCTGGTCTTGGCGTTTGACAAGATGAAGCCGGCCGATGAGGCAACTCTCTTTGTTACGATCAATCACGAACAAAAGCCTGTACCTAAGAATCTTCTCGACGATTTAGAGGGACAGCTCGGCTGGGAGTCGGAGATTCCGACAGAGCGTATTGGAGCGATCGCCGCTCGCGTCATTCATCAGCTGGGTATTGAGTTGGGAGGGCCGTTGTACGGCCGCATAGTTGCAGAGGGCATCAAGGGAACAGACAAGGCATGCCTAACTGTTCCGTCGCTCAAGAGCGGGCTGAAGCGCTCTGGGGCGCTCGGAAGGGTGATCGATGGCGTGTACAGCAAGGGGGCGTTATGCGCAGCTTCCGACAGTGCGACCGTCATGCGGGCGATGCGCGTGCTAAACGGATACTTCGTTCAGCTCATGAACGCAGATATTCATCGATGGGACAGTGGGCGTAAAGGGCGCGTTTGTAACAACGAAGGTGTCCAGGCTCTGCTGCTTCTCTTCGGTGAAATAGTGCGTTACCGCTGGCCCGCTTCTGAGTTAGAAGTGCAGAAGCTTAGCGAGATGGCAGTGGTTGAAGCGGTTAAGGATGTTGCGCAACCGATCATCGATTTTATTCGGGCTGGAGGAGTGGCTGTCGAAAAGGAGTTTACTGTCCCTTTCGGGAGTGGCGGACCCAAAGAATACCTATTTAGATTAGCTCGAATCATTCGTATTAAATTCCCAGACTTCGCTCCGGCGGAATACGTGAGCTGGGAGGCAGCGCAGTCGGAGGAAGATCGCTTGCTTGCCGATCAGCGCCTGCAAGCTATAAATAGCAGCGTTCAGCGCCATATTTTCTGTGTATTTAGAAAGATGTATGGTGAGGTGGGCAACCGATACTGGGAGAAAGGAGTGCCCAGTGGCGAGATGCGAACAAAAGCTTATGGCAAGTCCTGTGAGTACGATATTGATGACCGAGGCCCGTTAGAATCTTATTTGGATTTCATCGATTTCAAGAAGATCATCGAGAAGTCTGATCGGTGGGCGATATTCAAGGACGTTTTTCATATCCCGCTTGATGGCGAGAAAGGTGTGGCTAAAGCGATTTCTTGGATGGATCGAGTAAATGAGTTACGCCGTATTTCTGCTCATGCAGGGGATGGTCGTAAGTACAAGGCGACTGACTTTCCGTTGATAGAGAAAATTCATAGTGTGCTCATCGAACGGATACGCGGCTATGACTACTCGTCGATAACTTAGTAACTAACCAGCAACTGTCTTGCCGGTCCAAGGGTCTTCATGGCACGAGCCGTCATTTGGCGGAAGGACGACTGCCACGAGCCGTCAGGGAAAGCTCAGTCCGCACGATTCAGCACAAAGCAAACCGGATTAAAGGAAGCGGATCAAAGGGACCGAATCAGAATCAAAGGGGACGGGGGCTGACGTTTCTCCGCGAATCTTCTAAATCAGTCAACACATTGCGCGATGACTGAAGAAACAGTGCGCACATGATGCGGTCATTCCTCACGGGTCGATGACTAAACCATCTACGGAAAAATCCCCTCATCGATAAGGATGTTTCCATGCTCACTTTGCTTCCATCGTTGATGTATACGGCAGATGCCGTGACCCGTGGCGATTTCGCCAATCAGGTTCTGCTGGATGAAAGGGCTTATATCGCCAGTTGGATGGCCCGAACGCGGGACCTTTGGCGCTATGTGGGGCTGTCAGCGTATGCGGTGACCCAGCAGCCTTCCACGAAGTTCGAGACTGATTATGGTGTGGACGCCATCGTGGTCATCGAAGTGCGTGGGAGGATGAAATTTTTTGCCTTTGAAGCCAAGAGACCTGGGCTTGGCACGCCTAGAGTCTTTGATCGTAAGCCTAAGGCGAAAGCGATTTGGTCACGATTTTCGCGGCAGATCATGCGCCAGGCGGCCCTACAGAAGATGGGTTGGGTGACCGGTGCGCTGTTCCTGGATGAGCGCTTTCAGAACACTTCATGGTTTGATCCCCTCGGCAGCATATTCGTTCCGCATCAGCATCTCGTCCCAATGTTAGGAATGAAGGTCGGCAAGGCATGGGTCACCAACGATGTCTGCCCACTGGCACGCAGTCATGGACTGGACGTGAAGTCTGTTATGGAAAGGTTAGTGAACTGCAGCGATGGTTTCCCAACAGAAGCGAATAGGGTTGAGGAGATGCTTGCAAACCTGCGGTCCAAAAAATACGAGCCGACCGACCTGGAAAGGGAGATGTATCCGGAGCCTGAGGAGCCCGAGGAGCCACCTATCTTCGGGGCGCCCGATTCGTTCAAGATTTCCCGCTACGTATCGGTGCCGACCATCATTGAAAGAAACCCACGGGCCACCTCGCAAGAGCAACTTTTGTCGAATGCCCTCCAAATCACTGGGGCCTCTCATGGCGTGATGTTTGTTGTTGCGGATCACGAAGTGGAGCCGGATCTATGGGGGAACTGGGTGCGTCCTCGCGATCCTCAGGGATACTGAGTCGCCTTCGTGGCCAATGTGATTTGGTGGATGATCTGTTATGGATATGGGAATCGGGGTACGGCATGCATATCGGATCGTTGATCGTGGCAGCATTAGCGAGCGGCACGGGCCTGTGGGCCGCCTACCTGTGGTGGGCAGGCCAGTCGAATTCCGGTTGATCCTGTTTGGTATGTGGAGCCCGGTGAGACGATAGCCTCCGTGCAAGGATGGATCGCAGCCATGTTGGACGCCTCGGGTAAATCCAGTGCGAAAAATGCGCGCGCGGCAGTTTGGACAGGCGTATCCGTTGCGCTGTCTGGCCTCGTGGCCTTGATGGGAGCTATGAGCCTCTGATCGCCGACCGAAAAACCGGGCCACCTCAATCTGACCCCGCTTTCTCGGTCAATCGCGCTATTCAGTCTTCTGCTCTTTGGGCCGCCGTTCGCAGTAGCGCTTGGCGTCCCTTGCCAGTGCCAGGGTGCGCTTCGTGCGTGCCAATGTACTGATGGTACTTCTTTGGAACAGGCGCTGGTTTGGTAGCTGGCGGTACGATCGTCTGGCGTGGCGGGAGCAACTTGAGCGGCTTTCGTATTGGGGAATCGAGTAGCTGAAGTCGAATTTCGCGGGCTAGGACTTCTGCCACAAGAGACGGTACGGCGTTGCCAAGCATGCGCTGCATTTCCGTTCGGCCACAGTCGATGATGAGGTCATCAGGAAAAGTCTGAAGCCGGCGAAGCTCCGCAAATGTTAGACGACGATTGTCCCAATGAAATGGGCCAATCGCTGAGCCGGGTTACGATTTCAGCTATAGCCCACGTATGCCTCGTGGCTTTTCTGCGTGGAGTGCGCTCCTCTCCTCTCCTCTCCAGTGATTGCCTCGCCCAAGAGCGGCATCAGAGACCTTGTGCCGGCTTTGCTTTTCAGCTGGTGTTTTTGGTGGCAACGAACTGAGCGAATTCCTTGGCTGTATCTGAGGCTCTACAACGACCATCTCCTTTTGCGGGCGTATAGGCATGAGACCCCGCTCCAAGTCATTCGCATATCGCGTGCGAAGTATCGAACCTCTTCGCCAGAAAACCGAAGAATCAGACGGATCTAGGCATGAGCCATACGCAAAAACTTGCTTGTTGACATGGTGTTACCGAAGCCCGAATCTCCGGCAGGATTTCGGCGTCATACCGGACAGGGGAAACACATGAAGTTGAATTGGCAAGGGACCTGCCTGTCGGCAGCCGCATGGGGTTCGGCTGCGATGCAAGACAAAGGAAGAAGCTTCAGAGCCAGTGCGCTATGGCCACCGGTTCGTACAAGTCCCTTGCCACGCTTTTTCTTGCTTCTCGCCATAGCATCGGGGCTGCTCGTCTTACCCCATCAGGCCCATGCGGTTATTCATGTCCCAGAGATCAAACCGGTGCCGCTGGCGGCGGTTAACGTTTCCCCTGACAGCACCATGCATGATTCCATGGGCATTGGCTCAGGGGGCGTACTCTGGCCCAGCTATGGTTTCGGTGGAGGTAGCCCTGAGGGTGATGGTGGTGGATGGCGTGGTGCACCATTTGTCCAAAATAACCACGCTCCCACCAATGCAAAAAAGAAAAATAAGAGCGGATGTCAAGTTTTTACGGGGGACCCAATCGCTGTAGATAGCGGCACGAAAGTCGAAACTTACGCGATATTTTCTCTCCCCGGAGAGATGGGTTTGAGCTTCACTCTCTACTACAACACCGCGCTCAAGATTCCCCAGGCGCTGTCCAATGCGTATTGGTCGACCAATCTACAGTACACGCTCAACGAAGCGCATTGCTTTATCAGTAAACAAACCGGGGAGCCCATATGCAGCGCACTGATCTATCTGCGGCCTGATGGGTCAGAGATCACCTTCAGTGGGGCGCCGCAGGCAGGCCCTTATACAGAGAGTGGTGGCGGTGGTCTTGCGACGCTGAGCTACAGCAGTGCATCGGCTACCTACACGTTGCATGACGAAGACGGAACGACCAAGGTGTTTGACGCTAATGGATATATTAATTCCATTACGGATCCGTCGGGTATCAGCTGGACCATCACCACGTCGGGATCGTCCAACGGCACCACTTACACGGTCACACACAGTAGCGGCAAGTCCTATTCCATCACCTACGGCGTCACGGCGAATAACGTCACCCCAGTGACCGTCACTGACCCGGCCGGGAATGTCTACACGCTCCAAATGACGGGGGACACTCTCAATTTCCTGTCCATGACGTACCCAGGAACGCCGGCCACGACCGTTGCTTTCAAGTATTCATTGCCTGCATTGCCCAATCTTCTGACCGAAGTGGACTACAACGGCGCGCCTTACAACTACACGTCCTACGATACGACGTCGACCGATCCGTACTATGGATGGGCGACGGCGAATTACTTCGCCGACAATTCGGAAAGTGTCGCCATCAGCTACAGTCAGGATGCCGCCGGTAATCTGCAAGCCACGATCACCAACGCCCTGGGGCATCATCAGGTTCAAACCTACGATGGCACCAACGGTGCCGGCGGGGCTTATAACGGCCAGCTATCAAAGATTAGCGATGACGCGGTGGCTACCTGCGGATCGACCGTTCAGAACCGTGCCTATGACGCCAACGGCAACCTGTCGCAAACCATCGACAACAACGGCAACGTGCATACCTATACGTTTGCGGTTACGGGGCAGTTGCAGTCCGAGACGGAAGCCTCCGGCACCTCGCTGGCGCGCACCACCGACTACGTGTGGGACCCCAACCTCCAGCTCAACCGCCTGCTGAGCGTCACTGTGGAGGGATGGTCCAAGACCACCTACACCTATAACGCGCAGAACCGGTTGGCCTCGGTGCAGGTGACTGATCTGTCCCGCGGCGCGAACCAGACGCTGACTACGACGTACGGCTACAGCCTATATGCCAGCGGCATGGTGCATACCATGACCGTCATTCATCCATCCCCCAATAACAGCGATACCGAAACTTCCACCTACGACGCGCTGGGTAACCTGACGTCATTCGCCAATGGCCTGGGCCAGACCACGACCTACAGCAACTACAACGGACTGGGCGAGGTGGGGCATGTGGTCGGCCCCAACGGCGACGTTACCGACTACACCTACGACGCCCGTGGTCGGGTCCAGACCAAGACGACCCATCCTAACGGTGCGGCGGCCACCTGGACCTACAGCTACGACGGTTTCGGTCTGCCCGCCAGCGAGCTCACGCCCGCGGGTGAAACCACCAACTGGAACCGCGATGCGGAGATGCGCGTTACCAGCATCGTGCGCAATGATAAGGACGGCGCCTCCACCGAAGCCTTTGGCTACGATGCCAATGGTGACGTCACCAGTCATACCGTCTCGCGCAATGGCACCACCAGCTTGTCCGAGACCCTTCTTTACGACGCACTGGGACGCGTTTATCAACGCTTGGGCATGCACAACCAGACGCTGACCTATGCCTACGACGGTAACGGCAACGTGATCTCGGTCGCCGACGACGTGGGGCACACCATCAGCAATCAATACGACGCCCTTAACCGCCTGACCCGCAAAACCTCGAGCGGTGGCGCCAGCCCGCTGATGCCCAGCGCGGCGCCTACCCTCAGCGCGCCGGCCACCAGCAGCAACGGCAGCTACAGCATGAGTTGGAGCGCCATCAGTGGTGCCACTAGCTATACCTTGCAGAAGCAGCTCAATGGCGGCGGTTGGAGCACGGTGCAGACCGGCGGCTCGACCAGCTTCGCACTGAGTAGCCAGGGCAGCGGTACCTACGGGTACCGGGTGCAGGCCTGCAATGTGACCGGGTGCAGTCCATGGAGCAGCACCGCGACCGTATACGTTACGCAGATCCTCGGCAACATCGATGGAGTTCCTATCGACGGGTCGGGCAATGCGAGCGTCGGTGGTTGGGCCTGCTCCACCAGTTTGGCGCAGTCGATCAACGCGGATCTGTATCTGGGCGGCCCCTACGGTACCGGGACCTTTATCGGGCGCTACACCGCCAACCAGAGCAGCGAGCCGGCGGTGGCCAGCGCCTGTAACGTCGGCAGCGGCAGCTATCGTTTCAGTATCCCGCTGTCCACCGCCGTGCGCAGCCAATATGTGGGGCAAACCATTTATATCTACGGGATTTCCCCGGTCGGCGCGACCAATTCATTGATCAGCAACTCGGGCAATCTTACCGTGCCGGTCAACGAACCCGCCGGGGCGCCCACCCTAAGCGTGCCGAGCACCAATGGCACCGGCAGCTACACCGTCAGCTGGAGTGCCGTCACCGGTGCCACCAGCTACAACCTGCAAGAGCAGATCAACGGCGGCGCCTGGACGACGGTGCAAGGCAGCGCTGCGACCAGTTGGGCGACCAGTGGCAGGAGCAACGGTAGTTATGGCTACCACGTCCAGGCTTGCAATAGTTCCGGCTGCAGCGCGTGGAGCGTGGCGGCCAGCGTCACCGTGTTGCTGCCGCCGCCGGCACCGGCCAGCCTCGCGGTACCGGCCACCAGCTCGGGCAGTGTGGCGGTGAGCTGGCCGGCCAGCAGCACTGCCACCAGCTACACCCTGCAGCACCGGTTGGGCTCGGGCGGCTGGAGCACGGCCTACAGCGGCAGTGGCACCAGCACGACGGTGGCGGAAGGCACGACCGGCAGCTACACCTATCAAGTGCAAGCCTGCAATGGCGGCGGTTGCAGTAGCTGGAGGGCCAGCAGCGCCGTGACGGTAACGATCCCGCCGGCGAGTGCCCCCACGCTGAGTGCGCCCGCCAACAGCAGCACCGGCGGCTACACCGTGAGCTGGACAGGTGTCAGCGGCGCCACCAGCTACACCTTGCAGGAGCAGGTCAACGGCGGCGGCTGGTCGACGATCCAGACCAGCAGCGCCACCAGTCGTGCAATCAGCGGCAAGGGCAACGGCACGTACGGCTACCACGTGCAGGCATGCAATGCGGGCGGTTGCGGACCGTGGAGTGGCACCAGCAGCGTCAGTGTCTTGCTGATACCGGCAACGCCGACGGGTCTCTCGTCGACGCTCTACGCCACCTTCTATTCAGACACACGCCCTCCGAAGACCGTCTACACGCTCACCGGGTCCTGGTCTGCCATGGCGGGTGCATCGAACTACAACTTCCACTATTGCCAGCAGAGCGGCTCCTGCTACACGACGAATACTACGGCCACGTCCATCCCGGAGTTCACCGTGCAAGGTGCGACCGTCTCGGTGACCGTACAGGCATGCAACGCGAATGGGTGCTCGGCATGGAGCGCGTCGGTGACCCCGACGACGGTGAACCAATGAGGGCCGGGTCGATGAATGGACGCCGCGAGCCATCAAGGGGACGTCACGGGACGCTTACGAGGGAACTCATGAATAGCAGGAATGCTTTGATGCGGAGCATGGGGCGCCACACGGCGTTGGCGCTTTGCATCTTGGGAAGTTTCGGCGTCGCCACGCCGGCGCTGGCCTCGACCACGGTCACTCAGTTCACCTACGACGCCGGCAACCACGTCGTCAGTGTCACCGATCCCCGCCAGCTGGTCACCACCTATTCCTACGACGGCCTCGGCCAGTTGTGGCAACAGGTGAGTCCGGATACCGGCACCACCACCTACAACTACGACGGCTACGGCCGGCGCAGCAGCATGACGCGCGCCGACAACACCCAAACCACCTACGGTTACGACGGACTCAACCGCACCGTCAGCGTCGGTGCCGGCGGCCAGATCCAGACCTTCACTTACGACACTTGCACCCATGGTATTGGCCGGCTGTGCTCCGCGGCTGACGCCACCGGCACCACGTCCTACAGCTACAGCCCCGAAGGGTGGCTCACCGGTCGCGGCTTCTCCATCGGCGGCACCACCTACTCGCTGGGCTACAGTTACAACGCCTTGGGTCAGGTAGCCAGCGTGGTCTACCCCGACGGCAACCAGGCCATCTACAACTACACCCAGGGCGTAGTCTCGGGCATCACGCTCAACGTGGGCGGCACCAACGTCACCGGCGCCAGCGCCATCACGTACCGGCCGATGAACGCCGGCATGAGTAGTTGGACCTCCGGCAACGGTCTGGTCAACACGCTCAATTACGACACCGACGGCCGGCTGACCGGGATCAGCGCGGGAAGTGTGCAAAGCCTGAGCTTCAGCTACGACACGGCCAACCGCATCGTCGGCATCACCAACGGCATCGATGGCACGATGAACCAGAACTTCGGCTACGACGACGAGTCGCGCCTGGTGTCGGTGTACAGCGGGGCAGACATCGAAAGCTACCAATACGACCTCAACGGCAACCGCACCGGTCAGGTGGTCAACGGCACCTCGACGCCCGACACGGTAAGCACCACCAGCAACCAGCTAG
>Ga0182008_10002626_pt1 | contig 11153 bp, 8 predicted proteins | sample Sormic07211129_1_FD_120482 | JGI IMG/M metagenome (GOLD analysis project Ga0182008, IMG submission 120482) | Rhizosphere microbial communities from Sorghum bicolor, Mead, Nebraska, USA - 072115-129_1 metaG | ecosystem: Host-associated > Plants > Roots > Rhizosphere | place: USA: Nebraska...
CGCGCCAGGTCTGACTCCAGTTGGCGAACAGCCCGACCTGCGGGGTAACGGTCCAGAACAGCGCCAGACGGGGCGACCAGCCGGTGTAGGTGCGGTCGCTGTAGTCATGGCCGACTGCCGGGTTGGGGTTGCTGTAGTACGGCGCATCGTTGGCCTCGCCACGGTTGCGCACATGGTCGTAGCGCAAGGACGGAGTGACCGTCACGTCGCCAAGGGTTACCGCATCCTGAATGAAGAAACTGTTGGTATCGACCTTGCCGTGAGGCATGAAGCCCGGCTGGAAATGCCCGTAGTTGTAGCGCGGCGTGTTGTAGGTGGCGCCAGGCATCCACATCTCGGTTTCCCGCGTGTGTTTGCGGATCTGCGTGCCGACGGTGACCGCGTGCTGCAGCGGCCCGGTGTCGAACAGGCTGACGTTGCGGATATCGAGGTTTTTGTCGGTGTAGGCGGTGTCCATCCGGCGGCCGCCACTGGCCAGTTGGAAAAACGCCGTGTCGGTGCGCTCGTCGGTCTGCTCGGTGTTGGATTGCGAATATTTGACGGTCAGGTCCACCAGCGGGTTATCCAGCGGCTGGTATTCGTACTTGCCGGACCAAGTGGTGTCGACCGTATCGCGGTTGGCCAGGAAACGCTTCAACGCGCCTTCGTAGCCGTAGCGGTCGATATTGGCCTGGGTCGGTGGCGTGGGGTAGCTGGCGGCTGAAAACGGGGTCCAGCGGTCGCTGTGGGAACGCGAGTACGACAGGCCGACGCTGTGCTCATCGGTGAAGTGCGCATTGACCTTGAACAACTGGCCGTCGACGTTCTGGGCGGAGTTGGGCAGGCGCTGAGGGTTGATCGGGTACTGGTTGTTCTCGTTGGGCAACTTGGCGGCGACTTTCATGTCGTCACCGTCGCGCTTGGTCAGGTAGGCCAGGGCATCGAAACGACCGTCGTCGGTGCGACCGAACACGGCACTGCTGTAGACCTGCTCATGGTCGTTGCTGGAGTAGCCATATTTGAGCATCGCGCCGCTGTTGCGGCCCTCTTGCAGCAGGTCGGGGGCGTCCTTGGTGGTCATATTGACCGTGCCGCCAAAGCCACCGTTGCCGGTGAAGGGCGAGTTAGGGCCTTTCTCCACCTCAATGCTCTTGATCAGTTCCGGTTCGATAAACACCGTGCCCTGCTGGTAGCGCTCGAAGCCGCTCTTGGTGGCGCCGTCAACGGTCAGCGGCACGTCTTCGGCATCGCCGAAACCGCGAATGTTAATGGTCTGGCCGCCGGGTTTGAGCGAGCCGCCCTGGCTGACCCCGGGCAGGGTCTGCAGCAGGCTGGGAATATTGTTGGCTTGATAGCGCTCGATGTCGGCCTGGCTCAGCGTGGAGCGGCCGACGGTGCTGGAGTCGACTTCATTGCCGGTGCCGATCACGCTCAGGGCCTCCAGCTGGATCGTGCTGCTGGAAGTGGTCCTGGCCGCTTCGGGTTTGACCACGTAAGTGCTGCCGACCTTGATCAGGATGAACTCGCCGTTGTTCAGCAAGTTGCGAATCGCCGTTTCCGCGCTGTAGTCGCCGTCGAGCGCCGGGGCCTGCAGGTTCTTGAGTTGGGCCTCGTCGAACAACAGCTGGATTTTGGTCTGCTGCGCCACTTGGCTCAAGGACGCGGCCAAAGGCTGGGCGGGCAGGTGCAGCGTGAACGACTCGGCCTGGGCGCCCAGGCTGAAGGCCAGGCAGGTAAAGGCAAGGGTCGGTCGAAACATCGGCGAAGCGAGGCAAGGCGCGCGAAACATGAAATCCCCCAGGGTGGCTGAAAGGCCGAAAAGGTGTGCGTATCAAACGCAGACGGGAGGAAGACGGGGCTGGAAAAAAAATCCACACATGCGAATGCAAAATATTCTCATGTGTGGGGCCTGGGATTATTGGTTCGGTTCGATCCTGATCGCACCGTCGGCCGCGCTTACGGTTTTCACCGGCAGTAACGCAGGCAGGGCGTTGAGCAGGGCGTCGGGGTCGTTCACATCCAGGTTGCCCGATACTTTCAACTGCGCCACGGCTTGACTGACCTGCAACGGTGCCTGAGGCCGGTACAGGCTCAACTCATCCACAAGGCTGGCCAGTTCGCGATTGCGAAAGGCCAAATGCCCGCTGCGCCAATCGGCGACCGCTTCGTCGGAGAGGGTCTGCTGGACCAGCGTGCCCTTGGCGTAGGTGTAACTGGCGCGCTGTTGGGCATGGAGCTGGAGAGTCGGGCCTTGGGGCGTAGGTGCGAACGCGACCTGGCCGTGGGCGACGCTGACTACCAGTTGCCGGGGACCACGACGTACATCAAACCCGGTGCCGACCACGCGCACACTGGCCTCACCGGCGCGCACGAAGAGCGGGCGTTCCTTGTCGGGCGCCACGTCGATATACAACTGGCCTTCCTCCAACTGCACGATGCGCTGCAGGGCGCTGAAATCCACGCGCAGACGAGTGTTGGCGTTCACGTAGAGCGTGCTGCCATCCGGCAGGCTGAGCGTGCGCGCGCCCTTGGCCTGGGCCGACACCTGGAGGTGATACAGCTCGCGGGGCGCGCCGAGTTGCGTGGCCATCAAGGCGCACAGGACCGCCGCCGCTACCGCCAGCGCCGGGCGCCATACCGATGCCTTGCGCGGCGGCAGCGCCACGGGTTTGTTCAGTTGCTGCAACTGCGCGAGATCGGCCCACAACTGCTCGAATTCGGCATAGGCGCGGGCATGGGCCGGTACGGCGTGCCAGGCGGCGAAAGCCTTGCGGTCGGCACGGCCGGTGTCTTCACGGTTGCGTGCAAACCAACTGGCGGCCTGGGCATCGATGGAATCGCTGGCTTCGATATCCAGAATGTCGGTGTCGCTCAGGCGGTTCATTCTGGCTGCTCCGTGCCGGGTTCGTGTTGAAGGCGTCGCTTGCAATGCAGCAAGGCAAAGGCGATGTGTTTTTCCACCATGCTGATCGAAATGCCCATGCGCGCGGCGATCTGCGCCTGGCTCAGGCCTTCGAAGCGGTGCAGCATAAGGGCTTCTCGCCTGCGGGGCGAGAGTTCGGCGAGGACTTCTTTCAATTGTTCCAGACGCTGCAGGCGCAGTGCGGCGGCCATGGGTTCGTTCTGCTCCTCGGTGACTGCTTCGGCGTCCTTGTCGACCTGCTCGCACTGCACGGTCTGGCGCACCTTTTGTTTGCGCCAATGGTCACGCAGCAGGTTGCGCGCTACCTGAAACAGAAACGCCCGAGGCTGCTCGACGTTGGCCCGGTCGCGGTAACCCAGCCATTGGGCGAACACATCCTGGGTCATGTCCGCCGCGTCGCTGACGTTATCCGTGCGCTTGCGCAGAAAATGCAGAATGTCCGCATAGAATCCGCGAAAAGCATCGGCCGACAACGGGTCGGGCTTGGGACGAGACATGGATATCCTTCCTGACGCAGAGGGGGTGTGAAAACGTCGCGGATGATATCGAGAATTATTGTCATTTGTCTCCAGGTAAAGCTGGCTTTCCTTATATCGTTAGGTCTCGACACATGTTCAGCGGAAATAACACCCGAGACCACAACCCGTGTGTGCGCCGCTCCGCCTGTGGTGTCTGCCTTTAGATGGGTGTCGTGACCTATGGCTCCACAGGGACCGACAACGCCGGATTGCCCAGCGCATGGGTGCGTGCCGCAAAGAACCTCAGCGCCACTCCGGTGCCGTCGAACAACTGCGAATACCGGCGCTTCTGCTGACGAATGAAGCCATCACTGCGCCCTGAAACCGAGATCGCCAACAGGCTCGGCCTGGCGTGACGAATCGCGTCCACCAAATGACTGTCCTGCGTGCCCAGCTCATGGCCGAAGATGCACAGCGCGCCCTGGTGAGCGAGCAGTTGCGCGTAACAGAACGACAGGTAGTCCGAACCGCGGATGGTCTTGAGCTTCTCCTGCACCGTGCCTTCGCTGACGAACAGCGGCACATCGTCCAGGGTCTTGAGCGTGTTGTTGATCGCGAAGCTGCTGAGCAGCGTGCTGTCGGTGGTCGGCAGTTTGCGTGCGGTGCCGTCCAGGTTGCGCACCAGGTGCAGCCCGCCGTGCAGGTACAGAATACGCGTGGCCTCGCTGCGGGTGTCGCGCAGGTCGAAGCGGGCGTCGGCGCCGCGGAACAGGTCATCGATGCCGGGGGTGTGCAGGATCGCCCAGTAGTTGAGCAGGTCGTAATTGCTGGTGAACACCGTGGGGTAGCGGGCCAGTTCCGCATTGATTGTCGCCAGCGTCGACGGCTGCACCAGGCGCCAGGGAATATGCACGGCGTGAATCGTATTGATCAGCGCCTCCTTGATCGCGTAGTAGCGATTGCGCGGCGCGGCCGAGCTGACCGCCAGCGCTTTGTTGACCCGGCTGGTGGTTTTCAATGCGCTCAGGGCTTGCTCGAAGCTGCGGGTCTGCAACGCATCGAACACACTCAGTTCGGAGGCGCTTAAGGGTTTTTCTTCAACGGTGCGGGCGTTTTCGAACAGCGAGTCGTAGGCAAAGTCTTCCCAGATCGCCCGGCTGGCGCCGTTGCCGATCAGTATCGCGCTGAAGTCGTGGGTGCTGCGCAGCGCGCTCCAGTCTTCAAGGTGGGCATCAGTATCCTGGAAATCCTTCATTGCGGCGGGTCTACTCGAAATCGGCTGGGCGGTGACTTTATCACGAGCCGGCGTTGATCCTGATCAAGGTGCGCCCTGCGGCTGAGGTTGATGCTGTACGTATAACGTCATCCGAGGATTCGCCATGAGCAGCACTTTCTTCATTCCAGCCGTCAACATCATGGGCACCGATTGCCTCGACGAAGCCATGAACGCCATTCGCAACTACGGCTTTCGCAAGGCCCTGATCGTCACCGACGCGGGGCTTGCCAAGGCCGGCGTGGCCGCGATGATTGCCGAGAAACTGGCGATGCAGGACATCGACTCGGTGATCTACGACGGCGCCAAGCCCAACCCCAATGTGGAAAACGTCGAAAAAGGTCTGGCGCTGTTGCAGCACAGCGCCTGCGACTTCGTGGTGTCCCTGGGCGGCGGCTCGCCCCATGACTGCGCCAAGGGCATCGCGCTGTGCGCCACCAACGGCGGGCATATCAGCGACTACGAAGGGGTCGATCAATCAACCAAGCCGCAGTTGCCGCTGGTGGCCATTAACACCACCGCCGGCACCGCCAGCGAAATGACTCGGTTCTGCATCATCACCGACGACACCCGCCACGTAAAAATGGCCATCGTCGACCGCAACGTCACGCCGCTGCTGTCGGTCAACGATCCGTCGCTGATGGTCGGCATGCCCAAGGGCCTCACCGCCGCCACCGGTATGGACGCGCTGACCCACGCCATCGAAGCCTACGTGTCCACCGCCGCCACGCCGATCACCGACGCCTGCGCGATCAAGGCCATCGAATTGATCAGCGCCAACCTGCGCCTGGCCGTGCGCGACGGCAGCGATAAAGCCGCGCGGGAAAACATGGCCTACGCACAGTTCCTCGCCGGCATGGCCTTCAACAACGCGTCCCTGGGCTTCGTGCATGCCATGGCACATCAGTTGGGCGGTTTCTACGACCTGCCCCACGGCGTGTGCAACGCAGTCCTGTTGCCTCACGTACAAAGCTTCAACGCCAGCGTCAGCGCCAAACGCTTGAGCGACGTCGGCCGCGCCCTGGGCGCCGATACCCAAGGCATCAGCGATGAAGAGGGCGCCCAGGTCGCCATCGCCGCCATCCGCAGCCTGGCCCACGACGTGGAAATCCCCGCCGGCCTGCGTGAACTGGGCGCCAAGTTGCAGGACATCCCCCTGCTGGCCACCAACGCACTCAAAGACGCCTGCGGCCTGACCAACCCACGCCGGGCCGATCAGCGTCAGATCGAGGAGATCTTTCGCAGCGCGTTCTGACAGGGGCGGGCATCGGCCGCAAGCGGTAAGCTACAGGTTGCCAAAGTGTGGAACTTCCACTGCGATCAACTTGCGGCTTACCGCTTGCGGCTTAATGCTGAGGTCCCTTTTATGAGAGTCTTGTTATTCGGCGCCACTGGCATGGTCGGCCAGGGCGTGTTGCGCGAGTGTCTGCTGGCGGTGGATGTGCAGGAAGTCGTCGCCGTTGGCCGCACCCCGCTGCCGCAGGTGCATGGCAAGCTGCATCAGGTGTTGCACGCCGATATGCTGGATTTCCAGGCGTTGGAAAATCTGTTGCAGGGGTTCGATGCGTGTTTCTTCTGCCTGGGTGTTTCTTCGGCGGGCATGAATGAAGCGCGCTACACCCATCTGACTTACGACTTGACCCTAGTCGCTGCCAGCACCCTGGCGCGGCTCAATCCGCAGATGACGTTTATCTACGTGTCCGGCGCCGGCACCGACAGTACCGAGACGGGCAAGTCGATGTGGGCGCGGGTCAAGGGCAAGACCGAGAACGCTTTGCTGCGCTTGCCGTTCAAGGCGGTGTACCTGTTCCGCCCCGGGGTCATTCAACCGTTGCACGGTTTGCGCTCCAAGACGCTGCTGTATCAAGCGTTCTACAGCGTGTTCGGGCCGCTGCTGTCGCTGGTCCGTCGGGTAAAGCCTGAATGGGTGGTGAGCACCGAGTCGGTTGGTCGTGCGATGTTGGCGGCGGTGCGCCATGGCGCGCCGCAGGCGGTGGTGGAACAGGCCCAAATCCAGCGTCTGGCCGGCGAGCGTGTGTGATGTTGCACAAGAGTCTGGTACGGCGCCTGGACCTGATCACCCTGCAACTGTTCGTCGCGGTGTTCGAAGAAGGCACGCTGACCCGCGCCGCCACCCGTGAAGCCATTGCGGTGTCCGCTGCCAGCAAGCGCCTGATGGAACTGGAACAGGTGCTTGGTGTGAGCCTGTTTGTGCGCCGGGCCAAAGGCATGGAGCTGACTGCCGCCGGTGAGACCCTGCTGCACCATGCGCGCAGGATGCTGTTCAACGTCGAGAAAATGGGCCTTGAGCTGGGCGAGCACAGCCATGGCGTGCGCGGCTATGTGCGGATGCTGGCCAATCTGTCCGCGATCATTCAGTTCCTGCCCGAAGACCTGCGGGATTTTTCCGAGCTGCATCCCGAAGTCAAAACCGATCTGGAAGAGCGCCCCAGCAACGGCGTAGTGCAGGGCGTGCTGGACGGGGTGGCGGACCTGGGAATCTGTTCCTGCGACACCGACACCAAGGGCCTGCCCAGCGTGACCTATCGCCACGACAAACTGGTGGTGCTGATGCCGCCGGACCATCCTCTGGCGGGCCGGCCGAGCCTGGCGTTCGCCGACACCCTGGGCAGCGATCACATCGGCCTGCACGCCGCCAGCTCCATCAACATGCGCACCCATGCCGCCGCGCGCGAGGCGGGCCAGATGCTGCGCCTGCGCATTCATGTGCCGGGCTTCGATGCGATGTGCCGCATGGTTCAGGCCAAGATGGGCATCGGTATCTTGCCGCGCAAGGCCTATGAACTGTTCGGACGCCCCCTGGGCCTGCATGCCGTGGCGCTGACGGATGCCTGGTCGGACCGCAGTCTGATTCTCGTCGTACGGGATGAAGCACAATTGTCGCCGGTCAGCCGTTTATTGTTCGACTACCTGAGCCTCTCAATGCCTTCCCTGGAGCGGCCTGACAGCCTGGTCCTACGGAAAAATTCATGAGCGTTCGCGTTTAGCGAACGCTCCTTGCTCACTGACGGTTGGATTTCTCGCGCGGTGCTCCTCTAGCCTTGGTCACTATTCCAAGAATAAGAGGTGCACCCGATGACAGCTCCCCTGAGCGGAATCAAGGTGATCGAGATCGGCACGCTGATCGCAGCGCCGTTCGCCGCACGCCTGATGGCCGAGTTTGGCGCCGATGTGATCAAGATCGAATCCATGGGCCAGGGCGACCCGCTTCGCAAGTGGCGAAAGCTGCATGAAGGCACGTCGCTGTGGTGGTACCTGCAATCGCGCAACAAAAAGTCCCTGGCGCTGGACCTCAAGTCCCAAGAAGGCCTGGGGCTGATCAAGCAACTGCTCGGCGATGCCGACGTGCTTATTGAAAACCTGCGCCCCGGCGGCCTGGAAAAGCTCGGCCTGGGCTGGGAGGTGCTGCATGCCTTGAACCCCAGGCTCACCCTGGTACGCATCTCCGGCTACGGCCAGACCGGCCCTTATCGGGACCGTCCGGGTTTCGGTGCGATCGGCGAGGCCATGGGCGGCATTCGCTACACCACCGGCAACCCCGATTCGCCCCCGGCGCGGGTCGGAGTGAGCCTGGGCGATTCCCTGGCATCGCTGCATGGCGTGATCGGTGCGTTGATGTCGTTGCTGCGGGTCAAGACCGGCCAGGGCGACGGGCAGGTCGTCGATGTGTCCCTGGCCGAAAGCGTGTTTAACGTGATGGAGAGCCTGGTGCCGGAGTACGACATGCTCGGCCATGTGCGCGAGCGCAGCGGCGGGGCGTTGCCCGGCATTGCGCCGTCCAATACCTACCCGACCGCCGACGGTGCCTACGTGGTGATCGCCGGCAACAGCGACCCGATCTACAAACGGCTGATGCACGCCATCGGCCGCGCCGATCTGGCCGATGCGCCGCAGTTCGCCCACAACGACGGCCGCGCCGCCCAGAGTACTTTGCTGGATGCGGCCATTACGCACTGGACCGCCGGCCAGCCGATCGACCGCGTGCTCAGCGTCCTGGAGGCTGCCGAAGTCCCGGCCGGGCGCATCTATTCGGTGGCGGATATCGTCAATGACCCGCACTACCAGGCCCGCGACATGCTGCTCGATGCCCAGTTGCCCGGCGGTGTGTCGGTGAAGATGCCGGGCATCGTGCCCAAGCTCTCGCAAACCCCCGGCGGCGTGAAGTGGCAGGGCCCTGCGCTGGGCCAGCATACCGACGAAATCCTCGGCAACCTGGGCCTGAGTGGCGCCGATATCCAACGCCTGAAAAACGCGGGGGTGGTGCAATGATCCATAACTATGGCGACCCGCTGATCGTGCAGGAAGTCTCGCCGCGCGACGGCCTGCAGATCGAACCGACCTGGGTCGAGACCGCCGACAAAATTGCCTTGATCGACCAGTTGTCCCTGGCCGGTTTTTCCCGCATCGAAGCCGGCTCGTTCGTGTCGCCCAAAGCTATCCCGGCGCTGCGTGATGGCGAGCAGGTGTTCCAGGGCATCGAACGTCGGCCGGGGGTGATCTACGTGGCGCTGATCCCCAACCTCAAGGGCGCCCAGCGCGCGATCGAGGCCCGCGCCGATGAATTGAACCTGGTGATGTCCGCCAGCCAGACCCACAACCTGGCCAATATGCGCATGCGCTGCGAAGCCTCATTGGCGGCTTTCGCCGATATCGCGCGGTTTGCCGCCGAGCATCCGGTGCGCCTCAACGCCAGTGTCTCTACGGCGTTTGGCTGCCCGTTCGAAGGGCGCATCGACGAAGACCGTGTGCTGCAGATAGTCGAGGCGTACCAGGCCATGGGGATTGAAGGCATCAGCCTGGCCGACACGACCGGCATGGCCAACCCGCGTCAGGTGCAGCGTCTGGTCAAGCGCGTGCTGCAGCGGGTTTGCGCAAGTGACCTGACCCTGCATTTTCATAACACCCGTGGCTTGGGTTTGTGCAACGTGCTGGCGGCTTACGAAGTGGGCGCGCGTCGGTTCGATGCGGCCCTCGGCGGCCTGGGTGGCTGCCCGTTTGCACCGGGGGCGTCGGGCAATATCTGCACCGAAGACCTGGTCAACCTGTGTGACGAAGTGGGGATTCACACCGGCATCGACCTGCCGCACCTGTTGCAGCTGTCCCGGCGCTTGCCGGTCTTGCTGGGTCATGAACTGCCAGGGCAGGTGGCCAAGGCCGGGCGTAATTGCGATCTGCATCCGCCACCGGCGCACACCGCCGCGCTGTAACGCCATACCAGACAACAAAAACAATCGGACGCCTTGGAGCGGTCCGCTGGGAGAAAAACAATGAGCACCAACACAGTAGAGACCGGCGCGCGCCCGGTCGGTGAAGTCGATCCGGTCAAGGCGGTGGTCCGCAAGGTTGCCTGGCGCCTGATGCCGTTGATCATGGTCTGCTACCTGTTCGCTTTTTTTGACCGCATCAACATCAGCTTCGCCAAGTTCCAGCTGCAGGCCGACCTGGGCCTGAGCAACACCGCCTACGGCCTGGGCGCGGGATTGTTCGTGATCGGCTATGTGATCTTTGAAGTGCCGAGCAACATGATGCTGTACAGGGTCGGCGCCCGCCGTTGGATCGCACGGATCATGGTGTCCTGGGGCCTGGCCACGGCGGCCATGGTGTTCGTCACGGCCGAATGGCAGTTCTATGCCCTGCGCTTTCTGATCGGGGCCATGGAGGCCGGGTTTGCGCCCGGTGTGCTGTATTACCTGACGTTGTGGTTTCCCCAGGACTTCCGTGGACGCATCACCTCGATGCTGTTCCTCGCCTCGGCGTTTTCCGGGCTGGTGGGCGCGCCGTTCTCCGGCCTGGTGCTGGAACACATGGACGGGGTGCTGCAGATGCGCGGCTGGCACTGGTTATTCCTGCTGGGCGGCCTGCCGTGCGTGGGGCTGGCGTGGATGGTGCTGACGCAATTCAAGGACCGCATCGAAGACGCGCCGTGGCTGAGCGCCGAGGAAAAAGCCCTGCTCGCCAGCCGCATTGCCGTGCACGAGGTGCACAAGAAAGGTTCGCTGTTCCAAGCCCTGCGCATCCCCGGTTTCCTGATGCTGGGATTGATCTACTTCCTGATCCAGGTAGCGTCTTACGGACTGAACTTCTGGGCGCCGCAATTGATCCGCAGCGCGGGCATCGAAAGCGCGGTGGTGATCGGTCTGTTGACCGCCATCCCGTATATCTGCGGCGCGATTACCATGGTCGTGGTAGGACGCTGGTCGGACGCCACCGGTGAGCGGCGTAAGTTCGTCAGTGGGTTGGTGGTCATGGGCGCTGTAGGGTTTTTCTGCGCGGGTATCTTCGATGACCAGCAGGTGTTTCTGATCATTGCCTTGGGCCTTTTGGGCGCCGGCATCATTGCTTCGATCCCGACGTTCTGGACCTTGCCGCCCAAACTGTTGGCGGGCGCCGGAGCAGGGGCGGCGGGCGGGATAGCGCTGATCAACACGCTGGGGCAATTGGGCGGGATCGTCAGCCCGGTGATGGTGGGGCGCATCAAGGACATTACCGGCAGCACCAC
>Ga0182008_10002627_pt1 | contig 11152 bp, 10 predicted proteins | sample Sormic07211129_1_FD_120482 | JGI IMG/M metagenome (GOLD analysis project Ga0182008, IMG submission 120482) | Rhizosphere microbial communities from Sorghum bicolor, Mead, Nebraska, USA - 072115-129_1 metaG | ecosystem: Host-associated > Plants > Roots > Rhizosphere | place: USA: Nebraska...
CGAGGCGTCCGCGGTGAGGACCACGGCCTCCAGCAGGGAGTCGATGTGCAGACCCTGCTTGGCGGAGATGTCGACGAACATGGTGTCGCCGCCGTACTCCTCGGCCACCAGGCCGTACTCGGTGAGCTGACCGCGCACCTTGGTCGGGTCGGCGCCCTCGACGTCGATCTTGTTGACCGCGACGACGATCGGGACGTCGGCCGCCTTGGCGTGGTTGAGCGCCTCGACCGTCTGCGGCATGACGCCGTCGTTGGCCGCGACGACCAGGATCGCGATGTCGGTCGACTTGGCACCACGGGCACGCATGGCGGTGAACGCCTCGTGACCCGGGGTGTCGATGAAGGTGATCTTGCGCTCTTCGCCGTTGACCTCGGTCGCGACCTGGTAGGCACCGATGTGCTGGGTGATGCCGCCGGCCTCGCCCGCGATGACGTTGGTCTTGCGGATGGCGTCGAGCAGTCGGGTCTTTCCGTGGTCGACGTGACCCATGACGGTGACGACCGGCGGACGGACGACCAGGTCCTCCTCGCCGCCCTCGTCCTCGCCGAACTCGATGTCGAAGGACTCGAGCAGCTCGCGGTCCTCCTCCTCGGGGCTGACGATCTGAACCGTGTAGTTCATCTCGTCGGCGAGGAGCTGCAGCGTCTCGTCGGAGACGGACTGCGTGGCCGTGACCATCTCGCCGAGGTTCATCATGACCGCGACGAGGGACGCCGGGTTGGCGTTGATCTTCTCCGCGAAGTCCGTGAGCGACGCGCCGCGGGAGAGACGGATCGCCTCGCCGTTGCCGCGCGGCAGCATCACGCCGCCGACGCTCGGGGCCTGCATGGCCTCGTACTCCTGGCGCCTCTGCCGCTTCGACTTGCGGCCACGGCGCGCGGGACCACCGGGACGACCGAAGGCGCCCTGTGTGCCACCACGACCGCCCGGACCCCCGGGACGACCGCCGAAGCCGGGACGGCCACCGCCGCCGGTACCCGCACCGGGACCACCGGGACGACCGGCGAAACCGCCGCCACCGCCACCGGGACCGCCGGGACGACCGGCGAAGCCGCCGCCACCGCCGCCGCCGGGACGGGCGAAGCCGCCGCCACCGCCGCCGGGACGACCGCCGCCGCCACCGGGACGACCGCCGCCGCCGCCGGGACCGCGGCCGCCGGGGCCACCGCCGCCGGGACGCGGGCCCGCAGCGGGACGCTGAGGCATCATGCCGGGGTTGGGACGCGGGCCGCCGGGGCCGCCGCCGGGACGGGGACCGCCCTGCGGACGGGGCATGCCGCCCGGGGTCGGACGCGGGCCGCCCGGAGCCTGCGGACGGGGACCGCCCGCCGCGCCCTGGGGACGGGGACCGCCCTGACCGGCACCCTGCGGACGCGGGGCGCCACCCGGGGCACCCGGGCCGCCGGGACGCGGGGCACCGCCCGGACGGGGCGCCTGGGGGCGCGCCATACCGGTGGAACCGCTGGAGGTGAAGGGATTGTTGCCCGGACGGGGACCGGCCGGACGGGCGCCGGGACGCGGCGCCTGGCCACCCTGACGCGGGGCACCGGGACGCTCGCCCCGGTCACCACGGTCACCGCGGCCCTGGCCGCCCTGACCGGGACCGGCCGGACGGGGAGCACCCGGACGCGGAGCCTGGCCGGCCGGACGCGGGGCGCCCGGACGCGGGCCGGAGCCCTGGCCCTGGGAGGGGGCCGGCGCGGCGGGAGCCGACGGCGGCGCGGTGAACTCGGGCGTGGTCGGAGCCGGGGACGCCGGGGCGGGCCGCGGCGCGGGCTTCGGGCCCGGGGTGGGACGGGGGCCGGCAGAGACGGGCGCGGCGGGAGCCGCGGGCTTCTCGGCGGCGGCCGGCTTCGGGGCCGGCGGGCGCGGGGCGGCCGGACGGGCTGCCTGCGCGGGAGAGGGGGCCGCCGGACGTGCCGGGGCGGCCTTGCGTGCGGGGGCGGACTTGCCGCCTCCGTTGCCCTGCTGGAGGGCGTCCGTCAGTTTGCGGACGACAGGCGCTTCGATCGTCGAAGACGCCGAACGGACGAATTCACCGAGTTCCTGGAGCTTGGCCATGACGACCTTGCTCTCCACACCGAACTCCTTGGCGAGTTCGTATACCCGGACCTTAGCCACTTCGCTCCTTTTAGGTCCGGGTTGCGTCCGGACCGTCGCTACTTCATGGGCGTACTCATCGCGTGCTCATCGAGTGCTCATCGCAATCTCGACCTACTTCCAACTCGCGGGGTACCTGGGCCGCACGGCGGTTCCGCACGACGCTTCTTACGGTGTTGCCTGCTCAGCAACTCTCTGTCTGCTCGACGTAGTGGCGCAACGCCTTTATGTCGAGCGCTCCCGGGGCGCGCAGCGCCCGCGTGAACGCCCGGCGGCGTACCGCCTGGTCGAGACAGACCAGGGCGGGGTGTACGTACGCACCCCGGCCGGGCAGCGTACCGCGAGGATCAGGGACGCACTCGTCCTTGATCGCCACGATCCGCAGCAGATCAGTCTTGGCGGCTCGCTCCCGACACCCCACACAGGTGCGTTCAGGGCATACGCGGTCGCGTGTCCGGCCAGACACTCTTAAGTCTACCTCCCCGAACCGACCTCACCCCTTCGGGGCAGGCTTCGAACAGTTGCCGCGCGGTAACCTGACGTGATCTGAGCGCCCCGCGGCTGGGATCTATTCCCCGCGACGGTCTCCGCGCTGGTCCTCGCGCCGTTCCCCCGTCTGCTCGGTCTGCTCGGTCTGCTCGGTGTCGGGACGGATGTCGATCCGCCAGCCGGTCAGCCGGGCCGCGAGCCGGGCGTTCTGCCCTTCCTTGCCGATCGCCAGGGACAGCTGGTAGTCGGGCACGGTCACGCGCGCGGAGCGGGCGGCGAGGTCGACGACCTCCACCTTGGAGACCCGGGCCGGGGAGAGCGCGTTCGCCACCATCTCGGCCGGGTCGTCCGACCAGTCGACGATGTCGATCTTCTCACCGTTCAGCTCGCCCATGACGTTGCGCACCCGGCCGCCCATGGGGCCGATGCAGGCGCCCTTGGCGTTCAGACCCGAACGGGTGGACCGGACGGCGATCTTGGTGCGGTGACCCGCCTCGCGGGCGATGGCGGCGATCTCGACGGACCCGTCGGCGATCTCCGGCACCTCCAGCGCGAAGAGCTTCTTCACCAGGGCGGGATGGGTGCGCGAGAGGGTCACGGACGGGCCGCGGACACCCCGCGCCACCCGGACGACGTACGACCGAAGGCGCATGCCGTGCGGGTACGTCTCTCCGGGGACCTGCTCCTGCACCGGCAGGATGGCCTCCAGCTTGCCGATGTCGACGAGCACGTTCTTCGGGTCGCGGCCCTGCTGTACGACTCCCATGACGATGTCGCCCTCGCGCCCCGCGTACTCGCCGAGGGTCGCGTCGTCCTCGGCGTCGCGCAGCCGCTGCAGGATGACCTGCTTGGCGGTGGTGGCGGCGATACGGCCGAAGTCGGACGGGGTGTCGTCGAACTCGCGGGGCTCCTGGCCCTCTTCGAGCTCCTCGGGGTCTTCCTTCGCCCACACGACCACATGCCCGGAGTCCCGGTCGAGCTTCACGCGCGCGTGGCGGTGGCTTCCCTCGGTGCGGTGGTAGGCGATGAGGAGGGCCGACTCGATCGCCTCGACCAACAGGTCGAAGGAGATCTCCTTCTCCCGTACCAAGCCCCGCAGGGCACTCATGTCGATGTCCACGGCTACGCCTCCTCTTCCTTCTGATCGGACTGCTCTGACTTGTCGCTGTCCTTGCGGTTGAACTCGACCTGCACGCGCGCCTTGTCGATGGCGGAGAAGGCGATCCGGCGGCTGGTGGGTTTGCGCCCCTTGACGCCCGGCACCTCCAGGTCGAGACCCTCGTCGTCGACCCCGGTGATCCTGGCCACCAGCTCCCCGCCCTCGGCCAGTTGGAACTTCACCAGCCGGTCCACGGCACGCACGTAGTGCCGGTGTTCCTTCAGGAGGCGCTCGGCGCCGGGGGTGCCGACCTCGAGGGTGTACTCCCCCTCGCCCATCGCGTCCGTCTCGTCGAGCTTCGCCGAGAGCGCGCGGCTCACATCGGCGACGGCGTCCAGATCGGCGCCGTGGTCGGAGTCGACGACGACGCGCAGCACCCGCTTCCGGCCGACGGAGTCGACTGCGATCTCTTCGAGATCCAGGCCCTGGGAGCTGACGAGCGGTTCCAGGAGCTCTCGCAGCCTCTCGCTCTGGGTGGTGCTCATCCGGGTGACTCCTCGGCCGCGTGTGCTGTTGTGGGATGGTCGCGTGTCTGGTCAAAGGGTATCGGGTCGTGAGGGGTGCCGCTGGCCGCGGGGCCCGACCCCCTCGAGCGGGTGATCGGGCCGGTGGCATGACTTCCGGGGGTGCGCGGGTACCGTGATCCGCGGCGGGCCGGTCTCCCGCCCATGTGTTCGTACGAGCCCCCCGAGGACGTCAGCCGTGCCCTACCCCCCACCCTCGCGCGCCCTGACCGGGCCGCGGAGAAGAACCCTGTTCGCCTCGGCCGCCGGTGCCGCCCTTCTGGTGGGCTGTTCAGGTGGTTCCGGTGAGTCGCGGGAGAGTTCCGCCGGCAGCCCTTCCCTGGCCGAGAGGGTCCGCGCGCGTGCGGCGCGGGACAGCGTGGGGCTGGTGGAGCGCTACGACGCCGCGATCGCCGCCCATCCGGCGGCGGCGGAGCGGCTGCGAACGCTGCGGGCGGAGGTCGTACGGCACGCGGAGGCGTTCGGCGGGACGATCGGCAAGAGCGGAGCCACGACCTCCACGTCCCCGTCACCCTCCGCATCCCCATCCCCCCTTTCCTCCCCCTCTCCCTCCCCTTCCCCTTCCTCCCCGGCGACCGAGAAGGACGCCCTCGTCGAACTCGCCACCGCCGAGCGGGCGCTCGCCGACCGGCGTACGGCGGCGCTGGCCGACGTACCGGGCGAGCTGGCGCGGCTGCTGGCCTCCGTGGCGGCGGCCGGTGCGGTGCACGCGTATCTGCTGACGGAGGGTGCCAGGTGAGCGGGAAGGCGGACGGAAAGGCGAGCGAGCAGCGGGAGCTGAAGGCGCTCCAGGAGGCCCTGGCCGCCGAGCACGCGGCCGTGTACGGGTACGGAGTGGTCGGCGGGCGGATCCGGGAAGGCCGTCGTACGGAGGCCCGTTCGGCCTACGACGCCCACCGCGCCCGGCGTGACGCGCTCACGCGGGAGATCCGGGACCTGGGCGGCACGCCGGTGGCCGCGGCGGCGGCGTACGCGCTGCCGTTCCCGGTGCCGGACTCGGCGGCGGCGGTGCGGCTCGCGGCCCGGTTGGAGGACCGGGTGGCCGGTGTGTACGCCGACGTGGTGCGGGCGACCGCGGGCGAGCGGCGGCGCTCGGCGGCCGAGGCGCTGCGCGAGGCGGCGGTGCGAGCGGTGCGCTGGAGCGGGGAGAGCGTAGCCTTCCCTGGGCTCGCGGAGCGTGCGGCCACCGGCTCGGCCTCGGCGACGCCGACGGCGTAACACGTACTCGAAGGGAACGACTCGCGCATGGTTTTCGAACCGCCGCAGCGTCTGGTGAGGGCGCTCGGTGAGAGCGCCCCCGACGGTGACGAGTGGTTGGAGAGGCTGCCGAAGACGGCCGAACATGCCGTCGAGCTACGCGAGTTGACCGTGGAGCGGGTGCAGGTGCCGGGCGGCCGGAGCAGTCTGGTGGTGCTGGTACGGCGGCCGGACGGCACCCCTGCCGTACTGAAGCTGGCGCCGCCGCGGGCCCGGCCGGAGAGTGAGCGGGCGGCGCTGGCGCACTGGGGTGGGCTCGGCGCGGTGCAGCTGCTCGACGGGCCGGTCTCCGAAGGCGTGCTGCTGCTGGAGCGGCTGCATCCGGATGTGTCGGTGCGGTCGCTGCCGGAGGCGAAGGCGCTGCTGGAGGCGGTGGGGACGTTGCGGCGGCTGTGGGTGGAGCCGCCGGGCGGACAGGTCTTCGAGACCGTCGGGCAACGGACCGGGCGACAGGCCGAGGTGATGCGGACAGGTGCCGTCGGTGAGGTGACGGGGCTGGTGGACGCCGCGTTGACCGCTCGGGCGGAGTTGCTGGCCGCGCCTCCCGAGGAGCGGTTGCTGCACGGGACGTTCCGGCAGAACAAGGTGCTGGCGGGCGAGCGGGTGCCGTGGCTGGCCGTGGGGCCCGATCCGGTGGTCGGGGAGTGTGCGTTCGACCTGGCGCGGCTGGTGCGGGACCGGGTGGAGGACCTGATCGCCTCGCCGAGCGGGGCGGCGACGACCCGCCGCCGGATCAAGAGGCTTGCCGAGTCACTGGATGTCGACCAGGAGCGGCTGCGCGGGTGGACGCTGTTCCGTGCGGTGGAGTCCGGCATGCGGGCCCTGCGGGTGGGACGCCCGAGGGACGCGGAACTGCTGCTCGAGTTCGCCGGGTGGCTCTGAGCTTCCGGGACACGGCGGGCCGGTGCAGACCGGCCCGGTCGGCATGCCTTCCGAGCCCGCCGGCCGAAGTAGCGGGCGTCAGGGGCCGGGGGTGTGAGGAACAGGGCTCCCTCCAGGGCCGGCAGACGCGTGTGGTTGCGGATGCGGGTGGCCTGCTCGGAGACGGGCGCATCCGCGTGCCGCGGTGGTCCGGCGGTGGGTCCGAGGCGGCAGGCGTGGGCGAAGGGCGGAAGCTCGGCGGGCGGCAGGCGCCAGGACAGCAGGCGTCGCGGGCCATGAGCCGCAGCAGAGCAGTACCGCCGGGCCCGGCATCGGCGGCGGAGGTGCGGCCGGGCTCGCCGGGTGCGGTGCCGCCTGCCGGGCGAGGAGGTCCGCGCGTTCACGGGGAGACCCGCGTCAGTTCCCGCTGCCAGGAGTCGGCGTGCCGCTGCCGGCGGGCCGGACGCACCCAGAAGGCGGTCGTAGCCGAACGCGTCCATCGCCGAGCCCGCCGTGGGGCCGACGGCGCCCCCGGTCGTCCCGGCCGCGCGCAGGGCGGCCAGGCGGACCGTGGTGCCGAGGGCGCGCCTTTCGGCCGGCGGCGGCCGCCGGTGTGGCCGCCGCCGTCAGCCCGGAGGCTCTTCGAGCGGTCGGTGGTCAGGCGGTCAGGCGGGCGATCGCCTCGTCCACCGTCAGCTCCTCGCGCTCGCCCGTCCTGCGGTCCTTGAGCTCCAGGACGCCCTCGGCGGCCCGGCGGCCCGCGACCAGGATCTTCGGTACGCCGATCAGCTCGGAGTCGGTGAACTTCACACCCGGCGAGACCCCGGCCCGGTCGTCGACCAGGACGCGGAGGCCGGCCGCGCGCAGCTTCTCGGAGACCTCCAGGGCCAGCTCGGTCTGGAGGGCCTTGCCCGCGGCGACCACGTGCACATCGGCCGGGGCGACCTCGGCCGGCCAGCACAGGCCCTGCTCGTCGGCGGTCTGCTCGGCGAGGGCGGCGACGGCGCGGGAGACGCCGATGCCGTAGGAGCCCATGGTGACGCGGACCGGCTTGCCGTTCTGGCCGAGGACGTCGAGCTTGAGGGCGTCGGCGTACTTGCGGCCGAGCTGGAAGATGTGGCCGATCTCGATGGCGCGGTCCAGCTTCAGGCCGGTGCCGCACTTCGGGCACGGGTCGCCTTCCCGCACGACCACGACGTCGACGTACTCGTCGACCTGGAAGTCACGGCCCGCCACGACGTTCTTGGCGTGCGTGTGCGCCTTGTTGGCGCCGGTGATCCAGGCGGTACCGGGGGCCACGCGCGGGTCGGCGATGTACTTGACCTTCTCGCCCCGGCCCTGCGGGCCGACGTAGCCGCGGACCAGGTCCGGGCGGCCCGCGAAGTCGGCGTCCGTCACCATCTCGACGACGGCCGGGGCGAAGTGCGCCTCGACCTTGTCCATGTCGACCTCGCGGTCACCCGGCACACCCACGGCGACGATCTCGCCGTCGACCTTCACAAGGAGGTTCTTCAGGGTGTCGGAGGCCTCGACGCCGAGGTGGGCGGCGAGGGTCTCGATGGTCGGGGTGTCCGGGGTCGGGATCTCTTCGAGGGCGGGGACCGCGGCGCCGTCCACCGGCTTCAACTCGTAGGTGATCGCCTCGGTGTTGGCGGCGAAGTCGCAGTTCGGGCAGTCGGCGAAGGTGTCCTCGCCGGCCTCGGCCGGGGCGAGGAACTCCTCCGACTTCGAGCCGCCCATGGCGCCCGCGGTGGCGGCGCAGATGCGGTAGTCGAGGCCGAGGCGCTCGAAGACGCGCTGGTAGGCCTGGCGGTGCAGGGCGTAGGACTGGGCCAGGCCCTCGTCCGTGGTGTCGAAGGAGTACGAGTCCTTCATCAGGAACTCGCGGCCGCGCAGGATGCCGGCCCGCGGGCGGGCCTCGTCGCGGTACTTGTGCTGGATCTGGTAGAGGATCACCGGCAGGTCCTTGTAGGAGGACGCCTGGTCCTTCACCAGGAGGGTGAAGATCTCCTCGTGGGTCGGGCCGAGGAGGTAGTCGCCGCCCTTGCGGTCCTGGAGGCGGAACAGCTCGGCGCCGTACTCGTCCCAGCGGCCGGTCGCCTCGTACGGCTCCCTCGGCAGCAGGGCGGGGAGCAGCACCTCCTGGGCGCCGATCGCGTCCATCTCCTCACGGACGATGCGCTCGACGTTGGCGAGGACCTTCTTGCCGAGGGGCAGCCACGACCAGATGCCGGCCGCCGTACGACGGACGTAGCCGGCGCGGACGAGGAGCTTGTGGCTGAGGACCTCGGCGTCCGCCGGGTCGTCGCGCAGCGTCTTCGCCATCAACTGGGACATGCGCTGGACCGGTGCGTTGGCCATGGTTCTCGTACTCCTGCCGGGAAACGGTGATGGCTAGGAGGTTAGCCGGGCTCGCTGCGCCGGTGGAAATCGGTTAACGGCGGCGGAGCGGGAGCGGGGCGCCCATCACCGCGTACGGCCTCGGGGCGCCGGGGAAGAGGACCTGGCGGGCCAGGTCCTGGTAGCCGAGGGAGTGGTAGAGGCCGCGGGCGGGGCTGTCGGTGTCGATCGCGGAGAGGATCGAGCGGGGTTCGGTCGCGCTGTCGGTGATCGTGGTGATCAGGGCGCGGCCGATGCCGTGGTTCTGGTGGTGCGGGTGGACGTGCAGCTCGGTGATCACGAAGGAGTCGTCGAGCCAGTCCTCGTGGCCCCGGGCGCGGAGGTAGGGCTCCACGACGGTGGACCACCAGTGGGCGCGGTCGTTGGGCATGCCGTAGACGAAGCCGACCAGCTCGCCGCCGAGGGTCGCGCCGAGGGCGCGGGCGCCGGGGTGGGTCATGTGGCGCAGCACGATCTGGCGGCGGACGGCCACCTCGTCGGCGCCCAGTCCGAAGGCCACGGACTGCACCGCGAGGGCCTCGTCCACCCGGGCCTGGAGATCCAGCGGGCCGATCACGACGTCGTCGGGCTCATGGCGATGACCGTGACCGGGAAAGTGCAGCATGCCGGGGAGACTACAGGGCGGTCACCGGGGTCAGAACAACCCCGTGATCGGCGATCAGAAGAGAACGCTCATGAACGCGCCGACCTCCTGGAAGCCCACCCTCCGGTAGGTCCTCCTGGCCGGGGTGTTGAAGTCGTTGACGTACAGGCTCACCACCGGTGCCACGTCGGCCAGCGCGTAGCGCAGGACCGCCGCCATGCCCGGTGCGGCCACTCCCCTGCCCCGGTACTCGGGGGCCACCCAGACGCCCTGGATCTGGCAGGCCTGCGGGGTGGCGGCGCCGATCTCCGCCTTGAAGACGACCTTGCCGTGCTCGTCCAGGCGGGCGAAGGAGCGGCCGGAGCCGACGAGTTCGGCGACCCGGGACTGGTACAGCAGCCCTCCGTCGCCCGCCAGCGGTGAGACACCGACCTCCTCGGTGAACATCGCCACGCACGCCGGCATGATCGTCTCCATCTCGTCCTTGCGGATGCGGCGGACGTACGGGTCCGGGGCGACGGTGTCGGACATACGGTCGGTGACCATGAGGGGCTGGTGGGAGCGGACCTCGCGGGCGGGGCCCCAGCTGGGTTCGAGGAGGCGCCAGAGCTGGGTGGTGGGTTCGGCGGGGCCGACGATGGAGGAGCAGCGGCGCCCGGCGCGCCGGGCCCGGTCGGCGAAGGCGCGGACGGCGCGCGGGGTGGCACAGATGGGGACCAGGTTGGCGCCGGCGTAGCAGAGGGAGGTGAGCATGCCCTCCTCGTAGAAGCCCCACATCTCGCCGCCGAGCCGCCATGGGTCCAGGCCGGCGACCTGGACCCGGGAGGTCACGAAGGCGTTCACCACCGGCTCGCGGTCGAGGACGGCGAGCGCGGCGTCCAGGTCGCTCGGTTCGAGCACCCGTGAGGTGGTCTGCGTCAACACGTGCGGGGCCTCACCCTGAGGTTCTGCTGATCTCCGCACTGTACCTGCCGAATTTGCGCCGCGCCGCCCCGTGCGGTGACGCGGCAGGACCGGTGCGTCAGCCGTGGCTCGTGGGATGGCCGTATCCGACCTGTATCTCGTCGATCCGCAGCTGTTGGTAGAACGCGGGCACGGTGGGTGCGCCCCAGGTGGTGGGGACGTCGAGCCGGAGGTAGCGGGTACGGAGGCCGTCGGGCAGGTCGATGAAGCGGATGCCCCGCGCGCTTTCCAGCACCCCGGCCCGCACCTGGCTCCAGGTCGTCCCGTCGTCGCTCACGGACACCGTGTAGTCCTTGATCCGCGCGGAGTCCTTCCTTCCTGCCGAAGGTCTCCCTGTTGTACGTCGGCGACCACTCGCGCTGGTTGATCCCGATGAACGCCGCCCTGCGGACCCGGCCCAGATCGAGGGTGTAACCGGCGGGCAGCACACCCTTGTTGTCGGTGTACGTCGTGAAGTCGCCGTCGGTGAGGGCGGGTTCGGAGGCCTTGACGGCCCCGACGGGGTACACACCCTCGCGCCTCGGCTCCGTGCGCACCTCGAAGACGGTGTCGTACGGGTCCCAGTCGGCGATGCCCCTGATGGTGAGGGTGCCGTCGCGCTGGTCGAAGTGGAGGCGCCGGCCGGTGCGGAGGTCGGTGATCCGGTCGACCCGGTAGCCGTTGTCGCGGATGCGGACCCGGTCCCCGGTGGTGGGCCGGGTGGTGACATGGACGTACTGGGCGGTGCCGGGCCGGGCACGGCTGACGGTGACGTATCCGTACGCTCCGTCGTTCCAACTTCCGGGCCGCATACCGCCGTACATGAAGCCGCCGCCG
>Ga0182008_10002630_pt1 | contig 11141 bp, 8 predicted proteins | sample Sormic07211129_1_FD_120482 | JGI IMG/M metagenome (GOLD analysis project Ga0182008, IMG submission 120482) | Rhizosphere microbial communities from Sorghum bicolor, Mead, Nebraska, USA - 072115-129_1 metaG | ecosystem: Host-associated > Plants > Roots > Rhizosphere | place: USA: Nebraska...
CTCCAGGCGCTTGTCCGTCCTCTGTGTCCCCATCCCCTGCGTCCCCGTCCGCCGCGTCCCCATCCCCTGCGTCCCCATGGCCGGGAGATTAGGGCAAGACGGACGGTTCGGGAGGCGGGTTCCCTTCTTTGCCGTTACATGAGGAATTCTTGTGGCGATCGAGAAGCTGTGTTTCCCATGAGCAGGGGCGCCGTCGGTTACGTTGCGATGCGCTTCCGGCGCCGCGCGACGCGTCCGACGGCTTAAATCGACTTCAATCGGCTTCAATCGGCTTGGACCGGCTTGCATCGGTCTCAACCGACTCCGAACGTCGCACCGTTGCGCCGTATCAGGGGACAGGAAACGTTTCGGCGTACGCGCGCGTGTACGCAGGAACGATCACGCATGAATGATGGGGTGGGAACAGGCATGGCCGAGCACCGGCAGTCCAGGAAGCGCAGGTACATCACGTGGGGTGTGGCGGGTGCCGCCGTCCTCGCGGGCGCCGGGATCGCCGCGCAGACCTCGATGGCCGCCACCACCTGGCCCGCCCAGAAGACGTTCACCGGCCGCGCCTTCGACACCTGCGCCGCCCCCTCGCTCGCCGCGATGAAGGCCTGGCACACCGGCTTCTACGGCGCCGCCGCCGTCTACGTCGGAGGCAAGAACCGCGGCTGCAGCCAGCCCAACCTCACCGCCTCCTGGGTCAAGTCGGTCAACACCGTCGGCTGGAAGCTCATCCCCCTCTACGTCGGCGCCCAGCCGCCCTGCCAGTCCGGCTCCAACCCCGAGAAGCTCACCGCGACCACGGCCGCCTCCCTCGGCAAGACCGACGCGGACGACGCCGTGGCCAAGTCCTCGGCGCTCGGCATGAAGGCCGGCAGCCCGATCTACCTCGACATGGAGTCGTACGACATCACGAACACGTCGTGCAACAACGCCGTGCTCACCTATGTGCGCGCCTTCGACAAGGAGCTGCACGTCAAGACGTACCGCGCGGGCTACTACGGCTTCACCAGCTCCAGCGCCAAGGCCATCGCCACCGCCAAGGACAAGACCGACCTGCCGGGCAACCTCTGGTACGCCCTGTGGGACAAGCAGAACACCACGACCGCCGACTGGCCGTGGGGCTCCACCCAGTTCACGAATCACAGCCGCGGCCACCAGTACCAGGTCAACAGCAAGGAGTCGCGCGGCGGTTACACCATCACCGTCGACCGCGACGCCTGGGACGCGCCGGTCGCCATCATCGGCTGACACGGGCACGCGCGCGTACGGCGTATCGCAGGCCGCGTACCAGGTGTCGCGTATCGAGGAGGGTGAGGCGGGTGAAGGTCTTCGCCATGCCGGCGCTGCGGACGACTGCGGCGCGGGCCGGGTTCGCGGTGCTGCCCCTGGTCAGCCTGGGGCTGCTGTGCCCCGTGCCGTCCCTGGTGCTCGCCCTGCGGCGGCGCGCCCGCGCCGACTGGTGGGCCTTCGCCGCCTTCAGCACGGTGCTGGCGGCCTGGGTCACCGACCTCGGACTGACCCCCGACGACACCCACGGCATGCTGTTCGCGTCCGATCTGCTGCTCATCCTCCTGTCGATGGTCGGCGCCTCGGCACACGCGTGGAAGGCCTGGCCCCGGCGGGCCGCCGGCCTGGGCTGAGAGCGGGGCCTGAGAGCGCGCAGGCATGAGAGCAGACGGGTAGCGGGAACAGTGGGCAAGCAGGTCAGACAGGTCTCGCAGGGGCGCCCGGCGCCGGTGGCGCGAGCGGGACGGCTCACGGGCGTGGGGCGTGCGGCCGTGGCGTGGCTGCGCGCGGTGCGCGGGCGCACCATCGCGTGGGCGGCGGGCGCGCTCGTCGCCGTAGGCGCCCTCGTCGTGGCCGGCACCCTCCTCTTCGGGCACGACGACGGACGCCCGCCCATCCCCGACACCCGGGCCAGGCACTACGCGGACGTCGACGCCTGCCTGCTCACCGGCGCGAAGGGCATCACCGCCGGCGCCGCCGCCGAGGTCTGGCAGGGCATGCAGGACGCCTCCCTCAAGACGCACGCGCGCGTGAGCTACCAACAGGTGATGGGGGAGCAGACCACCGGCAACGCCCAGCCGTTCCTCAACAACATGCTCCAGGGCTCCTGCGACGTCGTCCTCGCCGTCGGAAAGCCCGAGGTCACGGCGGCGGCACAGAGCGCGTCCCGGTACGGGAAGATCGGCTTCGTCCTGGTCGGCGACGGGGGCGGCCACGAGGGCGGGACCGGCGGCAAGGCATCGGCGGCGAACGTGACCGCCGTCCCTACCGGCGACGGACTGCGCGCCGATGTCGCCGGAGCCGTCGAGCGGGCGGTGGCCGGGAAGGTCTGAGCCCTGGGAGAGGCCCGCCCCTGTGTGCCTCGTGTGCCTCGTGTGCCTCGTGTGTCCCGTGCGCCCCGCCCCCCGCGGGCCCCGTCTCTGCGTGCCGGTGCCCGAACCCCGGATGAATCGTTGGTCCAATGGGTTGGCCCCAGCCGTCCCACTGCCTACCATCGATCACCGCAAGACTTTGTGCACCGTCGCACAATCTCCTCGGGAGGCTTCCTTGCACCGCCGCCGTCGCACCGCGCTCCTGCTCACCGCCGCGATCGCCGCCGCGGCCCCCGTCCTCACCGCCTGCGGAAGCGAGGCGCATCCCGGCGCGGCAGCCGTGGTCGGCGGCCAGCGGATCACCGTGGCCCAGCTGGAGAGCCGCGTCAACGAGGTGCGCACGGCCCAGCGCGCGGCCGTGGCGAACGACGCGCAGTACAAGCAGGCCGTCGCCCAGACCGGCAGCCTCACCCGGGACACGCTCCACAACATGGTCCTGGACCGGGTGCTGCACCGCGCCGCCCAGGACGAGGGCGTGACCGTCACTCCCCACGAGATCCAGCAGATGCGCACCGGTCTGGAACAGCAGGTCGGCGGCTCCAAGGCCCTTGAGACGGCCTGGCTCCAGCAGTACGGCGTCGCCCCCGAGCGCCTCGACGACAACCTGCGCCTCCAGCTCGAGGCGCAGAAACTCGCCCAGTCCCTCGGCACCGACACCAGCAAGCCGGCCTTCTGGAGCGCCCTCTCCAAGGCCTCCAAGGAACTCCACGTCGATCTGAACCCCCGCTACGGCGCCTGGGACGTCCAGAAGAGCAGCCGCGTCGACGCGAAGACACCGTGGGTACGGGAAGTCACGGCGACGGCCTCGCAGGGGTCGGCGTAACGGTACGGCGCAGGTACGGCAGTGCGTGCCCGGCCCCCTGTGGATAACTCGGGGGGCTGTCGGCGACGTGCGTTAGCTTCGAACCGTGAACGCAACCAGTCCCGACCGCGCCCCCGACCCGGCCTCCGCTCCTGACCCGGCGTCCTCCCCTGCCCCGGCGTCCTCCCCTGCCCCGGCTTCCTCCCCTGCCCCGGCTTCCTCCCCTGCCCCGGCCTCCGCCCACGCTGCGGGCCCGGCCCCCGCCCCCGGCCGCGTCGTCCTGCTCACCACCAGCCTCCGCGTCGCACCCGGGCTCCTCTCCTGGCCCGCCTGGCAGGCCCTGCACGCCGCCGACCGGGTGCTGTGCGCGGACGGCGCCCACCCGCAGCTGCCGTATCTGCGCGAGGCGGGCATACGGGTCGAGGAGGCCGCCCCCACGGCCGAGGAACTCCTCGCCCTCTGCGCCGGCGGCCGCACGGTCGTGGTCGTCGCCACGGGGGAGGGCGAACCGGTCCTCACCGACGGCCTCGCCCGCCTGGCCGGCTCGGGCCGCGTCCACATGCCCGAGCTGGAACTCCTCCCCGCCTCCTACGACCTCCCCGGCGCCCGCCTCCTCGACCTCGTCCAGGTCATGGACCGGATCCGCGCCGAATGCCCCTGGTCCTCCCAGCAGACCCACAAGGGCCTCGCGAAGTACGGCATCGAGGAGGCGTACGAACTGGTCGAGGCGATCGAGGAGGGCGACCGCGAAGAGCTGCGGGAGGAACTGGGCGACGTTCTCCTCCAGGTCGTCTTCCACTCCCGCATCGCCGAGGAGGACCCGGACGAGCCCTTCTCCATCGACGACGTCGCGGGAGGCATCGTCGCGAAACTCATCCACCGCCACCCGCACGTCTTCGGCGACGAGACGGCGTCCACACCGGAGGAGGTGAAGGAGCACTGGCTGCGCACGAAGGCGATAGAAAAGCAACGCGAGTCGGTGACCGACGGTATTCCCCTCGGCCAGCCGGCCCTGGCCCTGGCGTCGAAGCTGGCATCGCGGGTGCGGAGCGCGGCACTCGAGGTACCGCTGCCGGTGGGGGAGGGCATCGGCTACGAGTTGCTCGCGCTGGCGGCTCGCGCGGAGGCGGAAGGGGTGGACCCGGAGGCGGCGTTGCGGGTGGCGGCGCGGGCGTTCAGAGATGCCGTACGGGCAGCTGAGGGGCTCGGCGCTTAGTACCGTTGCCTTCACGGGTGGTGTGAGGCGTGGGGGCGTACGTGCAACCGGAGTGGGAACAACTGGCGGCCGAGAGCAGCGCGGTTCTTCTGGCCGGACTGAGTTCGGATGACTGGGCGCGGGCGCGGGACCGCTTCGGCGACTGGCTGAGCGAGGTCGGCCAGACGTTCTACGCCAACGACCTGGCTCAGCTGACGAGGCGTCAGGAAGCCTGCGGCGAGAGCAGCCTGGCCGGGCGGCGGTGGAACCGTCGGCTGCGCGAAGCTCTCGAAGAGTCGGAGGAACAGGTCGGCCCCGCCGCGGCGGAGGCTCTTCGACGTCTGGTCAAGGAGTTCTCCTCGTCTGGGGCGCCCGGGGGTCCCGTCGCCGCAGCGCCGGATGACGGCTCCTTCGCCGACGACCACATCGACTTCCGCCAGGGCAGTTTTCACGGGCCGGTGGTGGCGGTCCAGCACAACTACGGGGCGCGGCCGGGCGGCGGACACCTCGGACCGCACGACTGGCCGGCGGCGAAGAACATCGAACCGCTGACCCTGGGCACGCGCGCGACGTCGCGAGTACCGGGGCTGCCGCGGCTGCCCCCGTATGTACCTCGGTCCGTGGACGGGGAACTCGCCGCTGTCCTGCGGCAGTCGGGCACCGACGGAGGCCTGGTCGTCGTTCGTGGGGAGCCGTTCGCCGGGAAGACACGTACCGCGCTCGCGGTGATGGCCGAGGTGCTTGCGAACCACCCCGTCTTCGTGCCCGCGGTCCCTGACGATCTGCGGGAGCTGTCGGCCATGGTGGCGAGGGAGCCCGGGCGCTGCGTGGTGTGGCTGGACGACCTGGACGGGCACCTCGGTGGCTCAGGCGTGGAACCCCGGCTGCTGGGCCGGTTGACCGGGCTCGGCGTCACCGTACTCGCCACATTGCGAGAGGAGGCATATGACGAACTCCGTCAGTCCGCGCGCGGCCGGGTGCTGGACTTGGCCCACATCATCGAACTTCCTCGGAAATGGAGCACGGAGGAGCGGCAGCGCGCTACGGAGACGGGAGATGAACGCCTGGTCGAAGCTGCTCGCCGCAGTGGACCGGAGGGCGTCGCCGCGTATCTCGCGGTGGGACCGTTGCTGTGGGACGAGTGGCAGCGGGCGAGCCGGGCCGACAGACATCCGCGCGCGTACGCGCTGGTGCGGGCGGCCGTCGACCTGGCGCGCTGCGGGTTGCGTGGGCCGTTGTCCCAGGACCTTCTGGTGATGCTGCACGAGGGGCTCGAGGCTGTTTCGGGAAGGGAAAAGGAGTCGGTGGACGAGGCGCTGGCCTGGGCGGCCGAGAAGCGCCACGGCGTCATGCGCATGCTCCGGCGGCATGGCGCGCGGATGTGGGAGGCGGCGCCGTATCTCGTGGACACCGCGCTGAAGGAAGAGGGGTTTCCCGCTGCGGACGGTGTGGTGTGGGGCTTCGCGCTGGAGGAGGCGCGCGAGAACACGGCGTACGACTTCGAGACCGTGGTGGGGACAGCGCGGGAGGCGTTTCGCCGAGCCGCCGAGGCCGGAGACGGCAGGGCCATGTTGGAGCTGGGCCTGCTGGCCGAGACGTTCGGGGAAGGAGCGGAAGCGGAGGAGTGGTTTCGGCGTGCGACCGAGGCGGCATCGACGGAGGCCGCGGGACGGCTCGGGAGGCTGCTCGTGGAGCGGGGCGACACCCTCGAGGCCGAGCCGTTCCTGGAGACGGCCGCGGACGCGGGGGACGCGGGGGCCGCGACGCTGCTGGGGAAGCTGCTGCGTGAGCGTTCCCGCACATGGCTGGCGAAGGGGGCTGAGGGGCAGGACGCGGAGGCGGCGCATCTGCTGGCGGATCTTCTGCTGGGGAGCGGTGACTTCGACGAGGCGGAGAAGAACTACTGGGTGGCGGAGCGGCTCGGTCGTGCCGAGGTCGCCAGGAGCGTGGGCATGTTCTATCTCATCGGAAACGCGGGCCGTGCGGCTGAGATCTGGCTTGAACGAGCCCGGGCCGCCGGTGATGAACTTGCGGGCGACATCATGGAGTGGCTCGACGACGGAGCCCAGTCCCTGGAAGACGCGGACGGGTACTTCCGGGAGTCCACATTTGTGCTGGACCACGCCAACAAGGGCGTGCTCAGGGAGAAACAGGGGCTCCTGGACGAAGCGCGCTCACTCTACGAGTCGGGCTACGACGCAGGCGATCCTTATGGCGCCTACCGTCTGGCCGCTCTTCTCATCTCGCAGGGGAAGACCGACGAAGCCCTCACCTGGTACCGCAAAGCCGCCGACATGGGTCACCCGGGTGCGAAGCAGGTCCTCGCCGAGACCCCGGACACCGCCCAGACCCCGGACACCGTCGAGAACCCGGATACCGTCAAGGAGTGACCAGCCACCCCACCCCCGACCCCACCGCCCCCGAACTCTTCACCTGGGAGTTCGCCACCAACCCCTACCCCGCCTACGCCCACCTCCGTGAGCACGCCCCCGTGCATCGCACCCGGCTCCCCAGCGGAGTCGAAGCCTGGCTGGTCACCCGGTACAAGGACGCCAAACAGGCCCTCGCCGACCCCCGCCTCTCCAAGAACCCGGCGCATCACGACGAGCCCGCGCACGCCAAGGGCAAGACCGGCATCCCGGGGGAGCGCAAGGCGGAGCTCATGACGCATCTGCTCAACATCGACCCGCCGGACCACACCCGCCTCCGCCGCCTGGTCAGCAAGGCCTTCACACCCCGCCGCGTCGCCGAGTTCGCGCCCCGGGTGCAGGAGCTCACCGACCACCTCATCGACCGGTTCGCGGCGAAGGGCGAGGCCGATCTCATCCATGAGTTCGCCTTCCCGCTCCCCATCTACGCCATCTGCGACCTCCTCGGCGTCCCCCGCGAGGACCAGGACGACTTCCGGGACTGGGCGGGCATGATGATCCGGCACGGGGGCGGCCCCAGGGGCGGGGTCGCGCGGTCCGTCAAGAAGATGCGGGGGTATCTCGCCGATCTCATCCACCGCAAGCGGGAGGCGCTGCCCGACACGCCCGAACCCCTCCCCGGCGAGGACCTGATCTCCGGCCTCATCCGCGCCTCCGACCACGGCGAACACCTCACCGAGAACGAGGCCGCGGCGATGTGCTTCGTGCTCCTTTTCGCCGGATTTGAGACCACCGTTAACCTCATCGGCAATGGCATGCACTCGCTGCTGCGCCACCCGCAGCAACGGGCGTTGATCCAAGGCTCAATTGAAAATGAAGACTTTGAAGCCATCGACCTGAGCATTGAGGAACTGATGCGCTTCGACGGTCCGGTGGAGATTGCAACCTGGCGCTATGCCACTGAGCCGATGGAAATCGGAGGCCAACGAATTCCCGTCGGTGATCCTGTGCTTGTGGTTCTGGCCGCGGCGAACCGCGATCCCGCTCGTTTCGCCGAGCCGGACACCCTTGAGGTCTCCCGGCGTGACAATCAGCACCTCGGTTACGGACACGGCATCCATTACTGCCTGGGTGCACCTCTGGCCAGGCTTGAAGGGCGAATCGGCCTCACATCGCTGCTGAAGCGTCTACCCGACCTTCAACTCTCCGTCCCTTCCTCGGAACTTCGATGGCGTGGCGGCTTGATCATGCGCGGCCTGCGGAGCCTGCCGGTCGAGTTCAGTGCCCCGTACCGGCCTCAGGAATTTCATTAACTCCCCATTGCTTCCCCGGCAGATCACATAGGCTCTCGATCAACAGGACCGGCCTCGGCGTGCGAGCACGCCGAGGCCGGAAAGATCCCGACGGTGTCCTACCACCTCGGGGTTGGAACAGTCTCGGAGGACTGAACATGCCCATTGTGGCACGCCCATGTGCGGCAGCTGCAGCAGTAACCGTCATTGCCAAGTACCGACGTGTTTCGACGCGTGGTCAGCTTGACGGTTTCGGGCTCGACGAACAGGACGAGATCTGCAACGGCTGGCTCGATGCCCATCCCGAAGTCGTCGTGTTCGGTGACTACGTGGACGCCGCGGTCCCTGGGGCGTTGCAGAGGCGCCCAGAGATGGATCGTCTCGTGCGCGACGCGCACAAGCATTGCTTCGACCGCATCCTCGTCCCGCAGGTGGATCGGATCGGTCGCAGCGCCCGGGCCGCCTACCAGTGGGCTTGGGACATGGCAGACCTCGGCATCTACTTCATCTCGGTCCGAGAAGGTATCGATACGAGCACGGAGGCCGGCTGGGAGCAGTTCAAGAAACACGTCACCTACTCCGAGATGGAGTGGACGCGCATCAAGGAACGCACGGTCGCCGGTCGAGAGCTGAAGATCAGTTACGGTGGCTGGCCCGGAGGCCCCGCCCCTTACGGTTACAAGATCGTCAATGACCCCACGCGGGTCGGCGAAAGCCGTAAGAAGTTCTCCGTCCTCGTCACGGACGAGCATGAGTCGGCTGTACTCCGAATCGCCGTGTCCCTCTTGGTCGACGATGGCCTCAACCTCACCGATGCCGCGGCCGAACTGAACAAACGCGGGCTCCACACCCGTAGCGGGGTGCCGTGGCAGACCGGCAACCTCCGGAACCGGCTTCACAGCGAGACGATTCACGCGGGGTACGTCGTCTACCGGAAGACCAATCGGCGCAGCGACAAAGGGAAGGCCGCCCTCGGCGCAGACGGCTCCCCTGTCAACGGTGAAGAGGTGAGGATCGGCGTTCCGCCCATCTTCCCCGCGGAGCGTGCCGCACAACTGATGAGCGCACTCAAGAAGATCGGGTTCCGCAACAGCCGTCAGGAGGACCGTGTCTATCCGCTGAGTGGTCGCATCCGAGGGAGATGCGGTGAGGCCTACACCGGAGCGGGCCGTGAAGGTGGCCGGGCCTACCGCTGCAAAGGGCTCCTCCAGGCCCCTTCCTGCCGCGAGCCGTATTTCGACGCGGACGACATCGAGCGTGTGGTGTGGAGCGAGTTGGGGAGGATCGTCGGCGACGCGGTCCAGGTCGCGGAGGCGGCTGCCGGGCCCGCCGACAGGCTCTTGGGTGACAAGTCGAAGTACGAGGGGCGCGTCGCCGCACTGACCGAAAAGATCTTGAATCTGGAGCATCTGATCGAACGGAAAGTGCCCGAGTACATCGAGGCGGGTGTCGATCCCGCGATCCTCAATGCATCCGTCGCGAAGATGCAGGAGGAACTGAGCGAAGCCTGCAGACAGCGGGATGTCGCCCAGGAGTGGCTGGGGGAGCACGGGAAGTCCAAGCGCCGCGCCGGAAGCCTCGTCGGCATGGGCGGCAACGCGCTTGGTCACGTGGGCAACATGTCCTTGGAAGAAGGCAGGGAGATTTTCGCCGCGTTCGACGTCGTGGTTCACCCAAGCGCCATGGAGAGGACGGGTAAGCCCGGGGTCAAGTGCCCCGTCACGGAGTGGCATTGGGCAACCGGGACGTTCGTTCCGTCGGACCCCTCTGATGCCGAGTGGGCTGCAGTGGTCGAGGTACTTCGGCCGTTCTTCACCAAACGTCACTTCACGAGCAAGTACGACATCAGGCAACAGTTCAACGGGATGCTGCACCGACTCCGTCACGGTCTGTCCTGGTGCGACATGCCGCTGACCTGGGGTCCCCGCAACGCCATCCGGGAACGCCAGCTCGCCTGGTGGCAAAAGGGCGCTTGGCCGAAAGTCATGGAGGTTCTGAACGCGGAGCTCAGTGGAGTGCCGGCCCATCGTCGGCCCAACCTCCCGCAGTTGACGGTGGTCTGCCGGAGTTGGCCTGAATCGCGAGAGCAGAAGGCTCCCTCGCTCTCCGCGTAAACGTGACACACCCTCAAGTCCGTGATCTTCACGTGATCTGCGCGGCATTAACTTGTGACGGGTGATCGACAGCCGCTACGTTCACGGACCATGGTGGCGCCAAGGCTTGGCCCAAGCTTCACGCGCCGCGGTCACTGCTGTCTCGCGAAAGGCCCCCGCATGCTCTCCGGGAACGGTCGTCACCGTCGCCCCCGCCAGGCTCCGGCACTGCTCGTCGCGGCCGGGGTGACGGGCTCCGCCATCGCCATCCCGCTGCTCGCCGCGAGTGGCGCCAGCGCGGCCGACGGAACCACCTGGGACAAGGTCGCACAGTGCGAGACCGGCGGCTCCTGGAGCGAGAACAGCGGAAACGGGGTCTACGGCGGTCTCAAGCTGACCCAGGGAGACTGGGAGAAGTACGGCGGCCTCGACTACGCCCCGAGCGCCGACCTGGCCAGCCGCAACCAGCAGATAGCCGTCGCCGAGAAGGTCCTCGACGCCAAGGGTGTCGGCGCCTTCCACATCTGTGGACTGACCTCCGGGCTGACCAGGGACTCCGGTTCCGCGGACGTGGACACCGGCGTCGCGGACGGTTCGTCGAGTTCGTCGAGTTCGACCAGTTCATCCGGTTCGTCTAGTTCGTCTAGTTCGTCCGGGTCCTCTGAGTCGTACGGCGGCTTGGGTTCGATCGGTTTGTCCGATTCGTCGGGTAGTTCGGCCGACGGCTCCTCGGGTGCGTCGTCCAGTGCCTCACCCTCCGCCCCTTCCGACCCTTCCTTCGATACCGCAAGTAAGTCGCCCAAATCGGGCACCTCTGCTTCGCCCGCCGAGTCCGCCGCGGGTGAATCGCAGGGGGCCGGCGGCTCGGCCGCAGACGGGGCGAAGGGTGATGACTCGGACGATTCCGAGCAGGCCGTGGGCTCTTGGAGCCTCGTCGACACCGGCGCCATCGACTCCGCCACCGCCACCGCCACCGGCACCGGCACCGGCAAACACCGCGGTACCGCCGCCGACGAGAGCTCGA
>Ga0182008_10002631_pt1 | contig 11139 bp, 8 predicted proteins | sample Sormic07211129_1_FD_120482 | JGI IMG/M metagenome (GOLD analysis project Ga0182008, IMG submission 120482) | Rhizosphere microbial communities from Sorghum bicolor, Mead, Nebraska, USA - 072115-129_1 metaG | ecosystem: Host-associated > Plants > Roots > Rhizosphere | place: USA: Nebraska...
CATTGTTTTTCGGGATCGCGCTGGCGGTCTATCACCTGTTTTTCAAAGTGTTGGGGATCTTCCTGATGCTGGTGGAACTGGTGTGGTTCATCTTTCTGCCAATCATGAATGAGTGGCGCCAGTGGTGGAGCCGCCGCGAACAGGCGCATGGCCCGCGTGTGCTGGTCAGCAGCCTGGCGGTACTCGGCCTGTTGCTGGTGCTGATCGTGCCGTGGCGCAGCGCGGTCGAACTGCCAACGATGCTTGAGGGCGGTCGGGCCAGTGCGTTGCATGCGCCGGTGGCGGCACGGGTCAAAACAGTCAAGGTCGCGGACGGGCAGACAGTCGCTCAGGGCGATGTACTGATCGAACTGGAATCGCCGGACCTCGATTCGCAGCAGGCCATCGTCCGTCGGGAAATCCAGATCCAGCAATTGCTGATGCGCCGACAGGCCGGTCGCAGTGAAACCGCGGCCGACGCCAGTATCATCGAGCAACGCCTCGCCGAAGCCGTGGCGCAATACCGTGGCCTGAGCGCTCGGCGCGAACGCCTGCTGCTGCGCGCGCCCCATGCCGGCACTGTGCGTGATTTGCTGCCCAATCTGACGCCGGGGCGCTGGCTGTCGAGCAAGGATGCGCTGGCGCGGGTGGTCGAGGACGGTTCGCGCCTGCGTGGCTATATCGCCGAAGCCGAGTTGTGGCGAGTCAAACCGGGTGCGACCGGGCGGTTCATCGCCGATGATCCGATGCATCCGGCGCTCGCCGTAAAGCTGGATGAAATCGATACCAATGGCGTGGCCTATGTCGATCAGGAGGCGCTGACCTCCGATCATCACGGGCCGATTGCCGTGCGCCGCGATCAACAGCAACGAGCCGAGCCTGTACAGGCGCAATATGGCGCGCGATTGACTACGCTGGATCAGCCGCCCACACCGGTTCAGCCGTTGCGCGGTGTGGTGGTGCTGCAGGGCAGCGGCGAGTCGGTACTCGGCGTGGCCTGGCGTCGGCTGGCGGCGCTGGGGGTCAGGGAAAGCGGTTTTTAGGGAGCGTGAACATGGCGAGCAACGCAGATGTGGCGGCAGACGGATTGGTGGTGCGACCTTCGCGGGCCCCCGACGAGCCATTTTTGCACCGCCTCTATCAGTCGGCGCGCCCGGATCTGCAATGGATCGACGGCGAGCAGGAAGTGGTGCAGCAAGTGGTCGCCCAGCAATTTCAGGTGCAGGAACAGGGCGTGGGTGAAAACCATCCCAACGCCATGCACTACGTCGTGGAAAAACTCGGCACGGCCATCGGGGCGCTGAGCACCGACTTCGGCCCCAATGAAATCCGCGTGTTGTACATCGCCTTCATCCCTCAGGCGCGGGGCAAGGGTTACGGCCGCGCGGTGTTGCAAGGCGTGCAAAAGGCCGCGCAGCAGGTCCGCTGCCCGGTGGCAACGGTGGTCTGGGCCAACAACCCTCACGCGCGGCAACACTATCTGGCGTTGGGCTTTACTGTGGAGGAAAGCAATCCTGCGGCGCAGCGGCTCGTCTGGTATCCCCACGGCTAGACCTGCACAAAACCCTGTGGGAGCGAGCCTGTTCGCGAAGGCGGTGGTTCATCCAGCATCGTTGTTGGCTGATACGGCGCTTTCGCGAGCAGGCTCGCTCGCACAAGGGTGATGTGCCGTCTAGATGATCGAGTCGATATCGAGCGTATGCGGCGCGCCGATCGTATGCCCGTAAAGTGACGTCAGCAGTGCATCGTTGCTGGCGTTGTCCGGGGCCTGCGCGAGTTGTTCTTGCTTGAGGTTTTCCGGGTGCGCACGCCAGCGTTGCACGCACTCGGCGAGCAGCTCCGGCTGTTCGGCGAGCAGGCCATAAACGTCCGTTGCGCTGACCCGTTTATGCCGCAGGGCGCTCAGGCGCGCATGGCTGGTCTCGATGCGGCTGACTTCGTGGCTGATCGCCTCGATCGTGCGCTCCTGGGTGCGCACGTAGGCCGCTGGCCGGGCCAGCAGGTCCTGGCGGGCGGCGCGCAATTGCCGGGTAATGCGCACCAGCGCTTGCTCCACCCATTCAAACTCGCTGTCAGTGACCCGCGTGCGATTCGCCTCATGCGCCTGTTGCCAACGGCGCAAGGCGGCCCAGCACGCCGGGATATAGCCGCCGACCATCGAGTGATGCCCGGCATTGAAGATCTGCCGCAACAATCCCGGACGATCCGGCAGGCCGTTTTTCTGTTGCAACGCGAGGGTGCACGCCGCGTGCTGGGTGATGGTGTCGCAGCCCGGCTGCCACAGGATCGAAGACGTCTGCTGACGCCCGAACTCCACCGGCATGGCGTGATGCAGGCTGCCGTGGTGATCGTAGGCTTCCCCCGTCCAGTTGGTGATTCCCGCGACGAACACCGACAGCCCGACCGGCACATTGGTAAACATCAGCGCCGCGCCAGTCCCGTACACCTCGGCCTTGGTGTTCATCCAGCTGCCCGGCACGCTGGGCACCGGGTCGTTGTGGTTGACCATGCGGTGATGCACCAGCGGGGCGGCTGCCTGGGTGAAGACCGTGTCGCCGGCGCGGGGGGCGCCGTAGGTGTAGAGCTGGATGTTGTACGTGAAATTCGATCTGCGGCGCAGCATTTCCGCGAGAAGCAAGGTAATTGCACCGCCGAGGCTGTGGCCGCAGATGAGTAGTTTTTGGCCGGCGTAAAATCTGTCGAGGTATTTAATTGCGAAATCGTATGCAGTGCGTGCTGCCGTATAAAAACCTCGGTGTACCTGGCCGACGCCCTCAACGAACGGGACCTGCTGTGCATCGGCATCGCGCAACCCATCGGGGATGATCTCAAAAGTGCCACGCACCGCAATCAGGATCAGTTCGTCGTTGTGGGTGATAAAGGCCTGGGTGTCGGTCGCTTCTTTCCCCTGGTGCCTGTCGTCGAGAAAGTGAATCTTCGCGGGATGCTCCTGATCCTCACCCAGGGCTGGATCATTGACCTCGTACAACGCCGGATCGAACGGCACTATTTCCAGCCTTCTCGAATACGCCACGTCCTCGTACAAGGGGTAAAAGGCATTCTTTTGCGCGGGATCAACGCGCCACAGCTCATCGGACTTGGCCAGAGCATCGGCGAACCAGTTACCGACACTGGGTTGCTCCGGGAAGGCTACCCGAGGTTCCTTGATCGGCGCGGTGGCGGGTTTCTGGCCAAAAGGGCAGTAACTCAGGGTGGCCATCAATGCCAGTTGATACAGGTTGAGTGCGCAGAACTCCGGCGCCGTCGACAGCATCGGGCGCAAGGCCCGCAACGCACGAACTTCCAGCACCGTGTGCTTGCGCGAGGCCAGGGCGACGCCGACCTCTGCGTGCTTGCCCATGATCGCGGCCAGGCCGCTGTCGGCGGGGTAATGGCGATAGACCTCGGGTGGCAGATGAGCGACATGCCGGACCAGATGACGCACCTCCACCTGTATGTATGCGTCGCCGTCCGGAATGGGTTGTTCGCGGTTACGGGTGGCTCCGGGATTACGGTAACGGGTTTGCTCGGCGCGAACCTGGAGTTCGGTGATTTTCAAGGGGTAATGGGTTCTAGCCTGCAAATAGTTATAGAAATTGTCTTGTCCTTCGTAAGACTGTTCGAAACGTAAGGCCATCGGACCTGCGCAATAGCTGTCGACTTTACCGATGCCATTGGCATCCAAATATCCATTGAATGCTTGTCCCTCCGAATCGACCGCAACATAGGCCAATCCCTCATAGGCTTGCCCCGAGCCAAACTCATCAACCAGTTGAAAACTGCTCCAGTTGCCTTGCGTCGGGCAGCTCAGCATGCGGCTGTTGAGCGGTGATTGCAGTTCCTTTTCAAACGACGCCATGTGGAACACTCCTTATTCCGTGCAGCCGGGATAGATGGTGCAAATACGCCCATCGACCATCTGGAAGGTGCTGAAATCGGTATGGTTGCCGAAGCAAAAGGCGTACTGGTCTTCGAAGTTGTCGCCCATGCAGCGCTTCCAGCCGTTAGGGACCTTGACCCAAGTCTTGCCGATGGCGGGCCTTTCCTCCTCTGCCAAACTGATCTTCATCCGCACGGTTTTGCCCGGCAGTTGGTCAAGGGTGTAGGCGGCAAAAGGGCGACCTCGTGCGGGCACTCCAAGCTCATCGGTTTTTTTGCAGTCGAGGAGTTTTACGATGCGGCGGTACGGCCCCATCGTGCGGAACATCCACTGACACTGGCCGTAAAAGCGGCTTTCACCGGTTTTGTCGAATGTGCCTTTGTACTTTTCTTCAAGTTCTCCGCGTATGGCCACGGCGGCATAGTCTGAAGCGAAATCCCCGCGGTCTTTGCCATACGCAAAGTAGAGCTCCAGATCGATTTTGCGGATCACCAACGGGCAACCGCGCACGGTTCTGCGAATGGCTATTTCAGAAACGGCCGCGTAGTTCTCACGCCACTGCAGGTTGTACCCCACGGCGGTATTGCGGCCGTCCGGAACACTGCAGGTTTCACCTGCGTCGGGTTCGTATTTGGCGATAGCTTGATAAACAAACCCCGGCGGCAAATCAGCCGTGAAGGTGAAACTGTCGGGCGGGCGCGCCACACAACCCGTCAACAATCCCATGCAGCCCACCCACCCGGCATGTCGAAAAAATCGTTTCACTGCGTTGTTTCTCCAGCCATCGTTTTCACCCAATGGCTCACCCGTTCAAAGTGTTCCAGCGGCGTTTCCCCCGGGCGCACTTGCCACTGCGCGTCAAAGCCGTTGGCCGGTGCTCGCAAGCTGTGAATCAGCAGAAACTCCAGCTGCTGCGGGGTCTGCCAACCCCACTCATCCGCTTGCGCCAAGCGTTCGCGCAGCCAGGTTTGCGGTGGCTGTGTGCGGGCGAGGTCGGCGTAGGCCTGTTCGTGTTCGGCCAGCAGGTAGCGATGAGCGTTAAGCTGGCGAATCTCGCGGGTTTGCTCCGCAGGCACGGGTGTTTGCAGCCACGGTGGAGACGCTGGCAGTGGATAGCGCCCGGGCGCCGGGTTGTCGCAGCTTTCCCATTGCGTGTCCTGCCAGTAACACACGCTGAGGGCGGGGCCGAGGTAGGCCGCAATGTCTTCGGTTGGCAGATGCGCCAGTGTCCGGGCCAGCACGCGGTTGTCGTGAAAACGGTACAGCGCCTGATGTGGACGGGCGCCGATAATCAGCCGTTGCTGCCAGTGTTCGACCCACGCGGACAGGGAGGTTTGCGGCAGGCTGAACAGCCATCCCCAGTTGCTCTCCGGACTGGCGAGCAACGGCGCGATGCGCTTGTCGTCGTACCGCTCCAGGGCGAAGACAAACGGCCCATAGTCCGCCAGTTCGGCGGCGGGTGTGTCTTTGTAGAGGATGCGGTAGTGCTCGAAGTCGCTGGTTTGCAGCAGCGTCTGCCGGGTTTCCCGTTGTGGCGGCTGTGAGTCCAGCAGCAGGTACAGGCCATGCCCTGAAGCGAATTGACCGCTCAGCCAGCGGCGCGCAAATGCGTCGTTCATGCGACGTTCTCCCGTGGCAGACAGATGCCATCGCGGCAGGCTTCGCAAAGCGCGCAGAAAGTCGCTCCCATGGCGTTGTTGTGCGCCAGCAGTGCGAGTTGCGTGGACGCCAGCACGGGGGGCAATGGAGATGGGGCCGCCAAGTCGTCGACGCCGTCGGGCATCGCGGCCCGCGCCGACGCAACCGCCTTGGGATTGCCGCCGAGCTGAATGGCACTGCTGCTGAAAATGCCACCGTGACCGATCACCAGATGTTCGCCACCGACCGTGAGGCTGATGCTGTTGCCGGCGTTGAGCACCAGATGATCGCCGGCGTTGAGGTGGATTTGCCGACCGGCCTCGATCGCCTGCAGTTGATCGACCCGGCTATGGCTGTCACCGCTGACGTGCAAGTGGTCGCTGGCATACAGCCGGGTTTTGCGGTCGCCGTGCACGGTGCGCTGTTCTTCGGCCTGCAACATGCTGATGCTGTGGCCCTTTATGGTTTCGTGGCGCTGGTTGCCGACGTCCAGGCGGCTGTCGTTTTCCACCTTGTGTTCGAGGTCGCGCTGGGCGCGCAGGTAAATCAGTTCGCGACCGGCGCGGTCCTCCACGTGCAATTCGTTGAAACCGCCGTTGTCCGGTGAACTGCGTGAGCGAAACACGCTGCGGGTCTTGTGTTCCGGCAGTTCATAGGGCGCCGGGTTGGCGCTGTTGATCAGGCAGCCGCTGACCACCGGGTGATCGGGATCACCGTCGAGAAAACTGACCAGCACCTCCATGCCGACCCGGGGCAGCGTCAAGCTGCCGTGGGCGCTGCCGGCCCAGTTGGAGGCCAGCCGCAGCCAGCAACTGCTGTGGTCGTCGTGGTTGCCTTCGCGGTCCCAGTAGAACTGCACCTTGACCCGCCCGAACGCATCGCAATGGATCTCTTCGTCCACGGGGCCGGTCACCACGGCGGTCTGGCTGCCGAAGATTCGCGGCTTCACGAACGATGGCAGTGGGCGGTAGATCACCTCCCATGGCGTGGCGACGAAATCGTTCCGGTAGCCTTCAACGAAACCGTCGTCTGCCGCGGTGTTCACCGCACTCAGCGTTTCCTCCAGCACTGCGGGCTGTTTGCCGCGATGATTGACTTCGGTCAGCAGCCACAACCCGTTGGTGTCCTCGCAGGGATGCTCACTGATCGCCAGGAAATGACCCGTCACCAGGCCTGGCTGATCGCTTTGGCCCTGGGCCTGCAAGTAGTCGGCGCGATGACTTTCCAGGGCGCGGCGGGTCAATTGCTTGCCCCGCGCGCCGTCGGTGAAGCGCCCGGGGTAGCGATAATCCTCAAGCGCCGGCCGGGCCGCGTCACTGTCGGCGCGGTGAGTGGCCTCTAGCAGAAAGCGGGTCTTGCGAAAGTCGTGATCACGCCGCACGGTTGCCGTGGGGCGGGTTTCCATGCGTACCTCAAAGGCGTTGATCGCTGGTGTCTGGGCAACCATGCCGTTGTCCTGGCGATAGGGTGTGGAGCGCTCCAGCCTGGGAAAGACTGTCTGGTCGTCACCCAGCACCAGCAGGTGTTTTTCGCGACTGTGCTGGAAGTGGTAGTGAATGCCTTCTTCCTGACACAGCCGCTGGATGAAGTGCAGATCCGACTCCGCCTGCACGCAATAGTCGCGTGGCGGATAGTCGGCCCCCAGATGAAACCGGTGCAGGTCACGGTGAATGCCGTTGTCCGCAAGAATCCGAGTGATGATTTGCGGCACGCTCATCTGCTGGAAAATTCGCTGATTGCAGCGATGTTGCAGATACGCTAGACGGGGTACCAGGGTCAGGCTATAGCGCGTCAGCCGTTTGCCTCGATCGCCGCGGGCGATGCGATTGACCACGCCGTGGATACCCTGGCCTTCGAGGTCGAACGCGAGGAATGCCTGTTGGTGCATGAAGCTTTCAAGACGCAGGGCCGCTCGTTCGCTGACCAGTTCAACTTCGAACGCATAGGGCTGGCTGATCGATTCGTGGCCGGTGAAAGAGAGGACCTGCAGGTCGTGTTTAACGTCGTTGAGCAAAAGGTTGAAGCGGGCACGGGTGGTCGACATCCTTTATTCCTTGTCCTGTGACGGGGCACAGGCTCTTGGACGTCGATGCAACGCTTGCACGCCGATCTTCCCTGGTCTGGCGCGCAACAAACGTCTCGGAGCCGGTTTCGTGCAACGCTAACAAGGCCGCCGAAGAAATGATGTCAGACGCTTCCCAAACTGCGGTTACAAAAACACTGGTCGATGCGGATTCCGGCGGGTCAGTTGAAGGACATGCAGAAGTAACCCAGTTGCGGATCCCGCCCCATCGCTGGCACTCGTGACACGAAAATGTCTTCCACTCGCCCGAGTTCCGGCAGCTCCAGTGCGCACAGGCCGTCGACGAACCCGGTCGGCACCAGGCTGTTGAATTCGAGGCAGAACGGCATGCGCTTGCTGAAGCGGGTTTTCGCGGCGGGGACTTCGTTGAGGTATTCGATGTGGATCGGCAATGCCGTGCCATCAGGCAGGTGCAGCGTGCTTTTCTGTCCGAGCAACGGCTGGACGTGTTGGATCTGAACCGCTTGCAGCATGATCTGACTCCGTTGAAAAAAGAACGACCGGAGGCCGTGAGGCCCCCGACGTTTGTTCAGTTGCGCGAAGGGAACAGCCCGTTCAGGGCAACGCTGAAGTTGACGACCAGAGAGGGGTTGACGATGGATAACGGCTGACTGCCGCCCGTGGAGGAAATGTCCCCGGTGACCGTGGTGGTCAGGCCTTTGATGGGAACCGGTGTGGCACCTTGGGCATCGGAATAGATGTTCGCCGAGCCAGGGCCGCCGCCGGACGCGCCGATGTACGAATTGGTCGCGGTGGGCACGGTCGCCGGATTGCTTGCAGGCACCGCCAGTTGCAGGGCGGTGTTGGCGGAAAGGCCGGTCATCGCGTGGGTGTGGTTGGGCATGTTGGCGATCGTAGCCGTTACGTTTTCCGTGCCATACACCTGACCGATGACACGCGGCGTCAGCCCCTGTCCGTTACCCTGTGCCACGGGTACGCGACCTTGCAGGTTGGGCAACTGAAAATTGGTGGTGCCGTTGCCGCCGTAGAAGGTGCCCAGCAAGGCGAACAATGCCTGGTATTGCGAGATGCTCAGGATTTGTCCGTTGCACAAGGCCCAGCCACTGGGGGCGAAGTTGAAGGCGAACGGTTGAATCGTACCCATAAAGACTTCCATGGTTCCTCATCCTTCTGTTATGTGGTCGGCGCGCCGCGCGTCAGCCTTGCTTGCAGGGCAGGCACACAGGCGGTGCTGATGCCTTGCATTTGCGCGGGCAGGTCACGCCACGCCGTAGCGTAGACCCGGATCAGCGGACTTGCCGGACGTCGTCATGGCCGCGCGTCGACTTCGCCTCTGGCCTACAGTGTGCGCAATGAGTGATGCTGGTTGTGACTCGGTAAATCTGTAAGGGAAGGTTGATGGAAGCGCGTCGCGAGACTCCGCTGGGGGATACCCAGGACCCGTTTGCCGCACCGAATGCCGGTGTCCGGCGTCTATGGCGCTGGGCTCGCCAGCAGTGGCTGATACCGATTCTGTTGTTGGCGACGGTGGTGCGTTTTTATGACCTGACCGCTGCCGCGATCTGGGGCGACGAAGGCTCAAGCCTGCTGCTGGCGCGCTATTCGCTGACCGGCATTTGGCAGCACGCGGCATTTGACGTGCATCCGCCGCTGTATTTCATGCTGCTGCACGGCTGGATCGGGTTGTTCGGTGAAGGCATCCTGTCGATTCGCAGCCTCAGCGCTCTGGCCGGCATCGCCACGGTCGGGCTGGGTGTCTGCCTGGTCGATCGCCTGGCCACCCGCCGCGCCGCGATCATCGCCGGGGTGCTGCTGGCGTTGCTGCCGACGGCGGTGCGCTACAGCCAGGAAGTGCGCATGTACTCGCTGCTCGGCCTGCTCCTGATCGGTTCCACACTGGCGCTGATCTGCTGGGTCAGGCGCCCGCAGCGCCGCCGGTATCTGCTGATCTATGCATTGTTGATGAGCGCCGCGTTGTACACCCACTACTTCGCAGTGCTGGCCGCGCTGAGCCATTGGCTGTACCTGGGGCTGATTCGCCTGCTGCCGGGTTATCGCCTGCGGCATATCCAGCGCAAGGACTGGTGGCTGGCCAATCTGGGCATTGTCGTGCTCTACCTGCCGTGGTTGCCGAACCTGCTTGATCTGACGCAACACATGGAAGAACTCAAGGTCGGTGGCGATGTGGGCTGGGAAGATCCGGTGACCCTGTCCTCACTGCCGTCGATGATCTGGCTCTGGTTGATCCAGGACGACGGCGAGCATCTGCCGTTGCTGCTGTTCTGCGGGGTACCGCTGGCCGTGCTGGCGCTGGCGGGCGTGGCGGTTGCCCGCGACCGCAGCGTGAACCATGGCAGCGTCTTGCTGGCGCTGTACACCGGTATGCCGTTGTTGCTGGTGTTCGCGGTGTCCTTCATCAGCCCGGTGTTCATCGAGCGTTACCTGACAGCCTATGCGCTGGGGTTGCCGATGCTGGCGGCGCTGGCCATTGATCGGTTGTATCGCCGCGCTCGTGTGCTGGCGGTGGCGATTCTGGTGTCATGGGTCGGGGTTGAGCTGGTGGGGGTGAACACCAACGCCACGGTCGACCCGCACGATCAGTTCAACGTCATGGTCGATTACATCAACCGGCATTTCGTCAGCGGTGACCGGATCGTCACCAGCGACATGCTCTGGTACCTCAGTTACGTCTACTACAACCGCACTGACGCTCAGGTGCGTCTGTATACCCCACCCGCTGCCGATGGCCGTTCGACGCGTCCGAATCACTACGGTTTCGGCACCCTGGTGTCCGGGGAGGTCTACCTGGACCGACTCGATGACCTGCCCAAGGGCGGTGCCCGGGTCTGGTTGATCGGCGATCTGGACGGGGACGTGCCTGATCCATTCCGCCCCTTGCCGACGACCTGGCAGCTGCGTGATCAGACCCATGCCGGTGGCGCAAATGCGCGACTTTTTTCGTTGACCACTGATAACGGGACGACGGAGAAATGACTTAAACGCTTCACCATTTTTTTCGCGATTAAAACGGGCTTTAATAGTCCGCTTTGCTCTATTTTGATATCAAAACACTACTAGTCGAAAGGGTATTGTTGGACTACGCTCGTCGGACAAAAGGACTTACAAAGTAGGGTGAAGGGATTGCAGCAGTTCCACTTTATCTCCGGCTTGCCGCGCTCAGGTTCCACCCTGCTTTCTGCGATTCTTCTGCAGAACCCGCGCTTTCATGCCGGCATGACCAGCCCGGTCGGCGCGCTGTTCTCCGGTGTCCTTGAACAATGCAGCGCCGGCAGCGAATTCGGCGCGGTGATCGACACCGACATGCGCCGCCGCCTGCTGCGCGGACTGTTCGATGCCTACTACGCCGACAAGGCTGACAAACCGGTGGTGTTCGACACCAACCGGCAGTGGAGTTCGCGCCTGCCGGCCATCAGCGATCTGTTCCCCAAAGCCAAAGTCATTGCCTGCGTGCGCAACGTCGCCTGGGTGATGGACAGCCTGGAACGGTTGTACCGCGCCAATCCTTATGAAAACACCAAGCTGTTCGGCGATGCTGTCGAGCGCAACACCGTCTACAGCCGCTGCGAAACCCTGGCCC
>Ga0182008_10002632_pt1 | contig 11135 bp, 12 predicted proteins | sample Sormic07211129_1_FD_120482 | JGI IMG/M metagenome (GOLD analysis project Ga0182008, IMG submission 120482) | Rhizosphere microbial communities from Sorghum bicolor, Mead, Nebraska, USA - 072115-129_1 metaG | ecosystem: Host-associated > Plants > Roots > Rhizosphere | place: USA: Nebraska...
CCAGCAGCCCAGCAGCCCAGCAGCCCAGCAGCCCAGCAGTCATGCGGGTTTGCAGGCGTGACCGAAGGGATGCAGCCAGGCGGCCGTACTCGGGTTGCTTAGACCTCCGGCAGCGGCTATCCTCTCTCGCCATGGCTCGCTCGCACACCGCATCGATTATTCGCACCATCCAAAGGATGGTGGGTTAGCGCGCGGGCTAAGTCGTCATAAGCAACCCGCCCCATGAGGCGGGTTTTTTCTGTCTCCCGGGGCTTTTCAGTGCCACAGGAGATTGGAATGAGCGAATTCGATACGACGCGGTGCGGCATGGCCCTTTCCGCGCCCGCGGTGCTTCATATGGTCTGCGGAAAGATAGGGGCTGGAAAGTCAACGCTGACGAAGCGCCTCGCAACGGAGCCGATGACGGTTCTCATCAGCGAGGACGATTGGCTCGCACGTCTGTACCCGAACGAGATTCACGCCATCGCGGACTACGCACGTTGTGCCGGCAGGTTGCGTGGAGCAATGGCCGGCCACATCGGGGCGCTGCTTGCGGCCGGCACGTCGGTTGTGCTCGATTTCCCCGCGAACACCGTCACCACAAGAGCTTGGGCCCGTGGAGTTTTCGAAAAAGCTGGGGCGGCCCATCGCCTGCACTATCTGGATGTCCCCGACGAAGTTTGCAAGGCGCGCCTGCGTGCTCGGAACCTCGCGGGAGAGCACCCCTTTGAAGCGACGGATGCAGAGTTCGACCAGATCACCAGTCACTTCGTCGCGCCAACGGCAGAGGAAGGCTACAACGTCGTCTGTTATCGCTGGATGAGCGCTAGAAACTAGAGGCGAACGGGGTTTACGGGCGGCAACGGTAGTCACTGGCAAGTGCGTGGCGTCTGCCTACGTATACCGGTGATCGCGCGCTATTCGTCCGTTGGTTTCACAGCCTGGAAGACGGCACTCTGCAAGGGACTTTCAGATCAAGCCTTTCCAGGCCAACCGGGTAAGTGGGCACTCTTTTTCGATCTTGCGAGCGCAAGCGCATCGGACAGTGCCTCATCTGGCGTGTTCTCGAGCCTCTTGCGCGGAATCCATATGCGCAAGTGATTGGCCCACAGGAAGTCGAGAAAAGGCGCATCAGACTTGGCGAAGCCACCCGCGTCGCGCACCTCGCCGGCCAAGCTGCGATAAGGATCGTCCTTCAACTCCTCGAAGTTCTTCGGCATGTCCTTGAAAGCTCGCCGCTCACCGGCCTCGTCGTAAGGGTGGACCCAACTGTAGTGGTCAAGAAAGATCCAGAAGTCGCGTGGCTTCAGCATCGACAGGTCTTTGACCACGCCAACCTGCACCGTGGCGGAGTTTTCCCGAAGCAGCGCTACCGCCTTGTGGTGATGGTCAAGAATGTAGAAGCTCTTGCCTGGCCCTTTGACCGCCGGGAAAAGCTCCTGTCGCATTGCTTGGCGGCAGTCATCGGCCTTGAGCTTTTCCCAAGACTTCCGTTTCTTCTCGACCTCCTTGAATCCGACTGTCATCTGGGTGGGCCGCAGATGCTTGAGTTTGACTTCGACGAGGGTGGAGCCGATGCTGATCATGAGGCGGATGATCTGCCTTCACGCTGGGCTGCAAAGTAGGAGGACAGGCAAAGATGAAAAACAGGCGGAAGGTGCCGTGGGAAACGCACATGCGCCGAAACTTGCTGGCATGTCCGGATCGCCGCGGTGTGAGTCGCGGAACCAACTCGCATGTGACGATGGCCGCCCGCGTCGGCAAGCCGCCTGCACGACTAGACTGCTGGGCACGATCAATCTGCGCCGGAACGGAACATGACTTCGACCAATGCGCGCGCTGTACCCATGCCCAGCAACAGCGTGCTGGCGCCGCTTTACGCGGGCGCGGACCTTCTGGACGCCTTTGCGATTCGACTGCCGGCAGAGGCCAGCGATGATCTGGAGGTGCTGGCACGCGTCGCGTTCGGGCGGCAGGCGGGGTGGATTCGTACGCTCACGCTGGTACGTGATGTGGTGATGGCGCCCTTCGGCGTCAAATCGTCTCGCGCCGTCGGTCTTGCAGGAAAGGCGCGAGGGCCGGTCATCGGTTTCTTCCCGCTGCTGTCAAAGAGCGCTACGGAGTTGATTGTGGGTGCGGATGACCGGCATCTCGACTTCCGCGTCACCATTCAACTCTGTGCCGATGCCGAAAATGGCCGCGAATTGCTCGCGGGGACGGTGGTGCATTGCCATAACAGGCTGGGACGTCTCTATCTTGCGACGATCGCGCCGTTTCATCGCGTGATTGTGCAAGCGAGTTTGGAGCGGGCAGTCAGAGAAATGAAGACCTGAGCATGCATTGACGGTTGCGGCGTAGGGCGTGCCCCCGGCGCGCGGGGCCGTGAACCCAACCGGCGAGCGATCGTGCTCAAGCTGCCTGACGGGGCAGCACAAGGCCGTTCGGGATGGCAATGGTCTTGGGCTCCAGGAATGCTTCCATGCCGAAGATGCCAAATTCTCTGCCGATGCCCGACTGCTTGACGCCGCCGAATGGCGCGATCAATTCGGGCGTGATGCGATTGACCAGCACCGTGCCGGCGCGCAGCCGCGAGGCCACACCGAGGGCGCGCATCGGCTGCGACGAGAAGACGTAGGCCTGCAAGCCGTACACGGAGTCGTTCGCGATGGCAACGGCTTCATCCTCGTCGTCATAGCCGATCACCGAGAGCACCGGCCCGAAGATTTCCTCGCGTGCGATGTCCATGTCGTTGCGCACGCCGGCGAATACGGTGGGCCGCACGAACCAGCCCTTGTCAAGACCGTCCGGGCGGCCTTCGCCGCCGGCCACGAGCGTCGCGCCCTGCGCCAGACCGCGGCGGATGAAATGCTGCACGCGCTCGAACTGCGCCTTGCTCGCGAGCGGCCCGACGGCGGTGGCGGCGTCGCGCGGATCGCCCACGCGCATGGCGGCCACCGTGGCCTGCAGGCGTTCGATCGCCTGCGTCATGTGCACGTTCGGGATCAGCAGTCGCGTGCCGGCCACGCAGGCCTGGCCGTTGTTCATGAAGGCCGCGTTCAGCGCCATGGGCAACACGGCGACTAGGTCGGCGTCGTCCAGTATCACGGTGGCCGACTTGCCCGAAAGCGCCAGGCTCACGCGCTTCATGGTATCCAGGCCCGCGCGCGCAATGAGCTTGCCGGTCTGCGTGGAACCGGTGAATGAGATCTTTGCGATTCCCGGGTTGGTAGAGATCTCGTCGCCGACATCGCCGCCGCGCCCGAGCAGTACATTGATGACGCCGGCCGGCAGGCCCGCGTCATGCAATGCCTCGGTCACGACCTGCGCCTGCAGCGGGCCCAACTCGCTGGGCTTGACGACCGAGGCACAGCCCGCGGCGATGGCCGATGCCAACTTGCTGCAAATGCTTCCGGCCGTGCTGTTCCAGGGGGCGATGAGGCCGGCGACGCCGACGGGCTCCATCACCACAGTGGCGTCGCCCAAGCGGCGTTCGAAGACGTAGTCTTGCAGCATCCGTGCCGTGCTCGCGAAGCACTGCGAGGCGTAGTTGCTGACCCATTGCGAGCGGGCCAAAGGGCCGCCGTACTCCTCGATCGTGGCCTCGCAGATCTGGTCGGTGCGCGCCAGCACGGCCGCCTCGAGGCGCTTGAGCATCTCGATGCGCTGTGCCTTGGTGCTGCCGGCCAGCCCCGGCTGTGCCCGATTGGCCGCATCGATCGCTCGCTTCGCATCGTCGCGGTTCGCCAAGGTCACTGTGCCGATGACCTGCTCGGTTGCGGGGTTGACGATCTCCAGCCGCTCGCTGCCCTGTACGGGCACGAAGGTCCCATCGATGTATGCCTGATGGATGTTCCACATGGCTTGTATTCCTGTGCCTTGGGGGTGATTGCTCGACGACGGCGGACGCGACTCACCCGCGCGCGACGTCGATCACGGCCTTTGCGAAGGCCTCGGGTGCTTCCTGCGGCAGGTTATGGCCGATGCCGCCGCTCACCAGCCGATGCTCGTAGCGCCCCGAGAACTTCTTCGCATAGGCGCTGGGCTCGGGGTGCGGCGCGCCGTTGGCGTCGCCCTCCAGCGTGATGGTCGGCACGCCGATCACGGGCGCCTTGGCGAGCCGGTCTTCCAGTGCCTGGTACTTCGCCTCGCCGTCGGCCAGGCCCAGGCGCCAGCGGTAGTTGTGCACGGTGATGGCCACGTGATCGGGGTTCTCGAACGCGACGGCGCTGCGATCGAAGGTGGCCGCATCGAAGTTCCACTTGGGCGATGCGATCTGCCAGATGAGCTTGGCGAAGTCGTGGCGGTTCTTCTCGTAGCCCGCGCGGCCACGCTCGGTCGCGAAGTAGTACTGGTACCACCATTGCAACTCGGCCTGCGGGGGCAGGGGGATCTTGCCGGCCTCCTGGCTGCCGATGAGGTAGCCGCTGACCGACACCAGCGCCTTCACGCGCTCCGGCCACAGCGCGGCCATGATGCATGCCGTGCGTGCGCCCCAGTCGCAGCCGGCAACGGTGGCTGACTGAACTTTCAGCGCATCCATCAGCGCGATGATGTCGACGGCGACGACCGACTGCTGGCCGTTGCGCGGGGTGTCGACCGACAGGAACCGGGTGGTGCCATAGCCGCGCAGGTACGGCACGATCACGCGGAAGCCCGCGGCGGCCAGTTGTGGTGCGACGTCGACGAACATGTGGATGTCGTAGGGCCAGCCGTGCAGAAGAATCACAGGCGCGCCGTTGGCCGGACCTGCTTCGAAATATCCGATGCTGAGGCTGCCGGCGTCGATGCTCTTGAGCGGCTCGAGGCGTCTGACGGCGCCTGTGCCGGCAGATTGGGCGAAGGCGGGCACGATCGAAGTCAGCTGGACGGCAGCTACGCCGAGCGCCGCCTTGGCCAGGAAAGAGCGACGGGGCAACTGAGAGGAATCGGTCATTTGAAATTTCCTTGAATCCGAAGTGATTGATGAGCACCGGAATGGTGGTCAGCCGGATCCGCATGCGCCTTCCGGACTGATGGGAAGATTGTTCGGCGCGCGGAGCGTCTGGAGCCCGGTTTGCGTATGCCTCTGTATCTGGGCCGGCTTCGTCAACACTAAATTTCAATCGGAGCATTCGCGCAGGCCAGTCGTTTGCAAAGTAAGCGGGTACTCGTTGCCACCAGGCGCGCACGGTCTTCACCGAGCCTTTCGCAAATTTCGCGCGAACAGGTGCTCGCACAGGCCTCGCAGCCAGCGGTTTGCCGGATCCTGGTTGTATCGGGCGTGCCAGTGCTGCTTGACTGTGAAAGGCGGCACGGGCACGGGGCAATCGAACACCGAAAGGCCGGTTGTCCGTGCCAGCGTCTCGCCGATCTGTCGCGGCACCGTGGCGATCAAGTCGGTGGTCGACACGATCGCGGCCAGACCGAGAAATCCCGGGAGTTCCAGCAGGATGCGTCGCACCACGCGGTGACGCTGCAGCGCGGCTTCCAGCAACTGAACGCCAGTTCCACCGGAGATGCCGACGTGCGCTTCGGCCCGGTATTCGCGCAAGCCCATGCGCTTGCCGTTCACACGCGGATGCTTGGCGTTGACCAGGCACACCCAGTCCTGCGGATAGAGCACCTGTTGGAAGAAACCTGACTCGAGCCAAGGCACAAGGCCGATGGCCAGGTCGGCTTGGCCCGATTGCAACGCCGGCCCGGTCTGCTCGTCGATGCGTGCGGCCTCCAGGACGATGCCCGGCGCAGCCGCGCGCACGTGCGCCAGCAGTTGCGGCAGCAATGTGATGTGGCTCGCATCGGTCATGCAGATGCGGAAGCGCCGCGTGGCGCTGGCCGGCTCGAAGGCCGGCTCGGGCGCAGCGACACGACGCAATGCCGCCAAGGCTTCGCGTACAGGAACGATGAGTTCCGTCGCGCGCGGCGTTGGCTGCATGCCGTCGACCGTGCGCACGAAGAGTTCGTCCCCGAGTTGCTTTCTCAAGCGGCCGAGCCAATTGCTCACGGTCGGCTGGCTCTGCCCCATCTGCTCACCCGCGCGCGTCACGCTGCGTGTGCTGTAGACGAGGTCGAACAGGCACAGCAGCTTGACGCTCACCATGCCGGTCCCCGTATCCGTCGGATAGTCGTTCGCTTCCATTTCAAAACGGAATGTAGACCATTTCATCCATGTCATTGGCGACATGGCCTGAAAAAACTATCGTTGTGTCATTCCATCAGGAGACACGCATGAAGATCTACTTTCTGGGCGCAGGCGCCCTCGGATGCGCCATCGGGGGCACCCTCGCGGCGGGTGGCTCCGATGTGACGCTCATCGATCCGTTCCAGGCCCACGTCGACGCCATCCGACGCGATGGCCTGCGCATGAAGGACGGCGACAACGAGCGCATGGTGAAGGTGCGTGCCGTCACCAGCGTCGAAGGTTTGCCTCCGGCCGATCTGGTGATCGTGCTGGTCAAGTCCTTCCATACGCGTGCAGCCATCGAGGGCGCGTTGTCCGTCGTCGGTCCGGACACCGCCGTGATGTCGTTGCAGAACGGAATGGGGCATGAAGACATCCTGGCGGAGGTCGCCGGCGCGGAGCATGTGCTAGCCGGCAAGACCTATGTCGGCGGCGTGTTCCTCGGGCCGGGCCACATCATCGCGGGCACACGCAACAAGCGCACGGTGATCGGCGAACTCGATGGCCGCATCAGTGCACGGGCTGCGGCCATTGCCGCCGAATTCGAACGCGCTGCGCTGCCGTGCGAGGTCAGCGACAACATCATGGGCGTGATCTGGGACAAGCTCCTCATCAACGTCTCCACGGGTGCATTGAGTGCGATCACGGGGCAGGTGTACGGCAGCCTCTACGCAGTGCCGGAGATCGAGGCAGCGGCCCTTGCAGCAGTGGGCGAAGCAATGGCTGTCGCCGAAGCGGGTGGCGTGAAATTGTCCATCGGCTCGCCGCGCGACGCCTGGATGATGGCCGCCGAAGGGCTTCCTTACGAGTTCAAGACCTCGATGCTGCAAAGCCTGGAGAAGGGTTCCATCACCGAGATCGACTTCATCAACGGTGCCGTTGTGCGCGCGGGCCTGAAACACGGCGTGCCGACCCCGGTGAATCAGACGCTGGTCGCTGCCATCAAGGGCATCGAACGCCGTATGGAGGCGAAATGACCCGTCCGCGCGCTTACGTCGAACATGTCGCCATCTGGGTGGCAGACATCCATTGGCACATCCGGTTCTTTCACGATGTCTGCGGCATGACGATGCGCGAGGTGCAAGGCACCGTCGAGGAGCCCATCCAATACTGGACGCTCGGCGGCATGCAGTTCATGGCCAAGCCTGACTACGCCGGACCCGAGGGCCGCCTCGGCCACATCGGCGTGATGTGCGAAGACCTCGAGGCCGCACTCGCCGCTGCACAAGCCTTCGGCGTCACCGAGATGCCGCAAGGCCGCAACTGGCTGCGCCTGCCGGATGGCCTGGCCGTCGAATTCATCCAGGCCAGCGCAGGCACCGTGGCCCGCGCGCTTGCCATCGATCCACGCGCCTGAACCTTTCAATCCAGGAGAGACACCCATGACATCACTGACCATCGAAGACAAGTATTGGGACGACGCCGTCGTCGGCGCCACCTGCGTCAGCCCGCCCTACGAAGTGACGGAGGCGCGCGTGATGGCTTACGCCGACCTCAGCGGCGACCACACCCCCGTGCACACAGACGAGGCTTATGCCCGCACGACGCCGTTTGGCACCCGCGTGGCACACGGCCTGTTCGGCCTGTCGATCGCCGACGGGTTGAAGACCAGGAGCGACATGCGCTTCATGCCCGGCATGTCGCTGGGCTGGGAATGGAGCTTCGTTGGCCCGATCAAGCTGGGCGACACGGTGCGAGTGAGGTTCCACGTGGGCACCAAGCGCGAATCGAAGAGCAAGCCGGGCTGGGGCATCCTCGTGCTGCCGTCCGAGCTGATCAACCAGCGCGATGAGGTGGTGCAGAAAGGCGAGCACCGGGTGATGGTGCCAAGGAGGCCGGCATGAGCGCGTCATCGCAACAAGCGCTGCCGCTGGCCGGCATGCGCGTCATCGACTACAGCCACTTCCTGGCCGGTCCGTATGTGGGGCGCTGCCTCGCTGCACTGGGTGCGGAAGTCATCAAGGTCGAGCGCCCGGGGTCGGGCGACGCAGGCCGCCAGCATGCCTGGTTCGTCGGTGACCACAGCGGCTACTTCCTGCAGCAGAACATGGGCAAGAAGGGGTTGAGCGTCAACACCAAGGATCCCCGCGGCCGCGCACTGATGAAGAAGCTCGTCGACAGTGCCGACGTGTTCGTCGAGAACTACCGGCCCGGAGCACTCGACAAGCTCGGCCTGGGGTATGCCGAACTGGCCGAGACCAACCCCGGCCTCGTCTACTGCTCGATTTCGGCCTACGGCCATACCGGCCCCGACTCGCACCGCGCCGGTTTCGGCCTCATCGCCGAAGCCAAGAGCGGGATCATGCAGATGGTCGGCAATCCCGGTGAAGCGCCGCCTCTGCTGCGGATCTCGCTAGGCGACATGTACACCGGCATCCATGCGGTGGCGGCCATCAATGCGGCCCTCCTCGGTCGGGTGAAGTCCGGGCGCGGGCAGCACATCGACATGGCGCTGTACGACACGTTGGTGTCGATGCACGAATACGCGGTGCAGTGCTACACGCTGTCGGGAGGCAAGGAAGTACCGGTGCAGACAGGGCACGACATGCCCAACTCGACGCTCTACGGCGTGTTCCGCGCGCAGGACGGCGACGTCGTCATCGCGGCGCAAGTCGACGACGCCTGGAAGAGGTTCGCTGCGTTGGTGGAACAGACAGGTGGCCCGGCAGGCTTCGGCACCGACACGATGTTGCATACCTCGGCGGGTCGCAACGCACAGCGCACCGGCATCCTCGAAGTGGTGAAGCCCTGGGTATCGGCAAGACCGGTGGCGGCACTTCTGAAGATGCTGGACGGCATCGACGTGCCGGCCGCGAAGGTCCAGCGCATCGACGAAGTGCTGGCCGACCCACAGATCCAGGCGCGCGGAATGGTGGTCGAGCAGGACCACCCGGTGCTCGGAAAGATCCGCCTGCCGAACCTGCCTTTCCGCATGTCGGGCGGCGATACCTCGATCACGCAGGTCGCGCCCGAGTTGGGCGAGCACAACGCGGAAATCGCAGCCAGCCTGGGTTTCGACGCCGCACAGATCGCAGACATGCAGGCCGACGGCGTGCTTTACAGCGCATAAGGAGCTTCTCGAGATGACCGACAAGTACGCCGTCATCGGCAACCCCATCGGGCACACGAAGTCGCCCTACATCCACGGCAGTTTTGCAGCCTCGACCGGACAGGACATCGACTACAGCGCGATCGAAGGATCTCTCGATCACTTCGCCGACGATCTGCATGCATTTCGCAGCGCTGGCGGACGCGGCATGAACGTGACGGCGCCGTTCAAGCTTCAGGCCTTTGCCTTGGCCACGGAAAGGCTTGAACGCGCGCAACTTGCAGGCGCGACCAATGCACTCAAGTTCGAGGGTGACCGTATCGTGGCCGACAACTTCGATGGCCTGGGGCTCACCAATGACATCCAACGCAACCTTGGCTTCGCGCTCAAGGGGGCGCGCATGTTGGTGCTCGGCGCCGGTGGTGCGGTCCGTGGCGCACTGCTTCCGTTTCTCGAACAGCAACCTGCGGTGCTGGTGCTCGCAAACCGTACGCAGGGCAAGGCGGACGATCTTGCAAGGCAGTTCGCGGCTCACGGCAAGGTCGAGGGATGCGCCTACGGTGATCTTTCGGGCGAAAAATTCGACATCGTCATCAACGGCACCTCAGCCAGTCTCAGGGGCGAGTTGCCGCCCTTGCCGGTCGAGGCCCTGCAGGGCGCGCGCCTAGCGTATGAACTGGCCTACGGCAAAGGGCTCACTCCCTTCCTGCGTTTGGCGCAAAACGCCGGCGTGCCAAGGCTGGCCGATGGTGTCGGCATGCTGGTCGAGCAAGCCGCGGAAGCCTTCGCATGGTGGCGCGGCGTGCGCCCCGACACCCGCGCCGTGATCGACCGCATGACCATTCCCTTGGTCTGACAGCTCATTTCGGAGACGCATCATGAAGATCCTCATGCTTCACGGCATCAACCACAACATGTTCGGCAAGCGCGATCCGAAGCAGTACGGCACGACAACCCTCGAGGAAATCGACCAGCGGCTGCAAGCTCTGGGCAAGGAGCTGGGTGCCGGGATCGAGAGCTTTCAGACCAACAGCGAGGGCGAGATGTGCGAGCGCATCCATCGCGCCTTCTCGGAGGGCGTGGACGCAGTGCTCATCAATGCCGGTGCATGGACGCACTACAGCTACGGAATCCGCGATGCGCTGGCCATTCTGACGGTGCCCGTGGTGGAGGTGCACATGTCGAACATCCATGCGCGGGAGAAGTTCCGCCACCACTCGGTCTTCGCAGAGATCGTGCGGGGGCAGATCTGCGGTTTCGGCGTAGACAGTTATGAGTTGGGGTTGCGCGCAGCCGTTTCCGCTGCGACGCCAGCGCAGAACTGATCCTCAGCTTGTGTGGGAAGCGGAGGTCGGCTTTGCAGCGGAAGCCGACCTCCGGCCGCCTGCGGCGAGTGCCCGGTACCGCGCGTGCAGGAGCTGAACGGCCTTGCCGAAAGCGGTTCTGCACGAAGGCAGACTACCCAGCGAGTACGCTCCAGCGACAAGGATGCGCGCCGACGCGCGGCCCATCCCCAGGCCCTTCGGGAATCCGTCGATCCAGGCCCCTGCGCCATGTGCGCGGCACTGGCGCGCAGCGGTGGCGCAGCTTCAGGGCGCCAGGCGGATGTTCGCGTCCTTGATGATCTTCGCGTAGATGGCGGCGTCCGCCCGTACCACCTTCTGGAACGCTTCGGGCTTGCCGCCGGCCACCTGCAGGCCCAGCGCCTCGATCTTGGCACACCACGGGTGCCTCGCGGCAATGGCAGCAGTACTCCCGGCGATTGGCGAAAAGCGTCAGGCGGCTGCGTTGCACGGCCTCGGGAGGTCGCTGAGATATTCGACTCCGACCAGGGCAGCCAGATCATGAGTGCTACAAGCGCAGTACATGCGACACAACGAAATACAAGCAGGATCGAAGTTGCCTTCACAGTGCATTCCCGCGATCTCCGGCGTCTTGCGAAGTCGC
>Ga0182008_10002634_pt1 | contig 11133 bp, 11 predicted proteins | sample Sormic07211129_1_FD_120482 | JGI IMG/M metagenome (GOLD analysis project Ga0182008, IMG submission 120482) | Rhizosphere microbial communities from Sorghum bicolor, Mead, Nebraska, USA - 072115-129_1 metaG | ecosystem: Host-associated > Plants > Roots > Rhizosphere | place: USA: Nebraska...
GTCATCAACTGGCTGCTGCTGTTTGCCGCGTATCCGCGGGCGTCCATTTCGATTGCCACGGCGGTCTACAACACGCAGCCGTTCATGTTGGTCGGGCTGGGGGCGCTGTTTCTGTCGGAGAAGCTCACGGCGGCCAAGCTGACGTGGCTGGCGGTCGCCTTCGTTGGCGTAGTGCTGATCGTACAGGTCGGACCAGCGGCCAGCGCGGGCACGGATTACCTGGTGGGGATTGCGCTGGCGCTGGGCGCGGCGTTTGCCTACGCGGTGGCGGCCATCATCACCAAGAAGCTGGCCGGCACGCCGCCGCACCTGATTGCGCTCATCCAGGTCTGCGTGGGCGTGCTGATGCTGGCGCCGCTGGCCAACCTGTCGCATCTGCCCGCCGATGCGCATACCTGGGTGATCCTGATCACCGTGGGCGTGGTGCACACGGGCCTGATGTACATCCTGCTGTATGGCGCCATTCAGCGGCTGCCGACGCATCTGACTGGGTCGCTGTCGTTCATTTACCCGATTGTTGCCATCGTGGTGGACATCGTTGCGTTCGGGCATCGGCTGCAACTGGCGCAGTTTTTGGGCGCCGGGGCGATCCTGCTGGCGGCGGCGGGCATGAACCTGGGGTGGTCGCCCTACGGCGCCTTTTATCGGTGGTTTCGGCCGAAGGCCACAAAGGCCAACTCGGCCGCTGTCAAATAATGCAATGGGCCGCCGCATTTCAGACACGAATCGCCGGTCCAACTGCTGTTATTCTTGTGCGTTTTCCGCTGGCGCCAGACGCGCCCTGCGTCTGCCACTCTCTCCCCCTTTGGCAGCCGGCGGACAGAAAACCCAAACACACGTACAAGATGAAGGAAGGTCACCCGCTGGAGCCCGGCCGCGAAACCGCGATCGCCTGGATCCTGGAACAAATGCAAACCTACGATCTGTCCGTCGAAGATTTGCAGGCACATGGCTGCTTTGACGCGCCACCCCCGCCACCCGCACCCATCGGCCCCGTCTACATGAGCGCCGATGGCCAGCACTGGGACGGCGTCGGTGCCATGCCCGACTGGCTGCAGCGCGCCGTCAATGCTGGACAGAGCATCGAGCATTTCCGCGTGGGCTGAACGCAAGCGATGCAGGTACGCCGGTTGCGTGGTTGTGTGCAAGCGCTGCCGGTTTGTTGATCTGTGGGCTGATGCCCAGCATGACCGGCCGGCGCTCCAACTCAACGGAGGACGTCATCATGCCGGAACGCAAAACCGTAGAACGTGCGCGCGCCGACAAGCGCCACGGCAAAGCCGCCTCGACCCAGGCGGGCAACTTCGTGAAGGAAGAGATGGATCACATCCGCGAGGGCAAGCACGGTGCGAAAAACACCAAGCAGGCCATCGCAATCGGGCTGTCCAAGGCGCGCCGCGCCGGCGTTGCCGTCAAGCCGCCCGGGGAAGGCAAGGCCTCGGCCGCCACGCGCAAGAAGGCCTCGCAGGACATCAAGGCCGGCAGCAAGAAGAGCAGCCACGCCAGCGCCAGCACGGAATCCACAAGCAAGCGCAGCAAGACCACAATGCGCACGCTGAAGAAGGAAGGCCACTCGGCGGCATCCAAGTCGTCGTTGTCCAAACAGGCGCATAACGCAGCTTCCAAGCGTTCGAGCAGTGAGCGCTCGGCGGCGGCCAAGAAGGGCGCTGCCACCAAGGGCGCGGCCGGCCGGTCCGCCGCCGCCAAGAAGGCGGCACGCACCCGCGCGGCACACGCCCGGTAAATCTTTCCTGTTCTGTCTGAATGGCGACCCATCTGGGTCGCCTTTTTTGTTGCCCTTTCTATTGGCGATCCGCCCCCGCAAAAAAAAAATTCCGTTCTCCGTGTCAGGAACACCTGCGCCCGCCGACGAAGATGCACGGAACACATCTGGCGCGATGCCGCAGTGCACCGTACGGCAAGGGCCTCCACCTTTTCACCCTGCCGTTCAACGACACCTGTTCAATCAAGGAGAACGCAAATGAAACAACACGCCATGATCGCCGCCGCCCTGGGTAGCCTGCTCGCACTGGGCGCACTGTCCACCCCGGTGCAAGCCGCGGATGCCGCTGGCAAGGAAAAATGCTACGGCGTTGCCAAAGCGGGCCAGAACGATTGCGCCAGCCCCGGCAGCGCCCACGCCTGCGCCGGTCAGTCGAAGATCGACAAAGACCCGATGTCGTGGAAGTTCGTGCCCGCAGGCACCTGTGCGCAGATGGGCGGCACGATGCAGGCCCCGTCCAAGTAACGCGCGACGCCGGGTGACCGCCATGCAGACAACGCTGCCAACCTGCGCCGGTGCAGGGCTGCGCGCCCCGCACTTTCCCGCCCTGCTGCACGGGGAAGCCCGCTTTCCGTGGGTGGAAGTGCACAGCGAGAACTATCTGTATGGCGGCCCCGCCCGCGCCGCGCTGCTGGCCGCACGGGAGCACCAGCCCGTCAGCCTGCACGGCGTGGGCATGGGGCTCGGCAATGCGGATGGGCTTGATGTCGGGCACGTGCACGCCATCGCCGCGCTGGCCGATGCCGTTGCGCCCGCCGCCATCTCCGAACACCTGTGCTTCAACCGCAGCGGCGCGCAGGTCGTCAACGATCTGCTGCCCCTGCCATATTCCCGCGAGTCGCTCGATATCGTCTGCGCCAATGTCATGCGCGCGCAGGACATCCTCAAGCGGCCGCTGTTGATCGAAAACATTGCCACCTACATTGACTGCCGCGCGCTGGTCGATGTTGACGAGGCAATCTCCGAAGGCGCATTCCTCACCGCGCTCGCGCGCCGCACCGGCTGCGGAATCCTGCTGGATCTGAACAACCTCTACGTGAATAGCATCAACCACAGTGTGACCGTCGAGTCGGTGCTGGCCGATGTCGACGCTGAACGGGTTGGCGAGATTCACCTGGCGGGCTTCAGCGTGGAAGACGGCATGCTGATCGACACGCACAGCGCGCCAGTGCACGCCCCCGTGTGGGCGCTGTACGACGCCTGGATCGCCGCACACGGCGCACGCCCAACGCTGATCGAATGGGACGCCGACCTTCCGCCCGTGCACGTACTGCTGCAGGAATCGGAGCGCGCGCAAGCCATCCTCGACCGCCACGCTGTATCGACCGCGCGGGAGGCCAGCCATGCGACTGCCTGACTGGGAAGCCCACCTGATTGGCACGCTGGTCAACCCCGCACTCGGCGAAGATACGCGCGGCGTGGCCGTCTACCGCAACGCGCGGCAGGTCATCCTGCGCAATGCTCTGGCGGGGGCCTACCCGGTCTGCCGTGCGCTGGTCGGTGAAGATTGCTTTGATGCCATCGTGCGCGACACGCTGGCCGCGCAGGCATCCACGTCGCCCAATCTGCACCACTACGGCGATGCGCTGCCTGAGGTCATTGCGCAATCATCATTGGCCGACAGCGTGCCGTATCTGGCCGATGTGGCGCGACTGGAATGGTGTGTGCACTGGGCGCACTACGCGCCAGATGCGGAAGTGGCGTTGCCGGATGCCAGCGTGCTCTCACAACCGGCGGATGCCATCCGTGCGGGGCTTGTCGACGGCGCACGGCGGTTGGCCTCCCCGTGGCCGGTGGTCTCGATCTGGCGTGCGCATCAGCCCGGCGCAGATATCGCACTCAGCGACATCAACCTCGCCGAGGGCGAAGCCGCAGCGATCACCGTGCGCGGACATCGCGTTGTTGTGCTCGACCTTGATGCCGCTACCGCCACGTTCCTCGCAGCTTGTGACGCGACGACATCGCTCCAGGCCGCCCTCGACTACACGCTGGCCACGCAGGCGGATTTCGATCTGACCGCCTGTCTGGCCGATCTCTATCGCGCGGGGCTGCTCGCGCTGTCTGCATGCCCCACACCTCACACCGGAGACGCGCCATGAATACCCTCACGCCCACGCTTGCCCCGCTCACACGCATCCGCACAACGCTCGACCGGTTTGCCGGCCCGCAGAGCGGGCTGTGCTCGCTCATTCTGTTGATCGCACGTGCGTATCTCTTCTACGTGTTCTTTCGCTCGGGCCTAACGAAGCTGCACGACTGGGACACCACGCTGCTGCTATTCACCGAGGAATACAAGGTGCCGCTGTTGCCGCCCGCACTGGCAGCGGGGCTCGGCACGTTTGGCGAGCTGGTCTTTCCGTCGCTCATGCTGGTCGGCATCGTGCCGCGACTGGCGGCGGCAGGGTTGTTCTTTGTGAACGTCGTGGCGGCGGTGTCGTACTGGGCAAACCTGTCCGCGTCGGCCATCGAGTTTCACTTCGTGTGGGGCGTGCTGATTGCGCTCGTGGCGACGGTGGGGCCGGGCTGGTTGGCGTTGCAGACGCTGTGGCAGCGCCGGGCGGAATGAACAGAATGCGCGGGTGGCGGGCTTATGATGTGGGCTGATCGTCATCTCTTCAGGAGCATCGATGCGCTTCCCTCAGTTGTCCTTTGTGGCCCCGGCCGGCGTATTGGCAGCAGTCGGCGCGGCAGCGCTCCTCACGGCCTGCGCATGGGGCGATAGCCCGAACAGCACCGGCGCGCGCATGACCGACGACTCGCTGCTGTCGTATCAAGTCAAGGCGGCGCTGGACCAAGACACGGCGCTCAACCCGCGCCAGATCCGCATCCACACCACGGCTGACGGCAAGGTCACGCTGACGGGCTGGGTCGATACCGCAGAAATGGCCCGCCGCGCGGGCGACGACGTCAAACGCTTTGTTGACCCGGCCAAGTTCGACAACCAGCTGCGTGTGCTCTCGCTCATGCAGGTGCAGGGTGGCGGCCCGCTCATCCCGATGGGCTTGCCGCCAGCCGCACCTGCCAGCACCCCGGTCGCACGCTAGGCGGCCTGCGTGCCCGTCGATTCAGGCACGCGGCCCACGGGCAGCGCTTGCAGCAGCCCGAAACCCATCTCTGCGATCAGGAACAGCACCACAAACAACGTGCCGCCTGATGCCAACGCATACGCCTGCCACATCGCAAACAGGCCGCGCGCCACGGCGTCATACCGGCCCAGCGCCACACTCGGCTGCCGGATGCGCAGCACCGACCAAACACACACCACCGATCCCATCAGGTTGGCCATCAGCACATGCGCCGGCTCAAATGCCGGCAGGCCAGCGAAACCGAGCGTGCCAGCCAGCGCATTGAGCGCCTGATGCAGCAATGCAAACGTCCACGGCGTAGCAAACGGGGCGGTCACGATCAGGTCATACCAGGCGCTGGCGCGCACCAACCGCACAAAGGTCGATTCAGAAACCACGGCGAACCTCCAGGAGCGAAGTGAATGAGTCGCCACCGTAAAGCCTGGTGTACGCTCCAAGGTCAAGCCCTGCCGGCCACCTCTTCACCGCTTCCGAAACCGCCATGCCCGCCACCCTGCCCGCCCGCGACGATGATCTTTCGATCGGTGACCTGGCCTCGGCCACCGGTGTCTCGCGGGATGGCCTGCGCTTTTACGAGGCGCGCGGCCTGATTCGCGCACGGCGGCGCAGCAACGGTTATCGCGCCTATCCGCCCGAAACTGTGGAACTTGTGCGCTACGTGCGCACGGCCCAGCAACTGGGTTTCACGCTGGCTGAAATTGGCGAAGGCATGATCCAGGTGTGGCAGCAACCCGACACCGATGCCGCCGTCACCGCGCTGCTGCGGGAAAAGCTTGCCACCATCGACACCCACATCGCCAGTCTGCAGGCCATGCGCGATGCTCTCGCCACCCGCGTGGGAATGCCGTGTCCGCTTGCAACGGCCTGAGACGGCCGTCATGTCTTGTCATATAACTGTCGCAGACTCCCGCCTGGGAGCGATTTCCAACGGTTTTGCGCGTTTTCCCGCCTCCTGACGGCTTGCTGAGTCGTGAAAGGCGGATGAAAGATCGCATCGGTAAAAACGCTCCCGTCTCAAGGGGAGTCTGCTGCAGTGAAACATTGGGGTGTATTCCATCCAAGGGTGAGGACCGTGCTGTGCGCGGCGGCCTGCCTGCCATTTGCCGCTGCCTGGGCAGCCACACCGGCGCCACCGGCTGCGGCCAGCATGCCTGTGGCAACCATGCCGCCGGTCAAGCCGTCGGTGCCAGGCGTGACCGGCCCCGGCTTCAACCTGGTTGAGCTGCTGCAGGAATTGAAAAGCAACAACCCGCAGCTCATCCAGGGTCGCCATACCTACCTGTCGGCCAAGTCGATCCCGCCGCAGCTTGCTGCGCCCAATAATCCGCAGGTCGGCTACATCTGGAACAGCATCCCGAAGGGATTCCCGCTGGCCGTCAACCGCGCGGGCGGCAGCCAGTACAACCTGACACAGCAGATTCCGTTTCCGGGCAAGAAAGCACTGGCGGCCGAGATTGCCGACCGGCAGGCCGAATCGCTCAACGCGCAGAACGACGCGCTGTATCTGCAGCTGTACGCGCAGCTTTCCACCACGTACTACCAGGCGATCGCCCTGCAGAAGCAGATCGACGTCCAGAAGCTGACCATCACGCGCCTGGAGCAGGTCAAGCAGATCACGCGCGTGCGCTACGCCAACAACGCCGCGGCGTATGCGGACTTCCTCAACGCGCAAGTCACGCAGAGCAGCGCGCAGAACGACCTGTTCGCCACACAGCGCCAGTACGACAACACGCTGCAGACGCTCAACACGCTCATCGGCAAGGAGCCCAGCTTCCCGCTCGAGTTGCGTGCCGACGATGAATCCGTGCACTTGCCCGAAGCACCCCTGCCCGAGTTGGAGAACCAGGCGCTACGTGAACACCCGTCGATCAAGGCATCAGCCGAACTGATGGACGCCGCGCGCAAGAGCGTCACGCTGGCGCGCAAGGCCTATCTGCCCGACTTCCAGGTCATCGCCACCGTCACAACGGACAACCCGCCGTATGGTGTGCACCCGAACAGCTATCAGATCGAACTGGACGTGATCATCCCGTTCTGGTTCTTCACCAAAGAGAAGTACGGCGTGAACCAGGCGGTGGAAAGCCAGATCGCCACCGAGGCCAACGATGTGTCGGTGCGTCAGCAGACCTTGCTGGCGGTCGATACCGCCTACAACACGCTGCGCCAGACGCTCGCGCAACTTGATTTCAACAAGCAGCGGCAACTGCCGCAGGCGCTGGCAGCCTATCGCGTGACGATGACCAACTACGCCAGCAACAACGCAGATTTCAACGACCTGCTGGTCGCACAGGGCGCGCTCAAGAACGCCGAACTGTCGGTCGCCCAGGCGCAGGCCACGGCCTTGCAGGCCTATCACGCGCTGCTCGCGGCCACGGGCCATTCGCCGGTTCAAGCTCAATAAGATCATGAAGAAGTTCTCTCCTATCGCCACCGCACTTTCAGTGATCGCCTTGGCAGCAGCCGTTGCTGTTGGTGTGGTGGTTGGACGCAAGTGGCCTGCCGCTGCGCCGGCTGAGTCTGCCAAGCCGGCCGCAACCTCGGCGGTTGCAGCCAGCGCCCCTGCCCGGCCAAAACCCGATTCCGTTGAGATTCCCGCCGGCGGCTTCGACCCGCAGCAAGTGCAGGTCACGCAAGTCAGCCAGATTTCGGTGCCGGTGGAGCTGTCCACGCCGGGCAAGCTCGCCTACAACGCGGAGCACACCAAGCTGGCATCGGCGCGCGTGGCTGGGCGGCTGGATCAGATCCTGCTCTTCGAAGGCGCATCGGTGCGTGAGGGTCAGCCGATTGCCCAGCTGTACTCGCCGGACTTCATCTCCGCGCAGAAGGAATACCTGCTGGCGCTGAACACCGCGCGCCAGCTCAAAAGCTCCAACATGAAAGAGCTGCAGGAAGACGCGGATATGACGGTGCAGTCTGCCGCCGGCCGCCTGCATGTGTTGGGTGTTTCCGACGCGGAAGTCGCGCAGATCGCCAAGCGCGGCACACCGGCTGAGCACTTGACGCTGCGCGCGCCCATTTCGGGCACCATCGTCAAGCGCAACATGGACCCGGGCGCCTTCCTGAACGTGGGCGATTCGTTCATGAGCATCGTCGATACGCGCGTGCTGTGGTTCACCGGCAACGTGTATGAGAACGACATTGCCAGCGTGCGCATCGGCCAGCCGATCACCCTGCACACGGCAGCCTATCCGGACCGCGATTTCACGGGGCGCGTCAGCTTCATCGCCCCCAATATCGACCCGGCCACGCATACGCTCACCGTACGCTGCGATGTGCCCAACCCCGACGGTCTGCTGCGCCCCGAGATGTACTCGACCGCACGCATTCAGATCGGCAGCGGCCTGGCCACGGTGATACCGAAGTCCGCACTGGTAAAGGAACGCGGCCACTACTACGTGATCGTGCAACGCGACGCCAAGCACTTCAAGCGCGTAGAGGTACAAGGCAATGACACGGGCAGTGACGGCAACTTCGCTGTGATGTCCGGCCTGGATGCCTCATCGCAAGTGGTGGTGCGCGGTGCCGCCTTGCTCAATGAAATGATCGTGAAGGCGGGAGCGTAGGCATGGGCTTCAACCCGATCGCGGGCATTCTCAAGCGGCGGTTGCTGATCGTCTTCCTGGCGATCGCGCTGCTGGTGGCGGGCGTGCTGTCGTTCCGCGAGCTGCCGCTGCAGGCGTATCCGGGCGTGGCGCCGCTGTCGGTGCAGGCCATCACGCAATGGCCCGGCCGCAGCACGACTGAAGTCGAACAGCAGATCACCATCCCCATTGAAAACGCGCTGGCCGGTGTGCCGGATGTGCAGTCGTTCCGTTCGGTGTCGCTGTTCGGGCTGTCGGTGGTGACGCTCAAGTTCAAGGAAGGCACGGACAGCTTCAAGGCGCGACAGAACTTTTCGCAATACCTGGCGGCGGCCAACCTGCCGACCGGCGTGCAGTCGTCGCTGAGCCCAGACTCGGATGCCACGGGCGAGATCATGCGCTTCCGCCTGGTGGGCGACGGCGTGGATCTCACCACGCTCAAGAGCTACCAGGACTACGACATCACCAAGGAGCTCAAGCACGTGCAGGGCGTGGCAGATGTGAGCTCCTTCGGCGGCAAGGTGAAGGAGTACCACATCGTGCCTTCACCGGCGAAGCTGCAGTCGTATGGCATCACGCTGTCGCAACTCGTCACGGCCATCGGCAACGCCAACAACAACACCGGCGGCAACCTGCTGCGCGACGGCGAGCAGCAGTTCGTCGTGCGCGGCGTGGGCCTGCTGCAGACGGTGGACGACATCCGCAACGTGGTCGTCAGCGCCAACAATGGCGTGCCGGTACGCGTGCGCGACATTGCCGAAGTGGAAGTCGGCAACGTGCAACGCCTGGGCCAGGTGCAATACAACGACCAGCCCGACGTGGTGGAAGGCATCGTGCTGCTCAAGCGCGACGCCAACGCAACGGAAGTGCTGGCCAAGGTGCGCGAGAAGGTTGCCGAGCTGAACAGCGGCATTCTGCCCAAGAGCGTCCAGATCAAGCCGTTCTATGACCGCCAGGTGCTGCTCGACATCACCATGGGCACGGTGGAACACACGCTGGTGGTGGGCATTGCGCTGGTGCTGGCCGTGCTGTTCGTCTTCCTGGGCAACTTCCGCGCTGCGGCGGTCGTAGCCGCGGTGATTCCGCTGGCGCTCTGCGTGTCGTTCATCAGCATGGAGCACTTCCATGTGCCGGCCAATTTGATCTCGCTGGGAGCGATCGACTTTGGCGTGATTGTCGATGCGGCCGTGATCGTGATGGAAAACATCATGCGGCATCTGGAAGAAGGCGCCGAAAAGCTGGACGACGCCATCGTCAAGGCCACCAGCGAAGTGCAGCGCGCGATGATCTTCTCCACGGGCATCATCATCGTGGCGTATTCGCCGTTGTTCTTCATCGGCGGTGTGGAAGGCATCATCTTCAAGCCGATGGCCTTCACGATGGGCTTTGCGCTGATGGCCTCCATCGTGCTGAGCTTGACGTTCGTGCCAGCCACCACGTCATTCGTGTTCGGCAAGACGCTGCACCCGCATTCGCCTGCTTTCATCACGGCCATCCTGCGCTGGTACAAGCCGCTGCTGCGCAAGCTCATCGCCCGGCCGATGGCGGTGTTTGCCACGGCCATCACGGCGCTCGTGCTGACGCTGTACAGCGCGACCTTCCTCGGCACGGAGTTCCTGCCGACGCTCGAAGAAAACAACCTGTGGCTGCGCGTGACGTTGCCGAACACAGTGGATCTCGACTACTCGTCGTCAGTGGCCACTGATCTGCGCAACTACTTCGGCAAGCAACCGGAGATCAACAAGGTCTCGGTGCAGATCGGCCGCCCCGACGACGGCACGGATTCCACCGGCGTGTTCAACGTCGAATTCGGCCTGTACTTTGCCCCGCCCGACAAATGGGGGCCCGGCGTAACGAAGGCGGATGTGGTGGATCGGCTATCCAAGCACCTGGAGAAGATTCCCGGCATCGAATTCAACTTCTCGCAGTACATCCAGGACAACGTGGATGAGGCGCTCTCAGGCGTGAAGGGCGAGAACTCGGTCAAGCTGTTCGGCAACGACCTCAATGTGCTGGAGGCCAAGGCCAACGAGATTCAGGCACAGCTCAAGAAGGTGCAGGGTCTAGTGGACGTGGGCATCTTCCGTGAACTGGGCCAGCCGACGCTGAATGTGTCGATTGATCGTCAGGCCGCTGCGCGCTTCAACATCAACGTGAGCGATGTGCAGAACCTGGTGCAGTACGCCATCGGCGGCGCGCCGGTCACGCAGATCCTGGAAGGCGAAAAATCGTTCGGGCTGGCGGTGCGCCTGAACCAGCAGGCACGCGCGTCGTACGACGCCATCCGCGAGTTGCTGGTCGATACGCCTGACGGCCAGCACATTCCGCTGTCGATGATCGCCAAGGTGGAGATGACCGACGGCCCGTTCTTCATCTACCGCGAACTCGGCAAGCGCTACATCGCCATCAAGTTCGGCGTGCGCGGGCGCGACCTTGGCAGCGCGGTGGACGAGGCGCAGCGCGTGGTGGGCGACAGCGTCAAACTGCCCGAGGGCTACACCATCAAGTGGGACGGCCAGTTCAATGAGATGAAGGTCGCGCAGAGCAAGCTGATGGTGATCGTGCCGCTGACCATCCTCGTCATCTTCCTGCTGCTCTATAGCACGTTTGGCAACTTCAAGGACGCGCTGATGGTGGTGCTCAATGTGCCGTTTGCGGCCATCGGCGGGCTGCTGGCGCTGCA
>Ga0182008_10002635_pt1 | contig 11133 bp, 10 predicted proteins | sample Sormic07211129_1_FD_120482 | JGI IMG/M metagenome (GOLD analysis project Ga0182008, IMG submission 120482) | Rhizosphere microbial communities from Sorghum bicolor, Mead, Nebraska, USA - 072115-129_1 metaG | ecosystem: Host-associated > Plants > Roots > Rhizosphere | place: USA: Nebraska...
GGACGGCGTCCGGTGACTCGCGCGACCTCGGTCAGGATTTCGCCCGTTTTTCCATCCTGCATGCGCACATCGAGACGCAATTGGCTGTGATCACTCGGCCCGACGGTCGAGTAGGAGCCGAGAACCACCACGTCGCTGTTCAACGCCGCTCCGATTCTCGCTGTAGTGCTTGGAACCAGTGTGTCGGTCTGAGACCACGGTGAGGAAAGCCGGAGATTGGCAACTTCTTCGCCCGAAATGAGGCGAAGCTTTTCTCCGCCGGACAATTCCGTACTCAACATCTCTGATAGCGCTGGGGCTAGCCAAGCATCTTCATTGCGTCCGGAGAGATTCCGAAACCCAAGCACCGCGACGGATTTCCTTATCTGTACCGGCGCATTCTGTGCGGACTGCCGATTGCCCAACCACCGCCCGGACCATGTGAACCCAGCGATCGCGAGGACCGCAGTTGCTACTCCGGCATAAACGAGCGGTTTAGCCCACTTTCGCCTTGGGATTTGTGGGGCGGTTACCGGGGCAGACTCCAATTGATTCGGATAGACCTGTTCTGAAGATAACTGCGTTGCGGGAACTACATGGACGGGCGCTATATCTTTCTCTGCCGCTTTCGTGATGAGAGAGACTGGCGCAATAAAGCGATAACCGCGCCTCGGGATCGTTTCAATAAAACGCGGGTTCTCTGGATCGTCGTCAATGGCAGCACGGAGCCTCTTAAGGATTACGTTCAAACTCCCGTCAAAATCAACGTGGGTTCCTTCTGGCCAGAGTCTTTGCCGTAATTCCTCGCGAGACACGATTTCCCCTGGCTGCTCAAGGAGCAACAAGAGAAGTCGAAAAGGTTGTTCCTGGATTTTGACTTGCGTACCACTGCGGCTTAGCGCACCATCAGCAGGGTTCGCTTCGAACAATCCGAAGCGGAATCGAATATCGGGCTTTGCCGAGCTTCCTTGACCCGTCCCCACAAAAGTGGCTGGCATCATAGCATTGCTCCCAAAAGCGTGTCAGCAGGTTTCGTAAGCACTTCATTGCGAGTGGTTTGTTGTGTCAGCCAGATTTAACCCACATTTCCTTTGAACTTTATCTCTTCTAAACGCATCCTCGGCGACATGGAAGACGGAATCCGCAATCACTCAGGGTGGTGTGCGACGTCCGCGCCCAATCTCACGGAGGCAAGAATGAAATTTTCTCTCAAGCGAATAGTCGTGGTCGCCAGCATCATCGCCGCAAGTAGTTGCGCACTTCCTGTTTGTTGGGGACAAACCCAGAAGTCGACGAAGGAAATGCGGCCATCCACTGAGGTGCAGCCGGCCGCCAAGCTGCAGCCGCTAAATATCAAACCTGGCCTTTGGGAGAGCACGCGGACCATACAAAGAGCCGGGGAGATGGGAATTCCGCCTGAAATGTTGAACCGACTTACGCCCGAGCAACGCGCGAGGATGGAGGAGAGAATGAAGGCCAAATCGGCCACACGCTCGAACACCGTCACGGAAAAACACTGCGTAACAAAAGAGGATTTGGAAAAAGACAGACTCAAGTTGGCCGAAACGAGAGAATGCACCACGACTGTCCTCAATTCGACCAGTACCTCTGTAAAGGCAAGCCTCGTCTGTGACACGGAAGGTATGCACGCAACGGGCACTCTTGACCTAGTAGCAGCGGATCCAGAACACCTGAGCGGCTCCTCCCATTCTTCGATCGATGCAAATGGCCATACGATGAATGTAGACGGCACTTGGACTTCTACATGGCTAAGCTCCAGTTGCGGCGAGGTGAAATAGCGCGGCGTTGTTCAGGCTGTACGCGACTGGAGCGTTCGAGGGCAGCAGAGTCACACCTTTCGATGTGCGCGGACATGTCGCCGTCTCGGAAGCCGGATAGCGTCATGTGCTGGCCGGCTTCTTCGATGCTGCAAGGCTAGACTTTTAGCAAGCCGCGAAAACCTCTGGCGGCGTAATAAGATTCTGCGCCGTTGTGGTACACGAACACAGTGTTGTATCGCCGATCACAGAAGAGCGCGCCGCCGAGGTCTCTGATTTCAGCCGGAGTTTTCACCCAGCTCGACGTCTTGGCGTCGAACTTACCGAGTTGCTGCAACTCTCGATATTGTTCTTCTGTTAGAAGCTCGACACCTATGGCAGATGCCATTTCGCTGGCACTACCTTTTGGCTTATTTTCCTTTCGTGACTCGAGCGCTGCGCCGTCATAGCAAAGACTTCTGCGTCCGTTGGGGCTTTCCGCTGAACAATCATTAAAAATGTATTCGCCCGTTTTCTTGTCGTAGGCGATAACGTCAGGCTCACCGCCTGTGTTTTCCATTTGCTGAAGTGACCAGAGCTTTTCAGTATTCGATGTCAGCTTCGCCTGAATCTCAGCCCATGCAAGACCTCTATGACGGTCCATATGTTTTTCGAAACGGACTCTCAATGTGTTGAGCAGTTCCCCGGCTTGGGCAGGGGACAAGTTCTTACGATCAGGGTTTAACATCCTGGTTGCTGTCATACTCGTCGGTCACCGTGTTCATGAATTTTGTTTCGCCGCGCTGCACCAGATTTTTTTCGGCGAGTCTTCGCGTTCTTATCAACTCGCAATTTCCACGCTGTTCGGAGTGCTCCAGACAACACGTCTTTGTTCGCCAGCGCTAGCCGGATGTGTGTGTGCCCCATCCTGCCCCACCCTCCCGGAATCGGCAGGAAAACATCGGGTGCTTCCTCCACAAACGCCGCCTGCTGCTCCAGCGTAAGCATTAGATTTCCATACCCCTGTACTTGAGAGGCCAGGGAGGCGAACTTTCGACCTCCCACACGAAAGGCGGGCGATCCAGCATGGGAATACTCTTCCACTCCCTCCAGGCTTAATGCCATTCGGCGAAAGTCTGCTGCAGTCATCACGTAACCTCTAGCTCAGTGATCAACTGCCATCATAGGCGAGTAATCGCCCTAATAGCTTGATCGGCTGTATCAACGTTCTTAAGATCGCGGGCTTTATGCGGCGCGCCATCCCTCCAGGAACATTGCGCATCAGAGAGGCGCGGATTGAGAGGCTCAGTTGGCAACCTTGGCCAAAAGTGTTCCGAAAAAAAAGAGCGTGGATCGCGAGAGTGTCTTTGCAGCGGAATTTGAGAGACACAAGGCGCTCCGGGTCATTGCTGTGATCTCGATCCTGGCTCTCACGATCATGATCCTTGTGGGGCTCTTCGCACCAGGACTGGACTACTCGCTCGTGCAAGCCCCCACACTCCCGGTTGACTCTGCCGCATTCGTGGATGAGTTGGAACCGCTCGTCAATTCAAAAATAACGAAGAACAATCAGATTGAGGTGATAAAGAACGGCAGCAACTTTTACGAAGCAGAGTTGCAGGCGATGCGGGAGGCGCGCCATAGCATAAACATCGAGGCATACATCTTCCACAAGGGTCGCGTGACTGACGACGTACTCCGCGTGCTGCTTGAACGCGCGAAAGCTGGTGTGCGGATCAACCTTGTTGTGGACGCATTGGGTAGTCTTTCGACTCGTAAGCGCTATTTCAAACAGCTAAAAGAGGCAGGAGGCCACGTCGAGTGGTATCACCCTCTGCGTCTTCATAAGTGGTTCGTGAGTAATAACCGTACCCACCGGGAAATAACCATTGTGGATGGCACCACGGCTTTTGTAGGCGGCGCTGGTTATGCCGATTGGTGGCGTTATGCCTCGAAGGACGAACCTGCCTGGCGGGACACGATGGTGCGACTGCAGGGAGATGCCGTTCGAGGTCTACAAGGCGCATTCGTAGAAAATTGGCTGGAATCTTCCGGAGAGATCCTTGATGGGTCAGACTACTTCCCGCCTCTCGCAGCCCATCCGGGCAGTTCGACCGCATTAGTCGTGACAAGTACTCCGTCCTCTGGAGGGTCGACGAGGGCGCGAGTGCTGTTTCAAACCTTGATCGCCGCGGCCAAAAAAAATATCGACATCACGACGCCTTATTTTTTGCCGGACCGCAGCATGCGTGATGAACTCATTCGGGCAGTGAAGCGCGGTGTCTCCGTCAGGATCATTGTTCCTGGCAAGCACAGTGACCACGCTGTAACACGCAGTTCAGGCCGCAGCGCCTATGGCGACTTGCTGCGGGCAGGAGCCAACATCTTCGAATACGACGCCTCGATGATCCATGCCAAGATTATGATCGTCGATCGAGCCTGGGGTGTTGTGGGTTCTACAAACCTCGACAGCCGGTCCTTCGGAATCAATGACGAAGTGAATGTGGCCGTGCTTGACCCTCAACTCGCCAACAGGCTGGATGAGGATTTCACTGACGATCTTCAACGTGCCGCACACATAACACTCGAGGATTGGCAGAAACGTTCTGCCTTGGAACGCGCATTCGAATGGGTGGGCTGGGTTATCGAACGTCAGCAATGAAGTTTTAAACGTAGGACCGTCGCAGCATTTCAGCAGCGCTTTCGTCGAGCAACTCGGCGCGACGGACCTCTTCGAAGCGCGCCAGCAGATCATCCACGCGAATTCGTCTCTTCTCTGCTCCCCGGAAGTCCTGGATGATCTGACCTCGGTGCATCATGATCAAACGATCACCGATGTTAGTCGCTTGCTGCATGGAGTGCGTCACCATCAGTGTCGTCAGCTTATCTCGACGAACGATAGTGTCCGTCAAGGCAATTACCTGATCAGCACTCTTTGGATCGAGCGCGGCGGTGTGCTCATCAAGGAGCAGAAGTTCCGGACGAAGCCAAGTCGCCATAAGAAGGGTCAGCGCTTGACGCTGGCCCCCCGAAAGCGAGCCAATTGGGTTCTTGAGCCGGTCCTCCAGTCGCATGTTCAATTGGCTAACGCGATCGCGAAATTGGCGAACGAGATTGGGCCGCAATAGCCAATCCAACTTCCGAGGCTTCCCTCGATGCGCAGCCAGGGCCAAGTTCTCCGCAATAGACATGTTGGCAGCTGTGCCTGTAAATGGGTTTTGGAAAACGCGCCCAATGAATTTCCCTCGGCGGTGCTCAGGCCATCGAGTGACATCGGAGCCCGCAAGAGAAATCGAGCCGGAATCAACATAGAACGATCCCGCGACGGCATTCAGCAGGGTAGATTTTCCTGAACCATTCGTGCCGATGATGATCACGAACGATCCGTCGTCGACCGTCAAGCTAACGTTCTGTAGCGCTCGCAATTCGTTAGGCGTGCCGGAATTGAACGTCTTGTTGATCGAGCTGACTTCAAGCATGAACTGATCCCGGCTTTCGAATTTTTAGTTTCTTGAGCAGCCCCGGAGTTATGAGCGCGAGGAACACGAACACTGCGGTTACAAGCTTCAAGTCATTCGGATCTAATCCCAGGCGCAGGGCAATGGCGACCAGAAGCCGGAAGAGCACTGACCCCATCACAGCGCCAGTGATGCTGAGTCCGAGCTGCCGTGTGACCACCAGCGCTTCACCGATAATGACACTGGCCAGTCCCCAGACCACCATACCAATGCCCATCTGCACGTCTGCAAAACCTTGATACTGTGCAAGCAAGGCTCCGCCCAAAGCGATCAAACCATTCGAAACCGCTAGTCCGAGAATGATCATGTTCTCGTCATTCACTCCGAGGGCTCGAATCATGTCATTGTTGTCGCCAGTGGCGCGCATGGCAGTACCGAGGTTTGTCTGAAAGAACACATACATGACACAGCCCGCTAAGACTACGAGCAGTAATGAAGCTACGAGCAGCGAGCCTTCAAGTGCGGTGATTTCCCATCCCATCAAATGAATGGGACGGCCATGTGTGACTGCGGTGCCGATGCGGTCCGCATAAGTTGAGAGAGTGGACGATCCTAATAGTGAAATATTGCTCCGTCCCATGACATGAAGGTTGACGGAGTAAAGGCCAGTCATCACCAGAATCCCAGCGAGCAATGCATTGATTTTGAATTTCGTGGCGAGCGTTCCAGTCAAAATTCCTGCCACAAAGCCGCCTGCAAAAGCCGCGGCCGTCGCAAGAAGGGGATTAACACTACGGACCAGAAACATGGCGGCTAAAGCCGCGCCAAGCGTACTGGAACCATCGGCCGTAATATCCGGAAAATCAAAGATTCGGAAGCTGATGTAAACGCCTAGCGCAATAAAGGAAAAAATGAACCCCAGCGTGAGTGCACCTAACAGAAGACTCATGCTGACCTTTCCTGCGTAGGACCGGAGATCGGTGCCATCCAGCACGCCCCACGGATGAATGCGCTCTCTCCAGCACCGGATATTGCGCGGTCATCTGTCAGTAAGTGAAGAATTCCTTCCAGCGATTGCCCTTCAAAGAGCGACTTGATGGATGCTTTCAGCTCGATGACTCCACGCTGCACTGGACGATAAGAGAACGCAGCAGCATGAAAGTGCCCAGCCAATGGAACGCCACCCGGTGTGTTAAATGGACGGATGAAAGACGTCAGCGTCTGCGATCCTCCGCGTAGAACGACTCCTGCAACGAGAGCCACCCGATTCGCGTAAGCAGGCTCCGCGGTAAACGTCAGCCAGTCCCGAATTCCTGGGAATCCAAAAGGTTCTTGCTTACCGTTTGCAGTAAATGGTGAGCGACGCAGCGCAGCTCCGATCAAACCAGCTGTCTCGGCGATTATGACCACACCGATCTGTTCGCTGTGGGCAAGCTCCAGACAGGATCCTAGAAGAGCCGTTAAAGGAATGGGCACGCCGTCCTTTGCCTCAAAACGTATGAGGCTACTGAACGGCTGCGAATTACTACCGTGGCAAGCTAGGCCGTAGCAAACTTGAACTTCTGGAGCTTGGCCTCCCTGGGCGAGCAGAAAATCCGGCACATTGGTTCCATCAGTGGGCAAATATGCGACCGCTCCGCCAGCGTTAATGAATTCGCCGACACGGCGCTTGCAATCTTCGAAGTCGTCGCCAATCGCCCCCAAACCAATTGCAAACGTGGAGTTAGCAAACTGTAAAGTTTGGCAGTTCTGTGCACCAGAGCCATACATTGTTGATGCCGCATCGCCGATCGGCTGACATTGCAGCGTCGCGTCGGGTGCCAGCGGATACACCTCGTATATAGCTTCTGGACGTTCAATCTTGCTCACGGCAGCCGGCGACTCAATTCGCCTCACATCTACCGTCGAAGAGACATCTGCAACCTTGCCGACCAGAACATCTTCGAGTTTGGAAAGCTGGAGAACTTTCAGGACGTAGCGCGAGCAGTTTGATATTACGAACGATCCTTGAATGCCCTTCAACTCTTTGTACAGCCGGACCAGCGTTCCGATCCCTGCGGAACTCAAGAAGCCGACTTGTGAGAGATCCAATTCGATATGGTGATGGCCCTGACGTATCTCGCGGTCCACTGCGGCCGAAAGATGATCCGACCAATAGCCATCGACTCGCCCCTGGACCTTAAGCTCGAGCGCCTCTCCTCGCATTTGTCTCGTGATTTCCATGTTTCAATTCGTGCCAGTCGTCTTCGAATCGGCTGGAGTGCGCTTGTGAATTCCTGACTTATCCACGACAACGTTCGCCCGGCGAAGGATTTCCGCCGGAACGGACCACCGCTGTCGTAAGCCCTTCGTAGCAGTGGTATTCACAACGAAATTGACCGGGATTTCGTTTCGAATTGGAATCTTGGTCGGATCAGCTCCTCGCAAGATTTGCGCCGCCAAATCTCCCGTTTGTTTACCAATCTCGTAAAAATCAGCACCGTAATCAAAGAGTGTTCCACGATCCGGCGCTCCCGGAGTGATGCTAAAAACCGGAATGCCCGCTCTTCGCGCGACAGCAATGACAGACTCTGTCGCTACATTGACGGTGACGTCTCCTCCGATCCATAGAGCTTCGGCACCCCGCGCAACCAGTGAATCTTCTGCCTCGAGCACGCCGTTTGAATTTTCGACATTGGCTTCGAGCAGCTCGATTCCTGTCTGCTGGCAAGTCTCGCGTGCACTTTCAACAAAAGCGCGCGAGTTGGCCTCGGCCGGATTCCATGCCACTCCTACCTTCGTCAGACCCGGAAACATTTCTCGTGCAACATGAAAAGCATCGTGCACCGGAATGAAGCTGCCAATGCCGACCAAGTTGCGCGGATGTTTCAATGGATCACTGCGGTTGACTCCAACACCCGCAACGACCGGATCGGCAACCAATCCGAACACCTGAACCGTACTGGTGCCGCGATTTGCATTTGCGACTGCTTGTAACGACAGGGTGCTCATGGTAAGCAGCAAGTCATAACGAGAATTCACCATTTGCTTCGCTATGGAATTCCCGACGGTGATATCGCCGTGCGAGTTGAACTTATCGATAACGACACTCTTGCCTTCAACGAATCCATTCTCGGCCAATGCGTCGATCGCACCACGAGTTCCGTCGTCGAGTAGCAATGTCGAAGCGTGCTGCAAAAGTCCAATGTGCGGCATACTGCGGGCAGTCGCGGTCCTGCGTCCACGGTCCGACAAAAGCAGCACTGCGGACGCCAAAACAATCAGGACAACTCCCAGTGCAAGACGTTTGACCACAAAGCGCATGTGTACCCGCAAAGAGAACGGCGATGATGGGCGTAGAGTTTATCACCCCGAGGAGGTGCGGAAGCCAAGTTCCGAGTTGCAGAATCGCGCAGTCGAGATCCACAGTGCAGAGAGCAATATAAGTAGATTTTCTGAACTTTTTCGATCGATTCCAAAGCTCGGTGTTTGTCTATTTGACAAAGGACAAACCATGCGGAATGGCATGCGGAAAAACATAGGCGTACAACATGACGATGATCGCAACGATGGATCCAAGAGCAATCGAGTGCCACATTACAAAGCGGAAGATCATTCCTTCATTGCCAACTTGTGCCGTCGCGGCGGTAGCAATTGTGATTGACTGGGCGTCGACCATCTTGCCCATGACTCCGCCGGCGCTATTTGCTGCGCACATGAGGACTGGGTCAATGCCAAGCTCATGAGATGTGATCCGCTGCAAACTTCCAAACAAGGCGTTGGATGATGTGTCGCTGCCGGTTAGCGCCACTCCGAGCCATCCGAGAAACGTGCCGAAGAATGGGTACAGCCAGCCTGTGCGGGTGAATGCCAGTCCGAGTACCGCATCTAACCCTGAGTATCGTGTGACGTAACCCAGCCCCAACATAAAAGAGATGGCAACTATGGCTAACCGCATGCGCACCAGCGTTCGCCAGAAAATCTTCATCAACCGAATTGGAGACACTCCGAGCAGTAATCCCGAAACAACGGCTGCAAGAAAACAACTGGTGCCAGTTGCTGAGAGCCAGTTGAAGTCGAATCGGGCAGGCTCGGGAGTGAGCTTGCTCACCACGGGTTGCGATCGATAAACCGCATTGTGAAGATAGGGCACATCCCAACCCGGAGGGCCGGGACGGATTTTGCCATCTGGAAGATAGACCGTGAAGGCGGGAGTGGTGGCCTGGTTTATTGCCAGCTTGATGCGTGGAAGCCCGAAAATGAGCACGACAAGAGACAGGATTGCGAACGGCATCCACGCTCTAACAATCTGTCCAGCAGAATATCTGTGGGCAACGACACCCTGGTCCGCCTGCTCTTGAATCTCGCCGCTTCCCGATTCGCTCTGGAGATTTGAGGGTACAAGGGGAGACGTTTCTGGCGTGACGTCGTAGTCAAAGCGCCAGACCTTTTTAGGCTTCCAAACGCGAAGAAAAGCCAAGGTAGCGGCAATCGAGATGACACCGGAGACGATGTCGACCAAATTGCTGTCTACAAAATTGGACCAAAAGAATTGAGTGAGTGCGAAAGAAACGCCGACCACCAGAATCGCAGGCAGCACTTCTAAGGTGCCTTTCCAGCCAACCATGGCGCGAACGAGCCAAAAGGGAACAAGCACGGCCGTAAAAGGAAGGATACGGCCGATCATCGCGTTGAGGTCGGATTCCGGGAGAGCGCTGACGGCCGCAAGCGTGTGAACAGGCGTGCCGATCGCGCCCCACGCGACCGGCGCGGTATTTGCGATCAGATTCAACGCGGCTGCATGAAATGGACGAAACCCCAGCCCAATCATGAAAGCGCCCGCGATAGCGACTGGCGCACCAAACCCTGCAGCACCTTCGATAAATGCGCCAAAGCAAAATGCCACGAGCAAGACTTGTAACCGACGATCAGGCGTGATGGCCGCGACTGATTCCTTCATGATCTCGAATTGACCAGTTTCAACCGAGATGTCATAGAGAAACACCGCTGCCAACACAATCCACGCGATTTTCAGAATCCCGAAAGCGACTCCGTAGCCAAAACTCGCCACAGCCAAAATGACGGGCATTCTGAAAACAAGAATCGCCACGATAATGGCGGTGAGGGCACCTGCGATTGCGCACCAGTGAGGCTTAATTCTTAAGCCCGCGAGCAGTCCGAACAACACGATGATTGGAAGAGAGGCAACCAGTGTGGAAGCCCACCAGTGGCCGAGCGGGTCGTAGACCTGAGTCCATTGCATGCTTGTCTGTAAGAAAAGAGCCGAAGCTGGAATCACGCCAGACTACCAGTTTGATGGAACGTTCACATACGTGCGATCGAGTTCCGCAACCGACGGGCAACCGAGCAATCTTAATGTGCGCTCAAGGTCCGCTCGCAGAATTTCAAGTGCTCGAGTTACACCAGCTTCTCCAGCCGCCGCGAGGCCATAAGCATAAGCGCGCCCACACAGGACAGACCGGGCGCCAAGGCAGATAGCTTTGACGATGTCACTGCCACGACGAATACCGCCGTCCATCAGCACTTCGACTTGTCCATTCACCGCGGCAACTACTTCCGGCAATGCACGTAGTGAAGCAGGTACGCAATCGAGCTGGCGGCCCCCATGATTGGAAACGACAACTGCTGCTGCGCCTTCGTCAATCGCTCTGCGTGCATCGTCTCCGGTGAGAACTCCTTTTATCACGACCGGACCCGGCCAAAGTTCGCGTATCCACCGCAAGTCCTTCCAAGTCACTGTCGAGCTTGCCAGAGCCGCATTGACGTCCAGCAGGGGCATCGGGCCCTGGCCGGGGACCTCAACATTCGGGAGCGGAGGCAATCCGCCATCGAGTAGAAAACTGAGCAGCCAACCCGGGCGCGATAATACCTGTGGCAGAAACGGAATCTTTTCGAGCAGTCCGCCACTGATCAGCTCTTTCATGCCATTCCGAAGGTCA
>Ga0182008_10002636_pt1 | contig 11132 bp, 13 predicted proteins | sample Sormic07211129_1_FD_120482 | JGI IMG/M metagenome (GOLD analysis project Ga0182008, IMG submission 120482) | Rhizosphere microbial communities from Sorghum bicolor, Mead, Nebraska, USA - 072115-129_1 metaG | ecosystem: Host-associated > Plants > Roots > Rhizosphere | place: USA: Nebraska...
TAGATTATCTTTAAGACGCTTTAACGGTCTGACTTCCACATATTCTTTTATTCCATGTTGTTCTTCGGTAGAAGGTACTGCTTCTGCTACCGCAGTCACATTTGTGATCTCTTTATCTGAGGTAGGTTGTGCCTCGTTTTCCGAGGAATTACTAGAGATCTGATGGAAGCGGTTATCTGATGATTGTGGCGGCAAGAATGTCATGCCTCGCGATCCAAGAGCAGAGGCCTTCCTAAAGCTGCTTTGTTTCAGGAGCATATCAACAAGAAAAAGTGTATTGCGTAATTTTTCAATTTCTTCTTGTTTATCAGAGATCTGTCTAATGAGCCATTCTCGTATTTCTGCCGCTCCTCTAACTGTATCTTCAGAAAAGTTAGACATCGTATCCATCTGTGACATAAATGGTAATAATAATATTTTCAGAATAATGAGATTTAACATATCATAATTTATCCTCTCACATAACTAGCATGGTCTAATATTCTGTCCTGCTATAAAGGCCACCCAACCAAAATCGACCGATTCAGACCGTCATTAGTCCGCAGTTTTTTATCATCGTTATATTACTCTTAATTATATAGATGTATATCAATCTGTACACCTCTCTGCCTATATATTATCCTGCGAATTGCATAACTTTATCTTTTACCTGTTCTTAATACATAAGGATCTAAATGGCCGACCAAGTATTCATGTATATTGTAACTATAGGGGTATTTGTTGTACTTACTGCTATTCTCTTTGGTTCCAGAGCAAAAAGGCATTCTGGTGTAGATAAGATTGAGAAACGAGAAGGATCTCCTGTGTAGCAAATAGAAGCGATGCTGTGATTCCAGTTAGACAGCTGCAACGGCTATTGTCATCACTTTATTGTTGATGCCGCGGCAGAAGCCCTATACTTAACGGTGAAATAATTCAATGCTGATAAGAATTCTTAGATCGCTAACCCGATAATCGAGGAAGATATAACTCGCAGCCTTGTCCATTTCCATTTAACCATTTGATTATCTTCACATGATATCAAACAAGCGCTACTAACCAAAGATCGGAAAGTTATTTAAGAGACCTGTGATGATTAGCCAGACAGATAATTATGTCTCTATAGCACTATATACTATTAATATGACAGTGAAAGGTATTCTAGGCTGAGTAACCTAATTTGTTACCACAATTACAGAATCTGGTAAATGTAGATGACGATGTTACCAATGAAAATTATGGTCATTATCCTGAAAAAAGGCCAATACTATCATTATTCACTTATGGTTTGGTTTTAATTGATAAACCTGACGGACCTACTAGTCATGAAATTGTTGCATGGGTAAAGAGAATATTAAGGATCGATAAAGCAGGACACAGTGGAACACTAGATCCTGGCGCTACAGGATTATTGCCAATTGGATTAGGAGAAGGAACAAAAGCTTTGTCTGTATTGCTTCTGGGTCCAAAAGAATACTATGTCTTGGCAAGAATGCACACATATGTTTCTAAAGAGCGCTTGACAAGAATTATTAATGAATTCACAGGGGACATTTACCAAAGACCTCCACAACGATCTTCTGTAAAAAGGACAACTCGCGTTAGATCGATCTATGAATTCAACATGCTAGAACAACATGATCGTCTGTTCTTGATGCGTATTTTATGTCAGTCTGGCACGTATATACGTAAAATAATTTATGATATAGGTGAAGTTTTAGGTTGCGGAGCTACGATGATTGAACTTCGTAGGACTAGAGTGAGCCATTTATTAGAGAAAGAAGATAGCATGATAAAACTACATGATTTGGCCGATGCTTTTCAATTATATAAAGAAAAAGGGGAAGTTAACAAATTAAGAAAATTAATAAAACCAATTGAATATTGCCTAGCGGGAATAAAGGCAATTACTATACGTGATACTGCAGTGGATGCACTGTGTCATGGTGCACAGCTGGCAGTTCCTGGAGTTGTGGCGGTGTCACAAGATCTGAAGATAGGCGAGCTGGTAGGTATCTATACCCTCAAAGGTGAAATAGTTGGTTTAGCTGAGACTGCAATGACGAAAGATGAGATCGAAGAGAATGTGAAAGGCATTGCTTTTTATATCAAAAGGATAATTATGAAACCTGGGACTTATCCAAAAGTTTGGTCAAGTGGTGAAAATCGACAGACCAGATGGCAATAATAAAAGATTCACATGTGATGCTCAAAATATATATGCATTTAGGATAAAAACAAGTATAATCACGATTCAGATCTTTCTATTGTTACCACTTCATAAATGAAGCCTTTACATAGTGTACATAGTTGCAATAAGAGATAACCCAAAAAAATCTTCTCTTGAATTTCTAAATACATACCTATAACGATTCGCCCAAACCCGGAGTACTTCTTTCTAACCTCGCAATATTTTTTGCAAGGTTGTCCATAGTTCCTGGTATATGACATCTACATATACAGTCTTTACATTCTATATGATTCTTATTTTTACAGTATTCTGAAATCTCTTGTTCGTTCATGAAAAATAAAATATACTTCAGTCCTTATTTTTATGTTTGTCTCTCAGAGCTCACCTTCTGCTCCTACGAATATGATTACGTTTGCAAAGTTCATCCGTGGGATTTGATTTGGGGAATGGTAGGTCATCCACTGAATATCGATAAATTGGAGAAACATCTTTCATTATATTTCTGCGTAAATCAACCGCTATATTTTCATGCTTAAACTCTCCGAGTTCATATATAAAATATAATTATAACGATTAATATTAGTGAATTTTAATTACGAATGCATATTGCCGGGGTCGCCTAGCTTGGTAGGGCGCAAGCCTGGAAATTCCTCTGGTTAGCTTGTGATCTGTTAAGGTCACGAGGGTTCAAATCCCTCTCCCGGCGCATTAGATCTCGACAGTACAGTCGTATTGTCGGAATACTCTCAGGTTCAAATCCTATCAGACTCGTTTGGCTTTCAATTATTCATTATTCATTATCCACGAGACGAAGGGGTGTTGTTTATTATCCCGATTCTTATCAATATCATAAACTATTGAGGAAGTCGCTTACTCATTGTAAATGAGATCACAGGGTCTTCTGCCGTACATTTTTAAATACAACTCTGCCTCTGTTCTATGGGGATGAGGACAATATTTCGCTGCTCCAGACTGAGTTAAAGACAATGAAGATCTCGCGACGAACCGACCCAATACTCATAAGTTGAATACGGATGAAATAATGTTAGTTAAAACAATATCTATTTTCTCGCCATCAGTTATAGGTTATATTAAGGGTATAAGTTAAATGTAATATCAACTTACTATAATTCAAATGGAATTACTTTATGATTACCCTCTTTATAGACCCCCATCAGAAGCTAATTCGATGATATTCCAAGTTACGTTAGGGTGCTCGTTTAATAGATGCTCCTTTTGTAATATGTATAGGACAAAACAATATGTTGATAGGCCTTGGGAAGAAATAAAACTCGAAATTGACTTAGCTTCTAAGGCTTATCCTTCAACTAGACGGGTATTTCTTGCTGATGGCGATGCCCTGAACCTACCAGTATCTATGTTGATTCAGATTTTAGCCTATCTGTATTCAAAATTCACACAGCTAGAAAGAGTATCGTGCTATGCAATGCCAAAAAATCTGCTACAGAAGACGGACAACGAATTATATAAATTGAAAAAAGCAGGACTCGGAATGCTTTATCTAGGTATAGAGAGCGGTAGCGATGTCATTTTGAGAAAGGTAACTAAAGGGGCAACCCATAAAGGAATCGTAGAAAGCTGCCAGAAGGCCAAAAGTCACGGTTATCTTTTGTCGTGTATGATAATATTGGGCCTTGGAGGAAGAACATATACAGACGAACATATTAGTGGTACCAACAAACTAATAAGTAAAATCGCTCCTGATTATTTGGCTGCACTATCATTACAGTTAGAGGATGGTATCCGCGAAGAATTTATGCGGAAGTTTGGTGAAAGGTTTCTTCCATTAAATGATTATGAATTATTGGATGAGCTTGAAAGAGTAATCTCTGGATTTGACCCTCCAACGCCTGTCATCTTTAGAGCTAACCACGCATCTAATGTCTATTCGTTAGGAGGCACGATTCCACAGGATAAAGAACGTCTGTTATCGCTAATCAAAAAATTGAAATGTAGCCCAGAACTCCTAAAACCTGCGGTTCTACGGCGGTTCTGATAATAATCGTCATAAAACTGCCAACAGAACTAAATTATATTACAAACGGTACTCAAAAATAAAGAAAAGTTTGGGGGGTTTAAATTTATAATCTGTCAGTCTCACTTACCAATGATGCTTTTCATCTGGAATTAGACCGATTTGTTCACGCTCAAAGTATCTTTCTAATTCTTGAGTCCATTTCTCCTTTGCCGATCCTCCACCAAGACCCTTTCTTCTTAGCCAGAAGGCAATGACACTTAAAAGAAACACAGCGAAGAGCATGGTTCCAAAAATATAGACCATGACGTCATAGAACAGTGGGTCGTATTGTGGTCCAATCTGCTGGAATAGACTTTGGAATACAGAGCTAACCATTGCTGTAAGGCTTAGAACAGCGTTCATTATCAATAATAGAGCAATAAATTCTATGATATATACATTTTGGTTATTTTGAGCAGCGAACGAAAACTAAATTATAAATATAACAGCCAACTCACAGTATAATATATAAATAGAAAAAAGGATTGTAGAGTATTAATTATCTTGCTACTTCTTTTTTTGCACTTCTGCCTTTTATAAAGAAGGCTGCTGCTACACCGCCAAAGATTATTACTATTATGGCAATAAATATGACAGTTTCATTAATATTTGTTCCCAGCATAGGTGTACCTGAGCCATATGCTCCTGCCTGCTTTGCATTTTGAATTTTTTCGCGTGCCAGTTTTAATTGTTCTTCTATATTTCCACCAGTTGTTCCTCCGCCACCGACGTATTGTGCATTTACAATCTGAACAGCAGGAAGTACAAAAGCTGACGCCATCAATACTGCCAATGTTGCCATAGCCACTAGAATTGGCCTATTCATATCTAATAATCTTTCGAGCTCGATTATTTAACTTTTATGCTTATTTTCATCATTTAACTAGTAACGTTTAAGATAGACTCTGAACTTTTCGATAGGGTATACATGGCGCGAATTCATGCTCATACGCATGGTAAATCTCATTCTGTTCGTCCGGCTTCCAAAAATAGTCCCTCTTGGATAAAACAAAGTCAAGAGGAAATATCTTCGCTAGTTGTTCAATTGTCAAAAGCAGGACTAACTCCAAGTGAAATAGGTATTAGAATGCGTGATGAACATGGGATACCTCTTATCAAATCGGTTCTTGGAAAGACTATGACCCGTGTACTGTATGAAAATAAGATCCACAGAGAAATGCCTGAAGATTTGGAGCAGCTGGTGCATAAAGCTGTGGGGCTTCAAAAACATCTTAGGACACATAATAGTGACCACCGAAATGTTCGATCCTTAGAACTAGTAGAAGCAAAAATTCATAGACTTTCTAAGTATTACAAACGTACCGAAAGGCTTAACAAAGATTGGAAATATGCTGCGGTTATAGCTCAGCTCGAGTAGAGTCTCCTATGGACTATGTCACAAGGCTATGCGAGGAGATAAAACCGTTTTGTGAAAAAATTACTTCTATTGTGGAAAATAATAAGGAAACCTATGTTATAACACACTTAGATGCAGATGGTATAATATCAGGTAGTATTATTTCTATTCTGCTGATAAGACTGGGCGCCAAATGCTGTATACGTACAGTCTCAGAATTGACTGTAGATATTATCGAGCAATTGAAAACTGAAGCTCACGATTTTTATATATTTACTGACTTGGGTGCAGGAATTACTAAAGAGCTATATACTGCTCTTGAGGATAAATGGATGGTAATCGACCATCATCAAATTCCAAATGAGGAATTAAAGGCTGCTTATAATGATCATGTTCTAAATTCATGGAATTATGGTATAGACGGTGGCAGAGAGGTTTCTAGTGGTGGAATCGCATATTTATTAGCTAGCACACTACATAGAAAAAGCAAAGATCTGTCATGTATTGCCGTTGTTTCTGCCATAGCAGACAGACAAGATCAAGGAGCAAAAAAATCACTATTAGGTATAAATGCAGAAATTGCAAAGACGGCTGAGTCAGAAGGATTGTTGCGTGTAGATCTTGATCTTATGTTCACCGGACGTGAGACCAAACCACTTCACGAAGCCATTGCATACACTTCATTTCCGTATATTGACGGATTGACTTGGAACAGCGAAAACTCGTATGCATTACTAAAAAATGCCGGTATAAACATAAGGATAACAGTGGCAGATGGAGAGTTTTATCCGAGATAACTGAAGAGGAGCGTGGCATTATTTTAGACGCAATTGCCAAGTTTGTTGTCACTTCTACTAAAAAAAATGGTGGGTCGCATATTATAGAGGATCTATCAGGCTATGTATACACACTGATTAATGAGGACCAAACAAGTCAGCTTCGTGATGCAAGAGAATTTTCTACCATGCTCAATGCATGTGGAAGAATCAGAAAAGCAGGAGTAGGAATAGGAATATGCATGGGTGATAGAAATGGCATGCTGAGTGAGGCCGAAAAGATAACAACAGATTACAGATCCACGTTAAGAAACTATATTTCTACTATTTTTGCTGAAAAATGGAGGTTATTTGATGATGGAAGATCTGTTTTTATAAATGGAGAGGGTCTTATAGCAGAGGACATGCTAGGAGCAATCTCTAGCCTATTAAGCGGATCACCCACTTTTGAGAGTAAATTACTTTTCGTTAGGACATTAAGTAAAGATGGAGATTACAAATTTTCTTCTAGAAAATGTCTTATGTGTGAATCAAAGGTGAACTTAGGTATGATTTTAAGAAACTGTTCGGAAGCAGTAGGTGGTATAGGAGGAGGACACTCTGCGGCGGCAGGATGCAGAATTCCGTCTGCTAAATTAGAAAATTTCTTATCAAATATTAGGAGTATAATAGCAGATGAAAAGATCGCAGATCCCTCTTGAGATAACTGCAGTCATCGAATTAAATTTTTCAAACAAGTCGGAGATTAATGCTGTGATGAAGGCGTTAATACCAGATAACATTAACTTTCCAAACGGTTTACAGATGAACATGTTTTCAAACAACAATACTTTACATCTAGATTTTATATGTTATAGTGACGGTATTGGAACCCTTGCAAGTACTATTGACGAAATTCTAGAGCATATATCCATAGCAGAAAAAGTGATCCTCAGTGATTGATCCAAAATTATTGAAAGAGGATCCGCAACTAGTGAGAGATATGCTAAAGAAGAGAAAATTAATAGACTTTCCGATCAGTGAATTACTTAATTTAGATAAGCGGCGCAGAGAAATAATATCTGAGGTAGAAGAAGCTAAATACAAGAAAAATACTCTCGCACACTCTATAGCACTAAAAAAAAAGAGCCAAGAAGATACTGGCGAGGAAATGAGGTTAATGAAAGGAATTGGATCTGAAATTTTTAACCTTGAAAGAGAAAAAATTGCAGTCGAAGCCAGATACCTGCATCTGATGATGATGCTTCCAAATATTATCTCTGAGTCTGTTCCATTAGGAAATGATGAGGGCGATAATATTATTGTAAAGAAAAATGGAACAATAAGGAGATTCGATTTCACGCCTAAAGATCATATAGATATTGCAACATCTCTTGATTTAATTGATATTGAACGAGCAGCAAAGATATCCGGTGCAAGGTTCTATTTTTTGAAAAACGATCTAGTGAGAATGAATCAGGCATTGATGCACTTTGCACTAGATCTTCTGTCAAAAAATGGATATACTCTTGCTCAGCCTCCGTATATGATCAGAAAGGATGCGATGGAGGGAGCCGTAATACTCAGTGATTTTGAAAATGTAATTTACAAGATCGAAGGAGATGATCTTTATCTTATAGGAACATCTGAACACGCAATAGCCTCGATGCATATGAATGAAATATTAGATGGCAGGAAGTTACCAATGAGATATGCAGGAGTAAGCTCCTGTTTTAGAAAAGAAGCCGGAGCACATGGAAAAGACATGAAAGGAATTTTCAGGGTACATCAATTTGAAAAGGTTGAACAATTTGTATATTCTCGTCCAGAATACTCAGCTGATGAACATGAAAGGATGTTGGTAATAGCGCCAGAATTTTACGAAAAGCTAGGAATTCCTTCTAGAGTAATGCTTCTATGTTCAGCTGAGCTAGGCAAGATCTCTGCCAAAACCTATGATATAGAGGCGTGGATGCCTGGTCAGAATGCATACAGAGAAATCGTGTCATGTTCAAATTGTGTTGATTATCAAGCGCGTAGACTACACGTGAGATTTAGAGATAGAACAAATGAGAAGACACAGTTAGTTCACACTTTGAATAGTACCCTGGTGGCAACCGAACGAACTCTGGTGTCTATTATAGAGAATTACCAGACTAACAGAGGTACAATTGAAGTGCCATATGTCCTTCAAAGATATATGGATGACAAAAGGGAAATTAGTCTGAATCCTTCAATCTAATTATTTAACAAGCTCATAAAAATGTCAACAAGCCAGTCTAGGTGATATATATATCCATATATATTACGATCTTCTGGACGACTTTATATAATTATCCGTAGTTACAAGCCGCCGCTGGATATTATAGTTAACTATATTGTTGGAAATTGCCAAATCTATAAAATGTGGGAATAATCAAATGATCGGTCAACTTCTGCAATAGCGTATAGAATCTGGTTCTGGCAGGTTTCCGAACTCTGTTAAATTAGTTAATATTATTATCTGTTCAGTTATGAGGAGTTAGTCTTTTGCCGTTGAAATTATGGACATATGATATAACAATAATAATTGGATTCAAACACGAAAACTGCTTTAGTGTAAAAAATTAAATAAAGAAGAAAAAGGATTGGTAGCTCTTGTCCTCATATGACCTGCCATGGCCTCGTTGCGAAAGTTATACCAAGACCTGCACCAATAAGAATTACCTGATATGCTACATTACCCCACGGAACAGGTTTCAATATCGCTGGTCCGGTTACCTGAACAGTTTGGCCTGGACCTAATCCTGGACCTACATGTTCTATGTTAAGCTGGGTATGCACATGATACGTTGCTGGTTCCAATGCTTTTGCTGTAATTGAATAAGGTACCGTAGCTTGTGCTGGAATTTCAAATATGTTTCCAGGCGGATCTCTTGCTATGAATTCCCATCTATTCCCAGCGTTAGTTGATTCACTAAATAACGATAGCCATGCCCTAAGTGGTCTATTAACCAAACTCTGCAGAGTTCCCTTTACCGTTAATTCGTCACCTGTATGTAATGTTTGAGCTGAAAATGATTCGTCTTGTATTCTTACAAATCTACTTTGAAGCTGTGCCTGAACACCGTGTCCATGTGCTGCCGGCAAGAAAGCAAATGCTGTAGACAGGACTGTGACGGCCACGAGTGCTGTCACGACTAACGCCTTACTTTGCATCATATCGACTTTATCTAGGGAATAGAGAAGGAAGAAAGATATATGCTTTACTATAATCCTATACCAGATCTCTTTAACGTTATGTACATCATTGATGATAATCAATGATGATGTACATATAGATGCCCATTATTTTAGCTATCTAACATACTAAAATGAAATAATTTTTAATAAATGAATCATTAATTCAATATTATATCAACAATACTAAAAATAAGCAAATGTCATCTTAATATATTAGTTCAGCAAAATGATGGATGACTAACATGGCACAAATGCCAGCACTAATACCAAAAGAAGTGGAAATCCAAAGGCTGAAGAAGATCTACATTATGGTCATAATGCTGGGTTCAATAGCTGCATCAGTAGAGGTAGACAACTTTGTTGATGGATCGCTACATCAGACTGCCATCAGAGACAGTGCATTTACACCCGCACATTGGTGGCTGTATAGTCACTTTATTGCCCTTCCGTTAGGATGGGGATTTGTGGCGATGTACGATAGAAGAGTGCCGATACTCAGAGGTCCAAATAACTCTATGAACACTGGTCTAAAGATAACCATTATTGGTTACCTCGCAACAATGTTCACAATTGGAGTTAATGAAATGTGGCACTTCTGGTTCGTAGAGGAAATATTTTCAGTTCCTAATCACTGGATGTTCAACATGGGAGTTGTTGTAGCTTTCATGGGCGCTCTCGCATATGTAGTAAGGGTGTATGCGCGTCTAGTAGAACTCGGTGCAGAAACACCAGCAAAGAATCCATACGTTGCAGAGATGTATAAGCTAGCACTAGAAGGAAAACTGTATAGCAGATCGATCCCATAACAACTAAGTAAGTTAAGAACAAATCTGAAGCCAACTCTTTCCTTTTTTTATACATTCGTAAACCGCAAGTCCAATAACTGTAAAGTTCCTTTCAGTTTTAGACACTCACACACATATTAGATAACTAGTTATACTAATGGGAAAGCAGACAAGATACCAAATAAACCGTAGTTTTTAGAATGGAAAAAATTCGTTACGTGTTCTTATTGCTGGCTTATCGAAAATAGCTGCAAGTCAATCATAATTCCTTTTACTGTTGTCTAGCCCTTACCTTTGACTATAATATAACGGGTCATACATTGAGGAGAAGTAAATATATACATAGATATTCGAGCCTACAGATAAAAGGCGTTAATTTCGCTGTATTCAAATCAGGCCTTATTATTATTTCAGACAGAAAACTTGTTCGATCATTTATTTTAAATTCTCTTTCCTTTCGTTTAATCTTGTAAGAATAATTGAGAATAGCATCTACACCTGTTTTTTGGCTTCATTATATTGTTCGCCTATTATCTCAGTAATATTGGTTAAACTATCAAGGATTCAAACTTCTATTGCCAGATAAAGTCAATTTTGTAAATCTTATGAAGATTCCATTACTGACATTAAATGTTGGTTACGCTTGACTCCATACACTTAATGACCTTGAGTCATTAGAATTAGTAAAGATGTATACTATGACGGTTTTAACGAAAATCCTTTTTTTGATAACCTATCTGCTGTTTTACATGGCTACGAAATATCTCAAGCAAAATATACAGAATTCGAAATAAAATTTCAGCCA
>Ga0182008_10002637_pt1 | contig 11130 bp, 18 predicted proteins | sample Sormic07211129_1_FD_120482 | JGI IMG/M metagenome (GOLD analysis project Ga0182008, IMG submission 120482) | Rhizosphere microbial communities from Sorghum bicolor, Mead, Nebraska, USA - 072115-129_1 metaG | ecosystem: Host-associated > Plants > Roots > Rhizosphere | place: USA: Nebraska...
CGTCCTTGTGCCACCAGCTTGCGACGACAGCGCCGACCAGTCCTGCGATCAGCAATTCAAACCTGTCGATCTTGTCGAGCAGGCGCTGCAAATACTCCATGCGCTCGACTCCGTGTGCATGATTCAAACGAAAAGGCCCCTGCGAATGCAGAGGCCCTGAATTGGTGCGCGCGTCTTTCCGCGCTGTCCGCCAAAGGCCTTCTCAACGTCGACGCCCCGATGCATCGATCTCGCTGATCCAGTCTCGCGCCACCCTGAAGCAAGTGGTGAGGTCAGGCTGCGCGGGCTGCCGGCGTTGATTCCATACTTCGCACTGTCCGGCTTATCGATGTCCAGGCTTTCCCGAAGGACTGTCCTGACTACAAGCAAACTGGTGTAGCCACGAGGATTCGGCCCCGGGCCATCCGCTTACAAGGAGGCTCTACCACTGAAGCTATGACGGAGAATTCCAAGCAAGAAAAAACCCGCTGTTGGCGGGTTTTTGGGAGCTGGACGTAACTTCTCGAACTGAAGTAATCAGTTCGAAACCTGCACGTCAGCGTCAAGTCAGGGATTTTCCTATCTCTGCAGCTACCCTCACAACTGCCAATCGGTAGCCGTCAGGTGTTAGCGGCTCCTCGGCAACAAATCCACCAACCTCAGGGCTAGTACCCAAAACCGAATCGCCGCAAGCGTTGAAGTCAGGGTACATGAGTCGAATTCGAAGATTCGTCATCAAGCGGAACGCGTCACCGTCATTGTTCAGCGGATCCCATCCTTCAAGCGGATCCTTTTCACCTTCGTAGAAAGGGCTCGACTCTTCCGCTAGAAACTCGTCAGGCCGAATTATCCGAGCAGCTTTTGCCGCCAGTTCCAGCAATTCTCGATTGGTCATGACCGCCGCCATTATGCTGTGAAGTGGAGTGTGTAGGGGATATCGCGCTTAGCGCCAAGCGCTGCGGGAATTCCGTAAAGAGTGACGCCTGACGCGGTATGACGGTAGTTGGCGCCCGCAGATTGCTGCAAACGAGCCCACAATCCTGCGTGGTGGATTTCGATCTGCTGAACACTCACGGCCGGTGCCTGCTGGCTGTTCAAATCTTGCTCTATAAGTCCCAAAATTTCTTTCGCTTCTTGCTCCGTCACTCTGCCTCCCGTCCTTCGCTCAATACTCGCCCAACTGGGCGCAGGCAGAGTCTATCAACCACTCCGGCCTGGTCAAACATCAGTTGCACAAGCTAGAGGCGTATACTGCCACCGCAGGCGATCCGAAGGACGGACATCGAGCAGGACAGCGCAGCCGCATAGAGGATCGGCGAATGCTGGCTCAACCACGCAAGCGCTATCGCCCATGTGTCTGGTTTGTCTGGCATGTTTGGCATCTCGGTTCCTCCCCGTCAGGGAGTGAAGAATAAAAAAGCCCCAGCGAATGCCAGGGCTTGGTGCTAGTCGGATCGGTTTGTCTTAGTTGGCTTGATGCCGACTGTGATACCAGTAGAGATACAACAAACCCAAAGGCGCGATGAACACTGCCAAGAACCAGCAGATGAACATCGTGATGAATTTCACTCCGAGCATAAGTCCTGCATTGACGTAGAACACGTTAGTGCCCAGTACAAAACCCACAATGCTCTCATACACAAAACGCGAGTACGGATACAACAGAGCGCTAGCGATGGAAAGCGCAACGTTGGCAAAATCGATACCGCTGGGCGCCCTCGATTTCATGAAAATGAAGAAGGCAGCGACAAGTACGCCAAAAAACAACTGTCGAAGGTAATAACTGGCTGTCAGCCCACAAATAGTTTTTGACAAAAACGACTGCATAAGATCCCTCTAAGCCCAAAATTTGTGGTGGCCACCATAGTAGCATCACCATTAATTATCAGCGCTGGCGAACGTGTAGGGCGAATCCGTTGCGCTACAAATTGAATGCCGTCGCCAATTCCGTACGCCTCACTATCCGGCTATCGACGTCCAGGCCTTCCCGAAGGCTGTCCTGGCTACAGGTAAATTCGAGGCGAAAAAAAGCCCCGCACAATGGCGAGGCTTGAAGAATTTCTATTGCAGTCGCTAATCAATAAACCACTACTTTCACAATTCTGCCTTCGTGGCGACTGACGCTACCGTTGAGCCTACCCGCGATGATTTGCTCCTCAAGGGCAACCTCAAGCTCGTTGAATTCATACTCATTGGGCTTTTCAGCGGCGTTCATCATGATGTTGTAAGTGCCAGCAACAGCTCCGGCATCCACTTGCAAATCTTTCGACATGCCATGAACGATGTCTTTAGTTTGCTCCACAGCGCCCATCAACATCTCAGTGTCTATGCTCATGCGTCCTTACCTTTAGCTGTCAGTTCAGAATGAAGCTCAAGACAGTAGCATAGTGGTATCACACGATAAAAACCCGGCGAGGTGGCCAGGTTTCGAAGTTGTCGTGCGCTGGAGGTAAGTTGCGCAGTGTGGAAAAAGTACATCAAATCCCCCACCATGGCAACACCTTTATGCCGCATCCTCTGAATTTTCTGCGTGAATAACCTGCCATACCGGTTGTTGCGCCTGAATATCCACTTCCTTGATGGCTTGCCGCAGGAAATTCCAGATGTCGAGCCAATCGCGACCCCAGTGCTTGGGCTGGATAGCGACTCCGTACAGCTTCATCATGGCGTCAGACACCCGAGCTGGGCCCCATGCATCACCCCCGTTCGCCTCGGCCTTGTAAGACTGCAGGGCGCAGGTGATCAGGCAGTGCACCTTCGCAGCCTTGGCATCAGTGAGCGCACTAAAGTCAGTATCCGACCAGATCAGCTTCTCGGCGTTGAGCATGTGCACTACGGTCATGCTCGGGTGGTAGAGGTAGTGCCCCAACTGCTGTACCTGGAACGGCAGCGACTCGATTGCCTTCTGCACTTTCCCCATGGTCACCAGGTGCGCAGCTCGATGCGTTGAGCGGCCAATAGGCGTGCGGCGCGTCTCGGCAATGTGGATCTTCTGGCGCACGGCCATGATGCGCTCTTCCTTGTCCTCGCCCTGGGCGGCAAAGATGACCTCTCGAAGCGCGGCCTTCTCCTTCCGGACGACTGTCGCGGATTTTGCCCGGTCAGCCGCTGCAGCACTGATTGAGGCGTTCGACTCATGCTGTGCGTCTGTCCACGCTTGACGTGCGTTGATCAATTTCATGCTGCCTGCCCCTTCTTCAGTTCGCGGGTCTTGGCCCGGTAATCGGCCTTGATGGTTTTGATTTCTTCGACGGTGTACTTGCGGGGCTCATGAAGCCCTTCGAGCCAAGCCACGGTTTCGGCGCCGACGCGCTGCACCAACCGGATGCGGTACTCGACCGCGTTGCCGGACAGGTTGCGATTGCACTTCACGCACTGCCGGTGGATGTTCAGCGGCTCGAAGCGCAGTTCCGGGCAGGCGCCGACGGAACGGTAGTGGCCGGCGTCCCAGCGGCTGCCGGTCATGAGGTCGCTGTCGTTCGGCATCGAGTCGCAGCTGATGCACGGCAGATGCGCGTCACGCAGGCGGACGTACTCGTTCACGGCGGCCTGGGCTTCGCGCAGGTGATCCGCCCTGCTCTTCAACTTCTCCTTGCGGACCTTGATCTCGCGGCGGTCGCGCTGGGCGATGGCTTTGCGGGCCTTGTCCTGATTCTTCGGCGCATCGATCAGTGCGCATGCCGGGCTGCATACCGCCTGACCCATCCGCGATGGGACGAATGAGGCCCTGCAAGTAGCAACGCGGCATTTCTTTGGTCTGGGCTGCTTCCGTTCAATCGTCATGCGGCCTCCTGACTCAGCAGATCATCGAAGTACACGCCCTGATGCGCAAACCGCGCGACGATACGGTCGGTGTAGGCCACGCCTTGGGCCCGATTGAAAAGGCTGGTCACTGGAAACCCGTCCGGGCCGAACAGATGGCAGCCTCCCATCATGGCCAGCTTCGTCTCGTAAGGAAGGTGGCGCATGACGCGGTACCACTCCGCTTGAAACCCGGCATCCTCGTTCAGCAAGATCTGCACGCCAACGTGCAGCTTGCAGTACCGGCGGGCGTCGGCCTCATCGCCGATCTGGGTCATCTCGGAGATGCGCTTGTACATGGCGAACCAGAGACGGTTCTGGTCGAGCGTGCGGTCCTTGCCCGGGCGCAGCGACACCACGACGAACTTCTTGTCGCGGTACATGGTGCTCAGCTTGGTGATGGCCTCGGAGAGCCGCGCTTGGCAGTTCACGGAGATTCTGTCAGCCATGGGCGGCCACCTTGTTGGGCAACCCTTCGATCAACACACCGAGTTGCTGTGTAAGTCGTTCGTTCTCGGCCAACAGCTCCAGTGCCACCTCCTCCACGGTCTTCTCGCCAAGGAAGTCCTCAAGAGCCTCAGTATTACGCTTCCAGTTCGCGCAATCTGCGCGGTATGACGCGGCTTCAGCCCAGAGCAATTTCTGGAGTTTTTGTTTATCGATGTTCATTGAGCCGCGCTCCTTGCTTTCAATTGTTCGGCCTGCTGAATAAGCAGCGCCCGGCGATCCGCCAGTTCATTGGCTGCCAGAATTCGCAGTTCTGTTTGTTCCTCTGCTGATGCTTTACGCATGGCGAGCATCGAGTCCTTCACCGCAGCGAGTCTTTCCCGAAGCTTCGAAGACGGACGCGTGACTTCGCCGGTGAGCAGAGCCGCAACCGCCCGCCCGTCTTCAGTGACCGGCGCGACACTCAAGTCGGCCAGGTACTGCTGGGCGCGCTCCTGTGGGATGCGCTGCATCTGTACGGCCTTGGTAATCGCCTGCGTGCGGCGGTTGGCGTCGAAGCCGACAGACACGTGCCAGTTGACCTGCTTGTTGTCCTCCCGGGCTTGTCCCACCAGTCGCTCGTAAGCGCTGTTGAACGCCATGCGCGCACCGACCTTGTCGCCGGCGTCGAGGACAGGTTTTGCAGCAGCCAGCGCGAGCTGGATTTCGTCTGTCAGCACCACGGTTTCGAACTCGTCGTTCGTGGTCATTGCGATTGCCCAAGCTTCGTCTTTGCCCGGGCGACCGTCGGCGGCCTGCACCCGTTGGAGAATGTCGGCCATTGCCAGCTTGCCCTTCACCTCGAAGCGACAGGCCTTCAGTGCGGCCTTCACGGTGGGCACCGAGTAAGCGCAGAGGTCTTCAGCCATCATCGCCGCGGTGCCTGGGTTCATTTCCTGCCCCATGGCCTCGGCGGTGGCGCAGATCGCAGCGGCGAGCCCGGCAACCTGGTGATCGTTCATTTCAGAGGTATTCATTGCGCTCTCCCCCTTGGCGCTTGGCCAAGACCATTTGCGCGGCCTGCTCGGCAGCGGAGACATTTGCCTCGGTGCGCTCCATCTGGCGGGCGGTGGTCCCGTTGATGCGCTGACCGGTCACCCACTGGGTGTGGTAGCTCTCGGCGTTCGCCAGCAGCTCGTTGAGGCTGTGGCATTTGCGCAGGACGCCGGCGTCGCTGGTCTTCAGGTAGTGAGCCGCGACGTGGTGAGCAACATCGGCGCCGAGCCGGTCGACCAGTTGGCCGAGCTGGCCACCAACCTTGGCGTTCCAAACCGGCCAGGTGCTGTAGCGCTTGCGGTAGGCCATGGCGTAGTTAGCCCAGACCTTGAAGGTTTTGCAGGACTGGTCTTTGGGGCCCGGCATGTCAGCGGGGATCTCAACCCTTGGAGCATCGACGCGATCAACCACCAGCACCAGGTTGCGAGACTGAGCCGGCACCACCTCGGCGGAAGCCGGGGGTGCAATTGGTTCAATGACCGGTTCATTGACTGGTTCAGAAGAGTGACTGGTTCTGGGTGCAGCTCCTGCACTACCCCCTAGTGCAGGAGGTTCACTAGGGGGTGAACCTGCTGCACTACCCTGGTGAATCTGCTGCACTACCCCTGGTGCAGGAGGTGCACCACCATCGAGGGTCAGGAAGTAAACATTCGACGAATTGCCTTTCGGCCCACCCTTCCTGATTTCCTTGCGCAGCAGCCCTGACTCACACAGCGCGGTGATGTGGTTCATTACGGAACGCTTGCTGATCTCGCACTGTTCGGCGATGTGCTGATAGGACGGCCAGCACTCCCCCATATCACTGGCGTTGTCTGCCAGCTTGATGAGCACTAGCTTGCGAAGCGGATTGCCGACGCGAAGCTTCATCGCGGCAACCATAAGGCCCATGCTCATGCAGCACCTCCAGCAACGAGCAAGACCTGCTGAGAGCTCACACCCAGCGTGAATGCCTTCACCTGAAAGATCGTGTCGGTGAACTGCATGTCAGGTGTTCCTGACGTGAACGGAAAAGACAAAAGCTCGCGACACGTTTTGAGAATTCTTAAAACGTGTCGCGACATTGTTCGGGGTATTGCTCGAATTGGCTTGGCTCTGCATAATCGGGCCTCTCTAGTTTTACGAATCAGCCGACCTCGACCGTCGGCTTTTTTGTGTCTGAACTTCAGGCCGCCTTCACGGATTGCTTGAACACTTCCAGGCTGACGATCACTTCCTCAGCTTCCTTAAGCAGGCTCGTTTTCTCGACCGAGCAGACGCGCCCATCTGCCTGTGCGTCGAACGCAAGCCGGGTAACGTCGGCAAGATCAGCGTGCAGCCTCAGAAGTGCGGCATTGAGATTGATGCCTTCCGGCTTTTCCTTCGGAACCAGGTCAAAACCGAACGCCTCCGCCCATGCTTTGAGCGGACGGAAGTCCTGGGTGAACTTCATGATCCGATGCAGCTCTTCCACGTTCATGCGGTGGGTGTCGTAGTCCGGGTTTGCCTTCTGGGAAAGAAGCGTCCGTGACTTGAAGTCAGCGCCTTCGGCGATCTTCTTGGTGCCATGGTCGTCAACCACGTCGTAGATCGCCTTCATCAATTCCTGCATGTCACACCTCGAAATTTGTTACGTGGCTTTGCGCCACCAGCGGCGCGATCATTTGCTCAAGGAACGGCGGACAGGAATCTCAGGCGGCAGTTCTTTGAACTGGAAGCTGGCACGGAAATGGACGAACCTCCTCCGCTGTCAGCTTTCCGTCCTCATGTTCAATGACCAGGATTTCCCTGGCCGCTTTCAAGGCTTTGGAAATGGCTGGAGCGCTTACACCAAGGCCCTTGGCGACAGCGGACTGACCGATACGCTCAACCAGTTCTGGCAGTGGCGTCTTTTTCATGTCATTGCCTCAGCAGACTTTGTTAGACCAAATATTAACCGGCGGTTAGCTTTCTAGCAATACCGGCGGTTGCCGCAATAAAATTAACCAACGGTTAAATTTCAAGGATGAGCAGAAAAAAAGAGCTATCCCCAGAACTGAAAGCCGAGTGCGACGCCGCAAAGGCGCTTTTCGTATCGAAAAAGAACGCGCTCGGATTGACCCAGGCGAGCCTTGCTGCGGAGGCTGATATATCAGCCGCCGCGGTGGCGATGTACCTGAATGGAACGAATCCTCTGAACGCCAAGTTTGCTGCGGTTCTATCGCGCTTACTTGGTGTTCCAGTCGAGCGCTTCAGCAAGCGACTTGCGCGTGAGATCAGCGGGCTGACAAGTGTCGCCGAAGCGCCATCGATTTCGACGCTTTCCGCCGCTGATATGGTCCGCCAGATGCTCGATAACCAGGGCAAAGGGCTTACTGACACTGCAAGGCAAAGATTGATGGCAGCCGCTGAAGCGGATGATGCCGGCGGCGCCATCGATATTGACTACTACCGACCTGGCGTTGTGGGTGATGAGGTATGGATCGCGCACTATGACGTCCGCGCTGCGATGGGCGGCGGCCAAATCCCCCACGACTATCCAGAGTTGCTGCAGGATGTCCGGGTGAGCCCTCAGCACCTGCGGGAAATGGGGATTGAGTTCAAAGAGCACTTTCACCTGAAAATCGTGACCGGATGGGGCCAGTCGATGGCGCCGACAATCAAGCATCGCGACCCGCTGCTGGTCGACATCAGCATCCGGGAATTCGTGGGGGATGGGATCTACATGTTTTCGTGGGAAGGTCATCTCTACATCAAGAGGCTTCAGTGGGTTGGTGACGATCAGATCAAGATGATTTCCGACAATGATCGTCATCCGCCACAAACGATTAGGTCGGATGAAACTTTCATACAGGCGAGAGTATTACTGGTCTGGAATGCTCATTTAGTTTGAATGCAGAAATGATGCAGTAACCTATACGCGCGATGCACGCGCAAACGCTGAGGATGATGAATTGACTATGGATTTTGTCGCTCGAGACTTTTCTGGATCGAATACCATTACACACAGCGGCATCACGAAGCACTTTAAGAATGTTGAGCCTTGGCATGCTCTTGCAGAGCTAGTTTGGAATGGTCTTGATGCTGGAGCAACGACCGTTCAGATAGAGATAGAGAGTTCCGAAACAGGGGGAACTATTTCCGTTACCATTTTGGATAATGGAATTGGCATCAACATTGAAAAACCTGACGAAAACTTCCGCAGATTTAACGACTCACTCAAAAAAGATTCATTCGACTCTCATGGATCACAAGGGCGCGGCAGGTTAGCTTTTCACAAGATTTGCCATACGGCTAAATGGTTCACTCGATTCGAGGGCATCGATGCGCGCATTGTGGTTCTTAGCAGCAACCTAAGTGCAGTAGATGGTAAAACAATTCAGCCACACGAGCAGCATACTTTGTTATCTCGGGCGGAATCGGGCACATGTGTTAGTTTAACAAATTTTGATAAGAATCTTCCTACCGATAGCTTCCTAATCGGCGAGTTCAGCAAAGAATTCGGCCCACACCTTGTATTGATGCCAGAAAAAACAATCACCATTAACGGCATCAAAATACTACCTCTATCGCACACGAAAACCTCCGTAGCCATAAAAACCAACTCTGCGATATTTGACGTAGACTTAGTCCAATGGGACGAGAAACCCGGGGCAGAAAAATCTTACCTGTACTTCATCTCAAGCAGACTGAAGACGATTTATAAACAGTACAGCAGCCTAAACAAAAAGAGAGACTATTATACATCGGTATTCATAAAATCACCTTTTTTAGAGCGCTACGTCAAAGACGATAGCATGCTATCCGAACCATTTACATCCTTCTTGGCGACTGAAGATTTCAGAGTTCTAATTCGGGATTTGAATGCTTTTCTCAGGCATAGCTACGCGGATTTTTTAGTCAGCAAGGCACAAGAACAAATAGATGCGTTTGAAAAGGCTGGTGACTTCCCGAATTACGAAGGACTTGATCAAGCCGAATCCAAATGGCGATTATCCCACGTAAAAGAAATTGTTAAGGCTGTATTAGTTAGAGAGCCAAAGCTGTTTGTGGGCGGTAATAAAACTCAACGTCGACTGATTATAAGATTATTAGACAGACTATCAGTTTCAAACGAAAATAGCGGCATATTTGACGTACTCGAAAGCGTACTTAATCTGGATGCCGCAGCCATGACACAGCTCGCAAGTCAATTAAAAAAAACCAAACTCGACAATATCATTCAAACGATTGAGTTATTGCAGAATCGTGAACTTGCAATCAGCCAACTGAAAGAGATCATGAACATTCATTACAAGGATGTTTTGGAGACTCCAGACTTACAAAAAATTATTGAAAACAATACATGGCTTTTTGGTCCTGCTTACGAAATTCTCGGAGCGGAAGAGGCCACATTCACTACTACAGCGAAAAACCTACGTTCCAAAATAAAAAACATAAACGAAGTCGAGATCGAAGACTTATCGAGCGATGTTACAATCGAAGGTGCGAATCGACAAGTAGATTTACTTCTAATCAGAAAAAAACTACAACTTGACGCCCGAGGGCGCAAGTTTTTTCGCTGCGTTATAGTCGAAATAAAAAGACCGGGAGTATCACTCAAGAACAAGCATCTGCAGCAGCTTGATGAATACGCGTCAATCTTGAGCCACTATCCTGAATTTAATAGTGACCTCACCAAATTTGAGTTGATTTTGGTAGGGCGAAACATTTCAAAAGAAGCTTATTCGATCCATAGCAGGCTGAAAACTTCCGAGGTATATGGCGAGCCTGGGCTCATCACAAGCGACGAAAAAATAAAAACCTATATCAAGACCTGGCCAACTATTTTCGATGAGTTCGATATCAGCAATGAATATCTGCTGGAACGACTGAAAACACAGCGTGCTTCCTTGTCGTCTTCCTCTAGAGAAGAGTTAGTGGAGAGCTTACAAACTGAAACAACCCAATAGACCGAGCAGGCCCGCCTAAATAGCGGGCTTTTTTGTGTACCTCAAAACGGCGCAGGCTGGTCCTCGGGCTCCATTACCTTCACTGGCCGATCCTTATCTACATTCGCATCCCATCTGAGAGTCACTGATTCATCATCGCTGAACGACATGTCTATGCACTCCGTCTCTGACAACAATCCCATCACCTCCTCCCACTCTCTCTGTCCATCCGTTTCCAGTCGATGGATCGTCACCCATCGCTGAATCTGCGCTACCGGGTGATTGATCATCGACGACACCCTGAGCGATAGGCGCTCAAGACCAGACATAGCGCCTCTTACAGGTTGATCCAGTTCTTCTACCACCGCCATCTACTTCGCTCCTGACAGCTGTACATCCATACAGTAAAGCCAAAGCATAACCAAATTCCCCTGAAAATAAATTAACCGCCGGTATTGACGAAAAAGAAACCGGCGGTTAATTTGCACTCATCGCAGCAACACGCAGCCGCTGCGAAGGGCCTCAAGACACCCGCCGCTCTTTAACAACCTGCGCCATAAACGATTACCCGGCTCACGCTGGGAGGTCAGCCCCGGCCACACCTGTGGGGCGAGATGAAGTCAGGTGAACAAAAAATCGCGCTGCCACTACTGGCGACCGGCGATCCGATAGCCCCGAAAGGCTACCAACGCGCAGAACTGCGACGGCGGACGAGGTGTTGACCGAACTGGCGAATGACCCGGTAGGAGGCGCGAGCAATTCCCTTAGATTTACTGATGCCGCTTTTTTAAGCGGCATCAATCCATAGCGCAGAGCTCTCCTTGCCCTAAATATCAGATGAAGGGGACAGTCAAGGAGTGCTCTGCGGTATGGATTGAACAATCGCCGAAGTAGAAAAAATGAATTAGCAACTTGCCCGCTCGGTCAAGAATTATGAACGCAGTAAATCTGACGAGGTGACAGCAATGACTATCCAAGCAGA
>Ga0182008_10002638_pt1 | contig 11130 bp, 9 predicted proteins | sample Sormic07211129_1_FD_120482 | JGI IMG/M metagenome (GOLD analysis project Ga0182008, IMG submission 120482) | Rhizosphere microbial communities from Sorghum bicolor, Mead, Nebraska, USA - 072115-129_1 metaG | ecosystem: Host-associated > Plants > Roots > Rhizosphere | place: USA: Nebraska...
CCCTTCACCTTGCCGGTGAGCGTCGGCGGGGCGCGGGGCTTCGGCCTCCACGTCGCCGACGGAAGCCAGATCTTCGCGCGACGCGCCGGCGGGCCGAGCATGACGGCGTACGTCGGCCGCTCCGGCAACGAGCGCTTCGGCACCTGCCTCGCGCGGCTCGCGCAGCCTGCGCTGGCCGACCGCTATCTCCCGATCCTCGACGTCGGCTACACCGACGGAGCCGGCGTCCGTTATCGCGAGGAGTCGTTCGTCGGGCGCGAGCCCGGCCGGTCGCTCGTCAGCTTCGTCCAGATCGTGGCGGACGCCCGCGACGCGTCGTCGCCGACTGTCATGCGGCTGGCGGCGTCGAGCGGCGCAGAGATTCGGACGGTCGTTCGCCCCGGCAGGGTCGCTCGGCTCGACGCCGCGTTCGTGCATGCCGGGGCACGTGTCGAGCACGTGGCGCCCGAGGACTACGCCGCGGCACGTGCGGGCGTCGTCTCGTTCTGGCGCGCTGCGCTCGCAGCCCTGCCGGCGTACGACGTCCCGGAGCCCCGGGTCCGCGACGCCGAGCGCGCGGTGCTGATCGAGGAGCTCGAGATGACGTGGCGGTACAGCGTCGGCAACGCCTACGAGGAGCTCTCGTTCGCCGAGGCGCTCGACGTCGCGCAGGTGATGGCGGAGTTCGGGCGCGGCGACGTCGCACGCCAGATCCTCCGGTACACGCTGAGACAGCTGCCGAAGCGCTTCACGGGCTGGCGCGCGGGCGAGCGGCTCGTCGCCGGTGCGCAGTACTTCCGGCTGTCGCGCGATGCCGCGTACGTCGCCGAGGAGACGCCGCGGCTGGGCGCGGTCGTGCGGCGGCTCGCGGCAGGCGTCGCCGCGAGCCCGGCCGGGCTTCTGCCGCGCGAGCGCTATTCCTCGGACATCGCCGACAACGTCTATGCGCTGCACGGACAGACACTTGCGTGGCAGGGACTGCTGGCGATGGGCCGTGTGTGGCAGCAGACCGGGTACTCCGGCCTCGCTGCGCTGTGTCGCGCCACCGCGGCACGGCTCGAGCGCGGACTGCGCCGCGCGGTGCATGCGTCGGAGCGGCTGCTGCCGGATCGCTCGCTCTTCGTGCCGGCGTCGCTTTTGAACGGGCGTTCGCCGTTCACGCGTCTGACGGCGTCCCGCGACGGCAGCTACTGGAACCTCGTCGTTCCGTATGCGCTCGCGTCCGGCTTCTTCGCGCCGCACGGCGCGCAGGCGCGGGGGCTCATGCGGTATCTGGCCCGGCACGGCTCCCGGTTGCTCGGCCTGGTGCGCGCCGGCGCGTACCGGCTCGCGAACGGCGACTCCTCGGTGTCGGGGACGGATCAGGTGTACGGCGTGAACGTCTCGCGCTTCCTCGCCGACAACGACGAGGCCGACCAGCTGGTGCTCAGCCTGTACGGAACGCTTGCCGCCGGCCTGACGCGCGGTACGTACGTCGCGGGCGAGGCGGCATCGGTGACGCCGCTGCAGGGCGCGCGCTTCCGGACGATGTATCTGCCGCCGAACAACGACGGTGCCGCGGCGTTCCTCGAGACGCTGCACTCCATGCTCGTGCACGAGACGCGTTACCGCGACGGAGCACCGCGCGGCCTCGAGCTTGCGTTCGCGACGCCGCGCGGGTGGCTCGAGAGCGGCAAGTCGATCTCCGTCACGCGCACACCGACGAGCTTCGGGCCCGTGAGCTACTCGATCGCGCGCGCGGGCGAGGCCGTGCGCATCGACGTGTCGGCACCGCAGTCGCCGGCGTTGAAGCTGCGGCTGAGGCTGCCGGCGGGCGAGCGGATCTCGACAGTCGAGCTCGGCGGGACAGCGGTGCCGTTCGACCGCCGCAGCGGGACGATCGATCTCTCCCGCCGTCGCGGCGTTCTCCAGCTCACCGCAACGATCGACGGAAACGGGGCACCCTAAGCGACATAGTCCTCGACGTGATGCGCGGCGTGGACTCGGCGACGGCGACCGGGCTCGAGGCGGGCGGCCTCGAGCGGGATGCCGACGCGTTCGCGCGCTTCTATCGGGACGCGCTGCCGGGCGTGTACGGCTACTTCCTCTATCGCTGCGGCGGCTCCGTCGCTGTCGCCGAGGACCTGACGCAGGAGACGTTTCTCGCCGCGGTGGCGCAGCTCAAGGAGGGGCTGCACGTCGAGGCGCCGCAGGCATGGATCTACGCGATCGCGCGGCACAAGCTGATCGATCACTACCGGCGGACGAAGCGGTCGCTGCGCCGGCGGGCCGCGGACACCGGCGCCGACCCCGCGGCACCCGCGGTCGACGGGTCGCAGGCTGCGACCGTCGCCGCGCTCGCCCGCGTTCCCGCCGCGCAACGCACCGCGCTCGTCCTGCGCCACGTCGACGGCTATTCGGTGCCCGAGGTGGCCGCGATGCTCGGCCGCAGCGTCGAAGCCGTGGAGTCATTGCTCGCGCGGGGCCGCGTCAGCCTGCGCCGCGCCTATCTCGAGGAGACCGAATGAGCGACAGCGCTGCACTCGAGCGCCTGCTCTCCGCGCTCGAACGACCGGCGGCTCCGCGCGCGGCCTTTGCCGATGCGCTGCTCGATCGGCTCGTCGTCGAGCTCGACCGCCCCGCACTCCGTCGGCGCCGCGGTCGGCGGCTGGTCGTCGCATTCGCGGCCGTCGTCGCCGTGGTCGCGATCGCAACCACGGTCGCGGCCGCTCTCGGCCACGACGTCTTCGGCGGCCTCGACTCGTGGCTGAGCGGGTCGCCGGGCCGTCCGGCGCCACACGGACAGCAGGCGGGATTCGCTCGTCGCAACACGCGGTCGTATGCGGCGTTCCCCGCACACACGCGGCTGCGGCTGCTGCAGACGGCGTCGCACAAGACTCGGAGCTTCAGCCTCCTCGGCTTCCGCAACGGGCCTGCGTTCTGCCTGCGGCTCGTCCCGACGCGCGCGCCTGCGTCGCTCGGAGTCAACCAGTGCGTCGCGCTGCGCGAGCTTCGAAGCGCCAGGGCGCCGGCACTCGCGGCGTCGACGGCGCACTTCCGTTCCGTCGACGCGATCTTCGGCTTCGCCGACGACAGCGTGCGGACGCTCGAGGTGCGCCACCTCCGCGGCGATGTGCAGCTCGTTCAGGTCGCGAACAACACCTTCGTCGAGCTTCACGGTCCCTCCGACGCGATCGTGTCGGTCGTCGCGCACATCCGCGACGGCCGGACCGTCGCCGTTCCGTTCGGCCCGGCGCTCGGCGTGCAGGCGCCGAATGGCGTTCCGAGCTACGTCGCGATGCGGCCGGTCCAGCTCGCGGGTCCGGCGCAGGCGGCGCCGCCGAGTGGGCCGTCGCCGATCTCGTGGCTCACCGCGCGAGTGCCTCGCGGTGTCCCGTACACGGTCGACGCGCGCTTCGTACGTCACCTCGGCGGCTCGCTCGTCTTCGCCCGCAGCATTCAGCCGGACCCGAACGACCCGTACCGGCTCGGCATCGCGCTGATCAAGGTCGAGGGACAGCTGCGCCTGTGTCTCTTCGAGCTCTTCCCGCTGCGCGGCCGGCCGCTCGGGGGCCTCTGCAGCCCGTGGTCGGCGGACGGCCTGCCGGACGCGGTGAGCACGAGGGTGATGTTCCGCGAGCTCTTCACCCGCGTCTCGGGTCTTGCCGCCGACACAGTCCGGACGATGAAGCTCATCCTGGTCGACGGCCGGGTCGTCCCCGTTCGGCTTCGCGACAACGTCTACACCGTCGAGGCGCCGAGCGACGAGTTCCCCGCCAAGCTCGTCGCGTACGACAACGCGCGTCGTCCGGTCGCGGTCGACGTCGTCCCGACCGACCGGCGGCCCGTGGTCACACCGTGCCCGGTACCGAGCAACGGACACGTCACCGCGCCGGCGCCGCTGTACGACCGGCTGAATCTCGCGACCGGGCGCGTCGGCGGCCACAGCGTTCTCGGCCGCCCGCTTGCCGAGATCGAGGCTGCCTTCGGTCGGCCCTCCGCGACGTCGCCGAGCCGGGTGACGCCGTCGATGACGTCCCTGGCGATCGAATACGGAATCGGGCTCACGATCGGCTTCCACCGCACCGGCCGCGTCTTCCGGGCGGTGTCGCTCGACTATCGCGATCCGCGGCTGACCGTCACAGGAGTCGGACGCGCCCTGCAGCTCCCGCCGACGGAGCTCGAGCGCCGAGTCGCCTCGGCCGTCGGCGGGCGGTACCGGCTCGTCACGTCGTACGGCTCGCGGCCGAACCGGCTTGGGTGCCGCGGCGTGTTCCAGGCGCGGACCACGCGTGTGAGCGTGATCTTCGGCCTCGATCCAGCCACGCGCCGCGCCTCGCTCGTGATCCTCGGCATTGCGAGACCCGGGCCTCCGGTCGGCACATACCTGACGAAGATCACGGCCGCCGACCTCGTTCGCGCCGGCCTCCCGCCTGAGGACGCCCACTGGGAGACCCTCACGCTTCGTGCCGACGGCACCTGGCGCGGCGTCTGGTTCCACCCGCGGGCGGCGGACCAGCCGCCCGCCGAGGGTCGGTACGTGATCGAGGGCGAGAGGATCAGGTTGCTCGGCACGCCCGACCTCGTGCGCTGGCGCTACTCCCACGGGGCTTTGACCTTCACGGTCGTGCACGTGCCCGACCGGCTCGCGCGGCTCGTCTACACGGCGCGCGCCTGGACGAAGATCCGCTGACACAACGCTGCGGGCGGCCGTCGGCCGCCCGCAGCACTTCCGACTGCAAGAGGCGTTACGAACGGCCGAATGCGTGCGCGAGGTCGTACGTCGCGACGCTCTGACCGAGGGTGAGCCCTGCCACCGTGGAGAAGCGGTAGTGCAGTCCGCCCCACATGCGCGCGTTCGCGACCTCTGCCCGCAGGTCGGAGGTCGTCGCGAAGTGGCGCACGGCGTTGAGGTTCCCGGCCGGCCCCGCCGGGTCGAAGCCGTGGAGGTCGAGGTCGATCTGCGGCGATCCGAGGAACGTGGAGAGCACCTGCGCCATCGCAGAGGTGATCACGCAGTGCGCGCACGGATACTCCGGATGGTTCGGCGTTCCGAGGAGGGGACGCCATCCGGGCACCTCGGCGGTCGCGGAGTTGCCGTCGCTGAGACCCGGCGTGGGACCGAAGCCGTCGGCGGTGACCGAGGTCGGGTCGATCGCCGTCACCGGGCGCCAGAACAGGTAGTGGTACTTCGCCTGCAGCGTCGCCGTGCCCGCGTCGGCGCCGACGACGTTCACCATCGCCGCCAGCCGCGCCGTGTCGAGCACGCTGAGCCGCCGAGCGTCGGTCAGCGAGCGGACGAGGCCGTTGTACTGACGGACGACATTCGCCGTGTAGAACTTGGCGATGTTGGTCTGATCAGCCGTCCGCACGGTGCTCGTCGCGCCGCCGACCGTCTTGAGCTCGTTGAACGCGTCCACCCACTCCTGGCTGGAGAGCGCCGGCGGTGGGCCGGGCATGAACTGTGACGCGCTCTTGAGGACGAAGGGCGTCATGCTCGCGATCCACGGCGTCTGCGGCGCCTGGTACGGAGGCGTCAGCCTGTAGACGCCGGGACCGGCGGGGAGCGTCGGGAACGTCGAGGTCGATCCGATCGGCACGACGAGCCCGTCGTCGATCCGGGCGCGGAGCTCCTGATTCGCGGCGACGCGCCCGATCTTCTGGCCGACGAGCTTCATCGGGCCGTTCGGGATCGCCGCCAGCGCTTCGGCGTAGTACGCGCCGAGCGTCTGTGCCGACGCGGGGAAGTAATGGACGAGCGTGCGGTACGCCGCTTCGGCGACGGCCGCGTCCGCCGACGCACCCTGCCAGGCGCGGAACGGCGGGAGCAGCGGCTTGTCGCCACGGCTGAGCGCGGCGACCGCGTCGTAGACGGCGGTCGACTCGTACGCCATGTACTGGAACCCCTCGATCTGGAATGCACCCGAGCCGACGACCGTGTCCTCGGCGATCTTGTTCCATTGCTCGACGCTGTTCCCGGGCGGAAGCGTCACCGTCGCCGTCTTCGCCGTCGTGGCGCCGGTGGCCGCCGCAAGCGCGAGGGCTGCGAGCACGAGGAGTCGGAGCCCGGCTCCGGCCCAGCTCTTTCCGTTCATTCCATCCTCCTTCGGAGCGGGGCCGCACTGCGCAGTCCCATCTGGCAGCGACGCTAGGACGCAGCAATCCCCGCGCCCACCGTGCGCCCTGGCGAGTCGTGCGCGTGCACGCACGCCGCGATCGGGGTGCTGGCCCCCTTGACCCGCGAAGCGGCATCGCGGACAACTCGGGACGACGGCTAACGAGAGGAGGTGCGATGACCGACGCGGCGGAGGTGGACGAGCTTCGAGCGTCCCTCGCTCGCGTTCTCGCAGTCGCCGACGAGGAGCGGCGCCGGATCGAGCGCGACCTCCACGACGGCGCGCAGCAGCACCTGGTCGCGATCGCCGTGAACGCGCAGCTCGCGCGCCAGCTCGCCGAGAGCGACCCCAAGGCTGCGCTCGACGTCTTGGAGGAAATCGGCCGCGACGCACGGGTGGCGCTCGAGGCGATCCGCGAGCTCGCGGCAGTCATCTTCCCGCCGCTGCTCGTCGACCGCGGCCTGGCCGAGGCGCTCCGCGCTGCCGCGTCCGCGCATGGAGGACGGGCGGACGTCGACGGTCTTCCGCGTCAGTTCGCGGCGTTCGAGGCTTTCGTCTACTTCTGCGCCGTCGAGGCGCTCGCCGAGCTCGGCGGCGTCGTCCGGGTGCGCGCGCGCGAGGTGGACGGCCAACTCGAGCTCGTGTTCGAGCGCAAGGCCGGCGACGAGCCGCCGCCGCTGTTCGGGCTCCGTGACCGCGTTGCCGGGCTCGGGGGTCGCGTCAACGTCGAGGGCGGCACGGTGACCGCGCTCCTGCCGCTGCCTCGATGACCGTTCGGGTGCTCGTCGCCGACGATCACGAGCCGTTTCGCGGCGCGGCTCGCTCGGTGCTCGCCGCAACGCACGGCTTCGAGCTCGTCGGCGAAGCATCCTCCGGCGAGGAGGCGGTCGATCTGGTCGCGGAGCTCCGTCCCGACCTCGTCCTGATGGACATCAAGATGCCGGGCCTGGGGGGCATCGGGGCGACGCGGTCGATCGCCGACGCCTATCCGGCGACCACCACCGTCCTGCTCTCGACCTATCGCGAGCAGGATCTGCCGATTCACGCGCTGAGCTGCGGCGCGATCGCGTATCTGCACAAGTCGAACCTCGATGCGGCGCGCTGCGCGCGCTGTGGGCACGGCGTCAGTCCGTGTCGGCGAGGTAGAGGATCACGGCCCGGACACGCTTGTGAACGTCGACCTCGAACGAGAGCCCGAGCTTGAGGAAGATCGAGTGGATCACCTTCTCCACGGACCGCTCGGTCACGAAGAGCGCCTTGGCGATCGCCGCGTTGTTCTTTCCCTCTGCCATCTCGCGCAGGACGTCCCGCTCGCGCGGCGTCAACTCGTGGAGGGGCGAGGCGTCGGCGCGCGTCCGCGCCGCCACGAGCGACTCGACCACCTTCGGGTCGACGACGGAGCCGCCCTGCGACACGTCCCGGATCGCCGCGACGAGCTGGTCGACGTCCTCGACGCGCTCCTTCAGCAGGTAGCCGCGCCCCGCGGTCCCGGCCTCGAGCAGGGCGAGCGCGTAGCGCGGCTCGCTGTACTGGCTGAGCACGAGCACTCCGACCTCGGGCCGCAGGCGGCGCAGCTGCTCGGCCGCCTGGATCCCCTCGTCCGAGCCGTCCGGCGGCATGCGGATGTCGGTCACGACGACGTCGGGCGCATGCTCCTCGACGGCGGCGAGCAACGAGCCGAGGTCGCCGCAGGCCGCAGCCACCTCGATCTCGGGACGCGTCTCGAGCAGACGGCGCACGCCCTCGCGGACGAGGAAGTGGTCTTCGCCGAGCACGACGCGGATCGCCATCGTCCCGGGCCACCCTAGACCAGCGGCCGTGAAAACGTAAAGATCGTCACGAAAGGAGACAGCATGAAATGGCCAGCACTCGCGGCAGTCGGCCTGGCGGTGTCGCTGTCGCTCGCCGGATGCGGCGGATCGAGCCAGAAGGCCGCTTCGACCGCAAACCTGCAGAAGCAGGCGGACATGCTCGCGATCGACCAGATCGAGCGCACGTGGCACCGGGCGGCCAGCACGCACGACGTCGACCTGATGATGTCCCTGTGGGCGCCGGACGCGACGTTCAACATCGGGACCCAGACCCTGACGGGGAAGGCGCAGATCCGGAGCTTCTTCGAGCACACCGCGGCGCCGTTCCAGCCGCAGAACCAATGGATCTCCGACACCCCCTCGTACAAGATCAGGGTCACGGTCAACGGCGACAAGGGGACGCTCTACTTCGAGTGCGACTACGTCGACTCGAAGACGAACAAGGTCGTGAGCGCGGTTGCCGCCGACCAGAACGTCCAGCGGGTGAACGGGAAGTGGTTGATCACGAGCTCGGCTGGGGCGACGCCTTCGCTGAACCCCTGATGCTCTGATGCGTCGACCCGGCGCACGCGACGAGAGCCTGCTCGTCCGGGCGGTCGGCCGTGCGCCGGTCGGCGTGCGGACGAAGCTGCTCGTCGCGTTCGCCGGCCTCGCCGCGCTGCTCGTCGTCGTCGCCGTGCTCGGTCTCCGGGTCCTCGGCCAGTCGAACGCCCGGGTCGCGTCCCTCGGCACGCTGCAGCTGCGCGCGGCGGCGTATCAGGCGCTCCAGGCCCAGGCCCAGCAGCTCCGCCAGCTGCTCTCGATCCGTGCGGCCCAGGACCCGAACCTCAGCGTCTACGTCGGCGTGCCGGCGACGTACGTCCGGGACGGCCGGCGCTGGACCCTCGTCGACCTGACGATCTCGGCGGCGCTCTCGCAGCTCCTGCCCGCGACGAACGAGGCGAACTTCGGATTCGTTCCGGGGGCCCGCGACAAGCCCCTGCTGCGCCAAGTCGCGCGTGACTTCAACTCACTCGAGCGCACCCTCCACCGCATCACCGTCCTCGACGGCAAGGGAGCGCCGGGTTCCGTGACGCGACCGCTGCTCCGGTCGATGATCGACGACGACAACGACCTCGGCTTCGTCACGGACAGGCTGGCGACGGAGACGCGGGCGAGGACCGATGCCGTGATCGCGCAGAGCTCGAGCGCGTACACGAGCTCGCGCGACCTGTTCATCGGCGTCGGCGCGGGAAGCGTCGGGCTCGCGCTCCTGCTCGGCCTGGTCCTGTCGCTTTCGGTCGTCGGCCCGATCCGCCGCACGGAGGCGCGCCTCGCCGAGATCGCCGCGGGCGACTTCTCCCGTCACGTCGACGTGGGCAACCGCGATGAGCTCGGTGCGCTCGCGACGAACCTGAACCGGATGAACGACGAGCTCCGCCGCCTGTACGAGGAGCTCGAGACCACGAGTCGTCACAAGTCGGAGTTCCTCGCCACCGTCTCGCACGAGCTGCGCACGCCGTTGAACGCGATCATCGGGTTCTCCGAGGTGCTGCACGAGCAGATGTTCGGCGAGCTGAACGAGCAACAGCTCGGCTACACGCGCGACGTCCTCGAGTCCGGACGCCACCTGCTCGCGCTCATCAACGACCTGCTCGACCTCTCGAAGGTCGAGGCCGGGAGAATGGAGCTCGACGTCTCCCGTGTCTCGCTGCGAACCGTGCTCGAGAGCGGGATCACGGTCAACGCGGAGATCGCGGCACGCCGTGGCGTCGAGCTCCGGCTCACGGTCCACCCCGACGAGATCACACTCGAAGCAGACGAGCGGAAGCTGCGGCAGGTCGTTTTCAACCTGCTGTCGAACGCCGTGAAGTTCACCCCCGCCGGCGGGATCGTGGACGTCTCGGCCGCGCGCCACGACGGACGGGTGGCCGTCGCCGTCGCCGACACCGGCCCGGGGATCGACCCGCACGACGCCGAGTTGATCTTCGAGGACTTTCGCCGAGCGGAGAGCGCGGAGGAGGGGACCGGCCTCGGCCTTCCACTCGCTCGCCGCTTCGTCGAGCTGCACGGTGGGCGCCTCTGGCTCGAAAGCGCCGTCGGCGGAGGGAGCACGTTCCGCTTCGAGCTGCCGGTCACGCAACGGGAGGCCGCATGGGCGAGCTCATCCTGATCGTCGACGACAACGATCGGAACCTCCGGCTCGCCCGCGACGTCCTCCGCCATGCGGGGCTGCGGACGCTGGAGGCGGGCACGGCTGCTGCGGCGCTCGAGCTTGCAGGGGAAGCATCGCCGGATCTCATCCTCATGGACATCCGGCTTCCGGATCTGGACGGCTCCGAGGCGCTGCGCAGGTTGAAGCAGGATGCGCGGACGGCCTCGATCCCCGTCGTCGCGCTGACGTCGTTCGCGATGAAGGGCGACCGCGAGTGGTTTCTCGGCGTGGGCTTCGACGGCTACGTGGCCAAGCCGATCAGCGTGCGCGAGTTCCCGGATCAGGTCCGCAGCTTCTGCCGGCCGGCCTGAGAGCGTCGAGTGGGGTGCGCGCCTCTCCCGTTGACGGCATCAGCTCGCGCAGGATCCGCAGCCGCCTGCCTTCGATCACGTGGCTGGTCGTCTCCGCGACCGCCGTGAACACGCCTGCGATCGCACCCGACTCATCCCTGATCGGGCTGTAGGAGAACGTGAAATAGCACTCTTCAGGGAAGCCGCGCCGCTCGAGGAGAAGCAGTCGCCGCGCTGGCCGAGAGGGTTCGGATGCTTGCTCCCGGATTAGCGGCGCATACGCGTCGTTGTAGAGCATCACGAACTCGGGTCCCCACCAGATCAGGATCGGGAGGCGCGACTCGCGGCAGATGCTCAGCGCGGTGCGCAGGCTCGGCGGCCAGCTCTCATCGAACCGACGGGCGACTCCGACCAATCGCGCGTCTCGATCAGGTCGGCCAGCGACGCTCGCCGTGCCGACGTCTTCGCCGGGCCGAAGTGCCTGCTCTTCCCGGGGTCGCTCGAGAGTTCGATGGGATTCGAGCGTGATCATGCATCACTGCGTCGCAGCAGGAACGCGCGCTTTGTTTCCGCCCGTGCATGACCGCTCGCGAGCTCGGCGCCGGGGCCATCCCCGTGAAGCGCTACGGCTGCTGCTGGTCGAGGGGCTGTCGCGTGGCGGCGTGGAGCGCGGCGAGCCGGAGGCTTTCCGCGCCGGCGAGGAGTCGCTCTGAACGGTCTGCTCGTTCGACAGCGTTCCCAGGTCCGAGCCCGAGATGTGC
>Ga0182008_10002640_pt1 | contig 11128 bp, 14 predicted proteins | sample Sormic07211129_1_FD_120482 | JGI IMG/M metagenome (GOLD analysis project Ga0182008, IMG submission 120482) | Rhizosphere microbial communities from Sorghum bicolor, Mead, Nebraska, USA - 072115-129_1 metaG | ecosystem: Host-associated > Plants > Roots > Rhizosphere | place: USA: Nebraska...
CCGGAAGGCGCGCATCAGCTGCCGTTCGAGCTCGACGTCGCCGGCGAGCCGCGCGAGGCCGCTCTTCAGCGGTGCGACGGCGTCGCTGTTGCCGCGATACGCGAAGCTCGACCGGAAGAGCCCGAGCTCTTCGTTCCACATCTCGTCGAAGAGGAGCGAATGCAGCTCCTCCCACGACTCGACTCTGTGCTCCTTCGCGCTCATGCCCGCTCTCGGCGTCGGCAAAGCCGGCGCCTCCGCTCGTTTGTGAGCTCGATCGAGCCTACGCTCATGTCTTCTGCAGCATGACGAGGTCCTGCGTCGGGTTCCCTCGTGCTCCCTCCGCTTCGAGCTCGAGAAACGTGAACCCCCGCGCAAAGGTGTCGCGGAGGTACTGCTCGGGGTGGTACGCGCTGCAGAGGTTCGAGCCGACGACCTCGGCCCACCGCACCACGAGCTCGCCGCGCTCGAAGCGCACCCGCTCCGCGTCGTCGAGCCGCGGGAGGTACGAGCGGCCGTGCGTCGTGATCAGCAGCCGGCCGCCGGGACGGAGCACGCGCCGGAGCTCGTCGCGCCACGCGAGCTGCAGGTCGGCGGTGAGGTGCGTGAACACCGAGAGCGCGTAGACGAGGTCGAAGCTGTCGTCGGCGAAGGCGAGCGGCGGGGCGAGGCCGTTCGCCTCGAACCGCGCGAAGCGCAGGTTGTCGCGGCACCACTCGACCGCGTCGCCGTTGACGTCGCTCCCCGCGACGCCGCCAAAATGATCCTTGAAGTACCGCGTGACGCGGCCGCAGCCGCAGCCGAAGTCGAGGACGTCGCGTGTTTGCTGCACGTCGATGTGAGCCGCGATCGCGTCGTAGCCGGCGCGACCGCCGCGGAGAAACCAGTCCGCGTCCGCCGTGCCTGCGACGCGCACCATCAGCCGGCGCGGCGGCAGCGGCAGCCCGTCGGTCGGCACGACCGAATGTGGGCGAAGCGCGACGGCGCGCTCGTAGGCGCGAAACGCCGGGCCGATCAGGCCGAGGCGCTGCAGCAGGCGGAGGACGCGGCGCTTCATCGCCGCAGAATCGCAGCCGCGCACTCCTCGGGCGTGAGGCGGCCGTTGTCGATCCACGTCCCGAGGCGGGGTGTCGCGTCGGCGAACAGCCGGTAGACCCACGGCGCGTGACGTGATCCTGCTCGCGTGGCGACGACGTCCTCGGCCGGAAAGAGGACGAAGACGTGCGCGTATCCCGGCGCGATCTCTCGAAGGAGCGGGCCGGCGACGACGTCCTCGACGACGACCGTGAATCCCGCCTGCTCGTACTCCTGCGCCGTGCGACGCGCGAGGGCGTAGCGGAGGCGAAGCTGGGCGAGCGCGTCGTCCGGTGCGTCCTCCGTCATCTCCGAGCGGCCGGCGACGACGAAGCGGCGGAATACGTCTCCTTCGACGTGCACGCCGCGGTCGAAGGACCGCGCGACGACGTCCGCGACAGTCGTCTTTCCCGCTCCCTGCGGGCCCGTGATCAGCAGTGCCATCTAGGCTCGAAGCATGGACGAGCAGAAGCGGGCCGCGCTGCACCGCGCCAAGGCGCGGCTCGACGCGCACGCCTTCTACCCGCGGCCGGTGTCGCTGCGCGGCGTCCGGATCTGGGTCGTGCCGTGGCTGTTCCGGCTGCCCTGGTTCCGCCGCTTCGACGGCTACTCGGCGTGGTGGACGATCGCGGTCCGGTCACGCGAGCTGCTCGCGGACGAGACGCTCGTCGCGCACGAGCTCTGCCACGTGTGGCAGATGCAGCATCATCCGGTTCGGATGCCGCTCTCCTATCTCTTGGTCGGCTACGCGCGCAATCCGTACGAGCGCGAGGCCGCGAGCGTCTGATGTTCCGGTCGCCGAGCAACGTCATCGTCTCGCAGGCCGAGCACGGGCGGATGGCCGGCGCGATCGCGGCGGTGTGGGGGCTGCCGCAGCCGTTGCCGTTCGAGTCGCTCGTTCGCGGCGTCACCCTGCACGACCGAGGGTACGGCGAGCTCGACGACGACCAGATCGGCGTCGTCGAGCCGGAACGGTGGGTCGAGATCCAGCGGCGCGGCTTCTCCGAGCGGAGCGGCGACCCCGCGGTCGACCTCGTCGTCGCGCTCCACATTCGGCGCCTGATCGGCGACGACGAGCACCCCGCGCGGGTCGCGTTGGCGCGCGAGATCGACGCGGCGCTGCCGGAGCTGCGCGAGGCGGCCGGCCTCGACGAGGAGGAAGCGCAGAGGGCCGACGGCGTGACCGAGACGTGCGACCGGCTCTCCTTCGTCTACTGCTCGGGTGAGGCGGCGGCCGGCGAGGTACGGGGCATCCGCTATCGCTACGACGGGGCCGAGACGATCGCGCTCGACCCGTGGCCGCTCGCCGTGCCGTGGTTGTGCGGGGTCGTCGGCGGTTTCGCGGGCGACGGCTATCCCGCTCGGCTCGTCCCCGTCGTCGAGCTCTTCCGGATGGAGCCGGCCGAGTGAGCCGCGCCGGAGCGCTCGCGCTGTTCTGCCGCCTCGCGCGGCTGCCGACGCTGCCGCCGCCGCGCCACGAGCCCGGCTTCGACGACGTTGCGGACGCGCTGCTGCGCGGCGACGACATCACGCTGCCCGACGCGCGGCTCGACTTTCTCCGCTGGCTGGGGCAGGCACGCGGCGTCGTCTTCCACGGCTCGCCCCGCAACGACCTCGTCGAGCTCTCGACCGAGCGCAAGTCGCGCGACACGACGGAGTGGGGGAATCAGCAGGCCGTCTATGCATCGAGCGACCCGGTGTGGGCGATCTACTTCGCCGTGCTCCGCCGCGACAACGGCTGGCGCGGCACGCGCAACGGCTCGATGGGGATCGGCGGCCGCCGCTTCTATTTCTTCATCCACAACCGCGGCTCGCGGTCGCCGGAGCGGTTCGGGCCGGGATCGCTGTACATCCTTCCGTCGGACCGCTTCGTCGCCGAGCAATGGCTGGTCGACACGGCGCACCTCGTCTCGCACGTCCCGGTGCGGCCGCTCGCCCGGATCGACGTCACGCCCGAGGATTTCCCGTTCCGCGAGCGGATCGGCTACTACCGCGACCGCGAGCCGATCTGGATCTCGCTCCTCCGCGCCTAGACTGAAGGTCGATGGCCCAGGCGCCCGCACTCCCGCAGGGCTTCGAGCTCCCGCTCGAGCCGCGGCTGCCGAGGATCGGCTCGGTCGACGCGGTCGCGCTCGAGGAGCGCGCCGCGAGCCTCGCGAAGCGGAGCATCAAGAAGGACGCAAAGCTCTGGGCGCTCGAGCTCGCGATTCGGACCACCGACCTGACGACGCTCGAGGGCGCCGACACGCCCGGCAAGGTCGCAGCGCTCGCGAGCAAGGCGATCCGCCCCGACCCGAGCGACCCGACGGTGCCGAGCGTCGCCGCCGTCTGCGTCTACCCGAACCTCGTCCCGTCCGCGAAGGAGCGTGTCGCCGGCACGGGGATCAAGATCGCCGCGGTCGCCACTGGCTTTCCGAGCGGCCAGTATCCGACGCCGATCAAGATCGCGGACGTCCGCAGTGCCGTGGAGCTCGGCGCCGACGAGATCGACATGGTGATCGACCGTGGCGCATTCCTCTCCGGCCGGTACGCAAAGGTCTACGACGAGGTCGTGCAGACGAAGGAGGCGTGCGGCGACGCGCACCTGAAGGTGATCCTCGAGACCGGCGAGCTCGGCACCTACGACAACGTGCGCCGCGCGACGCTGCTCGCGATCGCCGGCGGCGCCGACTTCGTCAAGACGAGCACCGGCAAGATCAACCCGGCCGCGACGCTGCCGGTCGCGCTCTGCATGCTCGAGGCGGTGCGCGACGTCTACGAGCAGACGGGGCGGCGGATCGGCTTCAAGGCGGCGGGCGGCATCCGTCAGGCGAAGCAGGCGATCCAGCATCTCGTGCTCGTGCACGAGACGCTCGGCCCGGACTGGCTGACGCCGGACCTCTACCGGCTCGGGGCGTCGTCGCTGCTCAACGACATCCTCATGCAGATCCGCAAGCAGAAGACGGGCGTCTACCAGGGCCCCGACTACTTCACCCTTGACTGAGCTTCAGCCGATACCGGACGACTGGACGTACGCGCCTGCGCCCGAAGGCCGCGACATCGTCACGCTGCAGCCGCGCTACGGCCTCTATGTCGGCGGGCAGTGGCTCGAGCCGAGCGAGACGTACACGACGCTCGCTCCGCGCGACGAGGAGCCGCTCGCCGAGATCGCGCAGGCGACGGAAGAGGACGTCGACCGCGCGGTGACCGCCGCGCGCGACGCGTTCGCGAACGGCTGGTCGTCGCTGCCGGGCAGCGAGCGCGCGAAGTACCTGTTCCGCATCGCGCGCATCCTGCAGGAGCGTGCGCGCGAGTTCGCCGTGCTCGAGTCGCTGAACGGCGGCAAGCCGATCAAGGAGTCGCGCGACGTCGACCTCCCGCTCGCGGCCGCGCACTTCTTCTACTACGCCGGCTGGGCGGACAAGCTCGAGTACGCGTTCCCGAACCGGCGGCCGAAGCCGGTCGGAGTCGCCGGCCAGATCATCCCGTGGAACTTCCCGCTGCTGATGCTCGCGTGGAAGATCGCGCCCGCGCTCGCGTGCGGCAACACCGTCGTGCTCAAGCCCGCGGAGACGACGCCGCTGACCGCGCTGCTCTTCTGCGACGTCCTGCGCCAGGCGGAGCTGCCGCCCGGGGTCGTCAACATCATCACCGGCGACGGCCGCACCGGCGCGGCGCTCGTCGACCACGCGGGCGTCGACAAGATCGCGTTCACGGGCTCGACGGACGTGGGGAAGCTCATCCAACGCCGCCTCGCCGGCACGGGGAAGAAGCTGACGCTCGAGCTCGGCGGCAAGGCCGCGAACATCGTCTTCGACGACTGCGCGCTCGACCAGGCGGTCGAGGGGATCGTCAACGGCATCTACTTCAACCAGGGCCACGTCTGCTGCGCGGGCTCGCGGCTGTTCGCGCAGGAGTCGATCTACGAGCCGCTCGTCGACAAGCTCAAGCACCGGCTGACGACGCTGCGCGTCGGCGACCCGCTCGACAAGAACACCGACGTCGGCGCGATCAACTCACGGATGCAGCTCGAGAAGATCGAGGAGCTCGTGGCGTCCGGCCGCGAGGAGGGGGCGGAGATCTACCAGCCGCCGTGCCGCCTCCCGGAGAAGGGCTACTGGTTTGCGCCGACCGTGTTCACGAACGTCGCGCAGAGCTATCGGATCGCGCAGGAGGAGATCTTCGGCCCGGTGCTCAGCGTGCTGACGTTCCGCACGCCCGAGGAGGCGGTCGAGAAGGCGAACAACACCCCGTACGGGCTGAGCGCGGGCGTCTGGACGGAGAAGGGCTCCCGGATTCTCTGGATGGCGCAGCGCATGCGTGCGGGTGTCGTGTGGGCGAACACGTTCAACCGCTTCGACCCGACGTCGCCGTTCGGCGGCTACAAGGAGTCCGGCTTCGGCCGCGAGGGCGGCCTGCACGGGCTCGAGCCCTACCTCACTTTCGACGAATGAAAAAGAAGCTGCACGACCGCTGGGAGCTGAAGGTGCAGCCGGACGGCACCGTCGGCGAGTGCTACTTCTGCGGCGTGTCGGTCAAGCGCGGCGAGGACTTCGCGGTCATGGTCGTCGAGCGCGTCGAGCCCAAGGGCGAGCCGATTCACGCGGTCTGCCACGGCGCGTGCGCGGAGCGCGCGAAGGGGCTCTGAGCGAGGTGGCCGAACGTCTGCCCGTCAGGAAGACGTACAAGCTGTTCATCGGCGGCTCCTTCCCGCGCAGCGAGAGCGGCCGGACCTACGAGGCCGAGGGGCAGAACGTCGCAAGTGCGAGCCGCAAGGACGCACGCGATGCCGTCAAGGCCGCGCGTGCGGCACAGCCCGGCTGGGCGGGCGCCACGGCGTACAACCGCGGGCAGGTGCTGTACCGCCTCGCCGAGATGGTGGAGGCGCGCAAGGCCGAGTTCGCAGACCTGTGCAGCGGCCGCGAGGAGGTCGAGCGTTCGATCGATCGCGTCCTCTGGTACGCCGGCTGGACCGACAAGCTCGCGCAGGTCATCGGCGGCTCGAACCCGGTCGCCGGTCCGTACTTCAACTTCACGATTCCGGAGCCGTCGGGCGTCGTCGCGGTGCTCGCGCCGGACGAGCCGTCGCTGCTCGGCCTCGTCACGCGGATCGCACCGCCGCTCGTCGGCGGCAACACCGTCGTCGCGGTCGCGTCGGAGACGCGGCCGCTCGCGGCGATCGAGCTCGCGGAGGCGATCGCGACGAGCGACGTCCCCGGCGGCGTCGTCAACATCCTCACCGGCCTGCGCGCGAACGTCGCGCCCACCCTCGCCTCGCACATGGACGTCAACGCGATCGACCTCTGCGGCGCGAACGGCGCCTCGACGGAGCTCGAGGAGCTGGCGGCGGACAACGTCAAGCGGATCGTCCGTGGACGCGCCGACGTCCAGAGCCCGTGGGAGATCGCGAGCTTCCTCGAGCTGAAGACCGTGTGGCACCCGATCGGCCAGTAACGCTCGTCTTCTGGCCCGGCCTCAATCCGGCATGGGCGTCGCAGCTGAACCCGATCGCGCCGTTCCTCACCGAGGCGGGCGTGCGGGTGATCACGATCGCGCCGCCGTGGGATCGGCCGACGCCCGACGACTATCTCCCGTCGCGGCTCGCCGCCTACGTCCTCGACGTCGTTCCGGTCGACCGCTTCGTCTTCATGGGCTTCTCGTGGGGCGGCTCGATCGGCGTGCAGCTCGCCGCCGACCACCCCGAGCGCCTCGACGGGCTGATCCTGCTCGACGCCGGCTACCGCGACCTCGACCTCGGCGGGGTGCCGCTCGACGTGCTCGTCGAGCACTTCCGGAAGAAGCACGAGGAAAGCGCCGCCTGGTCGCCCCGCGCCGCGGGCTGGGCACTGCGGGGCGTCGCGACCGAGAAGCAGACGGCGACGCACGGCCGCCTGCGCCTGCCGATCCTCCTCGTGCTCGCGCGCGACGCAGAGGGGACCGTGCCGAACGCGGAGGTCCATCGCCTCGACGCCGGTCACGACGTCATCCGGGACCAGCCCTCGGAGACGGCACGGCTCGTCGTCGATTGGCTCGCTAGGCTTCCGGCCGACGGATGACGGACCGCCGCAGCTTCAGCCACGCGATCGCCGAGGGCGACGGCATCTCCGTCATCGCCTCGGTCGACGACCCAGCCGGCGCGCGATCTGCCGAGGAGCAGCGCGCCGAGGCGCTCCTCGTGCGCGCCGATCCACGCGCGATCCGCGAGGCGTCCTCGCTGCCGATCCTCTGGCGCGCGGAGGCGCCCCTCGACGACACGGTCGAGCACGCGGACGCCGTCCTCATCGCGTTCGACGACGAAGGCCATTTCGAGGAGCTGCACGCGCGGGCCGTCGCGCTCGGGCTCGACTGCGCCGTCGAGGTGGGGAACGAGGAGGATCTCGAGCAGGTGCTCGAGCGGATCGATCCCGAGATCTTCCTGCTCTCGCCGTCGGACGGAGACGACGACGAGACACCGCTCGAGCTCGTGCTCGACCTCCTCGCCGCGGTTCCCGCCGGGAAGCTCGCGATCGCCGACCTGCCGGTCGTCACACCGCGCGAGACGCTGGAGCTCGAGCAGGCGGGCTGCGACGCCGTGATCGCGACCTCGAGGAACATCGAGGCGCTGGCCGGCGACCTACCGCCGGACGTCTAACCGGGCTACCCTGGCGCCATGAGGGCGATGGTCGTCGCGGCGGTCGCCGCGATCTCGCTGGTCGTGCTCGCCCCGTCCGCGGGCGCGAACGCCCGCGTGTGTCCGCACGCGTGGTCGACCGGGTGGCAGAAGCTCGCCAACAGGGTCGACGCACCCGTCTACTGCCCGACCTGGATGCCGAATCCGCTCGACGCGCAGATCGGCGGCCAGTGGACCGACATCTATTCGATCGCGAAGGATCGCAGCTACCTCGTCAGCTTCCTCGAGCACGGCGACCTCGGCAGCGGCGACGTTCACGTGAACTTCCGCGGCTACCCGGGCCGGAGGACCGTCCCGAAGTGCCCCGCACCCGTCGGCGAGGGCTCGGTGCCCTGCTTCAGCAACCCGGTCGGGAAGCTGCGCGCGAACGGGATCGACGCGACCGTCTACCAGGTGAACCAGGGCGCCGACCAGTGGCACATCCTGCTCGCGTGGCACTACCGCGGCTCGCTCTACGCCGTCAGCGAGCACGTGATCCCGCCGTACCGGTTCTCGACGCAGGTCAAGCGCAACCTGACGTTGCTGCTCAAGAGCCTCGTGCTCGTCAAGCCGAGCCGCTGATGAAGATCGACCGGCGCTCCTTTCTCGGCGGCGCCGCGGCCGCCGCGCTCGGCGGCGCCGGCATCTACGAGCTCGTCGACCAGCTGAGCGGCGGCTCGCCCGTGCGCTCGGCGGCCGCGGTCGGCCTGCCCTCGGAGCAGCACCTGCTCGACCTCCAGACGACGCACAGCGAGGGCGTGCCGGTGATCGTGCCCCCGCTGCACAGCGAAATCCTGACGGCGACCGTGCACGACGTCGACCTGCGCAAGGCGCAGTCGGAGCTCGAGGACGTGCTGCGCGGGCTCGAGTCGAAGTACGAGCCCCTGACGCCGGCCGGTCTCGGCGTGACCGTGGGGTGGGGGATCCCGTACTTCGCGCGGGTCCGTGGAGCGGCGCAGCGCCACCTGCCGTTCGACCGGCGCGCGCGGAAGCCGGTGCTCCTGCCGACGCGACGCTTCCCGAGCGATCCCCGCGACACGATCCTCGAGCACAACGACGTCGCCTTCCTGCTGCGGAGCGACGCGCGTTCGCACATCGACGACGCGGAAGCCCGGTTGCGTGCGCTCGACTTCCTGCACGTCACGAGCATCCGCCGCGGCTTCGCAGGCGGCGGCTTCGCCGGCAAGACCTCGCTGCCGAAGAAGATGGCGATCGCCGCCGGCGTCCCGGGCGCGGATCTCATCCCCGACACGTCGGAGCTGTTCCTCGGCTTCACGTCGACGCAGAAGGCCGGCCTCGGCCCGCGCCTGATCGCGAACCACGAGACGCTCGGCTACGTCGACCTCCGCACCGGCTACTTCCACGGCGGCACGCACATGCACCTCTCCCACATCAGCGAGGACCTCGAGGCGTGGTATCTCAACTTCGACTTCTCGGAGCGGGTGCTGACCGCGTTCGCGCCGGGCCAGAAGGCGAAGATGAACCAGCAGACCGTGCCGCAGGGGCCGAAGGACGTGCACGACGAGGCGCAGCTGCAGCACTCGTTCGGCAAGACGGGCAGGTTCGGGCACAGCGCCTCGATCCAGCCGACGTCGCGGCTGCAGCGAAACCACGTCGGCCCGGACGGCACCGTCTACCCGAAAGGGACGGCGATCCCGCAGCGCGCGGACTTCAACACGCTCGACAACCCCTTCTTCTTCTCTGCAAATCCCGCGCGCGACAAGTACACGAAGGATCCCGCAGCGGGCGTGCACTTCGTCGTCTTCAACCCGACGGGCGACGACTTCGAGCGGAACCGGCTCGCGATGGACGGTCGGCTTCCCGGCGGCAAGACGCTCCCGGTCAAGCAGCGCTCGCGCGCGCAGGGCTTCAACTCGGTGCTGACGACGACGCACCGGCAGAACTACCTCGTGCCGCCTCGGCGGCACCGGTCGTTTCCGCTCGCGGAGCTCTAGAGCCTGGCGGTCACCAGCAGCGACGCGACGACCGTCGCGGGTGCGAGCATGGCGCCGAGCAGCGAGTAGCGGACGATCGAGGGCCGCGCCCCCGTCGCTCGCGCGACCTGGAGCCAGAAGAGTGCGGACAGCGAGCCTGTCACGGCGAGGTTCGGCCCGAGATCGAGGCCGAGCAGAAGCGCCCGCGGGTGCGCCGGCGGGTGCGCAGACAGCAGCACGGCCGCCGGCAGGTTGTTGACGACGACCGCGGAGGCGGCGGCGATCCACGCGGTCGCCCAGCGGCCCACGGTGAGCGCGCCGAGGTCGACCGCGCGTGCGAACGCCCCGAGCAGCACGGCGACGGCGAAGACGCCTGCGAGCAGCGGCGGGTTCAGCACCCGCGGCGACGTCCGTGCGACGAGTGCGACCGCGACGCCGAGCGCGAGCACCGGCAACGCCGGGCGTGCGAGCACCAGCACGAGCACCGCCGCGACGGCGACAGCCGCCGTCCCGAGCCTCGGGCGGAAGGTCGGCGGCTCGTACGGCTCCGGATGGACCTCGCCGCGGAGAAGCGCGACGAACGCGATCGTCAGAACGACCGAGACCGCCCACGCCGGCGCCAGGCGCGCCGCGAACGTCGAGCCGGTGACGTGCGGCTCGTGCGCGAGCACGATGAGGTTCGTGAGATTCGCGCCGGGGAGCAGGAGCGACGCCGAGTTCGCCATGAAAACGGCTCCGTAGAGAAAGGGGTCCTCGCGGAGTCCGCGTGCACGTGCGGCGTGGAGCAGGACGGGCGTCATGAAGACGACCGCGGTGTCGAGGTTGAGAACGGCGGTCACCGCGGCCTCGACGAGCAGGAGCGTCACGAGCAGCGTCAGCCCGCCGCCGCGCAGGCGTGCCGCGAGCGCGCCCGCTGCCGCGAACAGCCCCTCGCCTGCCGCGGTGGCGCCGATCAGCAGCAGTCCGGCGACGAGCGCGAACGCCGGCCACGCCTGCTCGAATGCGTCCTTCACGGCGCGAGGCGCTCCAGCACGACCGCGACGCCGTCTTCGTCGTTCGTCGCGGTCACCTCGTCCGCGACCGCGAGGACGTCCGCGTGCGCGTTGCCCATCGCGACGCCCAGGCCGGCCCACGTGAGCAACGGGATGTCGTTCGGGTAGTCGCCGAAGGCGACCACCTCGTCCGGCGGCACGCCGAGCTCGGCGACCGCCGTCGCCTTGTTCACGCCGGCGGCCGTCACCTCGACGGCCTCGGAACCGGAGGCGACGACGGTCAGGCTCTCGCCGACGAGCTCGCGGGCGAGATCCTGGATCGCGACGGTGTCGTGCCCGGCGTGCCGCAGGATGAGCTTCGTCGCAGGGTCGGCGAGCAGCTCGACGACGTCCGCGACGCGTGTCCCCGCCGGCGGCGTCCAGTCCCACGCGGAGAAGCCGGGCTCGTGCGCGAAGCTCTCGTGCTCGACCGCGAAGCGGATCCCCGGCAGCCGCTCGCGCAGCTCGTGCACGAGGCGCAG
>Ga0182008_10002643_pt1 | contig 11122 bp, 8 predicted proteins | sample Sormic07211129_1_FD_120482 | JGI IMG/M metagenome (GOLD analysis project Ga0182008, IMG submission 120482) | Rhizosphere microbial communities from Sorghum bicolor, Mead, Nebraska, USA - 072115-129_1 metaG | ecosystem: Host-associated > Plants > Roots > Rhizosphere | place: USA: Nebraska...
CTGGGCCGGCACGCCGTTCCAGAACACCTTCCTGGTGCGCAAACCGCGCATGGACGCGGCGTTCATCGTCCAGGACGCCAGCGGTGCGGAAACCGGGATCAACGCCAGTTACCAGGAACGCGTCGATGCGCTGGGCACCAGCTTCGCCAGCAACGCCCTGGTGTGCAAACACGTCAACAATCCCGCCAACACCTGGAAGGAAATGCTGCGCAACGACGACGGTGGCATCAGCCACTTCAGCGGCAGTTTCAAGGGCGTGGCCAATATCGAATTCAAACTGCAACGCATCCGCGAGCAGCTGGACGAATGCCTCGAAGGCCTGACCACCCACGGCCTGAGCACCTGGTATCACGCTGACGGGGACGGCGCCGCCGCCGCGAAGAAAGCCCAGGCGCAGATGATTCTGACCGGCCTGGGCCGGCGGCCGGCGGTGCTGGGCGAACTCATCGATCAGCTCGACATGCCAAGTGAAGAGGTGCGTGACCTGTACCTCAGCGGCGTGTACGAAACCGATGACGAACCCGCTGCCAATAATGAACCGGTTGCCCCGACACCGAGCCACAGCCTGTACGGCAGCGACGCCGGTTTCGACTTCGATTTCGGTGATGACACCAGCGCCGACAGCGCGCCGGCCAGCAGCAAAACCGTCGCTGCGGCGCCAGAGCTGCAAAGCAATGAACACCGTTTTGCCAAAGCTGCGTTCAAGGCCTGGATTGCGCACCTGCGTGAACTGACCACCCGGCAAAGCCTGCTCAACCTGCTGGGGCTGGAAAAGGCCTTGCTCGAAGCCGTGGTCGACGAACTGATCACCGCCGGTTACCGCCAGGACCTGCCGGGCCAACTGAGCCGCGCAGTGCTCAAGCGGGCACAGAGCGGCGCGCGGCGCGATCAACTGGTCGAGCGCCAGGTCCTCGAAGTACAACGAGTGCTGCGCGACTTCGTGTCGTGGTTCGGCTACATCCAGAAACCGGTCAGCGAGCGGCCGAACAGCCGTGCCGGCGCCAAGCTGCCACTGTTCTCGTTCTACACCGACATCGGTCCGGGACAGGTACCGGTGCTGCCAGCGCAACCGGCGAACCAGGCGCAACGGTTCCTCGGCGACTGGCTCTCGGGCCTGGCCTACATCACACAGGACAACGCCGGCCATGGTGCCGGTCGCGAAATCACCCCTGAACAGAACGAACGGCTGGGCCACGTGCTCACAGCCTTCGCAGCGAGATAAGCAATGCCAATTCGTGTCGACCTGCTCGCCCTTGAACCCAACGTGCCTGGCCGGGCCTGCCTTACTGTGAAGAAATGGCAGGGTGGCGAAGAACAGCTGGAGTTTTCCATTCAGCGTAACCAGGACGGTTTCTACCTCCAGGACCAACAGGCCTGGAGCAACAACCCGTTCTGGTTCAAGGTGTCGCGCTTCAATGTCGTCGCCAGCGGCGAAGCCCTTGAAGCCCAGGTTGGCCCGGAAGTGGTCGACCCGTTGCTGGAAGGCAGCGCCAGCTCGCAATTCCAGATCGAACTGCGCGAGCAGAGCCTGGCGTATACCGACAAAGGCGTGGTCCGCCCAGGCGTCGGTCTGCTGCCGTCCACGGCCGGCGGCCAGACACGCTCCACGTACGGCGGCGCGGATCTGACTGCGCCAACAGCACCTGCACCGGAAATCCCAGAGCTGCCAGAGCTGATCCTGCCGACCGCCGAACCGGAAATCGTACTGGAATCGGTGCCGAACGAGCCTGCCTACACACCTCCTCCGCCCCCGGCGAAGAAAAGCAACAAAGGCCTGATCGGCCTGGCGCTGGTGGTGGTATTGCTAGTGGCGGCAGCGGCCGGGTTCTGGTTCTACAAACGCACGCCGGCACCTGCTCCTGTGGTCGCGGCCGCTGCACCGGCCAGCGCCGACGCACAAGCCTGCACGCTGGACAGCATGAACAGCCTGCCTGAACTGACCTTCGTCCAAACCTGCATCAAGGCGGCACCCGACAGCGCCAAGCTGCTGGAGATCATCAACGAAGCCAAGGCCGGCGAACACTGCGGCGTCGCCCAGCGTCTGTACGCCAACCGTGCCCAGGCCGGTGACGCGCTGATCGCCAATGCCTATGCCCGCGAATACGACCCGAAATACCTGAAGGCCAGCAAGTGCTTCCCGGTAGCCGACAACGCCACCGCCGCCTACTGGTACGAAACGATCCTCACCCAGGACCCGAACAACGCCGAAGCCAAACAGCGTTTCGAGGAGTTGCAGAAGTGATACGTTCGCCCGTGAGTCGTTTTCTGCTGAGCAGTGCCGCGCTGTTGGCGCTGTGCATCAGCCCGTTGTCCCAGGCGGATGACAAACCGCTGATCCAGGCTGGCAAAAAGACCTTGTTCCAGCGCGTGCTGACCACGCCGGGCTGCAAGATCAGCCCGACGGCGGGTGGCGCGGCGGGTGATGCGCAACCGGTATTCAGCCGCTTTTATGTGTACGAACGCGCCCAGGCAGGCAATGCCGAGTGGCTGAAAGTCGGCCCCGACAGCTATGGCAAAACCATCGGCTGGCTGCCGGCCAGTTGCACCACCGACTGGAAGATGCAACTGACCCTGGCGTTCACCAACCCGGCCAACCGTGACCGGCTGCTGTTCTTCAAGGAACGCGCCACGGTTGAAGGCATTCTCGATGCGCCGGACCCGGTGAGCAAAGTCGCCCCCCTGCGCGCCACGCTGAAAAAGGGCAAACAGGCGCCCGGCGTACTGGCCGAAGAACCGGAATACTTCGTCGACCTGCAAAAGCAGTTCTACCTGCTGCCTGTGCTCAGCGGCGAAGAAGTCATGACCGAAGGCGGCTTCCGCACGCGTCTGCTCAACGTCGCCTCGGTCAGCAAGCCCGACGACAAGGCTGCCAAAGGCGGTGCAGCGAACAGCGCGGCCGGCGGCAAGGAAGCCGAAGACAAGGCAGCCAGCCAGTTGAAGGAATTCAGCGCGGCGGTGGTGTTTGTCATTGACTCGACAATTTCGATGGACCCGTACATCGACCGTACCCGCGAAGCGATCCGCAAGGTTTATCAGCAGATCGAATCGCAGAACCTCGGCAAACAGGTCAAGTTCGGCCTGGTGGCGTTCCGCTCCAATACCCAGGCGGTGCCAGGGCTGGAGTACACCACCAAAATGTACGCCGACCCTACCAAGGTGAAAGACAGCGCCGATTTTTTCGCCAAGATTGCCGACCTCAAACAGGCCAAAGTGTCGAGCAGCAGCTTCGATGAGGATGCCTTTGCCGGCGTCATGGAGAGCATCGACAAGGTCGACTGGAGCCAGTTCGGTGCGCGCTACGTGGTGTTGATCACCGACGCAGGCGCCATCGAAGGTGACGACAAACTGTCGAAGACCGGTTTGAGCGCTGCACAGGTGCGCATTGAAGCGGCCAACCCCGGGGTGGCGATTTACACCTTGCACCTGAAGACCCCGGCCGGGATCAAGGATCACGCCAGGGCCGAAGCGCAGTACCAGAATCTGTCGACTTACCCGGGCACCAACACCTCGCTGTATTACCCGGTGAATGCGGGTGATGTGCAGGAGTTCGGGCGCAAGGTCGACACACTGGCCGCCGCGATCACGACACAGGTGAAAGCCGCCTACATGGGCGAAGACGCCATCGGCAGTGCAGCGAACGCCAAGCAGGATCCGGCCGAGAAAAAAATGCTCGAAGACGCCGCGCTGATCGGCCACGCCATGCAGCTCGCCTATTTGGGCGAGAAAACCAACAGCAAGGCCCCGCCAGTGTTCAAGGCGTGGATCACCGACCGCGACCTGATCAAACAGAACATCCCGACCACCGACGTGCGGGTGCTGCTGACCAAGTCGCAACTCAGCGACTTGAGCGAAGTGATGAAGCAGATCCTCGACGCCGCCAACGAAGGCCTGATTTCGCCGACGGACATGTTCGATCGACTGCGCTCGGTGGCAGCGACCATGGGCGCCGATCCGAATCAGCTCAAGCAGAACGGCAACGCCAAACTGGCGGACATGGGTGTACTCGGCGAGTACCTCGAAGACCTGCCGTACCAGAGCGAAGTGCTGAACCTGGATGAAGAGACCTGGAAGAGCTGGGACGGGCTGGCGCAGGAGAAATTCATCCGCACGCTCAACACCAAACTGCGGCACTACCAGCGTTACAACGCCGACGTTGACCGTTGGGTGGCGTTAGCCAAGGACAGCGATGCACGGGACAACGTTTACCCCGTGCCTCTGGAAATGATGCCTTAACGAGACGCCCATGCTCGATATCAGGAACCTGCTGGTGCGCCGTGGTGAAGGCGCACTGGCCCATCACGTGCGCCTGCCGCACTTGCAGGTCGGCGCCGGTGAAATCCTCGCCATTACCGGCGAGAGCGGCAGCGGCAAAAGCACGTTGCTCGAAGCCATCGGCCTGTTGCTGGCGCCGGTCGAGCTGGGGCGCTTTCGCCTGGGCGCCGCACCGGGTCAAGACATCGCCCAATTGCTTGCCACAGACAATCAGCCGGCGTTGGCCGCCGTCCGCTCGCGTCACCTGGGGTTCATTTTGCAAAGCGGCGGCCTGCTGCCGTTTCTGAGCGTGCGCGACAACATCAGCTTGCCGCGCCGCTTGCTTGGCATGCCGACACACAGTGCGCACATCGACCACGCCGTGGAGGTCCTGCGGCTGCAAGGGTTGCTGGATAAACACCCGCAGGCGCTGTCGATCGGCGAGCGCCAGCGCGTGGCCTGCGTGCGGGCCATTGCCCATGAGCCGCAGCTGTTGCTGGCTGACGAACCGACCGCCGCGCTCGATCCGCTCAGTGCACGGCGCCTGTTTGAGTTGCTGCTGAGCCTGGTGTCGAGTATGGGCCTGAGTGCGCTGGTGGTGTCCCACGACTGGGCCTTGTTGAAGGATTTCGGCTTGCCACGGCTGGGTGCTGTCAGCCGCCCGGGAGAGACACTTTTTGAACCGATGGATTGACCGACTGCGCCTGCTGGGCACGCTGGCCCTGCAAGACCTGTGGCACGACCGCAAGGTGTCGCTGTGCATCGCCGCCTCGTTGGTGGCGGTGATCGCGCCGTTGCTGTTGCTGTTCGGCCTCAAGCACGGGGTCGTCAGCCAGCTGCAGGACGAACTGCTGCGCGATCCGCGCAACCTTGAAGTGAAAATGCTTAGCAATGGCAACTACGACAGTGCCTGGATCGAGCGTCTGCGCCAGCGTCCCGAGACCGGGTTTGCCCTCGGCCAGACACGCTCGCTCAACACCCAGGCGGATTTGCTGATCGGACTGCAGCGCTTTGTCGAAGGCGCGGAAATCATCGCCACCGAGCCCGGCGACCCGCAACTGAACTTGCCACAACTCAACCCGACCGGCCACCAGGTGATCCTCAGCGCCCGCGCCGCGCAACGTTTGCAGGCCAAGGTCGGTGACAGCGTGCAATTGCGCGTGCTGCGTCGCCTGGAGGGCGTCAATGAGCGCGGCGAGCTGACATTGAGCGTGCTGGCGATTCTCGATGGCGCCCGTTTCGGCCGCGCCGCCGGGTTTGTCGCCCCGCCGCTGCTGCTGGACCTGGAGCGTTTTCGCGATGGCTATCAGGTCAACGCGTTCGGCATCGGCACCGGCAAGCCTCAGGGCGATCTGCAACCGCTGTATGCCCGCGCTCGCGTCTATGCAAACGACATCGATCAGGTTGCCCCGCTGGAGCGCTGGCTCAACGAACAACACATCGAGACGTCGAGCCGCCTGGCCGACATCGACAACGTCAAAGCCATCAACCATGTGCTCGGACTGATTTTCGGGGTGATCGCCCTGGCGGCCCTGATCGGTTGCGTGGCGTCGATGGTCGGCGCGTTCCTGGCCAACATCGACCGCAAGCGCAAAAGCCTCGCGGTCCTGCGCCTGCTGGGTTTCAAGCGCAGGGCGGTCGGCGGTTTCGTGGTCCTGCAAGCGCTGCTGCTGAGCCTCACCGGGTACCTCGGCGGACTGGGGTTTTACGCCGTCGGCAGTCACCTGTTCGATTACTTGCTCGGCAGCAGCCAGGCCACCGGCACCTTCGTTTGCCACATCACAATCTGGCATGGCCTCGCTGCCCTGCTCCTGACCTTTCTGGTCGCTGCACTGGTGGCCGTGATCGGCGCCGTGCGAGCCATCAGCATCCAACCTGCGGAGAGTCTGCGTGAGCTATAAACGTTTTGGCTTGCTGTTGCCCCTGAGCCTGGGCTACATGCTCGACGCCTCGGCGGCGGGCTGGGAAGAGAAGTATTACAACCCGATGCCTGAGGCCAGCGACGTCGTGTTGCCGATGCCGTGCGAAGGCTCGATGGTGTTTCGCAAGGTGTTCATTCCGGTCGCCGGGCCGCTCGACGACTACCCGATCAACATCGGTCAGGACGGCGCGGAATACGGCTATGTCGAACAAACCCGCCCAACGTTTATCGCCGGCAGCTTCACCGGCGCCAAGAACGACAAATCCCGTTACTACCTGATGGCCAAGTACGAGATGAGTCAGTTGCAGTACGCCGCGCTGAACGACGAAACCTGCCCCACCGCCGCGACCAAGATGCGCCTGCCGCAAGTGGCCGTGAGCTGGGTGCAAGCGGTCGAAGCGGCGGACAAATACAACTTGTGGCTGCGCAAGCATGCCGCCGACAAACTGCCGAAAGAAGACGGCGCCCTGGGTTTCCTGCGCTTGCCGACGGAAGTCGAGTGGGAGTTCGCCGCACGCGGTGGCCTGGAAGTCGGCGCCGCGGAATTCCGCGACACGCGCTACCCGATGCCCGACGGCATCAACGCTTACGAGTGGTTCGCCGGGGCGCAGTCGTCCAACGGCAAACTGCAATTGTCCGGCCTGCAAAAGCCCAATCCGCTGGGCCTGCACGACATGCTCGGCAACGTCGACGAGATGATGTTCGAGCCGTTCCGCCTGAATAAGCTCGATCGCCAGCACGGCCAGGCCGGCGGCTATGTCGTACGCGGCGGCAACTACCTGACGGCCCAGGCCGACCTGCGCACCGCGTTGCGCAAGGAAGAGCCCTACTACAACGCCGAAGGCCAGGTGAAGAACAAAACCACCGGCCTGCGCCTGGTGCTGGTCTCGCCGACCCTGACCTCTCGCGAACGGGTGGCCAGCATTGAAAACAGCTGGAAGAAGCTCGGCACCGGCAGTAAGGAAACCGAGTCCGCCGACAAAGGCACGGTCCAGTCGCTGAACACTTTGGCCTCGGGCGTTGAAGACAAGGCACTGAAGGAAAAACTCCAGGCCCTGGAAAACCAGTTGCGCGCCAGCAACCAGCAGCAGGAAGAAACCCGCGACCAGGCGATTCGCGCCAGCCTCAATCTGGGTGCATTCCTGTGCACCAAGATGCTCGACGACGGCCAGTACGTGGACTTCCTGCAGAAGAACTACAAACTCAATTGCGAAGCCGCCGACAAAGACGCCAGCTGCGACATGCGCAAGGGCAAGCTCGACGAGCAGAAGGATCGCCTGCACAAACTCAGCCGTTACTACGCCAGCAGCCTGGTGGAGTCGGCGACTTTGTACGGTCAGCCGTTGCTCGAGGCACAGGTGCCGGTGATGGAAGAAATCATCACCCGCAACAAACAGCTTCAGGACCTAAAACCCTATTTGCGCACGCACTGGGCCAATCAGAAGACCTTCCTGCAAAAACAGAAGATCGATACTGAGGCCTGGCTGACCAGCTGCAAGACCGTCACTCAATAACAACACGCCAACACCGTCACCAAGGAGTTTCATCATGTCGCGCAGCCTTTGGACTCGCTTCAAGCTACAGACCGCATTCGTCGTTGCCGGCAGCCTGTTGCTGACCGGTTGCGCCAACACCGGCAGTTCGATGTTGGGTGGCAGCGACGGCGCAGACCCACGCCTGACCCAGGGTAATGACGCGCAATTCTTCAGCAAGTCCGGTTACCAGGCCTGCGCCGTCGGCGCCGGTGTCGGCATCCTCGGTTGCGCGCTGTCGAACAGCAGCAACAAAGCGGTCTGCGCCATCGCCGCCGGTATTACCGCCTGTGGCGTGGCCATGGGCGCGAACTACTATCTGGATCAGCGTCGCAGCGAATACTCCGACACCACGACCCGCCTGGCGAAGATGAACAGCGACGTCGAGCAAGACACACGCAATGTGATCGCTCGCACCGAGACCGCTCAGCAAGTGATCAAGGATGACCAGGCGCGCATCGCCCAGATCAAACAGGACATTGCCAGCAAGAAGATCGACAAGACCAAGGCCCAGGTGCAAATCGCCGAGATCGATTCGAACATCGCGCGCCTGCGCAAAGACCTGGGCAACATGCGCAGCAAGGTCACCGAGTACACCAAAGTGGCCGATGCCGAACGCGCCCAGGGCTCCAGCGCCGAGATGAAGCAGGTGGATGTGAGCATTCTGAAAATGAACGAGAAAGTCGCGGCTCTGCAGAAAGAAGTCGACGGTCTCTACAGCCAGCGCTCCGCGATCACTCTGGGTTAAGCACATGACGCTACGACAGCTGGCGGTCCTCACCGCCATCCTCGCCCTGAGCGGTTGCGCAACGAAACCGGGCGAGTGCGATGCGACCAATCGCGACAGCAGCATGCTGACCAAGATGAACTGCGACTACTCCGGCGGTTACAGCGATCAGGTCAAGCAGAAGGAGCAGGCCCTGGCCGAGTCCCGTCAGCAGAACGCCATGTTCCGCCAGGTGTACGAGAACATTCAGGCCCAGCAGCTCAGTACCAAGACCGACCTGGCCAGCCAGCAGAAATCCCAGGCTGAACTGAACCAGTCGCTGAGCAAGTTGCTGACCTCGCTGAAGGCCCGGCGTGGCAATGAAGGCCAGGTACAGAAGCAGATCGCCGGGCTCGAACAGCAACTGAAGGACTCGCAGGCTGCGCCCGTGACCAAGTCCTCGCCGGCGACCCTGGCCGCCAAGCAGGAACAGTTGAAGGCATTGCAGAAAAAGGTCAATCAACTGCAATTCAGCCTCGGCTACGAAGAGTAACTTTTCACCCCGCAGGTCTCCCGCCGGAGACCTGCAGCCTTTTCAGGAATCGACGTCATGCAGCGGGTCATCAGGGATGCGCAAGCCACACAGGAGGGGATGAGTGCGCTGCAAGCCAAAGTCGCCCTCATCCAGAAACACTTTCCGCCGACCGTCGCCAGCCTCTTCGCCATCCCGCGAATGGGCAGTGGCGAGGTGCTGGAATGGTGGACCGAACTGGGTGGCCAACCCACGCCCTATGCCGACCTCAACGAGGACGCTCGACGGCGATTGCTGGAAACCTATGAAGTGCGTCAGACGTCCCTCGGACAGCTGGCGGACGAACTGCAAAAACGCGGTCAGCCCACGGTAGCGGATGACCTGCGTAGCCTGCTCGGCGCGCCCGAGCTGGACAAACTCTACAGCCTCAACGGTGAACCGCTGGTGGTGCGCTGGAACCAGCGGCCGCCAAAACCGGTACCACCGCCGGTGGTTCCGCTGGCTCCGGTGGCCGCTGCCGTGGCGCCGTCGCGCCGTGGCTGGTGGATCGCCGCCGCGTTGCTGGCGCTGCTGTTGCTGATGCTGGCGCTCTGGGCTTACTGGTGGTTCATGCATCGGGAAAAAGTGGTCCCGGTCGAGCCGGTCGCTCCGATCGTTACGCCGATCGAGAAACCGGTCGAACCTGTTCCCGAGCCGGTAGTAGAGCCGGAACCTGTACCGGTTCCTGAACCAGAACCGAAACCGGAACCCGTGCCGGAACCCAAGCCGGTTCCGCCACCAAAACCGGTGGTGGCCGCCCCGCCGCCAGCACCGACGCTGGACAACTTTGCGTGCCGCAAAAAAGCGCCCAACGCAGAGATCCCACAATTCGTGGTGGTGCTCGACACCTCGGGCTCGATGGACTTGAACATCAAGTCGGTGAAAGCCGATGAGGACTGGTTCTTCGGCAACGAAATGAACAAGTACCTGGACGCGAACCGCACGATGCAGATTTTCGCCAAACCCAGCCGCATGGACGTCGCCAAGGACTCGCTGGCGGGCATGATCAACGGGCTGGACCCGAAGATCGACACGCGCCTGATCACCTTCGAAGGCTGCGAACGCACACCGGATCAGGGCGTGTTCAAGTTTGCTGACCGGTCACGGCTGATCCACGGGATTCAGGGCCTGGTGCCCAATGACGGCACACCGCTGGCCGACAGCCTGGCCTACGCGGCAAGCACTGTCGACGGGCGCAACAACGATGCGGTCATCGTGATGTTCGTCGACGGTGAGGATGGCTGCCAGAAGGATGTGTGCGCGGTCTCCCGCCAAATCGCCAGGCAGCAACCGCGTCTGCGGGTCAACGTGGTGAAAATCGGCGCCGGCGGCCCGTCGCGCTGCATCGCTGAAAACACGGGTGGCCGGGTTTACAGCAGTACTAACGCGGCGGAGCTGGGCAAGCAGCTGAAACTGGCGAGCAAGGAAGTGTCGAGCAACGCCAAGTGTGATTGATTGGCAGATCCGTAATTTGCGGTAACCCTATCGCGAGCAGGCTCGCTCCCACACTGTTGTGTATCAATCACAACAGTGTGGGAGCGAGCCTGCTCCGGGCGGCGTTCCGACGAAGGCTATTTCAGGGGCGACTCAACGAAACCGGTCAACCTCCTGGCGCAATTCTGCCGCCAGGCTCTCCAGCTCTTTGGCAGTCACCGCCAGGTTTGACACCACTTCCCGCTGCTCACTGTTCGCCAGCGCAATGCTCTGCAGGTTGCTACTAAGCAAGGTGGCGGTGCTGCTCTGCTCCTGGGTCGCGGTGGTGATCGCCGCGAACTGCTGACCGGCGGAACGGCTCTGCTCGTCGATCCGCGCCAGTGCCGAAGCGACGTTGGCGTTGCGCGACAAACCTTCCTGCATCAGGACATTGCCCTGTTCCATAGTGCTGATGGCGTTGCCGGTTTCCTGCTGGATGCTCTGGATCATCCCGGAAATTTCATCGGTGGCCTGGCGAGTGCGGGAAGCCAGGTTACGCACTTCATCAGCGACCACCGCAAAACCGCGCCCCTGTTCACCGGCACGCGCCGCTTCCACCGCCGCATTCAAGGCGAGGATATTGGTCTGGAAAGCGATACCATCGATCACGCCTATGATGTCGGCGATCTTCTTGGCCGAGTCATTGATCGAGCCCATGGTATCGACCA
>Ga0182008_10002645_pt1 | contig 11120 bp, 12 predicted proteins | sample Sormic07211129_1_FD_120482 | JGI IMG/M metagenome (GOLD analysis project Ga0182008, IMG submission 120482) | Rhizosphere microbial communities from Sorghum bicolor, Mead, Nebraska, USA - 072115-129_1 metaG | ecosystem: Host-associated > Plants > Roots > Rhizosphere | place: USA: Nebraska...
CATTTCCACGCGCACATCTGGTACAAAGTCAGCCGCTCTGAGCGGGTGTCGTATAATGGCATTACTCCAGCTTCCCAAGCTGATAACGAGGGTTCGATTCCCTTCACCCGCTCCAATCGAATTTTGGTCTCACGTTGTTGGTTGACGGGGGATGCAGGAAATAAAAAACCGGCCTTGATGGCCGGTTTTTTTGTGTCTGGGGTTTGTGTTTGAGTGGCGATTAACGTTTTCGCGTGAAATCGGCGTTTTGTTAACGTTTTTCATGACCAATTAAACGATTCGTCGACATCGACACCCTGTAGGAGCGAGCTTGCTCGCGATGGTCGTTAACAATAACGCGTATTTTCTTAATAAACGCGTCGCTCTTGGGTCCATCGCGAGCAAGCTCGCTCCTACAGGGTTTAGCTGCTTGGCATTCCCGACGTGATCAGTTTCTCGAAGTCGGATTGGTGAATCGCTAATGAATCGCGCTGAATGTCCAGTCAACGCCGCAAAAAATCAGGTGTCGAACACCCATTTACTGGTGGCACGAAAGTGGTCAATTATCGAAAGGGCAAGGTCCTACACGACTCTGGGAATTGTCCGTAGACTTGTCCATTGCTGTGCCTTTGTCATGAGACCTATAGTCCGAACGCGCCCAAATGGCGTATTGGGTTTGGCGACTCGATGACTGGTACAGAAGCCTCCGAGAATTTCTCGGAGCGCTTTTGACTGCACTTGGCTGCCTCTTTTTTGGTGGCTGTGCGTGGGAGACCCCAGGGTCTGCCGGTTTTGCCATGTCCCGGTTCGCCAACCCACGTACAGCTGCCACCCTATTGTTTGGCGACGATTGAGTGGTAGATCTTCCCTTAGATATGGTGATCACTCATGAATGACTACATGGCTTTAACCAGCAACGCCGACGACCTCCCCACCTTCTACGTCAACACCAGCCAACCGCTGCATTCCCTTCTCAGCTCTGCCCGCTACAGAATCGGCGCAGTAACGCAGGTCTTGGAAAACCTCGCGATGCGCGGTGAAATCTCCACCGATTCGGTGATACTCAGCGACTTCGCATTGCTCTGCGCCATACCGCTGCGCGATGGCTGCGATGTGATGGATGTCATCGCACGACGTATGGATACGGAAAAGTAGTTCGGTGATTTGAGGGCGTCTTTCGAGGCGCTCTCCGCGTTTCACCGGCCCACGTATAGTTTTCGTATAGATCCCCGCCCCCCAGTAAAGAAGCCGTAGCACACCCGCAAACCTACTCAAAAACCACCTACCCTGCACTCTCACCCTTCACACAGAGATCAGCATGGACAATTCAGAGTTGGGGCTCATGATCATTTCGATGATCGGGTTATTCGGCTTTGCTTCGTTTCTTTTTGACTACTTGAGCACCAAGCGAAGGGACAGATAACGTTCAGCGTTATCCATCCCTTTTTGGCATCAGCGCGTCGCGACGATGAACAGTCGCGGGAACGGCAGCAGCACCGAGCCATCGCTCAGCGCCGGGTACGCCTGCTCGATCGCGGCGTGATATTGCTTGAGGTATTGCGCCTTTTCCGCGTCATCCAGCGGTTCGAGGAACGGGCGCAGGCCACTGCCCTTGAACCACTCGACCACCCCCGACGCGCCGTCCGCCAGCGGATGATGGTAGGTGGTGCGCCACACATCGACGCGGGCGCAGTGTGGTCGCAGCATCGAGTAGTAATCGCTGGCGCTGGCCATTTCCGTGCGCTGGCCGGCGGCGTCGGCCAACTTGCTGGCCCACGGGCCATCGGCGGCGACTTCGCGCATCAGGCGATGGGACGGTTCGTTGAGGTTGTCGGGCATTTGAATGGCCAGGCTGCCACCCTTGTTCAGTCGGGCGGCGAGGGACGGCAGTAACGTCGCGTGATCGGGCAGCCACTGCAGCACCGCGTTGGCGAAGATCACGTCGAACGGGCCGTTGTCGTTCCAGATGCCGATATCGACGGTGTCGAACTGCACGAGCGGCAAGCGCTTGCGGGCGGCTTCGATCATGTCGGTCGAGCTGTCGACGCCGCGCACCGTGGCGCTGGTATAGCGCTCCAGCAGCAGCTCGGTCGAATTGCCAGGGCCGCAGCCGATGTCGATGGCCGAGCGCGCTTCGACGGGAGGGATCGCCGCGAGCAAATCGCGGGCCGGGCGTGTGCGTTCATCTTCAAAAGCGACGTATTGCTGGGCGGACCAACTCATTGCGTTCTCCTGTCGAATCGTTGTCCGGGCTTGAGCGGGCAATCGGTTCACTACGATACAGCGACCTTTGGTTTCACCCAATTCTACCTACGGATATTCAGTTTTCCTGACTGAATGCATTCGTGTGCAACGCGCGAACTTGTAGGAGCCGGCTTGCTGGCGATGGCGGCGTATCAGTCAACATTGATGGTGCCTGACAAACCGCGATCGCCGGCAAGCCGGCTCCTACAGTGATCGTGTATTCCTTGAGAGTGGATATGTAAGCAGAATTTTCAATGCCCCCGCGCTGTCACACTTTCAGGCGCATCCCTATAAGGAACACGGTAATGAAATTCGCAAAAATCTCGCAGAAGCTCGCCTTGTGGGCCGGCAGTCCCAAGACGTTCATGGGGGCGTTGATTCTCATTGGGCTGTGGGGGTTGAGCGGGCCGATTTTCAGTTACAACGATACCTGGCAGCTGATCATCAACACGTCGACCACGATCATTACGTTCCTGATGGTGTTCCTGATCCAGAACACGCAGAACCGCGACACCGACATTCTGCATTTGAAAATCGACGAGTTACTGCGGGTGAACAAGGAAGCGCAGAACGCGATGCTTGGGCTTGAGGCGCTGGACCTCAAGCAATTGGAGGCGCTGCGTAAGCACTATCGCGCTATGGGTGAGGATGAGGTGCATGGTTTGGCGGGGTTGGTGACCAAGGGCAAGCATAAGCAGGATTTGAACGACTGCTGAACGCGAACGCGGTGTGTCTGTCACACCGCGTTGTTTGGATCGCCAGCAAGCTGGCTCCTACAACGGCAGGAGCCGGTCACCGAAAGTGTGTGTTAACGACCGGCTTGCAGGGCTTTGGCCATTTGCAGGTGGTTTTGCAATTTGGGCAGGGTTTCTTCAGCGAAGGCTTTGATTTCCGGCACGTCGGTGGTTTGCGCAGTCTGCTGTAGTTGTTCGATAGCTTCCTGCGTCGTCTTCACCTGACTGGCGGCATATTCCTGGTCAAAAGCGGCGCCCTCTTTCACTGCCGGCATCAAGGCTTTGGCCTTGTCGACCACTTCTTCCCGTGGCGCCACCGGCAAGTCGAGCTGCTTGGCGATTTTCGCCAGGTGCTGGTTGGCGGTGGTGCGGTCGTTGATGACGACGATGGTGTAGTCCTTGACCTCTTTGGATTCGGACTTCTGGTGCGCCAGGCGGCTGGCTTCGATGTCAGCCATGCCTTTGGCCGAGGCATCGTTGATGAATTCGGCGGGCGACTGGGCAAAGGCACTGTTGGCACACAGGCCCAGTAACGTGGCAAAACTGGCGTTGCGTAATCGGGTGGCCATCCGGCTCATGGTCGCGCCCTCCTCAATATAAAATTCAAACGGGAGCTTTCGCTCCCGCCTCTCAATCAAAACTACGTCCACCACTACTTGGATTTCTGACCACCTTTGCGGGCCATTCCAGGTTTCATCGGCTCTTTATCGACAGACGTGGTGGTAGTTTTCCCACCTTTACGATCAGCTTCAGATGCTTTGGTTCGATCGGTAGCAGTGTGTTCCGTATTCGAATTTCTTGAGTTAGGCATGATTCTCTACCTCTTGGTATTGATCGCGGCGAGCTGTAGCCCGCATAGAATCTGAATTTCGATCACTGCAAAGGTTTAGAGATTTTGGCATCGATGCGACGAACGGCGATTTGGATTTAGCTTTCCGCACGCAGGTGATTTTGCCGTTTGGCGCTGTACATGGCCTCGTCGGCATGGCGGAACAATTGCTTTTCTTCCGTGCCATGCTCGGGAAAATGTGCGACGCCTATACTCGGCTGAATGTTCAGGCTGTGGCCGTCCAGGCGCAGTGGCTGCGCCAGGACCTGTCGGATTTTTCCGGCGACACCGTCCGCATCGTGAGCAGCCTGAATGCTGTGCAACAACACCACGAATTCATCGCCACCGATGCGCGCCACGGTGTCGGTTTCCCGCACGCAGCCCTTGAGCCGATTGGCCACGGCTTGCAGCAGCATGTCGCCGACCGCATGGCCATGGGTGTCATTGACCTCCTTGAAACGGTCGAGGTCGACGTACAGCAACGCCATGCGGCCGCTTTCCAGTTTGGCCAGGGCGAGCGAAGCTTTCAGGCGATCACGGAGCAACTCGCGATTGGGTAACTGGGTCAGTTGATCGTATTGGGCCATACGCTCCAGTCGGGCATGCAATTGCTTGCGCTCGATGGCGGTCGCAACCTGGGCGCAGACAAACTGCAACAGTTCCTTGTCCTGCTCGGTGTAGCGCTCGCCACCGGCGACGCTTTTAACGATCAGCGCACCAATGGTGCCGTTCTGCGAATTCAACGGCACACCCAGCCAGCACGGTGAATGCTGGCACGTGACCAGTGCTTCGAACCCGGCGGGGGTATTGGGCTGGTTCGGCGTCAGCAGGATCGGCTGGCCACTGCGGATCACCTCGGCGCACAGGCGTCCGGTCACCGTTCCAGGCTGCTCGGGTTGCTGCTCGTTATCGTCGACGTGATAAGGGAAATTGATCTGCGCGCAGTGCTCGTCATACAGCGCGACGGAAAAATTCAGCGCTGGCAGCCATTCGCCGATGATCAGGTGGATGCGTTTGAACAGTGCCAGCAAATCTTCCGCGGCGTGGGCCGCTTCGGAAATCGCGTACAGCGCCGCTTGTCGGGACTCGGCCTGCTTGCGCTCGGTGATGTCGCGGGCCACAGCGATGCGCAGTTGGTCGACTTCCGACCAGCGCGCGGACCACAGGATGTGCACCACCCGTCCATCCTTGTGCAGGTAGCGGTTTTCGAAGTTGAGCTTGGGCTCGCCGCCCATGATTTCCCGCGCGGCATCGAGGGTGCGCTGGCGATCGGCGGGGTGCACCAGGTCGATCATCGGCTGGCCAACCAGTTCGTCTGGGGCGTAACCGAAAATACGTTCACACGCCGCGCTGACAAAAACAAAGCGACCTTGTTTATCGACCGCGCAAACGGCGTCCAGCAGTAGATCGATGTAACTCGCCAGCGGCGCGGAATTCCTGATGGTCATGGTGCAGAGCGCGCGTCCGGACAATTCAGCAAAAAAAACATCCCTGCCCCCATCCATTCAACCGACGCCTCCTTGCGATCGGTTTCAAGTCTTGTTCGGCATCAGCCCCGGCAAGGCGTGCACCAGGGCGTTGATGGCGAAACCGATAAACATCACCCCGCACAACCGGGTAATTGCCAGCTCATGCCGCTGATACACACTGCGCACCTGGCGGGCGCCGACGATGCCAATGAGGATAGCGTAGGCGATCAGGCCGCCAACGAAGCTCAGCACGATCAGCCAGGGCAGCATCGACCAGTTCAACAGCTCCGCACGGCTCGACAGCAACGCGGTAAAGGTCGCCACTGCCACCGGATAGGCTTTCGGATTGGTCAGGCCGAACAGAATGCCGTGCCAGAACGGCTGCCGCGCCGGGCCTTGCGGCGCTTCGGCACTGCTGCGTTTGGCCCGCACCGCGCGCAAACCGAGCCAGAACAGATAGAGCCCACTGAGCAACCCCAACACGTCAAACGCAGTGCTGCCGATTTCCCGCGCCCCGACAATCGCGATCAACGCGGTGCTGCACCAGATCACGTCCCCGAGCAAATGCCCGCACAGAAACCCCGCCCCAGCCTTTCGCCCTCGCGCCGCGCCAATGCCAAACACCGCCAGTACACCGGGCCCCGGCGTGATGCCGTAAATGAAGCCCGAGGCCAGAACGGCCAGTAGCAGCGATGGGGTCATCGGGAAGTCCTTTTGTACCATTTGTTGAATGGGCGCAAGTCTATATCAGGTCAAGGGACATCGACCGACTGATCGTCGAAGAACTTCATGCCTGAATAGGGCTTTTGTCGACAGGCGGCCAACCGCGACGCCAGATCGCCGACATGGGCTTCGAGTGTGTGACCGTCTGGATCAAGGAAGTAAAAGGAGGCACCTTCGCTGCGGTTGTGCCGCCATTCCTTGACGTTGGCCGCTCGAAGGCGTTTGACGAAGTGCGGGAAACTGGAGGCGCTGGCTGTGAAAGCGTAATGGGTGTAGTCGGCGGCGGTTTCGTTGTTGCGCAGCGGGTCGAGGGAAAGGCAGAGCCACAGGCCGGGCAAGGAGAGGTAGGCGCCCGTGTCCCCGGTCGCGTCGAGCTGGAGTTGCAGGACGGGGACACTGATGACGGCTCGGGCGAAGACGCAACCTAGCGTCCTTTGCGCCCGAACCGTTTGACCGTCAAAACGCGCTGCGGAAAATCTCCTCGATCTGCCGCTGATCCGCCGCCCGCGGGTTGGTCACGCCACAGGCGTCTTTCAGGGCATTGCTGGCGAGGGTCGGGATGTCGTTCAGCCGTGCGCCAAGTTCGCGCAAACCGGCGGGAATCTCGATGTCTTTGGACAGGCTGCGAATTGCCGCGATGGCGGCCTGGGCGCCCTCTTCCGGGCTGAAACCACGGATGTCCGCGCCCATGGCGTGGGCCACATCGGTCAGGCGATTGGCGCACACCAACGCGTTGAAACTTTGCACATGCGGCAACAGCACGGCGTTGCATACGCCATGGGGCAGGTCGTAGAAACCACCCAACTGGTGCGCCATGGCGTGGACATAACCCAATGACGCATTGTTGAACGCCATGCCGGCAAGGAACTGCGCATACGCCATGTTCTCCCGCGCGCCGATATCGCTGCCATCGCGCACGGCCAGGCGCAGGTTGTTGCTGATCAAGGCAATAGCCTTCAGCGCGCAGGCATCGGTGATCGGGTTGGCGGCGGTGGACACATAGGCTTCGATGGCGTGGGTCAGTGCGTCCATGCCGGTGGCGGCGGTCAGGCCTTTGGGCATGGCGACCATCAGTGCCGGGTCGTTGACCGACAGCAGCGGCGTGACGTTGCGGTCGACGATGGCCATTTTCACGTGGCGCGTTTCGTCGGTGATGATGCAGAAACGGGTCATCTCACTGGCGGTGCCGGCGGTGGTGTTGATGGCGATCAGCGGCAATTGCGGCTTTTCGGATTGATCGACGCCTTCGTAATCACTGATCTGCCCGCCATTGGTCGCGCACAAGGCAATGCCCTTGGCGCAGTCGTGGGGCGAACCGCCGCCCAGCGACACCACGAAATCACATTGGCTTTCCTTGAGCAGGCCCAGGCCGTTCTCGACGTTGGCGATGCTCGGGTTGGGCTTGGCGCCGTCGAAGATCACCGAATCGATGTCCTGCATCGCCAGTTTCTCGGCGATCATCGCCGCCACGCCGGCCTTGGCCAACCCGGTGTCGGTGACGATCAGCGCTTTGCGAAAACCGTACTTGCGAATGGCGTCCATCGCTTCGTCAAGGCAACCGGTGCCCATGATGTTCACGGCGGGAATGAAAAACGTGCTGGTCATGGCGAATCTCCAAATCCGGGCCGGTTCGGTTGCTCGATCCGGCGAATACTCACAGGATCGACCTATCCGCCGCGCGCTAACTTGATCTGGCTCAATGACGTGTCGTGATAAAGTCGCCGCCCATCCGACCTTTTGCTTTTTGAGACGACCACCGCAATGACCGATTTCCAGGATGTCGATGCCCAACTTGAAGACTGGAACGCCTTGCGCGCCAGCACCTCGATCAGCGGCCTGCTGGTGGGCAACGGCGCCAGCCGCGCGGTGTGGGACGATTTCGGCTACGACTCGCTGTTCGAAAACGCCCGCACGGTCGAAGAAAAACCCCTGAGCCAGTCCGAGCTCAGCGTGTTCGACGCGATGCAGACACGCAGTTTCGAGCAAGTGCTGGGGGCGCTGAAAACCACCAGCCGGGTGAACAAGGCGCTGGCAGTCAGCTCCGCCGCGCCGCGCAATCGCTACTACGCGATCAAGGAAGCACTGATCAACACCGTGCACGCCGTGCACATCCCGTGGCGGCTGGTGGTGCCCGCGACCCTGGCGACGATCAATCAGGAAGTGGCCCGCTACCGGACGGTGTTCACCACCAACTACGACTTGCTCAACTATTGGGCGATCCAGCACCAGCCGGAGGCGATCACCGATCTGTTCCACGGTGCCGAGCCAGGTTTTGACCTGAGCGCCACGGCCACCGAGAAAACCCGCTTGCTGTACCTGCACGGTGGTTTGCATCTGGTGCGCAACCAGGACGGCACCGCGCGCAAACTGATGTCGACCGAGGGCACGTTGCTGGGCAGTTTTGCGATCAACAACACGATCAAGACGCTGGATGACGTGCCGCTGTTCGTGAACGAAGGGCCGAGCGCGGACAAGCTCAAGACCATTCGCAGTTCCGATTACCTGTCGTTCTGCTACGACCAGTTATTGGGGCATGGCGAGGGGTTGTGCGTGTTCGGGCATGCGCTGGGCGAGCAGGACAGCCACATCGTGCATGCGCTGCGCCAGGCAAAACCGGCCGTGGTGGCGATTTCGATTTATCCGCGCAGCAAGGCGTTTATCCAGCATCAGAAGCGGCATTACGCGAAAGTATTCGAGGGAACGGGATCAGAGTTGCGGTTTTTTGATTCGAAGACGCATGCGTTGGGCAGTCCCAAGCTCACCGTGCCCGTCGAGGTATGACCCCGACCCTGCAGGAGCCAGCTTGCTGGCGATGGCGTCCGGTCAGTTGATACAGAAGTTGACTGACCCACCGCCATCGCCGGCAAGCCGGCTCCTACACAGGGAATTGCAGTGTTCTTAGAGCACGGGCAGGGTCTTGTCCTTGATCACCGTGGTCGGGCCGTTGGCCTTCACGCTGGCGATGCCTTTCTCCCGCGCGGCCTCGGTCGAATAGGCCTCGCTGCTGCCAATAATCTCGTGGTTGCCGGCCTTGAGGTTGAAATACGGATGGCCGTCCTTGGTGGTCTTCTTCTCGTAGCGTTCATCCAGCGGGCTGTTTTTCTGCACCGAGGCAATGCCGTTTTCCGCGGCGCTGCGGGTGGTGTAGTGCTCGCTGCCCAGAATGGTTTCGGCATTCGCCGCTTTCAGCACGAAGCGAAACTGGCCGTTGCTGGTTTTGCTCAACTCATACCATCCAGACATGATCGTTCTCCATGGGCGATTGAGAGATTTCGCGCTTCAGAGTAAAGACCAGCCGTGGATTTTTGTCGCCTGAACCGCCCCTTTCGCGAGCAAGCCCGCTCCCACATTTGGAATGCGATCAAATGTGGGAGCGGGCTTGCTCGCGAAAGGGGCGCCATGGTCTGAACTATTTCACCACCGCACGCACCACCGACAACTCCGGCGCCTGCACCCGCCGCTGCGACAGATACCGCGTACAACTCACCCGCAGGAACGACGCGAAATTCACCACCTCGCCGCGGTAATCCATCACCTCTTCATACAGCTTGGCGATCAATTGGTTGGTGGTCATGCCGTCGACCTCGGCGATTTCGCTGAGGATGTCCCAGAACTGATTCTCCAGGCGCAACGTGGTCACCACCCCGCAGATGCGCAGCGAGCGGGAACGCGATTCGTAGAGAATCGGATCGGCTTTGACGTAGAGCTCGCACATGACAACGTCCCTCGTTACAGCGTGATCTTCGTGCCGAGCAAACCGAGGAAACCGGCGAGCCAGCTCGGGTGGGCCGGCCAGGCCGGTGCAGTGGCCAGATTGCCTTGAACGTGACCGTCCGTCACCGGGATATCGATGAACGTACCGCCAGCCAAACGCACTTCCGGCGCGCACGCCGGGTAAGCGCTGCACTCGCGACCTTCGAGGACCCCGGCCGCCGCCAGCAGTTGCGCGCCGTGACACACGGCGGCGATCGGCTTGCCGGCCTTGTCGAATGCGCGCACCAGTTCCAGGACTTTTTCGTTCAGGCGCAGGTATTCCGGCGCACGACCGCCCGGGATCAGCAGCGCGTCGTAGTCCGCTTCAGCGACCTCGGCGAAATCGAAGTTCAGGGCAAACAGGTGGCCAGGTTTTTCGCTGTAGGTCTGGTCGCCTTCGAAGTCGTGGATCGCCGTGCGCACGGTCTGGCCGGCTTTTTTGTCCGGGCAGACGGCGTGCACCGTGTGACCGACCATCAGCAAGGCCTGAAACGGCACCATCACTTCGTAGTCTTCGACGTAATCGCCAGCCAGCAGCAGGATTTTCTTGGCAGCCATGGGGAGGACTCCTCTGGGTGGAATGCTTGGGAGTATTCAAGGTAGTCCTTATCCAGAGGGTCGGGTAACAACCCGCTACTACCGAATGATCGAGTCATTGTTTATCGCGAGCAGGCTCGCTCCCACAATGGAATGCGTTCTCCCTGTGGGAGCGGGCTTGCTCGCGAAGGGGCCCTCAAACTGTACGGATAACTCTGCGCCTAGCTGTAACAGTGGTCCACACCGATTTTATGGCTAGATGAAGTCACCTCCCCGTCACCCTGAATCCTGGTTGCCCAACATGTCCTCGCGCGAAAACACCGGCATGGCCCTCGGCCTGCTCGGCGTTGTGATTTTCAGCCTCACCCTGCCCTTCACGCGGATCGTCGTGCAGGAAATCCATCCGCTGCTCAACGGCCTCGGCCGTGCGCTGTTCGCGGCGATTCCGGCGGCGATGCTGTTGCTGTGGCGCCGGGAAAAATGGCCGACCTGGCGACAGGTCAAAGGCCTGACGCTGGTGATCGCCGGGGTCATTCTAGGTTTCCCGGTGTTGTCCGCTTGGGCCATGCAAACCTTGCCGGCCTCCCACGGCGCACTGGTCAACGGCCTGCAACCCTTGTGCGTGGCGTTGTACGCCGCGTGGCTGTCCCACGAACGCCCGTCAAAAGCTTTCTGGGCCTGCGCCGCGTTGGGCAGTGCGCTGGTGCTGGGTTACGCGTTGATCAGCGGCGCGGGCAGCATTCAGGCCGGAGATTTGTTGATGCTCGGCGCGATCGCTGTGGGTGGCCTGGGTTACGCCGAAGGCGGCCGATTGGCCAAGGAGATGGGCGGCTGGCAGGTGATCTGCTGGGC
>Ga0182008_10002646_pt1 | contig 11118 bp, 6 predicted proteins | sample Sormic07211129_1_FD_120482 | JGI IMG/M metagenome (GOLD analysis project Ga0182008, IMG submission 120482) | Rhizosphere microbial communities from Sorghum bicolor, Mead, Nebraska, USA - 072115-129_1 metaG | ecosystem: Host-associated > Plants > Roots > Rhizosphere | place: USA: Nebraska...
ACGAAGGCGAGGACTACCTGCTGGGTATCTTCCTGGTCGGCGCCTACCAGGAAATCCTCGGCGACATGCACAACCTGTTCGGCGATACCGACTCGGTGAACATCTACCAGCGTGAAGACGGCTCGGTGTACAGCGCCGGGATCGAAACCCACGACACCATCGAAGACATGCTGCGCTATGTGCATTTGTCGCCGGAGGAGTTGATGACGCATTACCGTGATAAGTGCGCCAGCGCCAAGATCAGCGCATCGGAGCGTACCCAGTTCCTCGACGCGTTGCGTCTGGGGCTGACGCGGTCTTCGTACCTGTCCTCCTGATACCGGTTCAGCGTTTAACAAGGGCCGCAGTTAACACTGCGGCCCTTTTTTATGGAGTTGGCGGTCAAGTGCCGGTTCCAAGGCACCTTTCATCTGCGCAGCGATAAGTAAACGGTCAATATACGAGGACGCACAAGTTGACCGAACAGCCGCCGGGATTGAACTTGAGGTTGAACCGGTCAATCTTGTCGCGGTTGCTATCGGCCGGCATTACGGTTAATCCGAAGCTATTGATGGGTAGGTCGATTGTTGCGTTTGGCGCGAGGGGGTGGACGTCAGAATTCTGGCTGACTATTACAGTGGAACTGCCGGCATTGCTTACCCGCATGGTTCCCTCAACGCTGTTGGGGCCTCCAGCGGTGCATCCTGCGACCGTTGCCAGGGTGCACGCTGTGACGATCCATAGTGCGGTAACGCTTATGTGTTTTGTGATGTTCATATTCGACTCTCCAGGAAGGTAGGGGGTGGATACCTCCCTGGCTATTCAACCCCCGGGTCGTCGGTTTGTAACCTGTCAGAAGTAACAGGTAGGGGATTAATGACGGGTGCCGATCCATTGTTCCTGCCGGTTCAGCCGCCAGGCGATCGCCCACAGCGTCAGGCTGCGCACCGCCATGAACAGCAGGAAGGTTATCCACAACCCGTGATTGCCCAGCCCCTGCAAGACCCACGCGAACGGCAGCACGATCAATACCGTCAACAACATCCCATCGCGCATTTCCCGCGCCCGCGTAGCACCGATAAACAGCCCATCCAGCAGATAACTCCACACCGCAATCAAGGGCAGTACCGCTAGGTAAGGCAGGTAGGTGTCGGCGGTTTCGCGCACGCTGGGGATATCGGTCTGCATGGCGATAAACAGATGGCCGGCGACGGTGAACAACAATGCAAATCCAAGGCTGGCGATCAGTGACCACCCACCGGCCACCACCAGCGAACGGCGCAGGGATTGCCGGTCGCGGGCGCCGATGGCGTGGCCGCACAGGGCTTCGACGGCGTGGGCCAGGCCGTCCAAAGCGTGGGCGGTCAGCAGCAGGCCGTTGAGCAGCAGCGCGTTGGCCGCCACGGTGACGTCGCCCAGGCGTGCGCCTTGCACGGTGATCATGAAAAACACCGACTGCAACGCCAGGCTGCGGATAAAAATGTCGCGGTTCACCGCCAGCAACGGGCGCCAGCTCTCCCATCGTTTCAATGCGGCCCAGGCGATATGCCCTGGGTAGGCGCGCAGGGCCTTTTGCGTAAGGGCCAGGCCGAGCAGGGCACCGGTCCATTCGGCGATCACCGAGGCGCGGGCGGAGCCGACCACGCCCCAATCCAAACCCAGCACAAACCACAGGTTCAAGGCGATGTTCACCAAGTTGGTGGTCAGCAGAATCGCCAGCGGCGCGCGAGCGTTCTGTGTGCCGAGGAACCAGCCGACCAGGGCATAGCTGGCCAGCGCGGCGGGCAGACCGAACAGGCGAGTGTGGAAGAAATCGCGGGTCAGTTGGTTCAGTTCGGGCGAGGGCTGCATCCATTCCAGGGCCAGGTGGCTCAGGGGAGTGCCCACGGTGCCGAGCAGCATTGCCAGGCCCAGCGCCAGCAGCAAACCTTGCAGCAGGATTTGCCGCAGTGCCGAACCATCCTTGCGCCCGGCGGCCTGGGCGGCAAAACCGGTGGAGCCCATGCGCAGAAACCCCATGGCCCAGGCCAGGAAGGTATACAGGCTGGCCCCGACGGCCACGGCGCCCAGTTGGTGGGCATGGGGCAGGTGGCCGATGACCATGCTGTCGACCAGGGCAACCAACGGCACCGAGATATTCGACAGAATCATCGGCGCAGCCAGGGCCCATACACGGCGGTGGGTGGGGCGGTCGCGCCAGTCGGTCAGTAAGGTGGACATGCAGGCTCCTTGGGGGAACGACATTGTAACCATCCATTAGCCCTGCAGCAGAGCCAATGTGGGAGGCGGCTGTGGGATTTGGCTGGGGGGTTCAAACGGCTGCGAACCAACCCACCCTCCGTCGGTCAATGTGACCAGTGCCACACCAGCCCCGCTCGGGCTGATATATAGTTCACGCCCCGGTTTCCTCTGACAACGAGTGCCCCAATGCTTAACAAAGGACTGTTCCTGGCTTGCGCGCTGGCCCTGCTGAGTGCCTGCGATTCCTCCGACAAACCTGCTGCGCCGACCGCCCCCGCAGCCGCCACCAGCACCGCGCCCAAGCCGGTCAAGGCGGCAGTGGATGTGGCGGCGCTGAAGCAACGGTACGCTGGGCGTGAGTTGAGCGTGGTGGACGTGTCCGAGGTGCAGCTGGACGGTGCCAGCACGTTATCGGTGAGCTTCTCCATTCCTCTGGACCCGGAGCAGAAGTTCGCCGACAAACTGCATCTGGTCGACAGCAAGTCCGGCAAGGTCGACGGCGCCTGGGAGCTGTCCGACAACCTCATGGAACTGCGCCTGCGCCACCTCGAGCCGCAGCGCAAACTGGTGCTCACCGTCGATGCCGGGCTCAAGGCCGTCAACGATAATAAACTCGCCGCCGAGTACATCGCCCGCCTGGAAACCCGCGACCTGCAAGCCACCGTCGGCTTCGCCAGTCGCGGCACCCTGCTGCCGACGCGCCTGGCAGAAGGCCTGCCGGTGATCGCGCTGAACGTCGACAAGATCGACGTCGAATTTTTCCGCATCAAGCCCGAGTCCCTGCCGTCGTTCCTGGCTCAGTGGGGGCGCAATACCAGCCTGCAAAGCTACGAGTCCCGTGAGTTGCTGCCCATGGCCGACCTGGTCTATGGCGGGCGTTTCGACCTCAACCCGGCGCGCAACACGCGCGAAACCCTGCTGCTGCCGATTGCTGGCCTCAAGCAATTGCAGCAGCCGGGGGTGTATCTGGCGGTGATGCGAGCATCGGGCACTTACAACTATTCTCAGCCGGCCACGCTGTTCACCTTGAGTGACATCGGCCTTTCCGTGCATCGCTACAGCAATCGTCTCGACGTCTTTACCCAGGCCCTGGAAGGCGGCAAGGCCCTGAACGACGTGGACCTGGAAGTGCTGGACGCCGATGGCCGCGTGCTGGCCCAGGGCAAGACCGAAAAGGGCGGCCATGCGCAATTGCCGCTGCCGAAAAAAGCCCAGGTGTTGCTGGCCAAGCAAGGCGAGCAGACCAGCTTGCTGCGCCTGGACAGCGCCGCCCTCGACCTGGCCGAGTTCGACATCGGCGGCCAACCGTCCCATCCCTTGCAATTCTTTGTGTTCGGCCCGCGCGACCTGTATCGCCCCGGCGAAACCGTGCTGCTCAACGCCTTGCTGCGCGACAAGGACGGAAACGCGGTCAAGCCGCAGCCGGTGAGCGTCGAAGTGCGGCGCCCGGATGAACAGGTCAGCCGCAAATTCGTCTGGGATGCCGACGCATCCGGCCTCTATCAATACGCCCTGCAATTGGCCGGTGAAGCGCCGACCGGGCGCTGGCAACTGGTGTTCGACCTGGGCGACGGCAAGCCGCAGCTTTACGAATTCCTGGTCGAAGACTTCCTGCCCGAACGCCTGGCCCTGGAACTCAAGGGCAGCGACACGCCGCTGAGCCCGGCGGACAGCCCGCAGATCCAGCTCACGGGGCGCTATCTCTACGGCGCGCCGGCCTCGGGCAACCGCATCAGCGGACAGGTGTATGTGCGGCCGCTGCGCGAGGCGGTCAAATCGCTGCCGGGCTACGAGTTCGGCTCCGTCACCGAGGAGGATCTGAGCCAGGACTTTGAGATCGACGAAAGCGTGCTTGACGCCAAGGGCCATGAAGTCCTGAGCATGGAGAGCAAATGGGCCGAGGCCAAGTCGCCGCTGCAATTGATTGTGCAGGCCAGCCTGCATGAGTCGGGCGGGCGGCCGATCACTCGGCGCCTGGTGCAGCCGATCTGGCCAGCCAAGCAACTGCCGGGCCTGCGTGGGCTGTTTGACGGCAAGGAAACCAATGGCGACGGCCCGGCGGAATTCGAAGTGCTGCTCGCCAACCAGGAAGGCCAGAAGCTCGCCGCGCCCAACCTCAAGGTACGCCTGGTGCGCGAGCGCCGTGACTACTACTGGAACTACTCCGACAGCGACGGCTGGAGCTATCACTACAACGAGAAATTCCTCAACCTCGACGAGCAAACCTTGAACATCAAGGCCGGCGACACCGCCAAGGTCAGCTTCCAGGTGGAATGGGGCCCGTACCGCGTCGAGGTCGAAGACCCGCAGACCGGCCTGGTCAGCAGCCTGCGTTTCTGGGCCGGCTACCAGGCCCAGGACAATACCGAAGGCGGCGCGGTGCGCCCCGACCAGGTCAAGCTGGCGCTGGACAAACCGGCCTATGGCGATGGCGACACCGCTAACATCACAGTCACGCCGCCGGCCGCGGGCAAGGGCTACCTGCTGGTGGAATCCGCCGAAGGGCCGCTGTGGTGGCAGGAAATCGACGTGCCGGCCGAAGGCAAAAGCTTTGCCGTGAAGCTTGATCCGAAATGGTCGCGTCATGACCTGTACGTCAGCGCCCTGGTGATTCGTCCCGGCGAACGCAAAGCCAATATCACCCCCAAACGTGCGGTGGGCCTGCTGCACCTGCCGCTGGACCGCACCCAGCGCAAGCTCGGCGTGACCCTCACCGCACCGGAAAAAATGCGTCCCAAGCAACCGCTGACGGTGAAAGTCGCCGCCCGGAATGCCGATGGCAGCGTGCCGAAACAGGTGCATGTACTGGTGGCGGCAGTAGACGTGGGTATCCTCAACATTACCGAATACCCGACGCCGGACCCGTACGCCAGCCTGTTCGGCCGCAAGGCCTATGGCGTGGATCAGTTCGATATCTACGGCCAGTTGATCGAAGCCGGGCAAGGCCGTCTGGCCAGCCTGGCGTTCGGCGGTGACGCGGCGTTGGCCAAGGGGGGCAAGCGCCCGGACACCAGCGTGACCATCGTCGCCCTGCAAAGCGCGCCGGTGACTTTGAATGACAAGGGCGAGGGTGAAGTCAGCGTCAATATTCCCGACTTCAACGGCGAACTGCGCCTGATGGCCCAGGCCTGGAGCGATGACCGCTACGGCATGGCCGAAGCCAGGACGGTGATCGCCGCGCCGCTGGTGGCCGAACTGTCGGCGCCGCGCTTCCTGGCCGGCGGCGATCAGACGACCCTGGCGCTGGACCTGTCCAACCTGTCGGGCAAGGCGCAGAAACTCGATGTGCAACTGAGTGCCGAAGGCCAACTGGAACTGGTCAATGCCGGCGCGCAATCGGTGGAACTGAAACAAGGCCAGCGCACCACGCTGCGCATCCCGGTCAAAGCCTGGGGCGGGCTGGGACAGGGCAAGCTCAAGGTGACGGTCAACGGGCTGGACCTGCCGGGCGAACAATTGCCGCCGTTCAGCCGCGAATGGACCCTGGGCGTGCGCCCGGCTTATCCGGCGCTGCTCAAGCATTACCGCGCGGTGCTCAAGAACGAGCCGTGGAGCCTGCCCGTCGGCACGCTGGACCAGTTCGATGCCTCGGGGCGTGAGGCCTTGTTGAGCCTGTCGAGCCGGCCGCCGCTGAACCTGGGCGCGCAGATCAGTGCGCTCAAGGCCTATCCGTATGGTTGCCTGGAACAAACCGCCAGCGGCTTGTACCCCTCGCTGTATGCCGACGACGCGTTGCTCAAGCGCCTGGGCGTCAAGGGTGAGCCGGATGCCGAGCGCAAGCGCAAGATCGAGCTGGGCATCGAGCGCCTGCTGGGCATGCAACGCTACAACGGCAGCTTTGGCCTGTGGGGCGCCGACGGCGAAGAGGAATATTGGCTGACCGCTTACGTCACCGACTTCCTGTTGCGCGCCCGTGACCAGGGTTTTGCCGTACCGGCCGAAGCCCTGAAAAAAGCCAGCGAGCGCCTGCTGCGTTACGTGCAGGAGCGTAACCTGATCGACGTCGACTACAGCGACAACGCCGCCCACACCCGCTTCGCCGTGCAGGCCTACGCCGGCATGGTCCTGGCGCGCAGCCAGCAGGCGCCGTTGGGGGCCTTGCGCAGTATTTTCGAACGGCGCAGCGACGCGCGTTCCGGGCTGCCGCTGGTGCAATTGGCGATTGCCCTGCAAAAGATGGGCGACCAACCGCGTGCCGACCAAGCTTTGCTCGCCGGCCTGGCCGCACAACGCAATACCAAGGAGTGGCTGGCCGACTACGGCAGCCCGCTGCGCGACCAGGCGATGATTCTGGCGTTGCTTGAGGAAAATGACCTGGCCAAGGGCAAGCGTGAGGAGCGGTTGTTCACCTTGTCCGATCAACTGGCGGCCAGCCCGTACCTGTCGACCCAGGAGCGCAATTCGCTGTTCCTCGCCGGCCGCCTGGGGTTCGCGCAACCCGAGGCGAACTGGCAGGTGTCGCTTACCGGCAGTGGCGGGGTGCATGAGTTGAATAATCAGCAGCCGACGCTGGCGCTCGAAGGCAAACTATTGTCCGGCGATCTGGCCCTGAGTAATCAAGGCGACACGCCGGTGTACCAGCAGTTGACCCTCTCGGGTTATCCACAAGTGCCGCCGACAGCGGGGGGCGACAACCTCAGTATCCGGCGCGAATACCTGGGCATGAACGGCCAGCCGTTGAACCTGCGCAACCTCAACAGCGGCGACCTGGTGCTGGTGCATGTGGCGGTCAGCGCCAAGCAGCGGGTGCCGGACGCACTGGTGGTAGACCTGCTGCCGGCGGGCCTGGAACTGGAAAACCAGAACCTGGCACAAAGCGCCGCCAGCCTGGAAAACGCCAGCAGCCAAGTGAAGGAATGGCGTGAGTCGATGCAGAACGCATCGCTCAAGCATCAGGAGTTCCGCGATGATCGCTATGTGGCGGCACTGAACCTGGACAGCGATGTCACCACGCACCTGCTGTATCTGGCGCGTGCCGTGACGCCGGGCATCTATCGCGTGCCGCCGCCGCAGGTGGAGTCGATGTATCGGCCGAATTGGCAGGCGGTGGGTGACACCCCGGCGGACCTGGTGATCAAGGGGCGCTGATTTCTCAACGTGGGATCGGAACTGATGTGGGAGGTGGCAAGCCCTCCTCCCACAGCGGCGGTGACAGTCTTGGGGGTCAGTGCACGACCCAACTGAGCAGCCACAGGCCGAGCATCAGCCAGATGATGCCCATGATTATTGACGCCCGCATAAAGGCGCGAACGGCCGAGTAGAGCAGCATCAGGCCGATGATCAGGGTGATGATGCTGATGATCGACGTGTCCATGCCCAAGGTGCGGGACAGACCCTCGACAAAGTTACTGCCGGCGTGGGTCAGGGCACCGAACAGTCCGCTGAGGCCATCGACGATAAAGCGGATGACGGAACCGAGCGCCTGGCCCAGCCATTCGAAGAAGCTTTCTACCTGCATGTGAGTGTCCTGATCAGAAGGTGGGCGTGTGTGTGCCTTTGGTTGTAATTGCAGCGGGCTAGTTCCCCACAAGCATAGAGGTTTGCCGGTTTGAGGTTTCGTTTAATCATGGCTGGATGCGCTCGGCTGTCACAGTTACTGCGCTGGGTTTTGGGTGGTGTGCTGGTAGTGATCGCGCTGCTCTGGCTGGCGGACCGCCTCTGGCCCCTGCCGCTGCCCAAGGACGACCTGGCGCGGGTGGTGCTGGCCGAGGATGGCACGCCGTTATGGCGGTTTGCCGATGCCAATGGTGTGTGGCGCTACCCGGTGCAGACCCGTGAGGTGTCGCCGTACTACCTCGACGCGCTGCTCACCTACGAAGACCGCTGGTTTTATCAGCATCCTGGCGTGAACCCGCTGGCGTTGGTGCGGGCGACCTGGCAGAACCTGGCCGGGGAGCGGGTGGTGTCGGGTGGCAGTACCCTGTCGATGCAGGTGGCGCGTCTGCTGGACCCGCATTCGCGTACCTTTCACGGCAAGTTGCGCCAGCTGTGGCGCACGGCCCAATTGGAGTGGCACCTGTCCAAGGCCGAGATCCTCAACCTGTACCTCAACCGCGCGCCCTTTGGTGGCACCTTGCAGGGCGTGGCGGCGGCCAGTTGGGCTTACCTGGGAAAGTCCCCGGCGCAGTTGACCCATGCCGAGGCCGCGTTGCTGGCGGTATTGCCCCAGGCACCGAGCCGCCTGCGCCCGGATCGCCATCCGCAACGGGCGCAGCAGGCCCGCGACAAAGTGCTGCGGCGCCTCGCCGAATTCAAGGTGTGGCCGCAGGCCGCAGTCGATGAAGCCCTGGAGGAACCGCTGCTGCTCGCCCCGCGCCTGGAGCCCAGCCTGGCGCCGTTGCTCGCGCGCCGCCTGAACCGTCCCGACAGCCCGCCGCTGATCCGCACCACCCTCGACGCCACTCTGCAACGTCGCCTCGAAGACCTGTTGCTGGGCTGGCGTGCGCGCCTGCCGGAGCACACCTCGGCCGCGATCCTGGTGGTGGAGGAAGAAAGCATGGCGGTACGCGCTTACCTGGGCTCGGTGGACATCAGCGATGCCAAGCGCTTCGGGCATGTGGACATGGTCAATGCCTTACGCTCGCCGGGTTCCACCCTGAAACCTTTCCTGTATGGCATGGCGCTGGATGACGGCTTGATTCATTCTGAGTCGCTGCTGCAGGACGTGCCCCGGCGCTATGGCGATTACCGTCCGGGCAATTTTTCCATGGGCTTTACCGGCGCGGTGCCGGCGAGCACTGCGCTGTCCAGTTCGCTTAACCTGCCGGCGGTGCAATTGCTGGAAGCCTACGGGCCCAAGCGCTTCGCCGCGCAGATGCGCATCGGCGGCGTGCCCCTGGCGCTGCCGGCGCTGGCCGAACCGAACCTGGCGCTGATCCTGGGCGGCGCGGGCAGCCGCCTGGAGGATCTGGTCAGCGGCTACAGTGCCTTTGCCCGCGACGGCAAAAGCGCCACCCTGCGATTTCAGCCGGACGATACGCTCAGAGAACGGCCGCTGCTGTCGCCAGGGGCTGCCTGGATTGTGCGGCGCATCCTCAGCGGCCAGGCTCGACCGGATCGCGACCCGCGTGCCGAGTTGGTGCAGCGTCCGGTGCTGGCCTGGAAAACCGGCACCAGCTACGGCTTCCGTGATGCCTGGGCAATTGGTGTGGGGCCGCGCTACTTGATCGGCATCTGGATCGGCCGCCCGGACGGCACGCCCGTGCCTGGCCAGTTCGGACTGGCGTCGGCGGCGCCGCTGATGCTGCAGGTGCACGATGTGCTGACCAACCGCGACAGCCAGCGCGGCATCAGCGCGCCAGTCAAAGCGGTGCCGGCCAATGTCGGCGTGGCGGCGATCTGTTGGCCGCTGGGCCAGCCCATGAGCCGCACCGACCCCAATTGCCGACGCCAGCGCTTTGCCTGGACGCTGGACAACACCACGCCGCCGACTTTACAGGCGTTGGATCAGCCGTTGAGCGTGGGCTTGATGGAGAGCGTTTGGGTCAATGCCAAGGGTTTGCGTGTGGACGCCCACTGTCCCGGCGCGGTTGCCAGGAATATCGCCCTGTGGCCCGCGCCGCTGGAGCCATGGCTGCCCAGGGCTGAACGCCGTGAAGCGCGCATCCCGGCGGCCGACCCGGACTGCCCGCCACCGGCCTTGGCGGCATCTTCACCGTTGTCGATTGTCGGTGTGCGCGAAGGCGACCAACTGCGCCTGCCCGCCGGCAGCCAGCAGGCTTTACAGCTAAAACTATCCGCCCTGGGCGGCAGCGGCCGGCGCTGGTGGTTCCTCAACGGCGCGCCCCTGGGCGACAGTGCCAACCAGGACAGCATCAATGCCAGTTTCGAGCGCTTGGGCCGCTACCAGCTCAGTGTGTTGGATGAGGCCGGTCAAACCGCCAGGCTTGAATTCAGCGTAGTGGATTAGGGCCTCATCGGGGCAAGCCCCCTCCCACTTTTTGATATGTAAATGCATTCAAATGTGGGAGGGGGCTTGCCCCCGATGTCGGCCTGAAGACCAACCCAGGTGATTCACTTGCCTTCAACGCTCATCCCCCCGAAGCTATACACCTTCAGGAGCCCGCCCCATGAACCTCGAACACCTCACCGAACGCCTGCATCGCATCCGCGATACCAACGACTGGAAACCGTTTCACAGCCCGAAAAACCTGGCCATGGCTGCCAGTGTGGAAGTGGCCGAACTGGTGGAAATCTTCCAATGGCTCACCGAAGATCAATCCCGCCAATTACCCGCCGACACACTTGCCCACGCCGGGCAGGAAGTCGGCGATATCGTGTTGTACCTGTTGTTGCTGTGCAGTGAGTTGGGCCTGGACATGAACGAGGTGGTGCGTGCCAAACTGGCCGACAGCGAACGGCGGTTCGCCCCATGAGTGATCGTCACTTCGATCAACTGGCCACGCGCTTCGCCGAAAAAATCTACGGCGGGGCCAAAGGCGCGATCCGCCTGGCGGTGTTGCAGGCCGACCTGGCCGAAGCGCTGCCTGATCGCCCATTGCGCGTGCTCGATATTGGCGCGGGCCTGGGGCATATGTCGCTTTGGCTGGCCGAGCGTGGTCACCAGGTAACCCTGGCCGAACCCGCCGCGCCGATGCTCGAGGGCGCGCGCCAACGCTTCGCCGAAGCCGGGCAGCACGCTACCTTCATTCACGCACCGTGGCAGGAGCTGCTCGGCCAACTCACGCAACCCTATGACCTGGTGCTGTGCCACGCCGTGCTGGAGTGGCTGGCCGAACCCCACGCCATCCTGCCGGTGCTGCATCAGCTGACCGCGCCGGGCGGCTGGTTGTCCCTGGCGTTCTACAACCGCGATGCGCTGATCTACCGCAACCTGCTCAAAGGCCACTTCCGCAAGATGCGCAAGAACGACATGGCCGGCGAAAAGCAAAGCCTCAC
>Ga0182008_10002647_pt1 | contig 11116 bp, 8 predicted proteins | sample Sormic07211129_1_FD_120482 | JGI IMG/M metagenome (GOLD analysis project Ga0182008, IMG submission 120482) | Rhizosphere microbial communities from Sorghum bicolor, Mead, Nebraska, USA - 072115-129_1 metaG | ecosystem: Host-associated > Plants > Roots > Rhizosphere | place: USA: Nebraska...
CGGTGTCGGTGCCGACCCCTATCGTGGAGGCAGTGGTCGAGGGACGACGCACGGGGGACGAGCGATGCACGGAATGGGCGGGACGGTTGTGACGACCGAGGTACACGCGCCAGCGGCACACGGCGACAGCGAGGCACTGGCCACGCTCCACCGCGTCTTCGGATACGACAGCTTCCGCGGCGAACAGGAAGCGGTCATCGAGCATGTCGTGGCCGGCGGCGACGCCGTGGTCCTCATGCCGACCGGTGGCGGCAAGTCGCTGTGCTACCAGATTCCGTCCCTGGTCAGACCGGGCACGGGAATCGTGGTCTCCCCGCTCATCGCGCTGATGCAGGACCAGGTGGACGCGCTGCGGGCGCTCGGTGTGCGCGCCGGGTTCATGAATTCCACGCAGGACTTCGACGAGCGGCGCGTGGTCGAGGCCGAGTTCCTGGCCGGCGAGCTGGACCTGCTCTACCTGGCGCCGGAGCGGCTGCGTGTGGACTCCACCCTGGACCTCCTCTCCCGCGGCAAGATCGCGCTCTTCGCGATCGACGAGGCGCACTGCGTCTCCCAGTGGGGCCACGACTTCCGCCCCGACTATCTCGCCCTGTCCCTGCTGGGCGAGCGCTGGCCGGACGTCCCGCGGATCGCGCTCACGGCCACGGCCACGCACGCCACGCACCAGGAGATCACCCAGCGCCTGCACATGCCGACGGCCCGGCACTTCGTGGCGAGCTTCGACCGGCCCAACATCCAGTACCGGATCGTCCCCAAGGCCGACCCGAAGAAGCAGCTGCTGGCCTTCCTGAGGGAGGAGCACGCGGGCGACGCCGGAATCGTGTACTGCCTGTCCCGCAAGTCCGTGGAGGCGACGGCGGAGTTCCTGTCCCGCAACGGCATCGAGGCGGTGCCGTACCACGCGGGCCTCGACGCCGGCACCCGTGCCGCGCACCAGTCCCGCTTCCTGCGGGAAGAAGGCCTGATCGTGGTCGCCACCATCGCCTTCGGCATGGGCATCGACAAGCCGGACGTCCGCTTCGTCGCCCACCTCGACCTGCCCAAGTCGGTGGAGGGCTACTACCAGGAGACGGGCCGCGCCGGGCGTGACGGACTGCCCTCCACGGCCTGGATGGCCTACGGCCTCAACGACGTCATACAGCAGCGCAAGCTGATCCAGTCCGGCGAGGGCGACGAGGCCTTCCGCCGCCGGGCCGCCGCCCACCTGGACTCGATGCTGGCGCTGTGCGAGACCGCCCAGTGCCGGCGCGGCCAGCTCCTCGCCTACTTCGGCCAGGACCCGGATCCGACGGGCTGCGGCAACTGCGACACCTGCCTCACCCCAGCCGAGACCTGGGACGGCACCGTCGCCGCGCAGAAGGTGCTGTCGACGGTGGTGCGGCTGCAGCGCGAGCGGGGGCAGAAGTTCGGGGCGGTCCAGATCGTCGACATCCTGCTGGGCAAGCGGACCGGCAAGGTCATCCAGTTCGACCACGACCAGCTGTCCGTGTTCGGCATCGGCCAGGACCTCGAAGAGGGCGAATGGCGGGGCGTCGTACGGCAGTTGCTGGCACAGGGGCTGCTCGCGGTCGAGGGAGACTACGGCACGCTCGTGCTGACCGAGGCGAGCGGCTCGGTGCTGCGGCGGGAGCGGGAGGTGCCACTGCGCAAGGAGCCGAAGAAGCCGCCGACGGTACGGTCGGCTTCCGGTTCCGCCGCCAAGGGCGAGCGCAAGGCCAAGGCCGCTGCCGCGGCCGCCGAACTCCCCGAGGCACTCCAGCCTGCCTTCGAGGCCCTGCGCGCCTGGCGCGCCGAACAGGCCAGGGAGAACGGTGTCCCGGCCTACGTCATCTTCCACGACGCCACACTCCGCGAGATCGCGACGGTCTGGCCGACGTCGGTGCGGCAGCTGGGCGGCATCAGCGGCGTCGGCGAGAAGAAACTCGCGACATACGGCGAGGGCGTCCTGGCGGTACTGGCCTCCCTGGGCGAATCCCCGGACACGGCTCCGGCCGCCGCCGATACGCCGAGCGGGTCCTCGACCGCCACCGACGCACCGAGCGCCGACGACGACTGGCCCGAGATGGACATGGAGCCGGAACCGGACTGGATATAGGGGGCGCGACAGGGGTCGATGCCGCACCGCCTCTTCTCCCGGTTGTCGAGGCGGCCGGCTGTTGACGTCCTGCTGTGCTGGGCTGCTTGGCGTCGTCCGAGCTCGGCCTCGCCGCCGACTCTCCCCGTTGCCGAGGTCGTCGGCTGCCGATGCCCTACCCGGCTGGGCCGGCTACCGCGTTCTCCGGACCGAGCCAGGGCAGGTGGCGGCTCTGTCAGAGTGCCCGTGCCGCGTACGCCCTGACGTCCGCGTCCGTGTCCGTCGTCGCCGTGGCCAGGGCCGCGCGGGCGTCCTCGGTGACGTTGTGCCGGGTCAGGGCAAGTACGGCGGCCTTGCGGACGTCGGCGTTCGGGTCGGCGAGGGCCTTGGCGAGGGCGGGGACGGCCACGTCCGGTCGGGCGGCGGCGAGGGCGCTCGCGGCACCGGACCTCACCTGCCACGCCGAGGCGGACAGTGCGGCCACGGCACGGGCGGCCAGCGGTGCCGGGCAGCCGGTGGTGCCGAGCGCGGCGTAGGCGGCGCCTTGGACCAGGGCGTCGGGGTCGTCGGTGAGGGCGGTCAGGGCGACGAGGGTGAGATCGGAGTGGGAGTCGGGGTCGGGGTCGGGGTCGGATTCGGGGACGGAGTCGGGTGTGGGTACGGACGTGGTGCCTCGCGGGGCGACCGGGAGGTCGGGAGAGGCGACGGCATCTGTTGCGGTGGGGTCGGTGGGGTCGGTGGGGTCGGTCGGGTCACTCTGGGCGTCCGCCTCGCCCTCGCCGGTCGTGCCGCTCTCTGCCCGCCCCGCCCACACCGTCGCCAACCCCTTCGCGAGGATCACCCGGACCTCGCGGGACGGGTCGGTGGTTGCGGCTCGGGCCAGTTCGGGGGCGGCGTCCACCGAGACGAGGGCGCGGACGGCCTCGATGCGGACCGGGATGTCCGCGTCGGTCAGGGCCCCCGCGTACAGCGCCGCGTCGCCCAGGCGCAGGGCGCGCAGGACGTCGAGGGAGGCGGCGCGGACGACGGGGTCGGGTGCGGTGAGCGCGGCGGCGAGACCGTCACGCAGGGCGGGTTCGGGCGGCAGCGTCTCGACCAGTTCGCGGAGTGACGCGGCCGCGGCGGCCCGTACTTCGGCGGAGCTGTCGCGCAGGGCGTCGGCGAGGGCGGGGCCCGTGCCCGGCGGCACCGTCTCGGTGAGGACGGCGACGGCCTCGCGGCGGACGTCGGGTGCCGGGTCGGTCAAGTAGGGCCGTAGGGAGTCGAGTTCGGGCTCCTCCTCGGCGAGAGCGACGAGCTTCAGGAGACGGGCCGCGGCCTGCTCGGGACTCGTGAGCGGGGTCACGGACGCACCACCTTGCGTCAACTCCGTGCCGTCGGCACCCCCGACACCCCCGTAGCCCGAGCCTCCGGCACCCGAGGTCCCGCCGGCCACCGGCGCCACATCCCGGGGCCCCGCCGTCGCCACGTCCTCGGGGTGCACCTCACCGAGGTGTCGGGACGCACCGCCCACCGGCGTGAACTCGTCGACGGGAACCAGATAGGGAGCCACGGGACGAGCCGTGAACTCCATCGCACCGGAGGGGGACTTGTGCAGGTCGAGATGGTGGAACCAGGAGGTGTCGTCGCGGTGGGGATGGTCGAGACGGTCGTGGTAGAGGCCCCAGCGGGACTCCGTGCGGGCCAGCGAGGCCCGCGCGGCCATCTCCGCGCAGTCGCGGATGAAGGAGACCTCGGCGCACCGCATCAGTTCGTGCGGAGTGCGGGCACCCATCTCCGCGATGTCGGTCCGCATCCGCTCGAAGGACTCCAGGGCCAGCGACAGCCGGGCCCCCGACTTCGGCGGCGCCACGTAGTCGTTCACGAAGCGGCGCAGCTTGTACTCGACCTGGGTCTGCGGCGGGCCGTCCGGGTTGCGCAGCGGACGGTAGATCAGTTCGTGCGCCTCGCGGAGCTGGTCGGCCGGCAACTCCCCTTCGTACGCCGCGTACTGGGAGGCGTCCGCGCCCGCGAGGTCGCCGAAGACGAACGCGCCGATCATGTAGTTGTGCGGCACGCAGGCCAGGTCACCGGCGGCGTACAGACGCGGGACGGTCGTACGGGCGTGGTCGTCCACCCGTACCCCCGAGGCCGAGTGTCCGCCGCACAGGCCGATCTCGGAGATGTGCATCTCGATGTCGTGGGTGCGGTAGTCGTGGCCGCGGCCGGAGTGGAAGGTGCCCCGGGTCGGGCGCTCGGTGGAGTGCAGGATCGACTCCAGGGACGAGATGGACTCCTCGGGGAGGTGGCTCAGCTTCAGGTACACCGGCCCCCGGTCGGACGCCACCTCCGCCGCGAACTCGGCCATCATCTGCCCCGACCAGTAGTCGGAGTCGACGAAGCGCTCGCCGTGCCGGTTGACCTGGTAGCCGCCGAAGGGGTTGGCGACGTAGGCGCAGGCGGGGCCGTTGTAGTCCTTGATCAGCGGGTTGATCTGGAAGCACTCGATGCCGGTGAGCTCGGCGCCCGCGTGGTAGGCCATGGCGTACCCGTCACCGGCGTTGGTCGGGTTCTCGTACGTTCCGTACAGGTATCCGGAGGCCGGCAGCCCCAGTCGGCCGCACGCGCCCGTCGCCAGGATGACCGCGCCGGCGCGCACCACCACGAACGCACCCGTACGCGTGTGGAAGCCGACGGCCCCCACGGCCCGGCCGTCCTGCGGGGACGTCAGCACCCGTACCGGCATCACCCGGTTCTCGATGCGGATCCGCTCCCGCATCTCGCGCCGCCGCAGCTGCCGGTACAGGACCTTCTTGACGTCCTTGCCCTCCGGCATCGGCAGCACGTAGGAGCCCGAGCGGTGGACCTGGCGGACGGCGTAGTCGCCGTGCTCGTCCTTCTCGAACTTCACGCCGTACGACTCCAGCCGCCGCACCATGCCGAAGCCGCGGGTGGCGGTCTGGCGGACGGTGGACTGGTCGACGATGCCGTCGTTGGCGCGGGTGATCTCGGCGACGTAGTCGTCGGGCTCGGCGCGGCCGGGGATGACCGCGTTGTTGACGCCGTCCATGCCCATGGCGAGCGCGCCGGAGTGGCGGACGTGCGCCTTCTCCAGCAGGAGCACGTCGGCGCCGTGTTCGGCGGCGGTCAGGGCGGCCATGGTGCCGGCGGTGCCGCCGCCGACGACCAGGACGTCGCAGCTGATCTCCTCGGCGTCGGTGAGCGCGGGGATCTGCAGGGGGTTCTTCACGGGGGTGGTCACCGGGGTGCCCTTCGGTTCCGGGGTGCCTTTCAGGTACCGAGCGAGGAGAGGACGTCGCGCCGCAGCGCCACGCGCGCGGGATCGTCGTGCGCCGTACGGTCGCGCGGGCGCGGCACATCGCGTACGGCGGTGAGCCGGCCGTTGCCGAGGAGGGCGACGCGGTCGCCGAGGAAGAGGGCCTCGTCGACGTCGTGGGTGACGAAGACGACGGTCGCGCCCGTGCCCCGCAGGACCTCCACGAGCAGGTCCTGCATGCCGGCGCGGGTCTGGGCGTCGAGGGCGCCGAAGGGCTCGTCCATGAGGACGGCGCGTGGCGCTCCCGCCAGGGCGCGGGCCAGCTGGGCGCGCTGGCGCTGCCCGCCGGAGACACGGTGCGGCAACTGGTGTGCGTGGTCGGCGAGTCCGACCCGCGCGAGCCAGGACTCGGCCTGCCGTCGGCGCTCGGCCCGCGCCGATCCCTTGATGGCGAGGGGCAGTTCGACGTTGGCGCGCAGGGTGCGCCAGGGCAGCAGTGCGTCCTCCTGGAAGACCAGGGCGCGGTCGGCGGCGGGGCCCGTCACCGGACTGCCGTCCTGGCCGATCTCCCCGGCCGGCGGGGACAGCAGTCCGGCGAGTGTGCGCAGCAGGGTCGACTTGCCGCAGCCGGACGGGCCGACCACGGTGAGGATCTCGCCGGGCGCGACATCCAGCTCGACGTCGGCCAGGACCGGCGGCGCGTCGGGGCGGCCGAGGTCGGCGCCGCGCAGGGTGAGCCGGGTGCCTCGTACGGCTGCCGGTGCCTTCGTCCTGGCAATCGGCGTCGCGGTGACGTCGGTGTCAGACGAGGTGCTCATCGCGCGCCTCCTCGGTCGACGGGGCGTGGTCCGCCCTGGTGGACGCGGGGGCGGCGGCGGCCTTGACCGGCCGGGGCCGCGCGCCGGCGACGTACGACGTGCGGGGCAGCCAGCGCGTCAGCCGGCGGCCGAGGAGCTCCACGGCGGTGGAGGTCGCCCAGCCCAGTACGCCGATCGTGACCATGCCGACGAAGACGCCCGCGTAGTCGACGACGGTGTAGTCCTGCCAGGTGCGGTAGCCGACGCCGTACTGGCCGGAGATCATCTCGGCGGAGATCACACAGATCCACGAGACGCCGATGCCGACCGACAGGCCGCCGAAGATGCCCGGCAGCGCGCCCGGCAGGACCACCGAGCCGAGGATCCGCCACCGTCCGCCGCCCATCGTCAGCACCGCCTCCTCCCATACGGGGATCAGCGCACGGACCGCGTGCCGGGTGGAGACCAGGACGGGGAAGAAGGCGGCGGTGCAGGTGATGAAGACGATGCCCTGCTCGTTGGAGGGGAACAGGAGGATCGCGACGGGCACGAGCGCGATCGCCGGAATGGGGCGAACGACCTCCAGCACCGGCCCGAGCAGATCCTCGGCCGACCGCGAGCGCGCCACGAGCACGCCCGTCGCCACACCCAGCACGGCGGCGAGGAGGAAGCCGGTGAGGATACGGGTGAGGCTGTCGGTGAGGTCCGTCCAGTAGTCGGGCCCGGACAGCCGGCCGGCGAAGGCGCGGGCCACGTCGGCGACCGTGGGGAACTGCGAGAAGCGCAGCCACAGGTCGACGTTCAGGCTGGTCAGCAGCTGCCAGAGGCCGAGGGCGGCGGCGAGCGAGGCAGCCCTCAGCGCATACCGCCCGGCTTTCGGCAGGGGCCGGCTCACGACGCCTGCTCCAGCGCGTCGGCGTATGTGACGACCCGTGCGCCCCCGTGCCCGTCGACGTACGCCTTCGCCGTCTCCGGTGCCACGAAGGGCAGGAGCTGCTTGCCGTCGGCGACCCAGACCGCCCTGTCGGCGAACCAGAGGGTGCCGGTGGTGGCGTCGGGGACGTAGGCGGCGCGGACGGAGTCCTTGTGCGCCGCCACGTAACTCAGCAGCTCGCCGGGGGACTTGAAGCCGATGGTCCGCTCGGAGCCCTTCGGCCACACCTCGTCGGCCGAAGCGGATGCCGGTGGCGTCGCGGCGAGGCGCTCGGCGTAGTCCGCGCCGAGGGCCTTCTTCAGGTACTGGTCGTCGACGAACGAGTGCACGTCGATGTCACCGGTCAGCTTGGCGGTCTTCAGGATCGACACGTCCTGCTGGAGCGCGGAGACCAGCTGTGGCTTGACCGCCGGGTCGAAGGTCGAGATGCCGTGGGCGCCGTTGTAGAGGTAGACGACCTCGGCGGGCAGCCCGGTGGCCTCGGCGACCTTCTCGGCCGCGGCGACGGGGTGGGCGTTCAGATAGTCCGTGGCCTCGGCCTGGGCCCTGAGGAACGCCTCCAGGACCGCCGGGTGCCCCTGGGCGAAGTCCTCGCGGGCGGTGACGCCGTGGAAGGTGGGGAGGTTCAGTTCGGCACCGTCGTACAGCGCCTTCGCCTTGCCCTGGAAGGCGAGCAGTCCGGGCCAGGCGACGAACTGGGACAGTGCGTCCGTGCTGCCGGCCGCGAGCGCGGACGCGCCCACCGCGGGCTGCTGGTTGAGCTTCTCGATGCCCTTGTCGGGGTCGATGCCGGCGCGCTGCAGGGCCCGTACCAGGGTGCCGTCGGCGGCGGAGCCGACGCTGGTGGAGACCTTCCTGCCCCTGAGGTCAGCGAGGGAGGTCAGCCTGGAGTCCGGGGCGGTGACGATTGTGTTGAGGCCGCCGCGCAGGTTGTAGCCGGTGACCGAGACCAGATGGGTGGGCCGGCCGAGCTGTTTGCCACGGGCCGCGTTGATGAGCAGCGGGAAGTCGCCCATCGAGCCGATGTCGATCTTCCCCGCGGTCATCTGGGCGGTGATGGGGGCGCCGGTGGCGTAGTCCTGCCAGTCGACCTTGTAGGTGTGGCCGTCGTCGAGGGCGTCGAGGGCCTTCTCGAAGTAGCCGAGGGAGCGCAGCAGGGTGCCGGCGGTGACCGTGTTGATGGTCTTGGACTGGTAGCCGACGGTGACGGTGACGTTCTTGCCGTCGCCCGCCTCGGCGCTGCCGCCGCACGCGGTCAGGGTCAGCGGGAGAAGGGCGGCGGACGCGGCCAGTGCGAGTGCGGTGCGTTTCATGGGAGTCGGTGGCCTTTCACCGGAGCAGGTAGGGCATGTTGACCGTCACGGCTCCGGTGGGGCAGCGGGCCGCGCACGGGCCGCAGTACCAGCACTCGTCGACGTGCATGTAGGCCTTGCCGCTGCTGTCGTCGATGGCGAGGGAGTCCAGCGGACACATGTCCACGCAGAGCGTGCAGCCGTCGATGCACTTCGACTCGTCGATGGTCACGGGCACATCGGCCCGCTGGGGCGCCAAAGGCATGGCTGTCTCCAGGAAGGTTCAGCTCAGAGGGCAGGTGGGTGGGTCAGCGGGAGCGGTGCAGCATGCCGCTCATGGTGATGCGGTCGCCCCGGAACCGGATGAACTCCAGGTCGACCGGGCGGCCGTCCGCGAGATGCGTGAGCCGTTCGAGCATCAGTACGGCAGCGCCGCGCGGGGCTTCCAGCACGGCGGCGGAGTGGGCATCGGCGTTGACCGCCTCCAGGGTGATCTCGGCGTGACCGAGACGGCGGCCGGTGATGGTCTCCAGGAGCCGGAAGACGTCGTTGTTCTCCAGATCGGCGCCGAGCAGGGCGGTGCCGATGTCGAGCGGGATGTAGGTGAGGTCGAGGGAGAGGGGCAGGCCGTTCAGCCTGCGCAGACGTTCGATGTAGAGGACGTCGGCGCCGGGCTGGACGCGGAGGCGTTCGGCGACCGGGGCGGGCGCGGGGGCGGGGCCCATCGTGCGGACCTCGTTGGTGACCGCGCCGTGCTCGTGGAGGGTTTCCGCGAGCCCCATCAGCCGGTCGAGCCCGTGCGGGTACTTCCGGGCGACCACCACGGTGCCCACCCCGGGCAGCCGGTCGACAAGCCCCTCGGCCCGCAGCAGGTCCAGGGCCTGGCGGACGGTGTTGCGGGTGGCGCGGTAGTCCGAGGCGAGGACGGTCTCGTGGGGGAGGGTCCCGTCCGGAAAGCCGCCGGCCAGCAGCTGGTGCCTCAGCAGGTCGGCGAGCTGCCGTGCCTGGTCGGCCCGCAGCCGACGCCGCGCACGGTGGGCGGCGACGGTGGTCGCGCCCTGGCCGGCGTGGTCTCGGACGCGGTCGCTGGATGGCATGTCTCGAACCATAGCGAGGCGGTAGGGAATGAAGTGTTGCGGGCGTGTTGCGCCACCCCGGGCACCGCCGGACAAGCCGCTGACGTGGTGTTTCCGGAGGCCGGCGGGAAGATCTGCCACTGGTGTTCCCGGCGGCTGAGCAGCGGTGGCCCCTACGACGACTACGGCAACTGCGACGGCAACTGCGACGGCAACCGCGACGGCAACCGCGACGGCAACTGCGACAACTACGACAACGCCTTGAGTCCCGGCGCGAACGCGATCAGCAGCGGCAGCAACGGCACCAGCGCGGCGACGGTCGTCGTGAGCGCCCGACGACGGCGCCCGAGGCGCGGTCGAGGCTGCAGCAACCGGTCCACCCGCTCACCCAGCAGCCGATGACTGGACGAACACGACAGCACACCCCTGTGCTGGTTCAGCTCGATCAACGCCAGCGCGGTCGTCAGGTGCCCGCATCGCCGCGACGCCGTGTCGTCCGCCGCCAGCTCCACCAGCCGATGCGTCTGGTCGCGGAAGTGCGCGAACAACGGCACCCGCGGAAACCCGGTGGCCAGCGCGCTCGACAGATGCAGCAGCCAGTCGTGATGGGCTCGCGCGTGATCCCGCTCATGCGTGAGTACGGCGTCCAGCTGCGGGTCGGTCAGCCGGTGCAGCGCGCCGGTCGTCACGACCAGCTGCGGTGGAGGCCCCGGCATCCACCAGGCGTCGGGATACTCGTCCTCCAGCACCAGCAGCGGCCCCCGCGCCATCGCCTCCAGCCCGGCGGGCAGTTCGGGTGCCCGCTCGCGCAGATGCGCCCGGGTCACCCCGCGCCGCCGCCGTGCCTCGACGAGCTCCCGGGCGAGCATCGCGGTGGTCCAGGCGGCCCCGCAGGCCAGCAGCAGAGTGAGGGAGGCCGCCCACACGGGCGCGGACGACAGGTCGTACGCGGCGGTCACGGCGGGCGGCGCGGGCGCGAAGAGCTGGGCGCGCACGGTGCCGAACACGGCGGCCGCCCCCAGCGCCAGCGCCGTCAGACCGCACAGCAGAACGGTGGCGACCAGGCACTGCCACACCCACAGCGCGACAACCGGCTCCCGCTCGGGCCACCCGGCCCGCACCAGGGCACGCGGGACCGGCACGGCGGCCGTCAGTACGACGACACTCAGCAGGAGCAGGCAGATGACCATGCCACGGGCTCCGGTTCCTGGTCGGAGGAAGGGGCGGGGGCGGGCCGGCCGACCTGGACCGGCCGCGGCGCACGAGTACCGGCCGCCAGTATGACGGCGAAGCAGGCGCGAGTCAGGAGACGCGAAGGACCCACTACGTCAGGTGAACGGGCCGTCACCCGGCACCGACCCGCGCCTTCGCCTTCGCCCTCGCCTTCGCCTTCGCTTTCGCCCTCGCCTTCGCCCTCGCCTTCGCCTTCGCCTTCGACCGAAGCCACACCGATGCCCGTCACCCCGTCACCCCGTCACCCCGTCACCCCGTCATCCCGCCCCCCGTCACGATCCGCCCCACGACCTCCCCGAGCCCCACCCGGCTCCCGCCGGCCCCGGGTGCCCAGGCCGTCAGCGTCACCACGTCCCCGTCCTCCAGGAACGTCCGCTTGCCCTCCGGGAGTTCGAGTGGATCGCGTCCGTTCCAGGTCAGCTCCAGCAGCGACCCCCGCTGACCGGGCTCCGGC
>Ga0182008_10002648_pt1 | contig 11114 bp, 10 predicted proteins | sample Sormic07211129_1_FD_120482 | JGI IMG/M metagenome (GOLD analysis project Ga0182008, IMG submission 120482) | Rhizosphere microbial communities from Sorghum bicolor, Mead, Nebraska, USA - 072115-129_1 metaG | ecosystem: Host-associated > Plants > Roots > Rhizosphere | place: USA: Nebraska...
CCGCGCCATTCGGCCTTGAGGATGCCGTCGGCGCCGATCAGGAAGGTGCTGCGCTCGATGCCCTTGACCTTCTTGCCGTACATGATCTTGTTCTTGACCACGCCGAACATGTGGCACATCTTCTCTTCGGTGTCGGCGATGAGTTCGAAGGGCAGCTCGAGCTTGGCCTTGAATTCGTCGTGTGACTTCATGTTGTCACGCGAAACACCGAAAACAGTGGCGCCGGCCTTCACGAAATCCTTGTAGCGGTCCCGGAACTGCATGGCTTCGGTGGTGCAGCCTGGCGTGTTGTCCTTGGGATAGAAATACATCACCAGAACGTGCCCGAGGTGCGAGGTGTTCGACACCTTGAGCCCGCCGGTGGCATTGGACTCGAATTCGGGGATGGGTTTGTTGACAACGATCGCCATGAAACTTGTTTTCTCCGTTGGTTTCCATTCGTGCGGCTGCAAGGCCGAAAACGATGGAAGATTGGTCGTTGCTTGACTGAGAGGGGATCTGAGGGCGGATCGCCGTTCGCAACCCGGGATTTTAGCTCGAAATGCCCTCTAATTGCCAGCTTTTGGCTGCTCGACCAGCAGGGCCGCCACCACGTGGCGCCCCTCGCTCGCAAGGATGTTGTAGGTGCGGCAGGCGGCCGCGGTGTCCATGGTTTCGACGCCGGTGCGCTGCGCCATCAGGGTGCGCAGCCAGGCCGGCTGCGGGAAACGGATGCGCTGGCCGCTGCCGAAGATCACCAGCTCGGCGCCCAGGGCCGCGAGCTGGGCGAAATGTTCCGGGCCCAGATCGTCGAAGTTCGCGCATTCCCAGGCGAAGCGCTCGCCCCGCGAGCCCAGCACCACGCTGTGTTCGACCCGCTCGTTGTTGATCGCCACCCAGCCCGGACCGTGCGCGGTGAGGGTCTGGGTGTCGGATTTGTCGGGTTGAAGCTTCATCTATAAGGCCGGGGAACTGTGGTCAAATTATAGGTTTTCCCCTGTGCAGGCACCCTCTGGAGGGACTTTGAAGCAGCTCAAGAAGTCGGCCAAACTGGCCAATGTTCTCTACGACGTCCGCGGCCCCATCGTCGATGCGGCGCGGCAGATGGAAGAGGATGGTCAGAAGATCATCAAGCTCAACATCGGCAACATGGCGCCGTTCGGCTTCGATGCGCCCGAAGAGATCCAGCAGGACATGATCCGCAACCTGCCGGATTCGGCGGGCTACTCCGACAGCAAGGGCATCTTCGCCGCGCGCAAGGCGGTGATGCACTACACGCAGCAGCAGGGCATCGAGGGCGTGACGCTCGACGACATCTACCTGGGCAACGGCGCCAGCGAGCTGATCGTGATGGCCACCAATGCGCTGCTGGACGACGGCGACGAGCTGCTGGTGCCCATGCCCGACTACCCGCTGTGGACCGCGGCCGTGTCGCTGTCCGGCGGCAAGCCGGTGCACTACCTCTGCGAGGAAGACAACCACTGGATGCCGAGCCTGGCCGACATCCGCGCCAAGATCACGCCGCGCACCCGCGGCATCGTGGTGATCAACCCCAACAACCCCACCGGCGTGCTCTATTCCGACGAGCTGCTGCGCGGCATGGTGGCGATCGCGCGCGAGCACGGCCTGGTGCTGCTGGTCGACGAGGTCTACGACAAGGTGCTCTACGAGGACGCCAAGCACACGGCCATGGCCAGCCTGTCGACCGACGTGCTGACGATCACCTTCAACTCGCTGTCCAAGGCCTACCGCTCCTGCGGCTACCGCGCCGGCTGGATGATCGTGTCGGGTCCGAAGGCCAACGCCACCGACTACATCGAAGGCCTGAACATGCTGGCCAACCTCAAGCTCGGCTCCAACGTGCCGGGCCAGTGGGCGATCCAGACCGCGCTCGGCGGCTACCAGAGCATCAAGGACCTGGTGAAGCCCGGTGGCCGCCTGCGCCGCCAGCGCGACCTGGCCTACGAACTGATCACCGCCATTCCCGGCGTGAGCTGCGTCAAGCCCGAGGCCGCGCTCTACATGTTCCCGAAGCTGGACCCGGTGATGTACCCGATCGCGGACGACCGCGAGTTCTTCATGCAGGTGCTGCGCGAGACGCGCGTGATGCTGGTGCAGGGTTCGGGCTTCAACTTCCCGGACAACCAGCATTTCCGCATCGTGTTCCTGCCCCACGAGGAAGACCTGCGCGAGGCCATCAACCGCATCGCCAAGTTCCTCGAGCGCTACCGCGCCCGCTTCGCCTGAGCGCGTACCGCGCGGCCCTCCGTCCCCTTTCGTTTTGACTGAAGTTGTATCCATGAAACCCATCCAGGTCGGCCTGCTCGGCATCGGCACCGTCGGTAGCGGCACGTTCAACGTGCTCCAGCGCAATCAGGAAGAAATCAAGCGCCGCGCCGGCCGCGGCATCGAGATCACCATGGTGGCCGACCTCGACACCGACCGCGCCCGCGCGGCCGTGGGCGAAGGCGTGCAGGTGGTGGCCGACGCGCGCGCCGTGATCGCCAACCCGGACATCGACATCGTCATCGAGCTGATCGGCGGCTACGGCATCGCCAAGCAGCTGGTGCTCGAGGCCATCGCGGCCGGCAAGCATGTGGTCACGGCCAACAAGGCGCTGCTCGCGGTGCACGGCACCGAGATCTTCGCCGCGGCCCAGCAGAAGGGCGTGATGGTCGCGTTCGAAGCGGCCGTGGCCGGCGGCATCCCGATCATCAAGGCGCTGCGCGAAGGCCTGACCGCCAACAGCATCCAGTGGATCGCCGGCATCATCAACGGCACCACCAACTTCATCCTGTCCGAGATGCGCGACAAGGGCCTGGACTTCGCCACCGTGCTCAAGGAAGCGCAGCGCCTGGGCTATGCCGAGGCCGATCCGACCTTCGACATCGAAGGCGTGGACGCCGCGCACAAGGTCACGCTGATGAGCGCCATCGCCTTCGGCATCCCGGTGCAGTTCGACAAGGCGCATGTCGAGGGCATCACCAAGCTGGCCGCGCAGGACATCAAGTACGCCGAGCAGCTGGGCTACCGCATCAAGCTCCTGGGCATCACGCGCCGCGCCGCCGGCGGCATCGAGCTGCGCGTGCACCCCAGCCTGGTGCCGGCCAAGCGCCTGCTGGCCAATGTCGAAGGCGCGATGAACGCGGTGGTGGTGCACGGCGATGCCGTGGGCACCACGCTCTACTACGGCAAGGGCGCGGGCAGCGAGCCCACCGCCAGCGCGGTGATCGCCGACCTGGTCGACATCACGCGGCTGCACACGGCCGATGCCGCGCAGCGCGTGCCGCACCTGGCCTTCCATCCCAACGCGATGAGCGACGACCTCCAGATCGTGCCCATGCGCGAGGTGGTGACCAGCTACTACCTGCGCCTGCGCGTGGCCGACGAGGCCGGCGTGCTGGCCAAGGTCACGGGCCTGCTGGCCAGCGCGGGCATCAGCATCGACGCGGTGCTGCAGCGCGAAGCCGACGAGGTGGGCGGCGAGGGCTCGACCCAGACCGACCTGATCATCCTCACGCACGACACGCGCGAAGGCACGCTCGACGACGCGATGGCCGAGCTGCAGGCGCTGCCGACCGTGCTCGCGCCGATCGTGCGCCTGCGCAAGGAAGAGCTGTCCTGATGCGCTACCTCTCGACCCGCGGCGACATCGAGCGCCGCCAGTTCTGCGACATCCTGCTCGAGGGCCTGGCGCCCGACGGCGGCCTGTACCTGCCCGAGCACTACCCGCAGGTCGATGCGGCCACGCTGGCCAAGTGGCGCGGGCTGCCCTATGCCGAGCTGGCCTACGAGATCCTCTCGCTCTACATCGACGACATCCCGGCCGAGGAACTCAAGGCGCTGTGCGCGAAGACGTACACGGCCGAGGTCTTCGGTTCCGACGAGATCGTGCCGCTGCGCGAGCTCGAGGACGGCGTTTACCTCGAGGGCCTGTCCAACGGCCCCACGCTGGCCTTCAAGGACATGGCGATGCAGCTCCTGGGCAACCTGTTCGAGTACGAACTGGGCCGCCGCGGCGCGCAGCTCAACATCCTGGGCGCGACCAGCGGCGACACCGGCAGCGCGGCCGAGTACGCGATGCGCGGCAAGAAGGGCGTGCGCGTGTTCATGACCTCGCCCGACGGTCGCATGAGCCCCTTCCAGCAGGCCCAGATGTTCAGCCTGCAGGACGCCAACATCCACAACATCGCCATCGAAGGCGTGTTCGACGACTGCCAGGACATCGTCAAGGCGGTCTCGAACGACCTGGGCTTCAAGCGCAAGTACCGCATCGGCACCGTCAACTCGATCAACTGGGCGCGGCTGCTGGCGCAGGTCGTCTACTACTTCGCCGGCTACTTCCAGGCCACGGGCAGCGACGACAAGCCGGTGAGCTTCACCGTGCCCTCGGGCAACTTCGGCAACGTCTGCGCGGGCCATGTGGCGCGCATGATGGGCCTGCCGATCCGCACGCTGGTGGTCGCCACCAACGAGAACGACGTGCTCGACGAGTTCTTCCGCACCGGCGTCTACCGCGTGCGCGCGGCCGCCGACACGCACGAGACCTCGAGCCCCTCGATGGACATCTCCAAGGCCAGCAACTTCGAGCGCTTCGTGTTCGACCTGCTGGGCCGCGACGGCGCCAAGACCCGCGCGTTGTTCGAAGGCGAACTCGGCCGCACCGGCCGCTTCGACCTGAGCGCCGACCCGGTGTTCGCGCAGGCGGCCGAGCGCTTCGGCTTCGTCAGCAGCCGCAGCACGCATGCCGACCGGCTGGCCACGATCCGCGATACCGACAAGCGCTTCGCCGTGCTGATCGACACCCACACCGCCGACGGCGTGAAGGCCGCGCGCGAACACCTGTCGCCCGGCGTGCCGATGATCATTCTCGAGACCGCGCTGCCGATCAAGTTCGCCGCCACCATCGTCGAGGCGCTGGGCCACGAGCCCGCGCGGCCGGCCCGCTTCGAGGGCATCGAGGACCTGCCCAAACGCGTGGTCAAGCTGCCCGCCGACGCCGAGGCCGTGAAGGCCTACATCGCGGAACACTGCGACTAGCGGCATGCACGTCATCGGCTTCGCAGGGTATTCGGGCGCCGGCAAGACCACGCTGGTCGAGCGGCTGATCCCCGTGCTGAAGCGGCAGGGCCAGCGGGTGTCGGTGGTCAAGCATGCGCACCACAAGTTCGACGTCGACCATCCGGGCAAGGACAGCTACCGCCATCGCGAGGCCGGTGCCTTCGAGGTGGTGGTCGCGTCCGACCAGCGGCTCGCGCTGATGCGCGAGTTCGAGCAGCCCGCGCAGCTGTCGGTGCACCACCTGATCGCCGAGCTCTACGAGGGTGTCGACTGGGTGCTGGTCGAGGGCTTCAAGCATGCCGACCTGTGGAAGATCGAAGTGCTGCGCCAGAGCGGCCCCGACGAGGACGCACGGCCGGCGCAGTACCCCGACGACACCTTCGTGGCCGCGCTCGCCACCGACCGGCCCGACGCGCTGCCCGAGCCGACCCTGCGGCCGGTGTTCCATCTCGACGACGTCGAAGGCATCGCGCGGTGGTTGCTCGACAATGCGCATCGCTTCGACTACAAGGCCGAGAACCATGAGCTCTCCTTCCGCTGAACGCCCCCGGCTCACGCCCCTCGACGAAGCGCTGGCGAGCCTGCTCGCCCGGGCCCGCCCGCTGGAGGCGCAGAGCGTCTCGACCTTCGAGGCCGATGGCCGCGTGCTGGCGCAGGACGTGGTGTCCGGCCTCACGGTGCCGCCGCGCGACAACAGCTCGATGGACGGCTACGCGGTGCGCGCAGCCGACTGCGCGAGCGCCGGCACCGTGCTCACGGTCGCGCAGCGCATCCCGGCCGGCAGCGTGGGCACGCCGCTCGCGGCCGGCACCGCCGCGCGCATCTTCACCGGCGCGCAGATCCCCGAAGGCGCCGATGCGGTCGTGATGCAGGAAGAGGCCTCCGCGCTCCCGGAGGAGGGCACGCTGGGCCGCGTGCGCATCGACACCGTGCCCACGGCGGGCCAGTGGATCCGCCGTGCCGGCGAGGACGTGTCGCGCGGCGACGTGGTGCTCGCGCGCGGCGCGCGGCTGGGCCCGGCGGCGCTGGGCCTCGCGGCCAGCGTGGGCTTCGACCGGCTGCAGGTCGCGCGGCGGCCGCGGGTGGCGCTGCTGTCGACCGGCGACGAACTCGTGATGCCCGGCGAGGTCGCGCCCGAGGCCATGAAGCCCGGTGCGATCTACAACTCCAACCGCTTCTTCATGCGCGCGCTGCTGCAGCGCCTGGGCTGCGAGGTGAGCGACCTGGGCCTGGTGCCCGACCGGCGCGACGCGACCATCGAGGCGCTGCGCAGCGCGGCCGCGCACAACGACCTGATCATCACCACCGGCGGCGTGTCGGTGGGCGAAGAGGACCACATCAAGGGCGCGGTCGAGGCGCTGGGCGAACTGCAGTTGTGGTCGCTCGCGATCAAGCCCGGCAAGCCCTTCGCCTACGGCCGCATCGGCCAGGCGCACCTCACGGGCCTGCCGGGCAACCCGGTCTCCAGCTTCATGACCTTCGTGCTGCTGGTGCGCCCCTTCCTGCTGGCCTTGCAGGGCGCGACGCAGGTGGCGCCGCAGCCGGTGGCCCTGCGCGCCGACTTCGACTGGCCGCGCGCCGACCGCCGGCGCGAGTTCCTGCGCGCGCGCCGCAATGCAGAAGGCGGGCTCGACCTGTTCCCCAACCAGAGCTCGGGCGTGCTGACCTCCGCGGTGTGGGGCGACGGCGTGGTCGACAACCCGGCGGGTCGGCCGATCCACAGGGGCGACACGGTGCAGTTCATCTCCTTCGCCACGCTGCTGGGCTGAGGCGGCCATGAAGATCGCGATCCGCTACTTCGCCTCGGTGCGCGAGGCCCTGGGCGGCGGCGAGACCGTCGAAACCCAGGCCGCCACGCTGGCCGAGCTGCGCGACGAACTCATCGCACGCGGCGCGCCGCATGCCACGGCCCTGGCCCGTGGCAAGGCCGTGCGCATGGCGCTGGACCAGGCCATGAGCGTCGAATCGGCCACGCTGCACGAGGGCTGCGAGGTCGCCTTCTTTCCGCCTGTGACGGGCGGCTAGCGCAAGGCAAGCAGCCGTTCGCGCAGCGCATCGCTGACCGGCGTCATCGGCGCGCGCAGGTGGCCGTCCGCGATCACGCCCGCATCGGCCAGCCAGGCCTTGAGCGGCGCCGGGTTGGGCTCGGCGAAGAGCAGCGCGATCAGCGGCTGCAGCGCCTGCCAAATCGGCCGCGCCTCGGCCAGCCGGCCCTCGCCGACCAGCCGCAGCAGCTGCACGAACTTTTCCGTTTCCACATGCGTGCTGGCCGCGATCGCGCCCGCGCCGCCCTCGGCCACGGTCGAGAAGATCTGCGCGTCCTCGCCCGCCAGCACCTGCAGCGCGCCGTCGGTGATCAGGGCACGGGTCTTGGCCATGTCGCCGCCGCAGTCCTTGATCGCGCGGATCTTCGGATGGGCCGCGAGCGTGCGCAGCGTGTCCAGCGACAGCGTGGCGCCGGTGCGGTAGGGGATGTCGTAGACGATCAGCGGCACGCTGCTCGCATCGGCGATGGCGCTGAACCAGCCGACCAGGCCCTGCTGCGAGGGGCGGATGTAGCTGGGCGCGGGCACCAGCAGCCCGTGGAGGCCATTGTCGGCAAGCCGGCGCACCCAGCCCAGCGTCTGGCCCAGGTGATAGCCGGAGATCCCCATCACGCGCGGCAGCGCGAGCGCGGTGGCGGCCACGGTGGCCAGCACGGCCAGCTGTTCGTCCTCGTCGAGCGCGGCGGCTTCGCCGGTCGAGCCGCAGACCACGAAGCCGGCGATGCCCGTGGGCGCGAGCCGGCGCACGAGGGCCGCGAGCGAGGGATGGTCGACCGTGCCGTCGTGACGGAAGGGCGTGATCAGGGGAACCCAGAGGCCCGAGAAATCGGAGGGGGCGACAGAAGAAGAGGACACGCAATGCTCCTTGGTGCAGGAAGCGACCGATGGGAAAACCATCGTCGGATGTGCGCGTGCCATGGGCTGCAGCCTGAGCCTTGCCGGTCCCGTCGCTCATCCGACGACGGAACCGCAGCTCCGGTCAGACGAGCTGTGGTTTTTTGGCTTTGCCGTTGCAGCGTGCGCACGCCTGGCCTTCGGACGAAGGCTGGAAGGGGTGCGCGGCGCGGCAGGGCATGGTGGCGAGTCTACCGCGATGCCACAATCCGCCGATGACCCGCGTTGCCATCCAGACCCATGATTTCGACCTGGCGCAGGAGATCGCGACGCTGCGCGCGGAAGATCCGCGTGTCGGCGCCGTCTGCAGCTTCGTCGGCACGGTGCGGGATCGCAACGACGGCAGTGCCGTGGCCTCGATGGAACTCGAGCACTACCCCGGCATGACCGAGAAGGCCATCGAGGCCATGATCGACGCGGCGCAGCGCCGCTTCGACATCCTGGGTGCGCGCATCGTGCACCGCGTGGGCCTGCTGCAGCCGCTGGACCAGATCATGATGGTGGCGGTGGTCTCGGCACACCGCGGCCAGAGCTTCCAGGCCTGCGAGTTCCTGATGGACTACCTCAAGACCCAGGCGCCGTTCTGGAAGAAGGAACAGACGCCCGAGGGCGCGCGCTGGGTCGATGCGCGCGTGTCGGACGATGAGGCGCTGGCGCGCTGGGGCATTCAGGCGCCCAACGCCTGATTCGTCCGGGCCCCGTTTTTTCCCTCTCCCTCCGGGAGAGGGCAGGGTGAGGGCGACGGCCGTCGTTTGACCACGCGCTTCGGCAAAGGCTGCATGCCCTCACCCCCACCCTCTCCCAGAGGGAGAGGGGGCAAGACTCATTGAGGTTTGAAGCCGCTGGCCTGGATGATCTTTTCCCAAGTCTGCGTGTACGTCCGCACGCGCCCCGCGAACTGCCCCTGCGGCTCATAGGCCACGTTGAGGCCCATGGCCGTGAGCTTCTGCTTCACGTCCGGCATCGCCAGCACCTTCTGCAACGCGGTGCCGAAGCGGTCGATCACCGGCTGCGGCGTGCCCACGGGCGCGAAGATGCCGTAGTAGGGGTAGTCGTCGAGGTTCGCGAAACCCAGCTCGGTGAAGGTCGGCACCTGCGGCAACAGCGGCTGGCGCTTGGCGCCGATCACGGCCACGATGCGCACCTTGCCGGCCTTGTGGTTCTCGATGAAGTCGGGCACCGAGGCGATGCCGGCGGTGATCTGGTTGCCCAGCATGTCGGCCGTCAGCGGCGCGCTGCCGCGGTAGGGCGCGGCCTGCAGGTCGAGCTTGTACTTGTCGGAGATCAGCTTGACCAGGAACTCGGGGATCGAGCCCGGCGCGGGCACGCCGATGGTCTCCTTGCCGTCCTTCTGGGTGCGCACCCACTTCACGTACTCGTCCATGTTCCTGGCCGGCGTGCCGCCCGAGACCGCCAGCACGTTGGCGAAGGTGGCGAAGCCCGCCACCGGCACGAAGTCGGCCGAGGGGTTGAAGCCCGGGTTCTTGACCACCTGCGGCAGGATGGAGATGCTGTGGTCGTGCGTGAGGAACAGCGTGTGGCCGTCGGCTGGGGCCGATTTCAGTGCCTGGGCCGCGATCTGGCCGCCCGCGCCCGCACGGTTCTCGACCACCACCGGGGCGCCCAGCTCGTCCTTGAGTTTTTCGCCCAGAGCGCGTGCAATGGCATCGCTGCCGGCACCGGCGGGGAAGCCCACCAGCAGCCGGATCGGCGTCTGTGCCTGGGCCAGGCCCGAGAGGCCCAGGGCCGCGGCGAAAAGGCCGAGCGTCAGCGCCCGGCGGGCCGGCTGAACACGCTGCGTTGAAAAAACCATGATCGACTCCAATCCATTGTGGTGAGAGGCTCCGGCAGCAATAGCCGTGCCTGAATTCGCCCGCGCTCTTGAATGGCGCGCGAACAGCCCTATTTTGAATGCAGGAAACACCACCATGCGCCAAGACAAACTCACCACCAAATTCCAGGAAGCGCTCGGCGATGCACAGTCGCTGGCGCTGGGCAACGACAACGCCTACATCGAGCCGGTCCACCTGCTCGCCGCCATGCTGCGCCAGGACGACGGCCCGCGTGCGCTGCTCGAGCGCGCCGGCGTCAATGTGAGCGCGCTGGGCCAGGCCGCCGAGGCCGCGATCAAGAAGCTGCCGCAGGTGCAGGGCCACGATGCGGTGCAGGTCGGCCCCGAGCTCAACAAGCTGCTGCAGGCGACCGAGAAGGAAGCCATCAAGCGCAACGACCAGTTCATCGCGGGCGAGCTCTTCCTGCTGGCGCTGACCGACAGCAAGGCCGACGTCGGCCAGCTCGCGCGCAGCAACGGCCTGACGCGCAAGAGCCTGGAGTCGGCCATCGATGCGGTGCGCGGCGGCCAGGGCGTGAACAGCGCCGACGCCGAAGGCCAGCGCGAAGCGCTCAAGAAGTACTGCATGGACCTGACCGAGCGCGCGCGTCTCGGCAAGCTCGACCCGGTCATCGGCCGCGACGAGGAGATCCGCCGCGCGATCCAGGTGCTGCAGCGCCGCACCAAGAACAACCCCGTGCTGATCGGCGAACCGGGCGTGGGCAAGACCGCCATCGTCGAAGGCCTGGCGCAGCGCATCGTCGCGGGCGAGGTGCCCGAGTCGCTCAAGGGCAAGCGCGTGCTGTCGCTCGACATGGCCGCGCTGCTGGCCGGCGCCAAGTTCCGCGGCGAGTTCGAGGAACGCCTGAAGACCGTGCTCAACGAACTCGCGAAGGACGAGGGCCAGACCATCGTCTTCATCGACGAGCTGCACACCATGGTCGGCGCCGGCAAGGCCGAAGGCGCGATGGACGCGGGCAACATGCTCAAGCCCGCACTCGCGCGCGGCGAGCTGCACTGCGTGGGCGCGACCACGCTCGACGAATACCGCAAGTACATCGAGAAAGATGCGGCTCTGGAGCGCCGCTTCCAGAAGATCATCGTGGGCGAGCCCTCGGTCGAGGCCACCATCGCCATCCTGCGCGGGCTGCAGGAGAAGTACGAGGTGCGCCATGGCGTGCAGATCACCGACCCGGCCATCGTGGCCGCGGCCGAGCTGAGCGACCGCTACATCACCGACCGCTTCCTGCCCGACAAGGCCATCGACCTGATCGACGAGGCTGCGGCCAAGATCAAGATCGAGA
>Ga0182008_10002654_pt1 | contig 11102 bp, 6 predicted proteins | sample Sormic07211129_1_FD_120482 | JGI IMG/M metagenome (GOLD analysis project Ga0182008, IMG submission 120482) | Rhizosphere microbial communities from Sorghum bicolor, Mead, Nebraska, USA - 072115-129_1 metaG | ecosystem: Host-associated > Plants > Roots > Rhizosphere | place: USA: Nebraska...
CAGCATCCAGAACGGAAACCAGTTAAGCAAAGGTTTTGAAGCAGAAGCTGCCTTTAACCCAATTCCAGGCTTTAATCTTGTAGCTGGTTATGCTTATAATGACAGCAAGTACTTACAGGCATCAGCCAATGTAGATGGTTTACGTCCGGAAAGTGCCGGGCCGCGGACAATGATCAATGCCTGGGCAAGTTATCGTTTTACAGAAGGTCAGCTCCAGGGCTTCGGCATCGGTTTTGGCGGAAACTATGCCAGTAAAAACATCACTGCCATAACCACCACAAGCTTATTTACATTGCCGGCATACACTGCTTTGAATGCATCTGCTTTCTATGACCAACCCAGATTCAGAGTTGGATTAAAAGCAAACAATCTCACCAACGAAAAATACTATATAGGCTGGGGTACTACCATACCTCAAATGCCTGCCAACTTTATTGCAGAATTCACATTAAAACTTGGCGGTGTAAAATAAAACATCCTACCAATTAGCACCATACCCGGTCTGCACCCAAGAAAATATGATTTACTGATCAAGCCTCAGAACCTGAAAGGTTCAGCTAGATCAGTAAACATATTTTTCCTATTATAATCAATTACCTCTAATAAATTCCAATACAGGTTTTCCATCAGGAGCTTTAAACTCTATGCCAAGTATCATTGCAGCAGTTGGAGCAACATCCTCCAAACCAATAGAATTCAGCACAACTCCCTTATTGATCCCCGCACCAGAGATAATAAAACCAGTTTGTATTTCAGGTATATCAGGAAAATAACCATGAGCACCACCCCGTTTCGGGGCTAACAATGCCCCTATGTTTGCATCCTGAATATAAATTCCTTTTACAGGTGCCAAAGCAAAGCTGGCATGAGGATCTGCACCAATTTTATCCAATTCATCCCGTTCAACAATACGAAAGAGTTTTTTATACTCTTCTGGTAAAGCATCCATCTTTTTACGCACTTTTTCTAGCGTCTTTAAATCTCTCTGATCCTTGAGGTGGAAAAAAGCCGCACCACCTGCAGCCTGAAATTTAGCTACTGGCTCCTGTACTCCAACTTTACTGTCTATCCCAATTTCCTTCAACCATATATTAGGTGCCAGCACACGCTCAATATCAACAAAACCATGGTCGCCAGTAACGATTATCGTTGTACTGTCTTTAAGGTTCGCTTTAATAACCGCATCCAAGATATTGCTTACCGCATGGTCTGCAGAAGCCACTGCTTTCCGCACACCCTCTCCTGAACGACCTTCCTTGTGTTCTGCGCCATCTACACCAACAATATGAATACTCAAAAAAGAAGGCTTATACTTACGGATCAGATAGGCTGCCATCCGGCTGTTGTTCTCATCCATGGTCAGGTATTCCAGATTAAGGTCGTTGATTTCGGCCTTACCTATCGCGTACTCCTCCATCTCTTCAAACAATCCTTTTGGTGTCGCAAATTCAGAAATTGCACTTTTACGATCAGACATATTGGTCGATGACCAGATCTCCGGAAGATTATAGTCTATTTCTGCACCTACAGATATAGGCCATGAAATAGACGCAGATTTTAAACCCGCTTTCCTTACCGCCTGCCAGAGCGTTTCCGACTTGATCTTTCTACTATCAGTTGTCCATTCATACACATGCTGTGCATTGGGCATTGTATTATAGGTAATGCCATGTCTGGCAGGAAAAGCGCCCGTAATTAATGTGGTGTGCGATGGATAGGTTACACTCGGAAAAATACAACGCACACCTTTGGCATAAGATCCTTCTTTCATCAGGCTTTGTAAATTAGGTGCAGGCCAGCTTTTGTCCAAATAAAAATCCGGTCTAAAGCCATCAATACTAATTAAGATCACGTGTTTAGACCCCTGTCCAGATACCCCTATTGTGCAGCAAAAGCAACACAACAAGATCAGATTTTTTATAGAGAATATTGTCTTCATAATACTAAATACTAGTTGATAAACGGAAAAACTTCTTTTGCTTTTTTATTGGCGACCAATACCTTATTCATATCATATTTCATGGTCACCACACCCAATGCCGTATTATTGGTAAAATCATCCATATCTCGGTTAAGTGGTATAAATGAAGGAACCTGTGCAATGGTATGTTCTGGCTTAACATAGCTGTTGTTCAATTGCTCAGTTTGTGATACCGGGAATTTTATCCCAAGATCTGCCATCCTTCTGCCTTCGGCAAAGAAAATTTCCTGGCGCATTCTGTAAACCAGATAAAGCAGATCATCCTGAGTAGCGGCCTGATCCAAATCTTCAGCAGTCACTTTAGTTCCCGATACCGTATAAACAGAGATGTTCCCCGTCTGGCGATCCAAAACATAACCTGATCTTTCCTGAGCATTAGCATCAAATTTCACTTTAACTGCTTTTAAAGGATAGTCGGTTCTGTTCCCTCCATTGCGGGTTTCCTTTTTATCGTCAACAGACGCCACTGACCGGTTAGCAATGACATCAGAAAGCAGGTTTTTCAAGGTTGTTCTTCCTCCCGCCAAATCATTTGCAGAAATCTGCACTTCTGCCAGGATCAGATAGGCTTCTTCAGATTTAACAATGCTGATTGGCTTTTGCTCTAAAGCAATTGTCGTTATGTGATAGTATTTCGGGTCCAGAAAATCAAGTCTTGGCAAAGGTGCAAATTCATTAGTTGAAGAAGAATAGGTATAAGTCTGGAAATCGTTAGATGCACTGTTCTGACCATCAAACTTAATCTGTTTCAATAATAATTTATTAGCCATTGCCGCAACAGCAAACTCCTTTGCCTGATCAGGCATTCCCAGATCATAATAAACCCTGGCCTTTAACAAGGTATAAGCCAGTTTCTCTGCGGGATCTGTTTGTAATGGAATTGCCTCTTCCAATGCTGCCAATGCAACTTTATAGTGTTCGGCCGGAGAGAGCATAGCCCCTTTACTGCTGCCGGGAAGCGCCACAAATAATTCGCCACTCCACACATGTGCATAAGCATTAAAAAACAACATTTCTGCCTTTTCAGAAGGAAGTGTTGTGGCATCAGCCTTTATAACCGTATTTAAGCCATATTCAGAAAGCTCCCTTAATCTATGAACCGCGGCCTGTATGTTGTTTACATCAAGATCAAAGTTCTGGATTTGAGGAATATCAAAAACCTTACTGCTTAAGGTACGATTGTTAAAGTAATCGTCTGAGACCAGTTCCGTATTTACAACCACTTGGTTTAAAGTTAAAGCCATTTGCCTCCTCAAGCCAAGTATCCAGGATTTTGTAGCATTTGGGGTATTCAGGTAAACATCACTGGTTACATTTGGATTGTCTACTTTGGTCAGTTCACACCCGGTAAGCGCGCTTGCAGAAATTGCCAGCAGCGCGAAAAATATCTTTTTATATGTTTTCATGATCATCAACTATTAAAAATTTAACCTCACTGATCCAAGGAATTGTCTTGGTGATGTATAGGTAGAATAAGAAATCCCTCCTGTTGTAGCCCCATTTTGCCCCTGCGAACTGCCACTGATAGTTCCTTCCGGATCAAAACTTGAAGCCGAAAAATTAAATGGGTTAACTGCAGAAAAACCAAGGTTTATATTTTTGATCACCCCTTTCCAGGCAGCCGGCCTGAAACTGTAATTGACACCAATGGTTCTCACCTTTATAAAATCCGTTTTCTCTACAAACATATTGGTGAAATCCAGCCATCTGGTCCGTTTGCTTTTATCAATCTCAGCTTGCGGAATTCCTTCTGTAGAAGCCCCGTAGTTGAACCGGAACTGACGGTCAAATGATGCCGCATAGGCCCCTTTCTGATAATCTGCATTCGCAAAGATACTAAAGCCTCTATACTGAAAATTAAGCCCCATGCTTCCAAATAAATCCGGAATGGTAGTACCCAGGTAAGCTTGCGGAGTTGTACTTTCCAATAAACCATTTGCATCAAACACTCCGTAATTACCCCTGATAAAGCCAATCGGATAACCTTCCTGTACCACCGTTTGAACCGTTCTGGCACTAAAGCCATTGATATTAAAAGGAGCCGTACCACCAGAACTCAATACCTTATTGTAAAGTGTATTTACCGAAAGGTTAACCCTTAAACTATAATCAGCTGTTTTAACAGGTGTCAATACCGTATTAAACTCCAAACCCCGGTTGAGTATCCTGCCCACATTTTCCAGTTGAGTAGATTGACCCGTAGATGGTGCATAAGGCACCACAAACAGGGCATCTTTAGTAATAGAATGATAAAAACCTCCGGAAAGAATGATCCGGTCATTCAAAAAACCAAGGTCCATTCCCGCTTCGATCGTCTCCGTTTTTTCTGGTTTTAAATTGCTGTTACCTGGTTGTCCAAATGCAGCCGCTTGTTCACCATTATAACCTATAATGGCAATCGTTTTGTCGTTTGCAAATGGGGTAGGAAAATTACCAGCCAAACCATAGCTACCCCTTATTTTTGCAGAAGAAATCACCGAGCTTAGCCCTTTAAAATAGTCCTCAGCACTTGGAATATAGGACAGGCCTACCTTTGGATAATATTGGATACCAATATTTTTACCAAAAGCAGAGTTGCCATCGCCCCGCAATCCAAGATCCAGGAACAGACGATTTTTATAACCAGCATTTTCCTGGATATAAACGCCATAGTTTACCACTTTTGAATAATATTCGTTACTGGTCCGGGTAGCCGCGACACTAATGGTTTGAGCACCGTCCCTGATGTTGTCTCCCCGGTATTCAATCTGATGATCCTCATTTCTGAAAAGCTGCCCACCAACAGTGGTAATAAAGGAAAAGTCTTTTACTTTTAACTCATATTGCCCATTCAGTTCAAAGGTTAAACCTAAATAGTTCCTGTCAAAATTATCAATGCTACCCTGATTGGTTACATTGGTATTGGTGGTACGGGAAAGGTACTCGTTAGTGGTAATCACTTGCTGACGTTGTGTTCTGTAATCAATACCACCAGTTGCTTTAACCACCAAATTCTTTAAGGGCTGGTATTTAAACACCTGTGAGGTTTGAAAACGGTTCACATTGATTCCATTGTTTTGCAATCTTTCCGCATCGTCAACATAGCTCTTCATCGCCGCATACTCCGCATCGGTAAGGTTATCAAGATCATTTTTGAACTTTGGACCTGTAATGGCCGATGCACCACTCTCTGCAAACCATAAACCCGTGTAGCCCCCTTGGTTTCCATTCCGGCTGCGCTTATATTTATTATTGATATAGCTGAAAGAACTTTCATAGGTAACCTGGCTGCCCAAAGAAGCTCTCAGGCCCGTGCGAAGATCTATCCTTTTATTACTGTTCTGGTCAAAGATTTGTACGCCGCTGCTATTGGTATAGCCACCAGAAAAACTATAACCAAAATTCCCCTGCCCTCCATTTAAAGAAAGGTGATGTTTCTGATAGAGTCCATCTGTAAATAACAAGTCTTTCGTTTTCTTGAAATGAAGAAAGTCTGTTGTAGGTGTTTCCACACCAACCTGAGTTTCTATGGTAATATCCGTCCTTTCAGAGCCTCCCTTTTTAGTAATGATCTGGATTACCCCATTAGCCGCATCAGATCCATATAAAGTAGACGCAGCGCCTCCGTTAATAAACTCAATTTTTTCAATATTGTCCATTGGGATATCAGAAATAGAACTGATGGCCGCACCTTGTGTACTTCCTCCACTCAATGCCGCATTGGTGTTCAAGTTGTCCATTCTCACTCCATCCACATAAATAATTGGTGTAGAACTGATGAAAGCAGAATTTACACCTCTGGCTCTGATGATAGAAGTCGCCCCAGCCTGCCCTCCAGTCAAGCGAATTTGTGCATTGGGCAATTTGGCTTGCAACAGCTGATCTATCCTTGTAGCAGGGACATCCTGAAGCTCTTTCTCCCCTATAGAAACCACATTGGAAGATAAACGTCTTTTACTGATATCGATTCCTTGTCCGGTGATCACCACCTCATCAAGACCCAGCAGATCCTGTTCCAGTTGTACATTCAGCGTAGAATTTCCAGCTGCTCTATCCAAATTAAACTCTTGTAATTTGTAACCAATGTAATTGACAACAATGGTAAAGCTCTCTTTGTCCGGAGGGACTGCGAGATTATACCTGCCATTGATATCCGTTTGTGTAGCCGCAGAGGTACCCTTAACTTTAACACTCACGCCCGGCAAAGTTTCACCTGTACGCTTATCCTTTACAATACCAGAAATTTGCATAGGTGCAAACACCCTCCTTGGATTGATCAGAATATATTTGTCAGAAACTTGCCGTATCTCTATATTGGCCTGAGGTATGAGCTGTCTAAGAATTTCCTCAACAGATTTTTGTTTCACACTGAGACTAAATTTTGATGCATTTTGCAATTCATTGCTCTTATATCCAATTACAAAATGGCTTTGTTTTTCAATCAAATCCAGGACCTCTCTAAGCGGTAATCCTCTTACAGACAAGTCCATCTTAACTTCCTTCATAGACTGACCCGAGGTTGTTCCTGCGTAGATCAGCACATTAGAAAGGAAGAGCAGGGCTATTGTTAACTTCATTTTAAGGCTAAAAAGTGACCATAACGGGTATTTGCAACCCGAGTAAAATTTATGCATATTTGACTTGTTTTTAATGTTTTAAGAAATTCATTGGAAATACGGAACGCTGCTTCAGCGCTCCGTTCAGGCCGGAAATGTTAGCGCATTTCCGGCTCTTTTTTTTCGCTTTTACGTACCCATTTTGCTGATATTAATCTGGTGATCTTGATAAGAAAATTTTCTTTTGGTGAGCAGCGTTAAAACCTGAAGTACACTTTTCATAGATTCATTATTAAAACGGATGGTATATTTATCTGCTGAGCTAACCCTACTTAAATTATTGACTTCCAGATTATAAAACTGCTTCAATTGCACAGCAATATCACTGATTGAGGCATTATCAATATAGAGTTTCCGTTCTTTCCAGGAGATAATCGGTCCGGTTTCCTCTATTTTAAATTCTGTCTTCCTGCTTCTTCTATCATAACTGATGGTATGGTTAAAGACCATATCTTTGGCCAGTAATTTATCAGCCCCGCCGCTGGATTCAAAAACCATTACTTTTCCAGAAAGCACAGATACTTTAATTCTTTCCATCTCCGGATAGGCACGGATGTTAAACGAGGTTCCAACCACCCTGGTTTTTAATGCGCCAGACTGTATGATAAAAGGCCTGCTTTTATCTTTTGCAATTTTAAAAAGCGCTTCCCCTTTTAAAATCACTTTTCTGTCCTGTTGCCCAAAGTCTTGGGATACGCGGAGGTCACTTTGTGAATTCAATAAAATTTCTGATCCGTCGGCAAGTATAATTTTCTTCTGCTCTCCACGTGCAGAGCTGACCAATAACTCCTTACCTGTTCTCTTTGTTGGCTTGTTGGCATAATACAGCCACCCTGAAGCCAGAGAAATAATCAAAAAACATGCTGCCGTAGCATATTTAACATATGCACGACTTCTGTAAACTGTCTTTTTATTGGTCTGCTGCCCAAGGCTGTTGTACCAATAGTCTACCGCCTGCCGCTCGAATACGCTCACCTCATCTTGCGTATATCTTTTAAGGATGGCCTTTAATTCTTGTTGTTTTTTGCTTTCTAACATTTCTAAACTAACCATCACATAAAGTGGTTGGTAGTACTTTAAGGAAATGTTATGAAAACATCAATTAATGCTCATGCAGAAAAGTAGCAATGGCTATGATCAAGCATATAGGAATGTCTGAATTATATTTTCCAAGCCTGAACCTCAGTTTATGAAGTACAGTAGAAATATTGTTCTTAACCGTTTGTTCAGAAACAGAAAGATTGGCTGCAATTTCTTTGATGCTCAAGTTTTGCTCCCGGCTTAACCGGTAAGGCACTTGTAAGCGGTCAGGCAACTCATTGAGCTCTGCATCGAGCAGGGCACTGAGTTCTTTGACCATTATGCTTTCATCTGTCTGAACTGCTGCAGGATAAGACAGCATATGAGTAAGCACATCCTCTCCAGTTATCGTGATTCCTGGGCGGCTAAAATAATTGATCACGGCATATTTTGCAGCTTTATACAAGTATGAAGATAATTTCCCCTTTTCATCGCAAACTACTGTTAGACGGTTTCTCCATAAGCCCATAAATATATCCTGAATCATATCCTGTGCCTCGTCTCTGTCCTTAATCTTAATACACACCTGCTGATATAAACCTTGCCAATACCTATCTACAAGCTCAGTAAAAGCCAGATGGTTATCATTTTTTGTAAACTCCAGTAGATCGTGATCTGACATTTTTTTCATAGCCCGCTGCAAAATTAGGGCTGTACTGTAAACTCCATATTAATTATGGAAGATGAAAATAATTTCTAAGGCAAAAATAATCTTCTATTTTTGTATTTAAACTTATTCTAAATTATAAATCAAAGCGAATAATTAATTCAAATAATGAACAAAAACTAACTACTAATTATAATTCCAAAAAAATGAAGATACGATTGTCGCTGCTTTTTGCAGTAATTATAACCTTACCAGCTCTTGCACAACAAAAAACCATTACAGGAACCATCAAAGATGAACAACACCAGAGCATTCCCTACGCTACCATCCTTATTTCTCCGATAAAAAAAACCATTACAGCGAAACAAACAGGAGAATACACTCTAAAACTGCCTTCCGGTTCCTATATCTTAAAGGTTTCGGTAGTTGGATACAAACCCTCCGAGCAAACCATTACACTTTCAACCGATTCAACACATCTGGATTTCATTTTACAAGAGGATTCTAAACTACAAGAAGTGATTATTTCAGCCAGCCGGAAACAGGAAACTCTTGATGAGGTCCCCTCTTCTATCAATATAATAGGATCAAAAGACCTCGCTATTCAAAAAACAATAAATAATAACCTAAGCGACATATTGGCAAATAGTGTACCTGGACTTTCCTTGAGCACCAACCGGAGCAGTAATCTTGGGCAGACCATGCGTGGCCGGGGTATTCTGGTCATGATTGACGGCGTACCGCAATCTACTCCATTACGTAACGGCGCCCGTGATATCCGTACTATAGACCCGGCAGCTATTGAAAGAATAGAAGTGATCAAAGGCGCAACCTCCATTTATGGAAATGGCGCCGATGGCGGATTAATCAATTACATTACAAAAAAACCAGCTGCCAGCACCACAATAAGCGGACAAACCTCTCTTGGTGCCAATACCTTTCTGATAAAACCACAACATACACTTGGCGCACAGTTTGGGCAATTACTTACAGGTACGATTAAGAAATTTGATTACGTTGTTTCCGGTCGTTATGAGCAAACCGGAACTTCCCGAGATGCCAAAGGCCAGGTACTTTCTCCTGAGTACGGCCTCAACGATCTGCAAATGTGGAATGTATTTACCAAAGTTGGCTATAACATCAATACCGCAAACAGACTGGAATTAATGTATAATTATTTCAGTAGCAAACAGACCACAGATTATATTGCAAAAGCAGGAAAATACGGAAATCCAGACTCAGCTACCATTGGTATATTAGGTGTACGGCCAGGCAAAGCCGAAGGCACACCCTATAATCATAATGTGAACCTGCATTACAGCAGCCAGAGAATTATTGGAGAAACAGACCTCGATGTAAACCTCTATTTACAGGATTTCTACACCCTGCTCTCTTCCAGTAATTTCTTTGAAGGCAATGGCCAGCCAGGAAACCTCGATAAAAAGAAAGGCTTAAGAATAAACCTGAATAGCCCTTTTACACTAACAGATAACTGGAACGGCAACTTTGTTTACGGATTGGACGTACTTTCAGATAAAACATCAACCATTCTTACAGACGGTAGAGTATCGGTACCCGAAATGAGCATGCGTAATCTGGCACCTTATGCGCAACTAAAATCTGTATTCCTGCAAAACCTGATCTTTAAAGCAGGTGCACGTTTTGAAAACATCAATATCGATGTGCCTACTTACTCCACATTAAGTACCTTAAATTACAATACCGGTGGCTACTCTGGCGGTGGAGTTGTAGTAAAAGGTGGCGCGCTCAACTATAACGCTTTTGTATTTAATGCCGGATTAAGATATAACAAAATAGCTTATTTCAAACCATTCATTAGTTTCTCTCAAAGCTTTAGCATTGGAGATCTTGGCCTTGTGCTACGTTCTGCAACAGAGAATACACTTGCTGATATTACAACCAAAGCAGTAACCGCTAACAATTATGAAGCAGGTTTCAGCAGTAATTTCGGAAAACTCAATATAGAAGCCGCCACCTATATCAGCACTTCCAAACTTGGCGCGTCTTATGTCTTTGTAAACGGTAAAGCACAAATTGCCCGCTCCCCCGAAAGAATTTATGGCTTTGAACTGGCCGCCGATTATGCCTTGCTGGAGAATTTGATCATAGGTGGTTCTTATTCTTATACTGAAGGAAAGCGCAAAATAAATGATAAAGAAGTTTACCTTGGCGGAGACCGCATCAGCCCACCTAAAATTACAGCCTATGTTTCCTATCAGTTATTACCAGAGTGGATGTTACGCCTGCAAATGTTAAGTGCCGGCAACCGTAAACGCTTTGAGCCAGTAAATGGAAAATACAGCTATGGAACCGGTCCAATAAATGCTTTTACAACCTTTAGCTTCTTCAGCAATTATAACCTGGATAAAAGAAGCAGCATACAAATTGGAGTAGAAAATCTATTGAACAAAGACTATTATACGATTCCTTCTCAATGGCAATCGGATAACCTTGCCTATGTAAAAGGAAATGGTGCCAGACTTACGTTAAATTACCTGTATAAATTCTAGATTTTTGCATTAATGTAAATTCGATAAAAAACTGCGCCCTACCCGGTCTGCACCCAAGAAAATATGATTTACTGATCTAGCCTCAGAATCTGTAAGATTCAGCTAAATCAGTAAATCATATTTTCACTCCTAACTAAACTCCTCGTCCAACAGTTTCAACATCCTAACCAATAACACCCGAACCCGCATCGCCGTACTCTGTACCACCTGTTTATACTTCGTAGTTAAACTATTAGGTGAGATATACCCATCACCTATTCCCGGAGTAATAAAGTTCTTCGAAATCGCCAAAATCAATTGCGTAACAG
>Ga0182008_10002657_pt1 | contig 11099 bp, 8 predicted proteins | sample Sormic07211129_1_FD_120482 | JGI IMG/M metagenome (GOLD analysis project Ga0182008, IMG submission 120482) | Rhizosphere microbial communities from Sorghum bicolor, Mead, Nebraska, USA - 072115-129_1 metaG | ecosystem: Host-associated > Plants > Roots > Rhizosphere | place: USA: Nebraska...
CCCTGTTTACCCCGGCTGCAACCCTTGACAGGCAGACGCTGAGTAAACTGTCAAAGGTGGATTTTTGAGCTGGGAACAAAGACACCAGCACATCATGCGCAGCCTGCGCAACGGCAGCATCTGGTGAAGCATGATTAATAATGCCCCCCTTATAAGCATAGGTTTCATAGTTAGGATTAATATTATTCAAGGCATCATGCATCGTTAAACTAACCATAGCATAAATTCTTGATTCCGGCATTGGAGGCATACCAGTGGTTTTGGCAACTGCCTTAGTACCCGCCTCGTTCCAGGTTAAAACCATTTCTGCAACATAGTCCTGGGCACTGCGGCCCGGGGTGGTAGAACGGCTTAAAGTAGAGTCGTCCAGAGCGATATTACTGGTACTTGTATTTTCAGGTATAGCCATATCTTTTTTGCAGGAAGTCAAACAAATTAGTACGATCATCGTACTAAAAAGATTAATTATGCGCTTTTCCATAACATTAGATTTTAGAATATGCAGTAAAATTAACCGGGTAAAACCTGCTAAATTCTAATGGTGTTTATAAACCGGAAAAGCGGAAACCGATAGCTACCGAAGAAAGACTAACCCCTGTTTATGAGATAATTACCGTTGTTTATCAACGATAACACGTCGTCTATTTTCTAATCACTATAATCCCTCCTTTAATCCTTAACTTTATGTAATCATGCATGAAATAATGGACCGGATTCATTTAAAATCATTATTCAAAAGGATAATGATACATCTGCTTTTCTGGATTTTGATTGTACTGTATTTTGCCTGGGGCTTCGGTTTTCACACTGGGTTCAAAGACTCTATTTTAAATGCGATGTTCTATTTGCCTGGCGACATGCTGATGGTTTACACGCTCATTTACTTCCTGATTCCTCGTTACCTGATCAATAAAGAGTATGGGAAATTCTTTATCGGCCTTTTATTAGGGTTAAGCTGTTGTGCACTTTACGCCTGGGCAACCCATTTGGCACTATCACCAGATGAGGCATTCAGGGGTTTTAATATGGCGGTCGGAATGAATGTCCTCCCTTTTGTGCATGTCAGCGGAATCGCGATTTCCATCAAACTATTGAGTTTCTGGTATAAGCAAAAACAACAAACCATTGAAGCACAACAGCAGCGAACCCAGGCTGAACTGGAAATGTTAAAAAACCAACTGCATCCACATTTTCTATTTAACACCCTAAATAACCTCTATGCTTATACACTGGAACGATCGCCTAAGGCACCTGAAATTGTCTTAAAACTATCTGCACTGTTGCGCTTTATGATCTATGAAAGTAATGCGCGTTTCATTTCGTTAAATGAGGAGATAGACTTGCTGCGTCATTATATAGAATTGGAACAATTGCGTTATGGAGACCGGCTCGATATTTCCTTTGTGATCCATGGCAAAACCAATAATTACCAGATTGCTCCATTGTTATTATTGCCACTGCTTGAAAACGCCTTTAAACATGGTACAAGCAAACAAATCGATCAATGCTGGATCAGTTTAAACCTGTCGGTTACTGATGATGTCATGTACTTTAAATTGGTCAACAGTATGGATAAAGATCATGATACAGGCCAGTATAAAACCGGTGGTCTTGGATTAAATAATGTGATACGGAGGCTTGAACTTTTATATGACGGCCAGTTTAAATTTGAAAAATTAATGCAGGACGAAGTTTATATAGTGAACCTGGATATTACTCTAAGAAAGGTAAATGGTGAAGTATTTAAAAATAGGTTAACCCCTAAAAGGCAAAAAGTATGAAATGGAGATGTTTGATTGTTGATGATGAGCCTCCCGCCATAAAAATCCTCAAAATGTATGTGGATATGGTGGAGCAACTGGAACTGATTGGTACCTGTTCTAATGCGCTGCAAGCAATGAAGATCGTAAATGGTCATCAGGTAGATTTGCTGTTTCTTGATATCATGATGCCCAAACTCTTAGGCACTGACTTTCTTAAAACAATCCAAAATCCACCAAAAGTCATTTTTACAACTGCCCATAAGGAATTTGCTACAGATGCCTTTGACCTTGATGCTGTGGACTATTTATTAAAGCCAATTTCCTTTGAACGTTTTTTAAAAGCTGTTAATAAAGTAATAAGTGAAACCACGCCGAGTGAAAAGCCTGCATCCACTACTACCCGCGGATTCCTGTATTTTCGTTCAGAACGGAAAATGGTTAAAGTCTTTTTGGAAGATATTCAATACATAGAAAGCTTAAAGGATTACATTAAAGTTATCAGGGCAAATCAGCCCCCTTTAATTGTCAAACAATCACTAACAACGCTTGAAGCGATGCTACCTTCAAATTTATTTATTCGCATACATCGTTCGTTTATCGTATCTAAAATCAAAATAACTGCGTACACGGCCTATGATATCGAAATAGGCCCTGTGGAGTTGCCAATAGGCAGACAATATATCAACGCGGTAAAAAAAGGTCTTAAGCCTTGATATTAATGTGAAAAAATCTGTACCAATAGCCTTCGATATAAAATAGTTATTACAAAAGTTTATAAATGATTTTTTAATTAAAATTATATTATATTATATTTAAATCACTTAATTCAAAATTCAAAACAAACCACATTAGAAACCTATATTTTCCTCCTAATTACTATTTAATAATTTGACATGCAGACATATTTAGTTACTGGAGGAGCTGGTTTTATTGGATCTCATTTATGTAACTCTTTAATCGAAGAGCAGCATCAGGTGATTAATATTGATAATTTTTCGCCATTTTATGATCCGAAAATCAAAAATAACAATGTAAAATCTTTAATTAATCATAAAAATTATAAACTTTACGATGTAGATATCAGGGATAAAAACGAATTAAAAAAGGTATTTGAACATCACCATATTGATGCGGTGATACATTTAGCTGCTCTGGCAGGCGTCAGGCCAAGCATTCAAAACCCTGTTTTATATGAAGAGGTAAATGTCGGGGGTACCATAAATATCCTGGATTGTCTTAAAGACTATGGTATATCTAAACTCATTTTTGGATCTTCTTCTTCTGTTTATGGAAACTGTGATTTTAGTCATCCATTTAAAGAAGACCAGGCCATCGGTCCCTTAATCAGTCCTTATGCAATAACTAAAAAGTCAGCTGAGGATTATTGTAAATTATACCATCATTTATACCATATTAATGTGATCGTCTTGCGATTCTTTACCGTTTATGGTCCAGGTCAGCGGCCCGATCTTGCTATTCACAAATTTACAAAAATGATCAGTGATGATCAGCCGATCCCCTTTTATGGGGACGGAACAAGTATCCGAAACTATTCCTATGTAAGTGATATTGTTAACGGCATCAATCTTTCGATACAATATTTAAATACAGATAAAGACATTTTTGAGATTATAAATTTAAGTGGTGACCGGTCAGTAACGCTAAATGAGGTGCTTAACTATATCGAAGAAGGTTTGAGAAAGAAAGCATTGGTAGAGCATTTACCTATTCAACCAGGTGATGTTTCTGGTACCAATGCAGATATCAGCAAAGCCAGAAATTTACTCGGTTATTTACCGAAGACCAGTTTTGAAGATGGGATAAAAAATTTTATTCAATGGTTTAAAATAAATAACAAATGAACAGCGTTCTTCGGCATCCGGCAAAATTAGGAATCTTGTTTTCTGTTCTGCTATTTTCCTTGTTTTGGCAATTGGGAAGCTGGGGCGTTACCGAAAGCAGTGAAGCACGTTATGCCGAGATAGCCAGGGAAATGCTGGAAACGGATAACTGGTTGTTGCCTCAATATCTTCAAATATTACATTTTGACAAGCCCTTGATGACTTACTGGCTTACTGCTGCTGGTTTAAAAATTTTCGGAAACAATGCTTTTGGTGTGCGTTTCTTCTTACAAATAGCCTACCTGCTGCAAATCTTATTAGTTTTCAAAATCACCAGGGAGTTATTTGAGAATAAAACTTTAGCCACCTATGCAGCAATTATTTACTGTGGAATGCCTTTGGTGCTAGTTTCTATAAGAAATTTAACTACTGATGCCTACTTAAACAGCTTTACCCTCCTGGCAATATTATGCTACATTTTATATTATAAACACGCACAAAAACCCTGGCTTTATTTATTTTTCATCGCCTTAGGTTTAACCGTTTTCACCAAGGGCCCCTTTGGTTTATTAGTGCCATTATTATCCATATATCCTATACAACGGCTTCTAATAGGTCAAAAAGATAGCACTGCTTTAAAAATCAAAAGCATTCATATTTACCTGGGTATTCTTTTGTCAATTATTATCGGTGGCTGGTGGTTTTTCTATTTATTATTGAGCTCACCTGAATTTTATAATTTCTTCATCATAGAGCAACTGGTAAATAGAGTTTCCAATGCACAAGCCATGAAAAGAAGTGAACCCTTTTGGTATTACCTGGTCTTGTTGCCCTTGTTTATTTTGCCAATGTGTAGCCTGTTTATTGGAAGCTTAATTCATAATTTAAAGCAAAAACCAGGCGAAATAAAGTGGTTAATTGTAATGACTATTCTTGTTCCCTTACTACTATTCTCCACCTCCAGTTCAAAGCTTATTCTGTATATTTTACCAATTAGCCCATTTATTGCAATTATATCAGCCCATTATTTATACAAGCTCAATCCCCTGCAAGTCAAAAGGCATTTTATTTACATTTTTTCTATTTATAGTTTAATCACCATCGCAATTATTGTGTTATGTTTTAACTTGATCCCACAAATTGATTACCATGCTAGTTATCAACAATATATCCTGGTTATTTTATTATTTCTATATATAATATACATCAACTATAAACTGAAAAACCATAAACAAAAGATATTGTTGTTGTTCCTAGTAACACCCATATTCATCATTCCATTTTCTTCTGATGTCATGAAGAAAATGGAACTCAACATCAACAGCCTGACTCCAATAAGTAATTTTATAAAAAGCAAGCGTATGGAGAATCAACATATTATTGTTTGGAACAGGGCTGTTAATTCAATTTCTTTTGAATTGCAAAAACAAGTTTTCAGTTTAAAATTCGAACACTACTCTTTGTTTAGAAATACCAGATTCCAGCATGATCTAAATTGGAAAAAGTATTTAATTGATGTCAATCACAAAAATGAGCTGCCTTATTTGAAAACATTGCAAGCATCACCTTCAGTATTGATCACCAGAGATCGTATTCCAGAAGAATTTATGTGGCTAATCAAGCCATACAAACAAAAGCGCAAATTCGGCAAGTGGACCTTATATTATAAATAATGAATATTTTAAATTACCATATGACCATCATTGTGCCCGTTTATAATGAAGAAGAAAATTTAGACCGGCTTGTTCATACTTTTAAAGATTACTTTTCTAAAAGTGGCACTAAAAGTAAGGTGCTTTTTATAGATGATGGATCTACTGACCATAGCTTTGAAAAAATTGAAACAGTGTGTACATCCACCCCGGAATTTGAATTTATAAAATTTAAAAAGAACTTCGGCTTAAGCGCAGCCATAAAAGCAGGAATAGATTTCATTACAACACCGCTTATCGGATATATTGATGCTGATTTACAAACAACACCATTTGATTTTGAATTACTGTTGCAGGAAATGGGAGAAAGTACATTGGTGATGGGATACCGGGGCAACCGTAAAGACACCCTTAATAAAAAGATACAGTCAAAAATCGCCAATCTTATTCGTCGTTTTTTAATCAACGACGGGATCATTGACACAGGCTGTCCACTAAAAATCATACGTACAGTATCAGCTAAGAAAATGCCTTTTTTTGATGGCATGCATCGTTTCATACCTGCACTGGTGTTGCTTCAGAAAGGAACAGTTAAACAGATTAATGTTCGCCACTTCCCCAGGATTGCTGGAAAATCAAAATTTAATCTTTTCAACCGTTCTATTAAACCTTTACAGGATGCATTTGCTTACCGATGGATGCGAAAACGTTATATAAACTATGATATTGAAAAAACTCATATGAGCTGATGGGCACTCAAATTCAAAATTATATCATTTATTTAATTGGTTTTACTGCACAAATACTTTTTTCATGGAGAATGATCCATCAATGGTTATCTTCTGAAAAAACAAAAAAGACGGAAGTACCAAAACAGTTTTGGACGCATAGTTTACTTGCTTCTTTCCTGTTATTTGTTTATGGATGGCTTAGAAATGATTTTGCGATTATTTTAGGCCAGTCAATTACCTATTTTATTTACATCCGGAATATGCAGCTTCAGGGAGTATGGCAAAAGCTTCATCCATTTTTAAAAATCTTCCTGTTTATTTTCCCGCTGATCATTATCATTTACTCCTTTAACAATAATAAAATTGACTTGCACAGATTTTTCAAAAATGAAAACATCCCGCTTTGGCTGATTATTTTCGGGAGTGTCGGGCAAATAATTTTTACCTTTCGGTTTATTTACCAGATGATTTATTCGGAAAAAAGAAAAGCATCTCTCCTTCCGTTCGGCTTTTGGTTAATTAGCCTCATTGGTAGTGCAATTATTATTATTTATGCTGTTATCCGAAGAGATCCGGTTTTATTCGTAGGACAGATTGCTGGATTTTTTGTGTATTTCAGGAACATCATCATCATAAAAAAATTAAATCACCCCTATATTAAATAAGGGCGGTTCTTTTTCAGTACACATAGCCGATACCCTTTCCGGATATAGAAACGCATTCAGCTCTTTATTAAAAACTTACAGCAAAACCACCCGATAAAATTTTCAAAAAAACAGGCAGATATTAATCTATTATTCAGCATATTTACCTAAAGAATCTCACCTTCGTCCGCTTATCCAAAAAAGGCCACCTCGTAAATAAACTTTAATCATTACCGTTATGGAAAATCAAAGTTTTGGTACCCTTAAAAAAGATTTGAAGTATTGGTATTTACCATTAGTTCTTGGCATTGTCTTCATTTTACTCGGGATATGGATATTTATAACTCCGGTTGCCTCCTACCTTACCTTAGCGGTACTTTTCGCATTTACATTTCTTATTAGTGGGCTTATGGAGGTTATTTATGCCATTTCCAACAGAAAACATCTTCAAAGCTGGGGATGGTATTTAATAAGTGGAATCATCGGACTCGTTTTTGGTATTCTCCTTTTATCAAGACCCGAATTTTCACTGATTACACTCGGCTTGTTTGTTGGTTTTGGTGTGCTCTTCTATTCTTTCATTGCCCTTGGACGCTCCCTTGCATTAAGGAAGTATAAAATTGAAGACTGGGGTTTTTCCATGGTCATGAGTATTATTGGTCTGATCCTGGGTTTACTGATGGTTTGGAACCCTTTGTTTGGTGGTTTTACAATTGTCATTTATACAGCCTTCTCCTTTATCACGCTGGGAATATTTAATATTTATCTATCGTTTATGCTTAAAAGACTTCATCAGCAGACTCCAAGACTATAAGGACTAACAGAGCATGAAAGAATTCTATCAATTAACATACGAAGAAGTACTAAAAGAACTCGGAACATCAATCAATGGTTTAAAAAAGGAAGAAATCCCAAGCCTTCAAAATAAATATGGAAAGAATGTTTTAGAGGAAACAAAGCAAAAAAGCAGGCTAACTATATTTTTATCACAGTTTAAAGACATCATGATCATCATCCTGATTGTTGCTGCAGGAATTTCATTTGCTGTGGGTGAACATACGGATGCTTATGTTATTTTGGCAATCATTATCGCTAATGCATGGATTGGCTATAACCAGGAGTATAATGCCGAGGAATCGGTGAGGCTGTTGCAAAAAATGTCTGCGCAATATGCGCTTGTCCTGCGAGATAATAACCCTGAAAAAATTAATGCTGCTGAGCTGGTGCCGGGAGATATCATCTTATTAGAAGCAGGTGATATTGTTCCGTCAGATGCCAGACTCTTTCAGATCAGCTCCATAAAAACTGAAGAAGCAGCTTTAACCGGCGAAAGCCATTCTGTAGAAAAAACGATCAATCCCTTGTCGGATAATGATCTTGGTCCGGGAGATCAGCTTAACATGATTTTCAAAGGCACTATCGTCAGTAATGGTACCGCTAAAGCCATAGTGACCACCACGGGCATGAATACAGAAATTGGGAAAATCGCTGGCATGATGGATGTTGGTAAACAGCAGACACCGCTTCAAAAAAGACTGGCGACCTTTAGTAAACAGATGGCGGTTGGGGTGATTGTTATCTGTATCCTCGTTTTTGTGTTGGGACTATCCAGAGGAGAGCCTGCTTTTATGATGTTCCTGACGGCCCTTTCCCTGGCGGTGGCGGCCTTGCCGGAAGCACTCCCGGCAGTAGTAACCATTGCCCTCTCAAAAGGAGCCGGCCGGATGGTGAAGCAAAAAGCTTTGGTGAGGAAGCTTCCTGCTGTTGAAACCCTTGGTTCTGTTACCTATATCTGTACGGATAAAACAGGAACGCTGACACAAAACGTCATGACCGTTGAAAAGATGCAGTCAATGGAGGGTCAAGAGGGATTACTGAAATATGCCATGATGCTGGATAACGAAGTCCGCTTTTCAAATGATGGCCATATATTAGGTGATTCTACTGAAACCGCTTTAGTGAGCTATGCTCAGGATAATGGCATTCTTAAGGCAGAAGCAGATGGCCGATACCCGCTGGTTGGAAAGCTTCCTTTTGATTCTGTGCGGATGCGGATGAGTTCATTACATCAACACCAAGACCAATGGATCTTATTCGTAAAAGGAGCACCGGTAAAAGTGACAGAAATTTTAGCTGAAAAACATAAAGAGCAGAGCCGGAAATGGCTCGACATCAACAGGGCATACGCAGCCGATGGCCTGAGGGTATTATTTTTTGGTTATAAAATCTTCGATGAACAACCCACTCAGCTAAATGAAGATTCGGAAAAAGACCTGACCTTTCTCGGTTTGGCGGCAATGATTGATCCGCCCCGCGATGAAGTAATTGACGCCATCAGGGAGTGTAAACAGGCCGGTATCAGAACAGTCATGATTACCGGCGACCAGCCCCTTACTGCCCAGGCCATTGCAGAACGTTTGCAGATGATTGACAATGATGCTACCGAAATTATGACGGGTGCTGAACTGACAAAAATTACAGATGAAGAATTTTACCGGGAAATACAGAAAATAGCTGTTTACGCAAGAGTATCACCCGAACAAAAATTAAGAATCGTTAAAACTTTACAGGAACAGGATGAATTCGTAGCCATGACAGGCGATGGTGTGAATGATGCACCCTCTTTAAAACAAGCAGATATTGGTATAGCCATGGGAATTACCGGAACAGATGTTTCCAAAGATGCCGCGGATATGATATTGCTTGATGATAATTTCGCGACAATAGTTAAGGCTGTAAAAGAAGGCAGGAGAATTTATGAAAACATTAAAAAGTTCATCCTTTATGTTCTTTCCTGCAACCTTGCCGAAATATTAACGCTGGTAGCTGCTCCCCTATTGGGTATGGCAATTCCCTTGCTTCCTATTCATATCCTTTGGATCAACCTGGTGACAGATGGCTTACCCGGACTGGCGCTGACCTCCGAACCCGCAGAAGAAGGCATCATGGACCGTCCGCCAAGGCCACCAAAAGAAAGTTTATTTGCAGGCGGCATGATCCCTAAAATATTATTCACAGGCACCATGATGGCAGCGGTTGTTTTAATTGCCCAGCAATTTGCAGCCATTAGCGGTTATGATGTTAAAACCCAGCAAACCATGGTATTTACGCTCCTTTGTTTTATCCAATTGGGCAATGCCATATCCGTCCGGCAAACTTATAATTCCATGTTTAAAGACGGACTCTCTAAAAATAAAGGTTTGTTGATCATCATCATCATCACAGTAGCATTACAGCTCCTTTTAGTCTATGTTCCTTTCTTACAGCCCATTTTTAAAACGGTAAGTTTAGACCAGACTTTGATGACAGTGGTAGTAATCGCCACCGTATTAGGGCTATTTGGCATTGAACTACTCAAGGTTTTTATTAATAAAATATTCCCTTCAAAGGTGATAAAGCAATCATAAGCTCTTATGATTTGCTATTCAAAGTTGATGATCCTATCCCTATTTTCACATCAGTAAAAAGAAGGGAATCAATGCAAACCACATCAAATAAGTAAGTGATAACAGCATGAGTTTATTGATTTGTTTAGGCTTATGAGCAACGTTAATATATTTAAAAAGCTCCAGGATCAGCCATAGTGCATGAAACACCGAGAGCACCAACAGGTAGTTATAAGCCCCTGGAACAAGATCATTAAAATAAAGATAAAATGAACTCACAATTGCCATAATTGTACAAATGATGGCACCCAGCGCCGCTTTGTTTTTGCCAAAACGCACGGATAGACTGCGTTTGCCCGATAACTCATCAGCTTCATGGTCAGGAATTCCTGAAAGCGTAATGGAAGGAATAATGGAAAAAAATAAAGGAATGCTGATGAGCCATGGATAAGCATTGGTATACATTCCACCCTGGAATATAAAGCCGCACAATATGACCATCAGACTATGGGTAAGTCCTACAGTTACTTCCCCAAGGGTCTGGTAACTCAACTTCAATGGAGGGACGGTATAACCAAAAGCCAATACAATCAATATGGTACTCAGTAAAAGTGTATGCCCAATCAATGCAGGAGAAACCAGCGTTAATAAACTGAAGACGATAGGTATGGCTAAAATGACCCATTTAACGGCATTTTTCATGTTTTGAATAGCTATATCACCATTGACCAGCACCCTCGATCCGCCGTTGAACGGGCCATAAGCACTATTAATGGAATCAGTTTGATAGTCAAAAATCTCGTTGAGATAAACCGTGGCTAATTCGATCAGGAAGATGAGCAAATAGCCCAACCAGAAAATAAGCCAGCTAAATTCATAACCTAAACTACGGGCTGCAAAAGCACCAACAGCATAAGCCACCCAGGTCATCGGGTAAAACTGCAAACGGACAGCCTTTACCCAAGGCAGCATCTTACGCCAAAGGAGTTCCTGCGAAGTAATTACTCCATTTTTTAATGCCAGGCCTAAGTTATAAGTTGTTTGCAGCCATTTTTCTTTCTCGGTAGCGCTAGAATGTTTTA